>Ga0190275_10000049_pt1 | contig 155874 bp, 121 predicted proteins | sample Popmic550T_FD_133745 | JGI IMG/M metagenome (GOLD analysis project Ga0190275, IMG submission 133745) | Populus adjacent soil microbial communities from riparian zone of Yellowstone River, Montana, USA - 550 T | ecosystem: Environmental > Terrestrial > Soil > Riparian zone > Trees stand... | reverse complement strand
TGATCCAAATTGTCAGTGGAGGTGGTGGTGGGGGTGGTGGTAGTGGTCGTGATGGTAGAGGTGGTAATGATAGAGGCAATGATAGTAATGGTGGTGATAGCGGTAATAATGATAGCGGTAATAGTGATAGCGGTAATATTACCAACACTACCAACACTACCAACACTGGCAACACTACCAACACTGGCAATCTCCAACATTCGAATCGATCTAGCGCTCAAAATAACGCCCAGTCAAACATCCTGCACCCTAATCCACCTACCCATCCTACCACCCGTCCTACCACCCATCCTACCAAACAGATAGAGCTGATTTTCTGGGAAGAGCCAGTTGCAGTGGAGAAGGAGGCAGACTCGTACCTGCTTACCACACTAGACGACAAGGGCACCATTAGAACAAGAAAATTAGACAGAATAATCCAAGCAATAGGATATGACGCGCAAATTGAAGGGGAAATGCTGAAAAACGTGACAGTGCCTGTGTACAAGATAGGCTGGGCCAGAACCGGAGGAAAAGGCAACCTAAGCGACGCACTCAGCTCCTCTGTCGCTCTGTCAAACAGGCTCATTGAGCAGGCAGCAGCAGCTCCGTTTGAAGCAGCAAAAACCGCTTAGCGCTAATATTTGATAGGGATGTAGACGTATAACTACGGGATTACGCGGTGAGAGACGGATCACAGTTAGGGATTACGGACGCAGAAGAGTATTATGGGCTCGCGTACGCCTAGAACATGCGTCACACGCTGCCCCACACAGAGCCGCAGTTAATAAAATCCATATATTGCTCAATTTCATTTTATTTTAAGATGTGGAAAGAGTCAAGCAAGAGTCCAGCTGATAAAGAAAAGCAGACAAGCGAGGCGCCAAAGCCGCAAAGAGAAAAGCCAAAGCACGGGCTGGTGAGAGAAATACTCACGACAGAGAACGAGGAGCAGAGAAACACGATCGTTGCAAACAGCCTGAAAAAGTATCTTGGAAGCGAGTGGAAAGAGGCGTTAATCACAATAGACACGGAGTCACCGGTGGTAAAGAGCAGAAAAGAAGCGCTAGCCTTTCTTGAGCTGTGGAAAAGCGTGGGAGACGGAGAAGCGTACCCGCTGAAGCATCTTGTCAGAAAGTGGAAGAATCTGAAATCGCAGTGCGTTGTGCTATCGCTGTTCACAGCGCTCGGAGCAGAGAGCCAGCAGGTGTGCAGACAGGACACGAGCTATCTGATCGAAAAGTGCACGGAAAGAGGACAGGACCTGTGGGAGCACAGCACGAAGGAGATGAAGGAGATGGTGAGATCTATATACAACTGCGAAGAGCTGTACGGAACGGTGTGCGAAATGGAGGTAGAGGAGGCGAGCCTGGTTCTAGCGCAGGGGCTAGAAAAAGTGCCGCAGCTTGTGGCGTTAGGACTCTCTAAGTACCAGCCAAGACACGAAAAACTGTTCCTGGAGGCTTTTTCGAGCGTTGTGGAGCCCTGCGAGCGGTCGAGAGTCGTCCTGAAGCGAATATTCGAAAAGCAGCACAGGCTGGTGCTGAGCTCGTTCAGCAAACTGCACGCGCAGGGAAGCGTGCCGCTGGAGGAGCTGTTAGAGGCGTGCATAGAGGGAAGGCTGCTGCCGCACATCATCAGAGAGCTGGAGCCAGCGGAGTTCTGCCTGGACGTGGTGCTGCTCGCGGTGTCGAAAGAGATAGTGGACCTGAGCATGCTGCTATCGATACAGACAAGCGAAGAGTTCACGAACCACTTCATGCAGCACGTGATACTGAGATACGGAAAAGGGTGCTCGAAAGGCACGAACATATACCCGCTCACTGTGTCAACTATCATATCGGCGTGCAGCTCGCTGGAAATGGTGTCTAAGGTGCTGCCAAGGAGCACGCAGAACTATCTGAGCAAGCTGAAGAGTCTTTTGGTACCGGAGATAAGAAGCTGTCTGGTGAAAAGAGTGACGCTGAAGCAGCAGGCGGGAGAGTTTCTGAGAAACGTGATCTCTGGGCAGATGACAAACTCTGACGCAGTTGTGTACATGACGCAAATATCGTCGAACAAGAACGCGTACGACACGGAGCTGTTCGAGCAGATCATAAACGAGATGGAGGTGAAGTACAGCGTGATAAAAAGGCTCAGCCAGCACGAAACGATGGCAATGGCGCTGTTTTACGGAAGAATGGTGAAGTACGAGATAGTGTCTCCGAAGAGAACGAAGAGCATGATGCAGGTGGTGCACGGGTACCTGAAAGAAGAGGTGAAAACAAACAGGTTCAAATTCGCTCTGAAGGTGCTGGAGACGTTTTGCGACGTGCTGGAGAAGTATCCGTTCTACTGCCAGGAGTTTTCGAGGATGCCGCAGGTGTACAGCGCAAATAAGTCGTTGTACGCGTACATCAGAGGACATCTCGCAATCCAAACGGTCTCTTCGAAAGACGAGGCGGAAAGCGGTACGCAGAGCTTTTTGGAGTTTGTGGCATCGGTGGTTGGGCCGGTAGAGGCGCATCCGGGGTGGCAGAAGCACTTCAACATGTTAACGCCATCTACAATTAGCAGCGTAGCAGAGGGTGTGAGAAAAGAGACGCAGCAGAGAACGGAAGAAGAGCTGTCGAAGTACCTGATCACGAAGAGGATGCTGAAAGAGACGAACCATCTGAAGCTGTACGCGGATTTTGTGCTCGAGTATTCGGGAACGCTCTTTTTGAGAGTGCGGGAGGTGCTGTTCAGGATAATGAACGCGTACGGAGAGAGGCACAGAGAGATAGAGCGAATAGAAAAAGTCACGTCGCTGCGGATAATTGGAACGTACCTCGGGATGTTTTCGCTGGGGGATCGCATGCCTGTCAGGAAAACAGAGTTTAAGGTGAAGGAGTTTCTCATTGAGAGCGTGAACAGGGAGTGCATATACTCTGCGTCGGTATTTGTGTGCAAGTACGTGGAGGAGTGCGCGAACAGCAAAATACTCGGGAAGGAGAGCCCGTACGTCCGAAGCATCTTGCGGGTGCTGTCGGAGATACACTTTTTAGCGGACGGGAACGATCTTCTCTCGTTGGAGATAGAGCTGTGCTTCACAAACATCAGGTCAGCGGTGGAGGAGGTGCTGCCGGACATAGGAATACAGGAGAGAAGGCTCGGAAGCAAGCGGAAAATACAGGGGCTAGCAAAGTACGTGGAAATAGAGAAAATGAGAAACATCCTGGCGCATATCGCGATACTGGCGATAGACTTCGCGATCAGAGAGATGACGTACTCGATTGTGGAGAAGGTAACGAACATATGCACGAGAGCGTCGGTGGAGCTGGCGAAAAGAGACTTCGGGACGTCGAGGGAAAAGGGAGTGCAGGCGCTGAGGAACATGGCGGGAGCGCTCTCGGTATCTCTTGCGTGCGCGTCAACGGAGGGCCCTATCTTCTCGAGCGCAGTGAACAACATCGTGCACTTCACGAAGCTAGCGGGAATGGAAGAGGCTATATCTGCGGAGAAAGCTGCACAGCTCGTGGAAAAGAACATGAAAATATGTCTGGGGGTGGTGGAGTACATCACGAGAAAGCGGGTGAAGCAGGGGTTTGCCTCAGTAGAGGAGGAGTTTATCGAAGAGATCGCAGAGGCGGGAAAAGACGCGGGAGCAACGAAGGTGCCCGAGAGCTACAGAGTTGGGCTGTACGAGAAGGCGGAGTATGTTAAGCCAGAATACATCATTGCAGAAGAGGTTACGCCGGTAACGGTGGGAGAGTACCACGAAATATGCGCGTATCTGTCGTCGATCAATTACAAGCACAGGGAGAGCGGAGAAACAATCGGGCCGTTCACGGGGTCTTCGGCGCAGAAGAAGTGGGACGAGATGCAAGGGGTGCTGCAGGAAATAGAAAAAGCGGGAGAAGAGGAGGCGGAGCAGATGTTTGCGCTGGACCTGCTGGAGTCCATTCAGGTGATTTTGAGCTTCGTGCATTCGGGAACGCACGAAATGGCGTGCCTGTTCTTCTGCCAGAACATCATAGGAAGCATATTTATGCTGAACAACAGGTGGGCGCAGGGGGAGTGCATAAAAGCGGTGTACAAAATATGCAGGACATCGTACAGCGCGATGCAGGAGGTGTCTTCGTGGCTGATATACGCAGAAGACGAGAGAAAGTTCAACGCAGAGGTGATTGCGCAGATGATAGATAAGGGAATAGTGAACGTGGCGGAGTACGACATGCACCTGGGCAGCACGCTGCAGAAAAACCCGCAGAGGATGAAATTTGTGGTGGACCTGCTGAAAAGGTGCATACTGGAGGAGAAGCCGATTGGGACGCCGTTTGACTTCGTGTGCACGATAGAGGCGGTGTCGAAAAGCGTGAAGGGAGGAACGGACGAGAAGATAAAGGTGCTGCTGAAGGAGGTTGCGCGGAGGATATTTCTCACGAAAAGAGAGACGCTTGATAAGGAGGTGTTTGATAACTGGACGGAGAATCTTCTGTACAAGGTGTGCGGGAAGGAAAGAGACGCGTGTTTGGGAGAGGTGCTGCGGGCGGTGGAGGAGAGAGCGAGGGACGCGGACAGCTACCGCGAGTTTCTGAAGACGTCGTTTTCCGTGTGCATCGAGTTCTATCTGTGGCTGAGGAAGGAGTGTTCGCCGGTGAAGTATCTGAAGGTGGAGGCTCTGGGGATGCTGGTGGGGGCGGTGTGCAAGACGAAGCAGACGCTCGTTGCGAGCTTGGAAATACTGACGGAGATTTTCCTGGACGGGGTGGAGGCGCAGTACTACCAGGTGCAGGTGCTGTTTACGAAGCTGCTGGTGGTGGTGCTGGAGAGCGTTGAAATAGAGTGCGAGGACGTTGTGTTTGAGTATTTGAAGAAGATGCGGCCAAGCGTTTTGGGGGTGTTTATGGGGGGGTACGTTGAGGTGCTATTTTCGGAGTACGTGATGCGGAACATGTTTTTGAGGAACTCTATCCGGGGCGCGAACATTCTGGAGTGGGTGTACAGCGCGCTGAGGGTGTTTCCGGCGTGCGCGGAGCTGGACTCTGCGGTGTACGCGTGCGCGGTGTTTGCGCTGCAGCTGAAGCGGTTCTGTCCGAGCTTCTATCTGCACTACTCGAGCCTGTTTTTGATGGTTATTCCGATATCGCCGCAGATGGTGCTGCTGCGGAACGCGTGGAGCCTGGACAGGCACCCGTCGTCGCTGGAGATAATACAGCAGAACAAGGGGAAGGTTGCAAACGCGAAGTACTACGCGACGCTGAAGAGGGTGCAGGAGGGGCTGAGCGGGAAGGACGGAGAGGTGTTTGGGGCGGACGTGGACGAGGAAATGGTGTCGCACGTGCTTGTTGACGGGCTGACGAACCAGAAGGAGACGTCGAAGGCCTACCAGGACGCGATTTTCCGGGTGTTTTCGAAGCCGGAAAAGCTCGCGCTGAAGGAGCAGATAGTGGCGCGGCTGCTGGAGAGGGTGTGTGTGGTGCCGCCAAGGGCGCTGTATGTAAAGAAGACGCTGGATGTGCTTTTGAACAGCCAAACGTACATGGAGTCGCTTAGCGAAGTTGTAAGAAAAGACAAAGCTATCCTGGGGAAACTTATTATACACGCTTCTACAATTCTGGCTACGGACACGCTGAAGTGAGATAGGGGGATATTAAGCGAAGAATAGAGATCCGGGGGTATCAATAAAGAAAACTAGGTGTTTAAAGGGTGTGGTGGTGGTGTGGTAGGTGTGGTAGGTGTGATGGAGGTGTTGTTGGGGTGATAGTGTGGTAGATGCAATGCTGGGGTGATGAAGGTGTTGTAGAGGTGTGTTTCTCGGAGTGATAGATGCATACCAGTAACCACGATGTAGACACGATGTAGATTTAACTGGTCTAGTCACCATGATAGACCTGTCGACCTATTTGTCATACAGACCTACACCGCCTAAATCATCGATGCATCTATCTATCCACATCATCTGTCACTGCATCTATCCATCACACCTGCCACATCATCTATCCACCTCACCTACCACCGCATCTGCCACTCCAAAAATGTTCTGTACTTTTTTAAAAAAAGTTACCGGAGCATTTCGCTCAAGCGGGGAGATTTAAGCGCGAATCTTTTTATTTCATGCTTCACGAAAAGTACAGGCCGAGAGAGATCGAGGAAATAGCGCACGTACCATGCAGAAAGGTGCTCAGAGAGTTTGATGCAGAGACGTTTCCGAGCATCATCCTTACGGGACAGGAAGGATCTGGAAAAAGAACGCTTCTGCGAGCCTTTATGAAGCGGGTGTTCGGGTCTGAGTCGTGCTACAAAGGGTACACCGCAGAGATAGAGCTGGGAAGCTCGAAAACAGTAGAGGTGGAGCTGATGGAAAACAACGAGTCTGTGGAGATAAAGGTGTCGGGGTACGGGCAAAGCGACAAGAAAATCCTGCAGAAGATCGCAAAAGACATATCTGAGACAAAGTCGATCAAAAGCTGGATTGGAGCAGGGCAGAAAAGAGCGAAGGTCCTGGTGATATCCGACGGAGAGAGCCTTTCGCAGGGCGCGCAGATGGCGCTGAGAAGAATAATGGAGAAGGGCGCAGACAACTTCAGAGTCGTGGTGATGACGACCAGCACCAGCACGTTCATCGACGCGTTCAAAAGCAGGTTTCTTATTTGCAGAGTGCCGGCCATGAGCGACGAAGAGGTCGCCAAAAGACTCGAGCACGTGTGCGCAGAAGAGAAGAAAGCCGTTCAGCCGCATTTGATTGCGAAAATAGCCAAAGAGTCGAAAGGCAACCTGAACAAAGCCCTTTCAATACTGGAGATGGCGATGGCAACAGAGGCCCCGGAGATCAGAATGGAGTGGGAAGAGGTGCTCTCGGAAATAAGCGCAGCGATATGCGCATCACCCAGCATCAACGAGCTCGTAGAGTCTCGAAAAAAAGTCTACAGCGCGCTGGACTCTCTTGTTCCAGGCAGCGAGATCCTTCTGCGGCTCATCCAAGAGGTGCTGGAGAAAGAAACAAGCGTTGAAACTGCAAAAAGCATCGCGCAGTACGGGTCTCTGTTCAGCGCGCGGCTGAGCACAGGCACCCGCGACCTGTTTCACATCGAGGCGTTCATCGCAAGGGCCATGTCGCTCAGAAGCAACAGCAAATAACCACAACACATAAAAGAAAACAGGACCGACAAACAATGCTCGCAAAAGTGGAAATCGAAAGCAAAGAGGGCGTGACGCTGATGCGGTACAAAAACGCAAGATTTCCCGCGTACAGCGACAGCCAGGCATTCCTCGTGTCGGAAAGACAAAACGGGCTCGTTTTCAGAGGGTTCTACACAGACGCAGAGGACAAGTACATCGCAAAAGACGCTTTGAAGTCGCTTGTCAGGGACCTCGCGATCGAAAAAGACTCGTTCATACTAAAGAAGCACGCGATGGTCTACTGCTACATCGACAACTACCTGACGGCAAAAAGCCCGGCGTTTTCCATCCCGCGAAAAAGAAGGGACGCGAAGCCGCTCCAGATAAGCATGGCCGATAAAAAGAAGGTCTTTGTGGAGGTAGCCGACAAGATCCTTCAGAGGTCATCGCAGGGAAGGTCCTGCACAACGTCGTACGGGCAGATAGTCGCGAGGCCAACAGATGACGTCGGAAGCATGTCGCTGAAAATAGACTCGAGGTCGATGGGCGGGATCACGAACATGCAGTTCAGCCCGCTGGTTAGCGTGAAGCGGGAAGGCGCGATAACTCTTCTGACATCGCCGTCCAGAGAGGCCGCGCTTATCTCGTACACGTTCCAGTGCAGCGAGAAAGACCTGCCGGCGGTGAAGGCGGTGCTGATCGATTCGAAAACGGTGGAGATTCTTCTGTGCTTCGACGCGGATCTTGCGCCGGAGTCTTTCAGGGCAGCGCTCAGCTTCGACTTTCCCGTGGGAGGCGTGAGTGTCGAGTGCAAGAAGGGCAGGTACGAGTACACGCCGGGGGACAGGACGCTCGTATGGACCGTGTCGCCAACGGAGAGTCTTTCGCTTACCGTGAGAACGACAGAGCCGCACAGAAGCAGCACGACTCTGAAATACGGATACCACTTCAGCAAAAAGGCGGTATCTAGTGTTGTGGTGAATAGTTTGTCATCGGAAGCGGACGAAAACTGGATCAGATACACAACCTCGGTCTCCGGTCTGCTCAGGGCATCAGAATAAACTCGAAGTGGGTAGCAGGGTGGATATGTTAGTGGATGGTGGAGTGGATATATTAGTGGATAGTGGGGTGGGATGATGATTATTGGAAATATACTATTTATACAGCAATGTTTAGAGGTATCTTCTGGCTATCAGTGCTGGTGGGCATGGTGGATAGGGATGATTGGTAGATGGTATTGCAGTACAAACTATTCCATGGCCAGAGTACAGCCAATCATTACCACAACCATTCTATATCCAAACTACCCACACTACACCCCCTCTACAGCCAACGAAACTGTTTTCTATAATATCAGCCGATCTTTTCTGTTTTGGCACTTTTTGATCATATCTTCGCTTGGAGCTGTTCGACCAGTAGATATGGGCTGGTGGGGCGTTCACAAGGGCGCATGCGGTATCTCCAAATAAAAAACAAAATTAAACACATTTCAGTATCGCGCATCTTGTTCAGAGAGATTTTCTACCCGCAAATGGCGCAGGCGTCGAGAAATCCAATTAAACAGCAAAGTGGTTAGACAAATATTCTCGGTTCTGCTGCATAATATTTTTCTGTATGGCGGAGGAGAGCAGCACAACGGCGCTGAGGCAGGAAATAGCAAACAGAGGAACGGTGGTAGTGCATAAGGAAGGCACGGAGATAGGCGGAAAGCTCTACAAAAAAGCAGTGAAGTCTGCGTACTCCAGCGCCAGGGGAGTGCAGTACAGCCTTAGTTCGGTAGCGCTGCTGTACGTGACAAGAGAGCAGGACCACGGAGAGTATTTGGTGAAGTGCAGAGAGAGCGAAGTAGACCCCGTCTCCTTTATGGACAGAGACAGAATCATAGCAGAGCTGCTAATTCCACCGGTGGAAGAGTCTTTCAAGATAAACACCTCGTTCAGAACGGACGGGCTGACAGAAAAAGAGATAGTTGGAAGGTACAGAGAGCTAGAAAAAGAGGGAAAAGGCGTGTTAGAGTACATTGTCGTACCGAAGCTGGAGGAGTGCGGAGTTGCAGCCGTGAAGAACATACTGAAGGAGAGAGAAGGAGCGAAGGAGCTAGAGAAGAACGAAATATTCTACAACAGAAGAAGGCTGAGGGTGGTGGACGACCACGCAGAGGTAGACTCAGTTAGGAGAATAGCGGCGGTGTTTATTGATGGAAGCACTTGGCAGTTCAAAACGTGGCCAAAAGAGATCGTGGAAGTGATGAAGAGTATTCCGGTGTTTTATTTGTTGGTGGAGAAGAAGAAGCAGCCGAATCCGATTCTACCCAGCTCTGTAACTGTTTTGAAGGTGGGAGAGGAGAAGGCCTCGATTTCTGCTGTTTCTAACGCGTTATGGTCTATACTTGGGCATAACAAGTGAAGATATGAGTTGGATTAGGAGGGTGGCAAATGAGGTGGGATGGTGGGTAGGGTGGTAGGTAGGTTGTAAGGTCGAATGGAATGGTAGGTGAGATCGGATGGATAAGATGGATTAAGAAGTGAGATGATATTGGATGGATAAGGTGGAATGGTAGGTGAGATGAGCATAGACGCATAAGTATCAACACAACCTACACCAATACACACGCGAATAGTCATATACCAACCTATCTATCTATCTACCAACCTATCACCACCCTATCTACCTACCAACCAACCTACCCACCCCCAACTAACCCATAAATATACCTGTGTACAGATGCATTTATTGGTTCTTTTTGGATGTTTCCTCTATTTCTAGTTTGTCTGAGCGCTTCTTTGCAATTTCGAGTAGGAGAGTGGCAGCGGCTGAAGATGAAACGAAAATTAAGGTGGTCCAGCAGAGAAAGTTCATGTTGCCTGTTCCATACAGAGCGACCATGCACCAAATGACGCTTTCCAGAACAAAGCTCATTATGGCTACGTGCTTGAACATATTGAAAAGAGTATCCAGAAGGGGGGCGTTGTATCCTGGTATCTTCTGTTTTTCAAGGTATATTAGCTTCCATAGAAGAAGATACCCCTTGTATCCGCTCTCTCTGAAGAACATGCTAAGAAAGACTCTTGCGGAGAGGGTGTGTGCTAGAAACGAGAGGAGGTAGAGAAGAAAATGCGTGGCAAAGAAGAGCTGGGCGTGCATTTTCCTGTACTGCTCGATCATTTGGAGGTTTATGTACCAGTACGTGTTGACTCCTGGTTTGAAAGACGTGCCTGTGAACTCAAATAGGCAGATGTTCAGAGCTAACCTGCACACAGAAAGAAAATAGGGGCGCAGTTCTCGATGCGAAATAGAGCTGAAATAAGCGCAGATCTTTAGATACGGTAACTTAACGGTCTGTGAAAAGACGCGAGAAATACTTCGTTGAGGTATCTTGGCGGACGGGTTTTTCGCGGCGCTATTTCTGCTGGAGGCGGTGGAGGCGGCGGTAGATAGGACGGGTCTGTCTTTGGGCCGTTCTGTTTGGTACTGGAGTAGAAATAGGAGGTTGGTCAGCGAAGACACGTCGGAAAAAAGGAAAGAGGAAAACAGAAGGTACGAGACGTCGTTTAGGATCAAAGAGCAGCAGAGATCGCAAATAAAAACAAACACCTGAAAATATTTTCTACTAACAAGATATCCTACCAAAAGAGGAAGTAAATAGGGCTTTTCTGCGTACGGGTTGTTTTCGATGTATCCGTAGCACTCTTCTGGGTCGTAGTACGAGACTCTCGAAGTCAGCGAAGGCACGTCGAGCCTCCTTATAAAAAACGAAAGCAGAATTGCTAAAAAAGCCTCTCTACTTTTCCAAAGCCTCATTAAGTGAAAAAATTCGCTCTGTTTATCTGTTCAGAACGAAGAGCGAAATGGCGGCGTTCTCCTGCACCTCTTCCGAACAGCCTTTGGAGAGCCTGTGCGTGATTTCTGATACCCCCCTCATGAGCTCAGAGATGCCCTTCACCTCTCCCTCGGACTTAACGAGAAACTCGCTAATTTTATCGAGCACTCGCTGCGTACTTAGGGAAAGCGACTCTTTTATCGCGGTGAACGAGAGCTTTATAGAAGAAAAGCCGTTGGTAAAAAGGGAGTTGTGGAGTTTAAAAAGATCAGCGTTTTCGGGGGTCGGGTAGTACCTGTTAACAGTCTCTTCTGTTATCGTGCCGTGGAGAGAGAGGCCTTCTAGGGTGTTCAGCGCCTTTCTTAGGTCTCCGCCTGAGATATCGGAGACCATTTCGGCTGCTGCGCTGGTAATCGAGATATTTTCGATCGCTGCGATTTTCCTGATATGGTCCGATATTTCGTGTGTTTTGATAGGAGCAAACCTGAACGGAGCGCATCTCGACTTGATTGCCGGAATGATCTTGGTGGAGTAGTTGCATATAACGAAAAATCTAACGTTTCTTGAATGTACCTCGATTATTCTTCTGAGCGCGTTCTGGGCGTCCTTTGTCATCGAGTCTGCTTCGTCCAAAATCACAATTTTTAGAGATGGAACGATCCCCTGCGTAGACGCAAACACTTTTATCTTCTCTCTTACCACGTCTATTCCGCGCTCGTCAGAGGCGTTTAGGTCAAGAACGTTCATTTCCGATCTGCCAAGAACCTCTTTGCACATCGCCTTCGCAGACGTCGTTTTTCCTGTTCCGGGAGGCCCAAATAGCAGCAGGTGCGGGATTTCCCGAGATTTAGCGAATGAAACGAGAGCTCTTTTCACTAACTCGTTACCAACAAGGTCTTCCAGAACGCGAGGCCTGTATTTCTCCGATAGAGTCTCTCTTCGTTCGTAGCTCATGATAAATTTTATGGTTAGAAGAAATATTAATGGTAGGTGGATAGATGGGGAGTGGTAGGTGGATAGGTAAGGGTGGTAGATGATGCATTTAAATAGTGATAATAGTGACAGTGTAATGGTAATCTTAGACAGTTAATTACCTCTATCATAGATATCTCAATTTAACCACATCTACTGGGCATATCGAACATCCAAAGCTTACCTCACCTATACCTCACCTATACCATCTATACCACCTATCACATCTACACTACCTATATCACACCTGCACCACTTGCACCACCTACACCACCTACCTAACAACTCTTTATTCAAATACTAAACGATGACTCGGGTGGAAACATCGAACAAAGAGAATCAACTGATCCTGCATCTGTAACTTTTCCGGTTCTATTCGAAAGCACGTCAGCAGCCGATATCAGATTGAAGCTGTATCTTATTCCGTGTTCTTTAGCTACTCTTGCCAGCTTAACTACTCCGCTCTCTTCGATTTTTGCGTTTTCCTCCCTTATTCTGTTTCTCACGATCTTTTCTAACTGTTTTTCGGTATATCCGCAGGTCTTAAGTAGCAGCGAGCGAGAAACGAAGTCTTTAGGAACAGAGCATCTTTTTTCGGCGTCTTTCACGCCATCTGCTTCCTTTTCTGCTTTTGTGACGTCTTCCACATTCTCGCACGTCGAAAGCACCACAACGGGGCTTATTTTCATCTCTGACAACGTATTTAGATACGAATAGCACTCGGAATCAAGCAGCTGCGACTCTTCAATCACCAGCGCTCCTGTTCTCAGCACGCCTCTGCCCTCTTCTATCCACTCCTTCATCGATATATCTACACTTTCTCGTATCTCCAACGGTATTTCCGAAGTCGCCTGGTTAAGCGAAAGGTACCCCTGCGTTCTGCTGTTCAAAACGTCTATCTCGTGAAACGACACAGTGTGCGGCTCCTCTTTCACAGTAAGCAGCTCGCCTTCTGGACACGGCACAAAGTTAGCGCCGGGCCCAATCGCCTCGTACTCCTTTGCTCGGGAGAGGCTCCTGCCAACTCTTCGCACGCTGCCCGTTGTTCTGTTTATCTGCACGACGTCTCCTATTTCAACGCGTTTCTGGTACAGCTGCTCGATTATTTTGTCGCCAAGCGTGAACACCCCTTCTACATCGGTTGTTTTCAGCACGATTTTTCCTGTCTGTCCAGATTCCCTATCTATTTGAAGATTTACAACTTCTCCAGCGAGGATCTTGCTGGCCTCTTTTACCTCTATTCCAAGCGACTGTCTTAGCGCCTGCGTTAGTATCTCTATTTTGCTTAGGGTAGACGAGAAAATCTCGCTCGCTGTTATCACCACCGTTGGAGTGTTTGTTTTTTTCAGTTCCCCGACCAGTCCGGCAATAAGCGCAGATTTTCCGCTTCCCGTTGGGCCACTTAGTATAACAGTTTTTCCAGAGCTGTTTCTTGCAAGCCTGCACAGAAGAGAGAGGCGCTTTCTTAGCGAGTGGTGCCCAACTATTCCGTCTTCGCTCAGCTCCAGGAGATCTTCGGAGACGCCAAGGTCTCCTATGTGCGAGTGTGCTCCGATCCTTTCGAGTCTGGAGAGGGTGTTAAGTCGCTCAATCATAAAAAAAATAATGCGCGAGGATATAAACGAGAGAAGCGCAATCGAAGCAGCTCTCGAGAAATGCGCAGCGCGCGTTCTGCTGGACGCGGGGTACGGAGCAGCAGAGGCAAGGGCACTTAAGCACCTGAGCAACGTGCTACTTAGGTACATGGTGCATACGTGTGGGCTACTTAGAAAACAGAGCGAGACTGCGGGGAGGTCTGCGCCAACTCTTGTCGACTCTGTGGTGATAATGAAAAAGATAAGGGAAATTCCAGAAAACTACCACAGAATAGAGCTGGAAGAGAGCGAAATAGAAGAGAAGAGGGAGTACGCGAGTGAAATATGCACGTACATCGACTATCCCGCTAACTATTACGAGTTTCTTCCGAGGCTGCCGCCAGCGCACACCTACAAGAACACGTCGATCAAGAGAAGAATTTCGGACGATAAGGCGCAGAAGGCGAAGATAAGAAGCGAGCACGCGACAAAAATAGTAGATAGCTTTTTCGAGCTGATGAAAAAGAGCAACAAAAAGCTGTCGTACGCGAATTATCTCAGATCATAGATGAGGGTGGTAGGTGAGGATGGCAGATGAGGGTGGTAGGTGAGGGTGGTAAGTGACGGGTAATAGGTGAGATGTACACTAGATGGTACCAAACATGCTACAACTAGTACTAACAAAGAGGGCTTACCAACCGTACCATCACATACACCTCATCACCACCCCTCACCACCCCATCACCTACCCCTCATTACCATCCATTTTCAATAAACTTTTTATTACTACATTGGGTAAAAGTCGTTAAGTTCTTACGGTTGTACGTTTTCTTTTTCGGCTTGCAAAAAGAGGTACTTAATCTGTCTGATGAACTCGAACAGGTCCTGGGTGTTTTGAAGCTCTGCTAGCGCCTCTTCGTACCTCTTTTCTTCAATGCTGGCCTTGTGTATGATGTACGTGTCGCTTAGCTCTATTGAGAAAAAGTGCCTGGAGTTTTCCAAGCTGAATATGAAGCTCACACACCCTCCTCCTGCTGGCACGATTTCTAAGTTCAGTTTTTTCTTGTAGTACCTGATTTTTTCTGCTGTGTCTTCTATTTCCTTTTCTGATCTTTCTTCTTCCTGTTTTAGAAGCTTTCTCAATCGGGTAAGCTGCGACGTCTGCGAAAGCAGCGCGTTTTGCACCGACTGGTGCTTTGTTTTTGATATCGCGGTTCTTTTTTCGATGCTTATCTGCTCCTGTTTCAGCTTCTGTATCTCTTCTGCCTCCGATTCTGTTTCGAGGGCCAGACTCTGCCGCTCTTCCAGCAGCTTTGTGTTTTCTTCTTTGAGCTGCGCTACTGTGGCCTGCAGCAGCTCCTGTCTTCGCTGTATCTGCTGTTTTTCTCTTTGGTATTTGCGTTGTGTTTCGTTAACTGCGGATAACAGCCATTTTCCCAGATCTTTCGACTGCTGGACAATCTCTTCCGAGATTTTTCGAATATCTGCGAGGGTGTCTGGGTCGCTCATATAAAAATTTAAATTCAGCAGCAGCTAAAATTCGGGTCTTATGGATAGCTCGAGAAATGGAGGGTGCTGTCTTCCGGTGGAGAAAAAGAAAAAGAGAAATAGAGAGTGTGTGCGCTGCAGAGCGGCGGGAAACATTCTGCTGGAGCACACGCCGTTTTGTTCGGCGTGTTTTACTGTTAGATTTGAAAGAGAGTTTAGTTCTGCGCTGAGAAGATCGCTATCGCACACAGAGAGAAAAAGAGTTCGAAAAGTGCTGGTGGTGGCGGATGAGTCGGTTGGCGGGCGGGTTCTTACGAGAACAGTTAGCAAGAACAGATCCAGTATGGTAGATTACACGTTCTACACGGAGCGTGAAGCAGGCAGCGCAGACGAGATGGATGCAGCTGGTAGGATGGGGGAAGCGGGTGAAATGTGCGGGAATGGTGGTGCAGGCACCATTTCAGAGGATGCAGGCCACGCGAGCAGCAATAGCAGCCAGCAGCAGGCCAGCAAGCACGCTAATTCGCATCTTGATCGCAGAAACAGCAGTGATAACGGAGAAAAAGACAGAGATTTCAACAGAGAGATAGCGAGAATTAGAGAAATAAGCAGATACGCCGAGGAGAACGGGTACGACTGCGTGGTCATGAGGGAGTATGCGGCGGAGGTAGCTGAAATGGTTTTGAAGCTGATAAGAACAGGGCAAATAGATAGTTACAAAGAGATGTTTTTCGGAAAAGCAGTGCCGCTATGCTACCCGTTCTATTCGGTACCGCATAAATCGGTGCTGTACTACGCTTTGAAGGAAGGGCTGATCGAGAGCCCGCAGTACAAAAGAGAGGAGACCAACAGGCTCAGAGAAGCAGATCGCACGCTGATTAGAAAGCTTATGAAAGAGTCTCCATCTAGCATCAGTAATCTTGTGAAGGTACAGCAGAGAATATCAGAGGTGGAGCAGGTAGAGGGGGAGAGTGGGTAGAGTGGGTAGAGTGGGTAGAGGGATAGAGTGGGTAGAGTGATGGAGTAGATAGAAGGCAGTTGAGGTGAATAGACTGACAGATATTTGCTTATGTAGCCAGAAGTCTTCACATACCACGCACAAACCATCTACACATCATCTACACGCCACCCAAAATACCACCCAAGTACCACCCGCTTTCTATCATATTGCCAAATTAGTAAAGATACTTCTCGATATAGAAACACAATTTTCAAAATCAGCATCGGAAAATGAAAAGCTGTTGCAAAAATCAAATAGATTCAAAATAACGATTAGCCACATAGATTCGTCGTATAAGAAGCCGGTGGGGTATATATTAAAAGATTTTTGAGAAATAGACAGAAGATGGTAAAGGCAGAGGAGACAAGCGAAGGAGAAATCCAAAGATCCGTTCTGCACCTTCTCAGAGCGCTAGATCTAAGGAAAAAGTACATGAGAGTAAGTCTCCAAAACAAGGGCTGGGAGAAGTACGCCCCAACCTCCCCGGTGCGCGCAGTCAGAACTAACGGAAGGCCCGTTATAGAAAACGACACGATGGAAATACCGAGCGCAAAAGAGTTCTACAGCGACCTCGAATACATCACGCACATCATCCACCACGGGCCTCTCAAGAGCTTCTGCTTCAGAAGGCTGGAAAATCTCGACCTGCAGTTCAAAATGCACATGAACAAGAACTGCCAGCAGGAAAAAAACGAGCAGAAAAACACGTCAACAAGAGATTTCTACACGGTAGTGAAGACAGACACGCACATCCACCACTCGTCCAGCATGAATTCGAAAAGGCTTCTGCAGTTCATCAAGAAAAAGCTGCGAGAAACGCCAAAAGAGGTGGTGCACAGAGGAGATAAAGAATACACGCTAGAAGAGGTGTTCGAGAAGATAAACAAAAAACTGGAGAATCTTTGCATAGACACTTTGGACACGCACTCCAACCTCGACACGTTTCACAGATTCGACAGGTTCAACACGAAGTACAACCCGTACGGAACGCCTTTACTCAGGGAAATCTTCCTGAAGTACGACAACCACATCGACGGAAGGTACTTAGCGGACATAACAAAAGAGATGATAGAAGAGATAGAGGAAAAAGAGTATCTCAGATGCGAGTGGGGCATCAGTATATACGGTAAAAAAGAGGAGGAGATAGAGATTTTGAGCGCATGGATAAAAAGATACAAGCTGAAAAGCAGCTGCATTCGGTGGTACCTGCAGGTTCCGAGGTTCTACGGGGTATTTAGAGGGTATGGGCAGATAAAGACGTACGCGGAGTTTCTCACGAACATATTTGGGCGGATACTTGAGGCGTCGCAGAACGAGGGCTCGGATGATCTTTCGGAGTTTCTCGAAGACGTGGTGGGGATAGACTCTGTGGACGACGAAGGAGCGAAGGACAAAAGAAACGAGCTTGAAAAAGAAGACGCGTCTTTGTGGAGCGTGGGAGATAACCCGTCGTACCACTACTACATGTACCACATGTACTACAACGTTGCGGTGATTAACAGGGTGAGGGCGTCGAGGGGAAAGAACCTGCTGGCGTTTCGGCCGCACTCGGGGGAGTCTGGGGAGCTGGACCACCTTGCGTCGGCGTTTCTGACGTCGAAGACCATTGCGCACGGGATAAAGCTGCGGAAGTCTCCGGTGCTGCAGTATTTGTACTATCTTTCCCAAATCGGGATATCGATGTCCCCATTGAGTAATAACTCGCTTTTTTTGGAGTACAAGAACAACCCGTTTCCGGAGTTTTTCAGGAGGGGGCTGAACATCACGCTGTCGACAGACGACCCGCTGCAGTTCCACTACACAAGAGAGCCGCTGATGGAGGAGTACAGCGTTGCGTCGCAGATTTGGAAGCTGTACTCCTGCGACCAGTGCGAAATTGCGAAAAACAGCGTGCTGATATCGAACTTTCCAAAAAAGGAAAAGGAAAGATGGATCGGGAAGTACGAAAAAGACGGAAGGCTTACAAACGACCCGTCAAAGACAAACGTGCCGCCAACAAGATTCAAGTACCGGATGCAGAGAATACGCGAGGAGTACTGTTTTTTGAAGAAGTACGCGTACAACAGAAGCGAGTAGTCGCAGGAAGATAGATCGGAGGTGGGGTGTTTAAGTGAATAATGTTTAATAAATATCTCTAGTCTCTGATATGGGGTCTACATGGGCTGCAAAATAGAAATGCTAACCAAAGTACCACCCAAAATACCATCCAAAATACCCTTTCACCGGATACCACAAAGAGACGTGGTGAGTGCAAAAAATGAAAAGTGAAAGAGTTTTCGACGTGATGGAGGAGTACGAAAAGAGCCCAGAGGAGGCGATAAAAGTCATCCAGAAAATATCTAAAGGAGAAGACAGGCCGATATTGAAGAACATTCCTCTTGCTTTCGATCTTCCGGGCTTCCCAACCTCTTCGCACTCCCACAGCATCGTCACGATTTACGGAGCGGTGCTGAAGCTTGGAGGCGTTAAGTTCAGAAATGAAGGAGAAAGAAGAGTAGACTACCAGGAGATAAGGGTGCAAGAGAGAAACAACATGCACCTTCCCCAGAGCCTCACAGTACATCTCGAAGACAGGCTCGTAGATAGCTGCAAGCCGGGAGAAATTTTGAGAATTACCGGATTAGTAAAACTGGTGTGGAATAAAATCAGGCAGGGCGCCCCTCTGGACTGTGAGTACGTCATAATAGCGCTTGAGATCGAAAAAGAAGAGACGAAAAAGCTGCCGAACCTACGGAATGTAACGGAAAAAAACGAATACGATCTATTAATCGACATGTTATCGCATTTTGCACCGCAGATATACGGGTACAGAGAGGTCAAGCTTGCGATTCTCCTGTGCAAAATAGGAGGAAGCTCAAAAAGAGACGAGAAAGAGGAAAAAGACGCAGCACAGAGCACAGAAGAGAGGTACAGAGAACTGCAGTACAGGACCAGGTCTTCTTCGCACATCCTGATAACGGGCAGCACCGGAACAGGTAAAACGGAATTTCTAACGTTCGCATCCAAAATAGCAACGCCATCCGTTATAACAACAGGCACCGGGTGCTCCTCTGCAGGGCTCACAGCGTGCGCGCTGAGAGAGGACGGGGAGTGGGTGATCGAGCCGGGAGCGCTTCCGCAGGCCGACCAGGGAATTTGCTGCATCGACGATTTTACCTCTTTAGGAAAAGACGACAGATCTTCAATTCTAGAGGCGATGGAGCAGCAGACAATAACGGTTGCAAAGGCCGGAATACTGATGAGGCTTGACTCGAGGTGCACGATCGTAGCAGCGGCAAGAAACGAGGAAAAAACGCGGGAAAAAGTCCTTGACTCGCTCAAGCTCTCGCCGCCGCTCCTAAGCAGGTTTGATTTGGTGATGTCGATGGATGACAACGCTCCCCACGACAAAAACGTATCAGAACACGTGGTTGGAAGGGGCGTGGACGATTTTTCAGTCTCGTACATTAGAGACGCTGTTGGAAAAAGACGCGAGGCGCGCGTTTATCTATCGGAAGAGTGTAAAGAAGTCATCAGCAGGTACTACGACAGGCAGAGAGAAGTGCCAAGCACAACGGTGAGAGCGCTGGAAAGCCACATTAGATTAACAGAAGCGTACGCGAAGCTCATGGGAAGAGAAGTCGCGAATGAAAAAGACGCTTTGATAACCGCGCTGCTCATGAACACAAGCCTTTCGGCAAACAGAATATGGGACAGCTCCATCGAGTCTTCCATATCCAGCGCGATCTCTCTTGAAGCAGCGCTTGAAAACGCCAGATCAAGTTTGTTCCCGGAAAATAACGGTTTTTAGGTAAAATTTTGATAGTTAGCAGCTGGTGCTGGATCGCACAGGTTTTGTAGATCTGCAGTTGGGCGGCTTCTTTGGCGCCAGTTGCTATCTATATCTGAATATTATCTTTTAGGATGTTTAGCTGGTGTGGCAGATCATCAGGCATTTTATCTGTACTTTCAAAAACGACAGCGCGATCTTTCATCCGATGTCTCTTTTTTGCTCTTTTCTTTCCTGTATGGTTTTCTGAGTCTTCAGCGGCTGGAAGAACATGCTTCTGATCGCTAGCGTGTGGAACTTTATCTCCGGAAGATAAAAAGACTTTTCCAGAATCGGAACGCTGTTGGAGATTTTTTCGATTATTTCCTCTTCGAGCTCGGCAGATCTCTTCAAATTTTTTCTTCCTTTTATCTCTTCGGGCCCCTCTTCTTTTTCTCTCCTCCTCTTTCTCTTCTCCTCCTGCACGTTCTTTAGCAGCGAGTCAAAGTGCAAGCTTCTCTTATCCACCGCTCTTTTACTCTGCACCGAATGCATTTTACACTTTAAGCTGTTTTTACACACTTCGCCTGTTTCAGGGTCCTCTACAGCGCAGAACCTATCGTAGAACTCTGGATTTTCCTCTTCTTTTTTCTTACCACACAGATGGTACATCGAGTTTCTGTACAGCACCACTTCGTTACACGCACTGCAAAATAAAAGAGTCTCATCATCCACAGCTCTGCTAGCCACTTCTTTTGAAACCTCCTCTACCGCCAGTTTAAACACAAGATCGCCATTCTTTCCCTCCGCCCTCTTCTCCATTTTTCTATTTAATCCATGGATATTTATTTTAAGTAGTGGCGATAGGCGGGGCAGGTGGTGAAGTGGGTGGTAGATTTGGTGCTGGTATGAGTGGTAAGTAGTGGTGGTACTTATGCCGGAATGTGGTACTTAGATAACTTTAATACTGTTGAAGATAACAACGAGTGTTCTAGATGGGATATTTAAACGGACTGCGAACACCGCCCATCTACCACCTCTACTACCACCCATCCATCCATCACCCATCTACTACCATCCTTACCATTCACTCATTCCTACCCTACCATCTTTACCACCCACCTACCACCCATCTAGCATGCCTATTCAAAAGTATGTTCCTTAAACCACTTTGGCTGCTCAACTCCAAATATGCACAGTATCTCTTCTATGTCCTGCTTTGTGATTTTCTGTTTCAGCATCTGCTGGAGTATTTTCTTCCCAAACCTCGGCAGCTCTCCTTCAAACAGTCCGTAGTTCCTAACCGTGTACTTAACTATAGCCTCTATTGAACTAGATAGCTCTTTTGGCGTGTAGTACGGGATGAGGTCTTCTCCAACTTCCTCTTTTAGTATAGGTTCTAGCTTCTTTGCGTATATCTCCTTTGCTATTGCCGCTCTCATGTCGTATATTTCGCTTTCCTGGTCGTCTTTTAGCTCATAGACCATAAACGACTCCGAGTTCTCGATGTTCTTCTTTATCTCTTCAAAAAGAAAGTCCGACACCTTCCCTATTGTTCCTAGCGCTGGTGTGCCAACAGACCCCGCTTTGATCCTCAGAGCTGTGTCGTTGCTGAGGATGACAGAGACGCTGTTCATTTGGCACGCCAGCGCGAAGGTGTCGTCGTTTTCTTTCCCTTTTATTTTAATTGACTCTTCAACGTACAGCCGCGGGTTCTGCCTGTTGCTTTCTGTCTCGATGAACGCGAGCGCGGTTCTTGCTGCTGTGCTTTTTTCTTTCAGTTTGTCCAATTCTCTAACTGTTATCGAAGGCACGAAAATAGCTATGTCCATTCTGTTCATGTGCCTTATTAGACATCGAAGGCACTCGAGGCTGTCTAAAAACACGTTCGTGTCTACTCCAACAAGCGCTAGTTTCATGATAATTTTTTATGTAAAAAAATAAGCTACTTCAGATATGCCGGGTGAGCGGGCGAAGCGCTTGGGCTCGCAGCGGCGGAGCGCTGGAGAGTTTTGCAAAATATGCGGTTTTTGAGAAATATATAGAAAGAGGCTAATTAAATAAGGCTACGCTGTGTATATAAGAACTGGGCCAATTAGTTTAGATTAGAAAGCGCAGGCAGATTCCTGGGTACTTATAGCAGCAGCCAAAGTCTTTTACTTATCTATACTATTACAACTTGAATATTTTTTTAAGATATAAGAGATATGAAAAAGAGAGAGAGCGAAGAGGAAAAAGAGAACGTAGAAGGGGGTGGGGGTGGATGGGCAGGCTGGGCGGAGGGAGACAGCGAGTTAGAGGAGGAACCTGCGACAAGCAGGAACAAGGGGAGCGCTGTGGAGGGGGGTAATGGAGTACGCAGCAACAGAATAGCTGGCAGCAAAATAAACAGAGAAAACAGCGCCTGCAACAAAGTAGCCGATAAAGGGACAGCTAATAACGAAATACACGTCGTGGACTGCGAAACAGGCGGGTGGCAGAGCGAAAATAACCAGTGCAAAGAAAACGCGGACAGAGACCCGCTGAACAGAAGCTGCAGAGAAAACAGCGCGTGCGAAAACACGTTTAAGCTCAGAATGGTTTTAGATCTTATGAAAGCGATGATGGAGATAGAGAAAAAGGGAAAAAGCGCAGCTCTTCTTGTTATGGGCGTTATTCTCTGCGTGCTTGCGAACCAAGTCCACATCGTCTCGATGGGCTCAAGCTCCGACCTCCTCGAAAAACTCTCAAAAGGCGACAAAAACGCGCTGAAAACGCTGCTCATGTACTTTTTGCAGACCACCGCGCACTCTTTCCTGCGCGAAGGGTACGTCCTGCTCTTTCTCTCCTTCGTCAACACCGTTATCTTCGATCTCTCTTCCTCGCTGTTCAAAAACGCGCTCTATTCGAACAAGGACCTCTCGTCGGTCAGAATAAACAGAGTCGTGGACAGAGGAGAAAAAAGCATCTCGCAAATGCTGCAGAAAATCCTCATCGGGGTGCTCAACAGAACGATCAGCGCGTGCCTCGTCTTCATGAAGGTCGCGAACATCAGCACGTGGTACATCCTCCTTCTCGCAGCGTTCAACGCGCTGTACGTCTTCATCTCGTACGTCCTGATCCGGCAAAGAGTCCGTTACAAAATAGAAATGAACAGATGCGACGACGAGTACAGCGAAAAAATCCTGGAAGCGGTCGAGAACATCGACGTAGTGCGCAGCAGCAACACAGAAGAAGAAGAGATCGCGAGGTTCAGAAACAAGCTCAAAAAGTACTTCAGAATACGCACAAAAGACGCGCTCTCCGTTCTACTTCTGAACATCGCGCAAAAAGGCATCTACAGCGTTCTGATGCTAGCGGTTCTCCTCGACGTCTACAACAACAGCGCAGAAAAAGTCAAAACAGCGTCGTACCTCTTCTACCTGATCAAGGAGATGGACAAAAACGTCATGAACATAGCGATAAGCTCAAAGGGGATTTTCGTTCTCGGAGTGGACTGCCACGAGTACCTTTCGCTCAGAAGGGCGCTCTTTAACTCTTCACCAGCGCAGGCAGAGGAGCACCCTGCGATGTCTCCCGACGCAAGCAGCGCCCTGGAGTTTCGCAACGTGGGGTTCACGTACCCCCCCTCAGAAGAGGCTCTTTTCGAAGGTCTCTCGTTCAGCATCAGAAAAGGAGAGAAGGTTTGCATTGTCGGAAAAAGCGGAAGCGGAAAGAGCACCCTCGTCTCTCTGATACTTAAGAGGTACAGGTACACCGGAGGAATATTCCTGTACGGAAAAGAGATACGAGAGATCCCAAAAGACAAAATAACAGAGCGCGTGGGAATAGTCACGCAGGACAGCGGTATGTTCAAAAGGACCCTTGCAGAGAACATAACGTACGGGTGCAAAGATCTCAGCAGCGCAGACTTCAACGACATCTGCACGACCCTCTCGCTAGACGCAGTGGTAGAGTCAAAAGCAGAAAGACTCGAGTACATGGTGGACGCGGGAGGCAGGAACCTCTCGGGAGGCGAAAAACAGAGAATAGCCCTCGCCAGAGCCCTTCTAAAGCGCCCGGAGATTCTGATATTCGACGAATCCACCTCGAAGCTAGACCCCTCCGTTGAACAAAAGATCATCAGGCACCTTCTCACCATCCCCGCGACCGTTATAGTCCTCGCACACTCCGCGTCCGTTGCAGCGATGATGCACAGAACAATCTCCATTTAGAACGCGCATAAATGATTTATTATTTTCATTTTCATTTTAGGATGACGCAAGCGGAGGAAGAAACAGGCAGAGGCGCCCATAACAACGAGCACCTCAGGTCCGAATTACACAGAATAGAAATGAGAATAGCGCGTTTCTCCGATACGCTAGAGCAGATTTTCGAAGAAAGGGAAGAAAAGGAGAGAAAAAGAACAGAAAAACTCCTCGAAGCGGTTACAGAGCAGCTTAACAGAACCGTCACAGGGGTTCTAGAAGGAATTATCCAAAAAGAAGTACGAACACAGCTCGTCCAGAGACTAGAAAAGACCCTCTCTGCGAAAATAGACCAGAAGCTGCAGGAGCTCTCCAACATATGCGCGGTCTCTCTCAGCGCCTCAATAGAGAGCAAGAGCCTCCAGCACACGATTTCCAGAGCGGTTAAAATAGGAGTTATCGACGCGGTAATACCTTCAGTAGAGAACGGAATGAACGAAATAAGGCTCCAGGTGCTAGAACGAATTAAAAAACTACCGGTGCACGTAGAAAAGTCCGAATGCGAAGAGATAAGCACCGAGAGCAAAGAAGAGACGCTCGATAACTTCGCAGACACTTTGAGAAACGAAGAAAATAACGCACACGAGTACTTCGAAGACCAAAAAGAAACGGTCATGCACCTGCTGGAGACGAACATACTCGAGTGCTTCTCCTACGCTGTTGGCTCCGAAGATCCAGATCTGTTCAGTTTTTTTCTTGAAAAGATCCCCCTAGACGCAGAGATCGATCTCTCAAACTCTCTTCTGGTATCTTTTATTTATCAGCTGGTAGGAACTCTCCTCAGATCGGGACCAAAAACCCAAAGCTACAAGACTAAAAACATACTCTTGCTAAATAATTCCCTAAACAAAATAAGAAGGTGCAAAATAGACCAAAAAGACACTCTTCTTCTCCACAGGTGCATAGAGGCAATCCAGAGCACTCCGCAGTGGGGATACACCCCCGAAGAAAAAGAGACCCTCTACCTCATAGAGAAGATACAAAAAGAGAACGTCGGTGTACTATAATAAATCTTGCAGCGTGATTTGGCGTGGTGTAGGGGTGAGTGATGATTGGTGTAGTGGTGTGGTAGTGATGATCTGTACCTCCACATAACGGTCATTGCTAGGACACCTCATCTTATCTTATCTATCTACCCTATCTTACCTATCTCATCTTATCTACTCTCATTCATCCACCTCATTCATCCATCTACCCCATCTACCCTATCTCATCTTATCTCATTCATCCACATATTCCATCGCATCTTATCCTACCCCACCTACATCCCACCTACCCCTCTATATCGTCCTTATCTTCACTCTGAAGTCGTCGATGTTATCTGCTAGTGCGTCGTGCGAGTTAACTCCTGCGTAGCATCTGTCTATGAACTCCTGAACGTCTTCGTGCGTGAGATGCGCGAAGATCGTCTGCAGCCTCCCTCCAAAGATCGAAGTTACTTCGGATTGCGTTGGACACTTTCCCTCTATGCTGTACCTGGTGAGCGTAGACAGAGACTCTATCAGCGCGTCTTTTCCTCCCTCGTGGTCCTTGTCCAGGGAGGCTCCAACGATGCACTCGAGCAGCCCGAAAAATCCCACCCTGATTATTTCGATGCTTCCTCTGTTTAGCACGTGCGCAATTGCTTCGATGCACTTCTCCGACACGTCCCTGTGGCTCTGTCCCGCTCCAAACGCAATCCACTCGATAACCTCGATGGTACTCGGCCTGTTATGAACCTTCACAGAGGTGCAGATCATGTTGAAAAAAGACTTCATCAGGTTCTCGTTGGACACAGGGTCGCTCATCACGACTTTTGAAACCGGCTCCGCCATCTGCTCCACAAGAGGAAGCGTCCCCTGCACCGTTCTCCTGCACAGCGCTGCAAGAAGATCGAGCCCTTCAGGCACGAACCCTCCCCCAGATCCCGAAGTCAGCGGGTGCAGGACTATTTGCGAGCATACGTTAATAAAGTTCCTATGTATAAAACCAATCGAGAAGTTATCAGCTACCACTATAAACACGTCAACTACCTCTTTTTTCAATATTTCAACGGACTTTTGCACCTGCGGCATGTGGTGCCTGGTTCCCGCTAGTTTTTCGTGGATTTTTTGCAGCTGCGGGTATATCTCTTCGATCGCGGCCTCTCTTGCCCTTGCGAACTCCCCTCCCACCTTTGCGCTTGCGACCACCTTGATCTTTCTAACGGACCTCGTGCACTCCTGCACCCCCTCTTTTACATCGAGCACCGGGCTGTAGATTTCCGAGAGGCTGCACTTCAGGAGCTCTCCGACCCTGTTTCCTACCATGTGGCACATTCCCTCGTACACCCTTTCCACGAGGTACGGCCTGCCCTTCAGCGGCTCGATCGTTTCCGGAAGCTTTTCGAGTATCTCTTCGACCATCGGTCTTTTTTCTTTTTCGTGCACAACCCCCATCTCTTTTCCGCACTTGCTCATGATCGTTAAAAAGACCTCGCACGCCATCTCCGGCACCCCCTCCTGCGTCTCTCTCATGAACTCGAATATCTTCGTCGTAGTCACCGAGAGGAACCCCCAGTACGACTGCAGGAATCTCGGGTTCTGCGATATCACGTACATGATGCACGAAGCTACGATCGCCCTGTCCCCTGCCTCCCTTTTGCTCTCGCAGAGTTTCAAAAACGCCCCGAAAATGTGGATCAGAAACTCTTTTTCTTCGCTTGGCCCCATCGACTCCGAGATCGCCCCCGTTGCCCACGCGATTTTGTTCGCTCTTTCCCTCGACCACCCCGTCCCGAACAGCTGCTGCGCCTCCGACAGAAGGAACGCGCTGAGCCCCCCGCTGATAATTGACGCGATGTTGAACAGAGTCTCTTTCACCTCCGTGTAGTTCGTGATGTACTCTGTCTCCGAGAGCCTTTCGAGCACAACTTCCCCGTCCTCGTTCTCCGTGATCAGCACCTCTTCTGGCCGCGGCATCTGCGCCACAAGCACCTTCGCAAGCTCCACAAGCACCCCCCCGTACCTCGCTCTTCTTAGGCCGGGCGGCTGCTTCGACGGCGCAGGCGAGAACGGGAACTCCGAAAACAGCTCCTTAACGAACTTGTGCCAGAACTCCGTGCAGAGCCTGAATATTTCGAACTCTCCCACCTTCGATATTTCGAGCAGCGAGTGCAGCGGCCCGACCGTGTTCGCGCTCAGTGCCTCCAGCTGCTTCGAGTAGTCGTACGCTCTGCTGAAAAACAGAACCATTTTCTTAACTGTTGCTGCGTTCTTCTCTGTCATTCTCGAGTAGTGCTCTTTTAGCTTCCCTCTGTGCGCGCTTTCGAACTCTCGCAGGTACTTTTCGATAAACGCGCTCATGTTCACGAAAACTCCCCGGACGACTTCGTGGAACGCCTCCCTCTCGCTTTCCTGCGGCTCTTTTTCGAGCACCTCCTTCAGCACCTCGATTGCCTCTGCGTTGAACGCCGTGTCCACGTACCTGCACACGATCTCCGATATGTTCGTTTGCAGAACGTACCCCATCTCGAGGTGCGGCAGGATCCTCCGGAGAATCTCCATCGACGCCACCACGAGCTCCCCCGGGACGGAGACTTCTCCCACTGAGACTTTTTCGAGGATAGAGTACACCAGCCGGAAGATCTCCGCAAACTCCCGCCGCATCTGCTCCTGCAGCGCCTTCGCTCTCGCGGCTACCATCGTCTTAGGGAAGTTGAAAATGTCGTTGCAGAGGTCGTCCAGTATGTTGAACGTGTTCTTGCACACTCTGCTGTCTCCGTTGCTCGCTGCTAGCAGGTCTGGGATAAGCGTGGGCCACTTTTCCGGCCACTCTCTCTTGATGATCTCGATGAGTATCTGGTTCATGCCCTTTAGCACCGTCTCTTTCTTGCTTCTTTCTTCTTTTCTCTCTTCTTTTTCGCCTCTGCTTTCGACAGAGTGCTCGAGGATGCTCTCCACAATGTACTCGCGCACTCCCTCCTTCTGCTCCTCCGTTAGAACGGACCACCTCATCTTCACCATTTTTTCAAGCACCTGGAGAGAGAATATTTTTGACTTCACTTCGCGGCTCTCGCGTAGTATTGCCGACGTGCGCGCCCAGCTGTCCGGATGGTATCTGAACAGCGCTAGCACCTTCTCTGCTCTTTTCTGCTCGGGGTGCCCCGGCGTGTAGAAAACCGCCACCACCCTGTCAAACAGCTCGACGTCAAAATCCTCGCTGCTCTCAAGTATTTTCTCCATCTCCTAAAATAAAAAATATTTCTTCTTATATCTCTTTCTTTGCGTCCTTATTTTATTGCCTTTCTTCTCGGCCATATTTTTTATTTTATTTTTCATCCTGGCAGAATGAACACGAAAGGAGCAGATGAAATAAAATACGTGAGAATCAGAGTGGTCGGAGGAGAGGCTGCGGGAGGAGCGTCTCTCGCGCAGAAGGTTGGGCCTCTGGGATTCAACGCAAAACAGGTCGCTGAGAACATTGCGAAGGAGACAAAAGAGTTCAAAGGGTACAAAGTAGGGGTCCTCCTCACGATCCAGAACAGACAGATGGACATAACGGTAGAGCCCGGAGTCAGCGCGTTGATTCTGAAGGAGCTGAAAGAGCCGCCAAGAGACAGAAAAAAAGTCAAGAACGTGCAGCACAACGGGTCTCTCTCGCTGGACGCAGTTAAGGAAATAGCGAAAAAGCAGAGATCGCGCTCTCTGTCGAAGACTCTTGCGGGATCTGTGAAGGAGGTGCTTGGAACGTGCCTTTCAGTTGGATGCTTTGTCGACGGCGAGTCTCCAAAGGCTATAACCAAGAAGATACAGAACGGAGAAATTATTATTGAAGAATAAATAATTTGTGGCGGGTACTTAGAGGAGCGGTTATGTGGGAGGGCGCAGTGGTGCTTTTTGCAGATGGATTATTTATGCGGATCGTTGGAGTGGTGTATTTACACTAAGTGTGGAGCTCATACCAAAGAGCGGAAGATTATGGTGCAGACCTCTTATCAAAGAGTTGAGGGTACTTGCTACAAATTATTCACTTAGATAGTTCACGGCCTACATTTGGTATAGTGTGGGGTGTGCTGTTATGTAATCCGCTAGTCCTATTCTTGCCGTAATAGCTGTTCTGAACATGCGATAGACCTGTTGAGATGGCAAATAGGCCTTTTCAACCATAGAGGCCATGTCAACCATAAATGGATTCCCTATCATAGAGGTCATCTCAACCCTCAATATCTTCCCGATCATAAGTGTCATCTCAACCCTCAATGCCTTCACAACCCTCAATGTCTCCTCCATCATAGAGGTCTTCCCCGCCCTAGCTATACTCACCGTTATAAAAATTTTCACGGCATCGTTGAGCCGAGCTGCTTGAAAAACATCGCAATTTAACCGCTGCATCTTCTATTTACCAGATCTCGTATTCTGCCGCGTTCTATCTCCGTACACTGCCTGCTAATAGAGCAGACCTCGCAGTTCGCACCCGCCCATCGCACAGCGCACAATGCTGCAATAAATAATTCATTTCTTTGGTTCTCTTATGAACTTGAGGGTGAAGGTGCCAGGAGAGGTCGCACTTACCGAAAAAGCGGCAGAGTTTCTAATTGACGCGCCTCTTCTTCAGGAAAAGCTTGAGCGCCTTATTAGGAAGTACTTGTGTTACAGAAGATACGCAGAGGGGGAGCTGGAGGAGAGGTGCGCTGAAATGGTGCTGGGCGTCGTGAATGGAGCGAAAAAGATAAAAGAAGCAGCGGAGGAGCTTTATGGCGAGGCGGAGGAGTACGTTTTGGAGGGGATTGAGCCGCTGAAGATAGCGGTCGGGGTGAAAGGGGAGGCGGGGGCTGGCGTGTTTTTAGATAAGACGGAAAATTTTGATAAGATATGCGAAAGTTTTGAAAATTTGGTAAAAAAGGAGATAGATAGCAGAACGAAAGGATATTTCACGATGAGCGGGATCTGGTCGATAGGGAAGAGCGCCATACTTGGGAAAAAAACGAACCTGCTCGAAAGAGCGCTGTACCTCGCAGCGAACGAGAACTGGGAAGGGGCTGTCTCTGTGCTATCTATTATAACGCTCGCAGATATATCTCCAACGGTAAGCGGAATCCGCGTTATCAGCAAAATAGAGAGCGGGAGGTACTTCCTCGACGAGTACAGGGCTGTCAACGGGGGATCTTTCGTAGAAAACCTGAAATACGCGCTTCTTCTCTATCTCTGCTTAGAAAAGCACGATCTATCGGAGAATACGAGCGAAGATAGCCCAGGCACAGAGGAAGCGGTTGGTGACCGGAAAAAAGCTGCGTTTATCGCGGTGTTTCTGATGGGAAGGCTTGACTGCGGACAGGAAAACAGCGTGCGCGCCGTTCTGAACCTCCTGTGCTACGAGATTCTCAGCGAAATGGGCGCAGAGCGCTCTAAGCAGGTCGTGTTTCTAATGGAAGCTGCGAGAACCATTGAGTCTATTGGAGCGCCCAGATGCGAAAATGCTGCGAAATACGCGCTGGCTCTATCTGCTAGAGCAAAGGAGATATGCACCCAGAGAGAAATATACGTTGAGATTCTCGCGCAGATCGTAAGAACCAAAACAGCGGTTCGAGAGGCATCGGAGGAGGTGGAAGAGCTGGTGAAGTACAGAGAATGGGCTAAATACTTCGAAGTGGTCAAAGAATATTCGGAGAAACTGTGGTTTTCGAGCGGGCTAAAAAGAGATCTTATCTGTAATATAGAGATAGATCTCAGGTGCAGAAAGATTTTCAGAAAGCGGAGGAGGGGCGGAGGAGAAGCCAAAAAAGACGCCGAAGCAGGAAAAGATCGCGCAACAGAAAGAGCGCATACGGAATACGTTAGAGATGCAGTTAGCTTTGGCGATACGCTACTATCTGGCCAGAGAATCGAAATAGAAGCTGTTCTAAAAGGGGTCAAGGTAGACGAGGCCGTTATTGTGGCTGACGGCAAAGAGTACGCGCTGAGCACTTCGCTGAGAAGAAAAATAACCGTTAGAAATAGCGCCGGTAGCTCAGATCCGCAAAAAGAAGTGCGCGAGATGTCGTTCAAAGAGATAAGATTGAGAGCAGGGGGGTTCTTCTTCAGCGCGCCCCTCGGCGTCTCTATCAAAGTCTCTTCGCGCCGCTACACCGCTCCAGCTGTTAAGTACAGGGCGATTTCAGGTAAGTTCGGGCTCACCCCCATTTTCCTAAGAGGATGCACGCCCTGCAGCAAAGGCGTGTTCGGAGATACCGCCAGCTCTCTAAGCGAATGGAAAAAAGGGCTGAAAAAGTCTCTTGTCACGCGCTTCTACGTCAGAGACGCGCTCGGGTCTCTGATTCTGGTGCGCACTCCCCACAGGTACACGGAAGAGAGAAAGCCGCGGATATCCCGGCTCAAGGTAAGGGGGAGAAAAGCCCGCTTCGAAATAGAAGGGTCCAAAAAGATCAGCGCTGACCGAAAATGGAAAATAGATAAAAAAGACAAAAAGGTAAAAATAACCGCCAAATTCAAAACGAGAAAAACAAAAGAGACAGAAGACGACCAGATCCCGGCGAGCGCGCCCCCTTCTCCTCCCTCTCCGCTAGAGGACGCGATATGCAAGCTGCTTCTGTTCGAGGAAAGAGCAACTGAACGCTCTGCTATCGAAATGGCGATCCAAGACAGGTTTTACAAAGACGACCAAGTAGTTAGAGAGATCCGGAAGTTCAGAAAAACAGACGTGCTGCCGTACCTTCCAGTCAGAGCAGGAAGAGACCCTATATTAATCGTAAAGACAAAGCACAACACGGTTATTACAAGAATTCCTGTGGAACGCGCTATTACTTCGAACCCGCACGCGCTCTGGTCGGCCTGGACAAAGATCCAGCAGATAATTCGCAACTGCATCTTCCACTCGCACGCGCTCAAGCTCGAAAAGATCCTGCGCCTCCTGAAAGAGGCAACAGACACGAGCGCAAACAGATCCTGGTGCACTAGCGGATGTCTTGTCCAAGCGCAAAAAAAAGAGTCCAAAACAAAGATCAAAATAACGAACTTTTCCTATTTCGGACATTTTATTGTGGTCATCGGCATGAAAATTTCCTATCTCAAGCCAAAAGAGCACCTCTCTTACCTCACAGAAACGCCCCAAGAATCACTATCTGTGAACATCGCCCGAATAGAATAGCCGTTTTCTTGGAATAGCACAAATCAACGTATTATGTACCAGTGTATCCTCGCTGATAAGAAAAAAGCGTCCAAACACACCCCACCCCGATATGCCAAACGCGCATGCTAAGCCATAACGCTCAACTCCAATAGGCCCCGCTCTATCTATTTCTTATTACAGCTCTCTGATTGTTACTATCGACCCTCCTATTTCTTTTTCAGTCTCCTCTTTTTCACCAAACGCAAAAGATACCCTCTCTGCAATATCCGCCTCTTGGTCTATTCTTTTCTGTCTGTTCCTTCGCTTCTCCCTAATTCTTTCTCTCTTTTCCTCCTCTTCTTCAGCTCTTTTCTTCTTTCTTGCTATCGATCTTCTTCTTTTCAACGTGTCTAAGTACACTTCTCTTGCTTCCGCGTTGAATTTAAGCACTCTTATCTTCTCTTTGCATAATTTTGGCTTCAGAAGCCTCTGCTTCTTGTAATCCTTCATAAAAATTTACCAGCCCACATGAGAATATTTAGTTTTCGTAGCGTCGCAGTTAGGTTGGTGTAGTTGGGCTGTCATGGTTAGGTTGTCGTAGTTGGTCTATCACAGTATATTTCCTACTCCCATTCAGCAGTACTAACATGGGTGTAGATGGATATTATGGTTGGTACCAGTGTGACACATATATGCATTTTACAACATCAGCTGCATCTATATCTACATCTATCATCATATCCATCACCTATCCTCATATCCACCACCCTATTCAACATCAGCTACCTACCACCCTATCCAACATAACCTACCTACCACCATATCCATCACCTATCCTCATATCCATCACTTACCACCCTATCCACCCCACCTACCACTAGTGATTATAAATTTATTCCCTCTTTGCCTACAGTAAAAAGAACCCTTCTGTGTGAGTTATTGCCAAGCTAAGCTTCTCCTTCAATTTCTCCTTAGAAACGTACTCTGGAATTAGCAGCGTGTTAAAACACGTCTGCGATGATGGAAGCCGTTCCGTATCTCCTCCGTTTCTCATAAACACGATCGCCATTCTGCTCAGCCCCCCGGAAGGCGCTCGGTCGCTTCCTGTAACGAATCTCAGGAACTTTTTCTGCATCTTAACGTCGTACTCTCTAAATACCTCCCAGAAGTGCTGCACTATCGCCGAGTCTCTTCTGAATCCGTTATATATCGTGTATTTTTCTATCTCCTCCAGGTTCTGGCACTCCATTCCCCCTATCAAAATGCTTAGCTCGCACGGAAGCAGCGAGCGAATGAACGTATCTCCGCAAATCGACCATAATCCACTTCTGATTTTCTCGAAGGCTGCACTTGGAACCACCTCCAGCACCTCTCTGCTGTACGCCTCTATGAACCTCGTGACGTTTTCCAGCGTGACTTTCGCTCCCTCGTTCTCTCCCGATGGAAATTCCAGCCCAAGTTCCGCAATCTCCTCCTCTCCCATGCCCCCCATCATTCTCAGCGAGTTATGCAGCGCTGGATCTATCTGCTTTAGATCATCGAAGAGCGCTGGATGCCCCAGAAGCTTCTTGTAAAACACGTTCGGAAAATAAAAACAAAGAACTGCTCCGTTATATGCAGCTAGTCCGAGTATCCTTCCAAGCACATAGTACTCCTGGAGCCTTTTTTCTATCTCTTGTTTTGAATTTCCTTTGATCCACAGGTACCCGTTTCGCTCTTCGAATATGTCCCACTCTTCTAACGTCTTTTGGCTCAGCATCTGGAAAAACTCTTTTTTAATACCCCCGGAGTCTATTCCGTCCTCTCCGTGGAACTTGATCTTTAACTGTTTCCACACCATGTCTTTTTCTAGCGTCTGGAGAAGCCTGAGGGAGTCTTCCACGAGAGTTTCTCTTTTTACCTCGAATGTAAGATAGGGCGGGATCTTTCCTACGAATAAAGATCTGAAAAACGAGTCTTGCAGCTCTGTTTTCATTCTGTCTGTGTTTTCTATTTGGATCAGATCGGCTTTTGCGCCCATGTCCAGTATAAACGAGTAGTCCATAACGCTTGGCTCTCCCTCTTTGTGGTATCTTACCTCTGCCTTGTAGTTCAGCAGCCTGGAAAACCTCCTGTTCACGAACACCGAGTGGTGCACTATTCCAGACTCCACAGAGAACCTGTACAGCTGCTTCAGCGTGTTGAGAATCGAGATCAGGAGGGTTCCTTCTCTCATGTTGGTTACGCTCGTGTTATCTATCACAATAATCAGGCTTCTTATCAGATCTATCAGCTCGTTGACGCAGAGCGTGGCCGAATTGAGACACAGCGAGCCGCATTTTGGGAACTCGCTCTCTCTTAGCGACCCTTCGCAGTGCTGGCACTTTTCCGCTTCTTCCCAGATCTTTTCGCTGGGGTATGTGTCGTTTTGGTTTTTTTGGCAGTTTTTTTCTTTCCTAATATGGCAGTCTTCGCAAATACTTTCCTGGCTGCACAGCGCGTCGCATCTTTCGCCTCTCTGCGCGTGGTCGCTGCAGCACGTCCCGCGGTCTTGCGCTTTGCTCTCCGCTGCGCTGCTGCTTCCCTCTAGGCGCGGGCGCTGCTCGATCCTTCTGAACGCGTCTGCTCTGGGAAACTCCTCCTCTTCGAAGAACCCGCACTCCGTCTCTCTGTTGTAGCTTGCTCCCCCCGGCATCTTGTTGCACCTGCTCATGCACAGCACCTCGCCTATCGGGGAGCTTTTGCACATTTCCTGTATTCCCTCTAAAAACCTGATAAAGTACTTCTTCTCGAACTTCACAGACTCTTTTACTGCGTTGAAAAGCTTCACCACCCTCACCGCTGCTGTTCTGCTGTGGAACACCTTTATCTTGTTTATCTCGTGGTAGAACACCCCCTGCAGCATAATCGATGTCGTTTTGTCTCTTTTCTTGTGCATTATTTGCGCTATCTTCGTGTTGAGGTCGCTTCGGTCGGGGTTTTCTCTTCTCGAGCTGATGAACGGAGACGCCGGCACCGAACTGCTGTTGGACATCGTTTCTAGCTCCGTGTGCAAGTATCCTAAGACAACTCTGGCGCAGTCTTCTCCATCTTGCATCCCTTCTCCAGCGCGTCTGAGCACCCCCATGCCCTCTCTTATCTCTTCCTCGTATCTTGGCAGCACCCCTGTGCTTAGATTCGGATGTATCGACATTTTCAGGCAGTGTCTTCCCTCCTGCCTCTTAGCGAATAAGAGCCTCCCGTGCACCATGTAGATCGAGCAGCATGTGAAGTAGTCTCCGTACTCCATTAGCATCTGCGCTATTTCGTCTGAAAACGGCTCGGCGTCCGATATTTTGCAGAATATGCCGATGCAGCTTCTCTCTCCGCACCCGTATACTATTTGTTTTTTTAGCTTCTCTGCCAGTATCCGCGAGTTTCTCGCCGTCTCTCTCTTTTTTTCCATTCTTTTCTCCTGTCTATCTTTATATAAAGATCAGGGGAAGGAGAAGAATTGATTCAGCTCTGCGGGCGCCGCGCCAATTCAAGGATACCCGATGGGGCGCGCGCTTTCAACGCCGTTGGACACTATAAGCCACTGCGACTTCGATCCAATAGCCATCCGACACCCGGCGCAAATTCTGATACGCTAGTGATCCAGATACGTGATGAAAAATTTTAACCAACAAATTAAAGATACCAATTGATAATCAGTACGCGCCAACCACACGGCCGCCTCATCTACATCTCTCTTTCAGACCATTACTAACGACTAGAGCGTATTTATTGCGAGAGCTGTCCATCATGTGGTGGTATGATATAGTTATCACGTGGTGGTAATCTAGTCATCATGTGGTGGTATGATATAGTCATCATGCATTAATATGATCTGCTTATCATGCATCGGTATAATCTGCTCGTCATTTCCTGATATAAGCTAACCCATGCATAGATATAATCTGCTTATCACGCATCCATATAACCTGCACATCGTGTGTCGGCCAAAAACTACTCACCTAAATACCCCACAGTATTAATAAAAAATATTTCTTGTGTTTATGTCCGAAACCGAAGCAGCAGGAATAGACTCGACGCTAAACGAGAGCGAACTCAGGCTGATAATGAACTACGGAAAAAGCTACTACGCAGACCGCGTCGGAGAAGTCGAAAAAGAGATAAAGGAGCTGTACGAAAGAGTCAGCTCGAAGCTCGGCCTGAGAGAAGCCGAAACAGGCCTCGCTCCTCCGATGGTCTGGAACCTGTACAGCGATAACGAAAGATCAAAAACAGAAAAAACGCTCCAAATAGCGAGATGCTGCAAGGTTATGGAAGAGCCTGTCGAAGCAAACGACAGGTACATGGTGAGCGTGAAGCAGATCGCAAAGTTCATAGTGAACAGAAGCAAAAACCTGAAAAGAGAAGATGTCAGCGAAGGAATGAGGGTGGGAGTGGACCGAGTGAAGTACCAAATCGTTCTTCCCCTTCCGCCAAGAATAGATAACGCCGTTACGCTGATGCAGATCGAAGATAAGCCGGATGTGACGTATTCCGACATAGGGGGGTGCTCAGAACAGATAGAGAAGATTAGGGAAGTCGTGGAGCTGCCGCTGAAAAGCCCAGAAAAGTTCATCAAACTTGGAATAGACCCGCCGAAGGGGGTGCTGCTGTACGGGCCGCCGGGAACCGGCAAGACGCTTTGCGCACGGGCGGTTGCGAACAGAGCAGACGCCGCGTTTATTCGGGTGATAGGCTCTGAGCTCGTGCAGAAATACGTGGGAGAAGGCGCAAGGATGGTGAGAGAGATATTCCAGCTTGCGAAATCGAAAAAAGCGTGCATCATTTTCTTCGATGAGGTGGATGCGTTTGGAAGCACGAGATTTGACGGGGGAAGCAACGAGGTGCAGAGAACGATGCTGGAGCTGATAAATCAGCTTGACGGGTTCGACTCCAGGGGGAACGTAAAAGTGCTGATGGCGACGAACAGGCCGGACACGCTGGACCCGGCGCTGCTTAGGCCTGGGAGGCTGGACAGGAAGGTGGAGTTTTCTCTTCCGGACCTTGCGGGAAGAACCTCTATTTTGAAGATACACACGAAGCCAATGAGCGTGGAGAAGAACATCAGATACGAGCTGATTGCGAGGCTGTGTCCGAGCGCTACGGGGGCAGAGCTGCGAAGCGTCTGCACGGAGGCGGGGATGTTTGCGATTAGGGAGAGGAGAAAAGTCGTTACCGAGAAAGATTTTCTGATGGCGGTGGAGAAGGTGATCAAAGGGTACGCAAAATTTTCGTCTACTCCAAGGTATCTGACGTATAACTGAAAAGTAAATAAAAGAGTGTGTGGACGGGGTGTAGATCGCAGTGGATGGGTGTGGGATGGCAGCTGCGCGAATTGAGAGACGCCTTTATTGCTGGTTCCAGCTTATGTTGTTGCTTATGTTGCTGCTGAGAAGGCGTTCTGCTTGCGGTATTTGCTGGCAACAGCTGCGAAACGCTCTGGGGCTGGTGTCTGTTATCATGCAGCAGGCTCATGTTGCCCTGGTAATTATAAATGTGAGTTTAAAAATTTTCTGTTGCACAAAAAATATAAGTGGAAAAATTTTTATCGGGTATGAAATCATTTTTGAAACGAAATAGCGCACTGTTCTCTGTTCTGGCTCTGTACTGCAGCCTGTCTAAAGAGCAAACAAGCAGGCTAACGAAGTTTCTGAAAAAAAATAACGGCTATTCTCCGAGCAGATTTGCAGCCGAAGTGAACCCAAATGCACGAAAGCTCGAACACCCGCGCTACACGGAAGAGAGCGTCGCGCAAACGGATAAAGGGCTCGAAAACGAGCAGCTCAGCCTTCTCAAGTGCGCAGTCTTCCCTGGAACACTTATGTTTATCCTGGCGGCGATCTACACCGAGGGTCTGAAGCCAATCGAGCAGTGGATGTACGCAAAGCCTCTTCTTGAGATACCAGCTATCACGATGGTCCTGCTAGTATCTGCATTCGTTTTTCCTCTTATCAACTGCAATCTTTCCGTTAGAACGGGAATCTTCGCAGCTATATCGATACTAAGCGCCAGCACGGTGCTGTACTTCCCCGATAAGGCGGTGTTCTACTTGATAGTCTACGGGTATGTTATTTGGAGGTCTCTGCTGCTCGCCCGGAGCTATTCAGAAAGAGATCGCAAAATAGGAAGTGCCAAAACGCCCAAAAGAGCCGTTTCAGTTGTGCGACCGCTCCTGTTATCTTTATCACGTTCGTAATGGCGCTGTCTCTCTTGTTTTTCATAAACCTCACATCGGACGAAAGCGTCGTCGAGATTATCGTAGCGGGCGCGTGTGTCTGCATCGAAATCTCCGGCGTTTCTGTCTACCCGGCGATGCTAACAGCGTTTGACCGCAGAAGCACCAGCAGAGAGAAAAGAACAGCGCGCGCGGTTCTCGTTCCAACGGCGTTTACTATCATGGCTCTTGTTCTTTTTGTGAACATATGTGTCGGAACAGTTCTAAAGAACCCTTTTGATCTCACGCCCTGGGCTATACTCGGATGCGTTCTCTATCTCCAGCTGCTCATTCTGCTGGAAGAGCCTTCGGAAGACAAAACAGAGACCCATATGGTATTGCAGAAGCTGTTAGCGGTTAATTTTTGCGCTTTTGTTGTGATAACAGGTATCTGCATCTTTTACCCATCGGAATATACAGAGAACATGATGGAGTCTCTTTTTATTAATCGAGATGGTACCATCCGTGACGAACAGGATATAAGCGCCCAAGAACTGAACTTACCTTCGAATTCGGACGCATATAAAGGTTTGGAGCTTCTGGCTGTTCTCCTTGCATATCTAAAACTACGTTGGTGATTACAGCTGAGTTGGTGATTACAACTAGGTTGATGATCATAGCTTGGTCGGTGATTAAAACTATGTCGTTTACAATTGATTAGCAACATTTAGCAACTATCATCTACCCCCTCCTATCTTTCTACCCCTGTCTATCTCTCTGCTCTTGTTTCAGGGGTGTCGAGAACTTTGATATCTTCATTACCAGCCAAGCCCGTAAGTACTTCGCAGTTTGCAATCTTGACGAAATGTCTGCACCAGCTTTTATACTCCTGGGGCCTTTTTTTATGGAAAAAGAGACAAGGATACTAGAAGACTCCATAAAAAGACTAAAAAAGGAGATAGAGTACTACGAGAAGGAACTAACTCTGCTCGAACAAGAAAGACTAAAAGTAGACACGAATGGAGAAGATTCGAAGTATCTCTTAAGAAATATCGAAGACAGGAAAAGAGAGACACAGGATGCGCTCGATAGTACGAGGAAAATCCTGGGCACAATGTCTAGCAAATCAGCTACTTCAAAATGAGATAGACAAATAAAGATCCGATTCTTACTCTGGCTTTTGAAATGGCTCTTTTCGGGCTGTTTTCCAAAAACGACGTAGAAACAAGAAGCCCGTTTGTTGTCATAAAAAGATAAGGGCTTAGCTTTCTGCCGCCTACCAGTGAAATCTCCTGGCTGCACGGCTCCATTCTCTTTACCACCTCGTCTTTTCCCGGACAGTGCTTCTTTCCAATAAGCTCTCGTGCAACGTCAAACCCGTCCATAAAATTTGCTCTACTCGTGCTATTTAACCTGCTGGTACGAACTATCAAGAAGTGGCTACTGGTAAACTGGCAGCCGTTGACTGCTCAACAAACGCCACTTAAACGTCGTGCAGCTGCCTCGACGAGTGCGAAATGCTAAAAACCGCAGATAACCCGTGAAAAAGAAGGTATCCCTGCACTTCCAATGGTCGAAGGAGTTTATACTTGATGCAGGTAAAGAGCCGCCTAATAAAGCTACCCGTTTTTACGGCGTGCTGTGCTCTCCGCGTCCCGAGAAATCTTCTATATATATTGGCAGGCTGTAAAATTTTTATGCGCCAAAAGCAAGTCGAAGTAACGGACGTAAAAGAAAACACAAAAGAAGAGCCTCTTCCGAAGGGTCTCTCGCGAAACAACCGAGTCATTGTCTCGAATCTTCCGTTCAACCTCTCAGACGAAGAGGTTCTCGGCATGTTCTCAGGCGCGCACTCTGTTAAAAGACACGCAAACGAGAGCGGAGTGCTCTCTGGAGCGGTGTTCATACAGTGCAAAAACCCAGAGGACGTCCGAAGATTCGTCCGCACGATGGATGGAAGAGAAATAAAAGGAAGAAAGATCAAAGTTGCGCACCTTGTGGACAGAGAAGTGCACGCAGCAAGGCAAAGACAGGTGCAGCAGGAAGAAGAGGAGGCCATAAATGAAAACGCAAAGGGAAGAAGAATAAGAAAAGAGCACGAAGGCAAGGGACAGAACAGAGAGAGGCAGAAGCCCGAAGGAGAAGAGGACAGAACGCTGTTTGTCACGAACCTCTCGTTCAAGGAGACAAAAGAAGAGATCAAAGAGGCGTTTTCCAAATACGGCGAAGTGGAGCAGTGCACGCTTCTGTTCAACAAAGAGACGGGAATATCGACGGGGCGCGCGTTTGTGCTGTTCAAGGACCCTGCGAGCTGCAAAGGCGCGCTGAAAGACCAGGTTATCATGAACAACAGGATCCTCGTGGTGCTGAAGTACGTGTCTCCGGAAGAGCTGGAGAGAAGAGAGGCAGAAAAGACGGGGAAGGACAGACAGCGGGCAAAGAAGATAAAGGACAGACAGGAGGGAAAATCCGCGCCAATGGACCCTGCAAAGGTGAGCACATGCAGAGTGCACATATCGCACATGGACAAGAAGCTCAACAGGAAGCTTGTCTCCAGAGGAATCGAGGAGTACTTTATGAAGAAGCTTGACAAAAAAGTGAAGCTGAGAGGAGTCAACATCGAAAACGAAAAAAACACGCACAGAAACCCTGGGTACGGGTTTGTGACGTTTAAGGAGCCAGAGGATGCTGCGATCTTCATAAAACAGCACAGGGAAATGAAAGATCTTTTTGGCCTGCGGATGCGTGCGGAGTACGCAATGGAGAGCAAGGAGTTTCTTGAAAAAGGCATCAAGAGGAAAATGAGCAAAGAAGAGCGCCTTGCAAAGAGAGACAGCAAGATGAAATAAAGCAGAGTTCGTTTGGTATGTGTTGTGGATCTTTGGTGTAATCTTGAAGCAGAGCTTGGCTGCGGTTTCTCCCTTTAGAGACTTGGCTGCGGTTTGTCGCTTTGGAAGGTCTCTCTGCTGCGTAAATCCGGCAAGCGGCGAGGAAATATTTTGCTGTCGGTAACTTTTGGAAAATAGTTACGGGACACTTTTGGATTATGATCGGCGAATGTTGGCCTGGAGTATTTAGGCGAGTAATATGCCCTTCTTACAGCATCTTGATAGAACTCCGCAATGAATGTTGGTCTACAATGGATGCCATGACAGAAATGATCACTCATGCAATCACTCCTGCAACCACTCCTGCAACAACGACCACCATCACAGCAACATCAACCATCACAGCAATATCCACCGCACAAACCACCACACAAAGATCTCCTGCATACTTGAAAGACGCGTTTTATTTCAATAATAAAATCTTCGGTAGATGCTAGAGGCGCAACTACAAACCCATCCTTGCTCTCTTACTGCTTTCTCAGATACATGGGCGCCGCTCATCCCGTATGCAACACCCAGATGCTGCACCCTCTATCTCGCGCTCGGGTTGACTGATCTACAAAATTGGCATCCACTCGGTTCCTTCTACCTATGCCGCCATCTTGTCTTCTCGCTCCCCTCTCAGCAGGGCGCCAGCCCCTATCTATTTATAGTTCATTTATGTTTGCGGATCTGATAGCGCTTGCTAGCTTGTCTAGGTGGCTTTTTGTTAGCCTTTCAACTACGTCCGTAATTTCGTTATGTACCATCTCGTCCTCCAGCTCCTCAGCAGTCCCTGGTATCGTGATGGTGCTGCTGCTGCTGGAGAACCATCCACCTAATCTACCCTGCCCTGCGTTCAAAAACTTGTCTATGTACGGCTTGGCCATGTCTATCATCTCTATCCTGAACTCTTTTCTTCTCTGGATGAAGCAGCACTGCTCGACGTAGAAGTCCAAGATCATTTCGCGGATCTGCTCCTGCGGGACCGCCGACAAGAAGTAGTCCATGTACTCGATGGACACCGCCGTGAAGCTTATCAGGATGTCTGCCAGGCTTTTGAGAACCTCTCTCTTGCTCCACGACTCGCACAGCGACTCTTTTTCGCTCGAGAACTTCTTGTATATGTCGCTCGATATGCTCTTGTCGAGCAGCTCCAGGTACGCGCTGTATCCGCCCACCAGCCGGTCGTTGTAGTACTCCAGCGGCATCTCGAACAGGTATTTGTAGTACGTGTTGTCGAATCCCTCGATATCTCTTCCAAAGTACGGCGCCTTGATCTTTGTGAACTTGTTTATCGCAGACTCGAGGTATTCCACGTTCGTGCTCAGCATTCCAATCAGGAACCCCGCCACTTCGCTCAGCACACTGCTAAGCGTCTGCTCTTCGAACGAGAGCTTCTTCTCTTCCTGCATCTTTCTTCTTAGCTCGTACATTTTCATCATGTTTGTATTTATCTCGATCCTCTTTTGCGGGTCTTTCTCGTCGTTTAGCTGCTCCTTGATGGACTCTTCGGGCTCCATGTTTCTAACCGAGTTCAGGATGGTTTTTAAGAACGCGCTGACGTACTTTCCTCCCTTGCCAACCGGCCTTCTTGCGCTCACTTTTGGAGGCGACGACGCGAGCAGGTTCACGACTATTCCAAGAGCCATCGACATGCACTCTCTTTCCGGCGTTTCGGTTCCGACGGTTTTGAATATCTCCTCTAGCAGGTTGATCACCTTCTCGCTGTATCCTGCAAGCAGCCACCTCATCATCATCTTCTCCGTTTGTTCGCTGTAAGCTATCTCTGCGCTGCCCTTCGCTACGATGTTGTTTTTCCGGAGAAGCTCTATGTAGTTGCTGCTTCTCACAAGAATGTACTTCACAACAGGACTGTCAAAGAACGCGTTGATAAGCATGTGGTAGTACACGCTGCTCTTGTTGGCGTCCCTGTACTTGATGTACTTTGCTTTTTCTCTGGCGAGGAAGTTCTCGACTTCGCTTTTTCTTTCCTCTTTGATATTTTTTGTCAAGTAGTCGTCCTCTTCTAGCTTCATAGCCACCCACGTCGCACAGCTCGTTATTTTCGGCTTTGCGATCTTTCCCGTTGATCTCTGCTTTTTGCTTACTTTGTTCGCGTCTGTTTCTCTTATGATCGGCTCTTTTTTGCCTCTTACCGCAAGAACAACCCAGATACCAAATAAAAGCACAACCGCAACCATCAGGATAATTGCTGTGTTGTTTTTTTTCTTTTTCTTGCCCATTTCGTCGCCTGCGTTTGTATCTCTGTGCTCTTCGCGATTTTCCATACAAAAATAATTTTTTCTGTATAAATCAACACAATTAATTGGTCATCTCCTCTGATTGGCGGCTGACATTTTCCAGTACCGTGCAAAAATTTAAAGGAGATTTTCCAAAATTTTTATACCACAAAGATTGCCCGCCCCTTAGCCAATAACTCTTTATTGTATTATTTCAGCGTTCTTTTCGTCCAATCTCACTCCGTCATCATCTTCGCTGTTCTTTCGATCTCCTCTTCAATAGACATCAGCTTCTTTCTTATCTCTGCCTCTCCTTGCACCGGGTCCTCGAACTTCATTCTTGTGAGCCTGTGCCGGATGTCTTTGGTGTCGTTTTTCAGCGTCTCCCAATTGGGCACCGCCCTCAGCTCCATTAGCTCGCTGCATTTCTTATAATACAACACGATGTTTTTCGCCATCTGCACCGTCTTGTAGAACGGGCAGTATCTGTCGTACGCCGAAACTCCGTTCTGCTGCAAAAAGTCCTCGCGGATAATCTTCGCCACCTCCAAGTCCAGCTTCTCCTGCTCTCCGAGCGACCCGCACCCCACCAGCTGCACAATTTCGCTCAGCCCGTTCTCTTTCTGAAGGATCTCCTTGATCTTGCACATCGCCGGCGAATATTCCGCGTCTATCTTCTTGTAGTGCCTCTCCAGCACCTCCAAATACTTCGAGTAGCTCAGGTTCCAGTTAACGCTCGGAAACTGCTTTCTCTGCGCCAGCTTCTTGTCCAGCCCCCAAAACACCTGCACGATGCTCAGCGTAGCAGCGGTCACCGGGTCTGAGAAGTCTCCTCCCGGCGGCGATACCGCTCCCACAACCGTTACGCTTCCTTTTCTCTTATCGCTCCCCAAACACTCGGCGTATCCTGCGCGCTCGTAGAAAAAGGCAAGCCGCGCGCCAAGGTACGCAGGGTACCCGCTGTCTGCCGGCATCTCCGCAAGCCTTCCGCTGATCTCTCTCAGCGCCTCCGCCCATCTAGACGTTGAGTCCGCCATCATTGCAACGTTCAGTCCCTGGTCCCGGAAATACTCCGCGATAGTGATTCCTGTGTAAATAGACGCCTCTCTTGCAGCTACCGGCATATTCGATGTGTTTGCTACCAGCACCGTTCGTTTCATGATCGACTCTTCCGCTCCGCCCATCATTATCTTCAGCTCGGGAAACTCTTCGAGAACTTCGCTCATTTCGTTTCCTCTTTCCCCGCATCCGACGTACACAATCACGTCCGAATTGGAGTACTTAGATAGCGACTGCGAAATAACGGTTTTTCCGCATCCGAACGCCCCCGGAACCGCTGTGGTACCTCCCTGGACGCACGGAAACATCGCATCCAGCATTCTCTGCCCTGTAAACAGCGGGTTGCACGCCGGCAGCTTCTGCACCACCGGGCGCGGCGTTCTCACCGGCCACGTGTGGTACATTTTCTCTGTCCACGTTCCCTTTTCCTCTTCTATTTCCATAAGCACCTCTTCTATTGTGTACTCTCCTTCTTCTTTTATCTGCTTAACGCGGCCGCTGTGCCCGACCGACAGGAGCAGCCGCAGCTCAACAAGCGAGTTTTCCTTCACTCTTCCAAATATGTCGCCTTGCTCTAGCTTCTGTCCAACCGATACTTCGGGAATAAATCTCCATTTCTTTTCTCTGCTCAGCGCTTTTATGCTGACTCCGTTTGGAATGTAGAGGCTTTTTGTTTTGTTGTATATTTCCCGCAGGGGTCTCTGGATTCCGTCGAAAATATTGTCGAGGAGTCCTGGGCCTAGCTCGACGCACAGGGGGTGTCCGAGTCTTACCACGGGGTCTCCCACCCCAAGGCCGCTTGTCTCTTCGTAGACCTGGATTGTAGCCTTGTCTTGTTCTATTTTGATCACTTCGCCTGTCAGTCCCTCTTTGCCGACCTTTGTAAGCTCGAACATCGCGCACCCCAGCATGTTAGACGCAACTACCACCGGGCCGCTGACCATGTGTATCTCTCCGGCCATGTTTTCTCCCTTTCTTTCTATTTCGAGAAACTGCTTGCTCATTTCAAATTGAAAAATATTCTGGTTATATTCGCGTGCTGGTCTTTTTTCACGTGTGGAGGAGTGCTGCAGGGCGTTCTCGGTGGGCGCGGCATGCAAAGACTTCGTGGGGGTGGTGTTGGATGGTGTGGCTGTGCCGGTACGGCAAAAGACCGCTGAAATCTGCTGTTTGGAGCATGCGTTGGAAATGCGATTTTGAAAATGGGTGAGGAAAACGCCTGATGCACGCTGGTATTGCTGAAATATCGCCTGGACATAGGTACCGGGCGCTACACGTGTTTATCTTTCTCTATCGGTGTCTGTTGGGCTGCGATGTAATTGGCTGGCGTACTTGTACCGTGCTAGTGTGATTCTAGCAAGGTGTTTTTCAGGTGTAGATCGCGATGAACCTACTGGGGCGGCAAAGAAGCTGTGCCAGCCTCATCTACGAGATATTCTGTTTTCCCGTCTGTTTCTGTGTACAGTAGGTCGATGTCTTCCATGGTGGCTCTTGTTCTTATGTTCAGCCTCCCGCTGTATATGCTCGAGCTCGCGAGGAGAGCCCTCAGGGTCACAACGGTGTGCGCTCTGTACATCTCAGAGTAGCATAAAGTCGCGACCGATCTATTGATAAGGACTACTGTTTTGTTTTCAAAATTGCTTGAGCCGAAATCTAAATCAAAATTTTTCAAATTATTTCCGTCTACGAGTAAAAGATCGCTATCTAAAAAATTTACAACTCTTTTTAGGTCTTCCTGCTCCAGATCGTACGCTGAAAACGAGTTGAGCCCCTGGTACTCTTCTTTTTTCAGGTAGAACGACACTACCGCGTGCGATTTAAAGGCGTTTGCGAGCTCTCTGATCAAAAAGTCGCACGAGCATCCGAGGCACTCGTTCACCAAGATTATTTTGCCTTTAAAATCACACGCATTTCCTGTTCTAAAAATATACTCCATAAAATTTTCGCGAAATAATTAAATTAATGGCGGCTAACAGACTGAAGCTGTCAATGGACCTCGGGGCGGACGCAGAGATCTTCTTCAACTCGATTACGCAGGTCAACATAGACCGAATGACCGTAAAAATGAACAAAAACGAAATAAAGCTGCTTGTAGAAGGGGAGGCAGTAGAAAAACTAATGAAAGACAGCTACAACATCATGAACTACATCAACTTTACATTGAAGAGCATCAAGGAGCTAAAAAGCATAAAGTGAGTTTGATGTGGGTTGGGTAGATAAGTAGGTTGGGTAGGTGGGTATTGGTACGATAATATATTGGATACGATATAGCTATAGGATTGGATGTAACATGGTGATATGTTGGATACGGTACGGTAGTGGAACTAATCGTTGTAAGGGTACAGCGCTATCTTGAAGAGTATGATCCGATAAAGATGGGTAGAATTATGACAACCCCTGGCCAGCTACCACCATCACGTCTATTCTACCGCTACCATATAATTCAGAAAAGAGGGATATATCATAGATCAGGTTCGAAAAGTCTTTCATCTGTATGTTTATGCCCAAATAGGGAAAGATTAGCTCTGCGCTCACGAGCTAATATATCCAAAGGTAATGCCGAGAATGAGATTCTTTTGGGGTTTTCTCGCACTTGTCCTGTGCGTCTCCGAGTCTTTCGAAAGAAGCGTGATCTTTCGCTTTGTCAAGAGCCAAGACGCAACACGGCAGAGCGTTTGCCAAATGATAAACAGCGCAGTACAGAATAGCTTCAACTGCACAGAAGAAGAGTACGACCCAGAGGACTACTCGCATCTTAAAATTGCAGAAAGGTACTACAACCAGCCAGAAACAGTTACAATCATCAAGTACAAATCGCTGGAGATATACTACACGTGTGTAACGAGGAAAAACAACGCTGCAAACCGCCTTAAGTTCGTTGCCACCTCCTCGAAGCACAAAGAAGAAGGGGTCGTGAGAATAACTGTAAAAAACGGCTCGAGCTCTATTGCTGCGTCTGGAATGCTGAAGTCGAGCGACTTCACCGATTTCATAAACAAACTGGAGTCTATCTTTATAAAAGAAAGCAACAACTATGGAACAGTGGACCTGAAGCAGCAGCGGATATGCGAAAGCTTCTAAGCGCGCATTCTAAACGGATCTTGGCTGCCGTGCTGGAGTTGAGGTGACAGGCTGGCTTACAGAGTTGATGAGTACGCTGCAGTGCCGTACCGCTCTGACATGCTCCCTACCATTCCATCATCATCCTACTATACCGTACCATCACATCATCATCCTACTACTCTATCGTACCATATCACCACCGTCACCCTACTACTCTACCGTACCATCACATCATCATCCTGCTATACCACCATCATATCACCCCACTCTACCATCCATCTAATTATGCGCCATTTACATAGTCCTAGACATCTCTTGAGCGTCTTCAGCGCTTTTTTCTACCATATTTACGGATATGACCATGTCTCCTCGAATAAACACTGTTCCAAGAGATCTTTTAAACACTTTTTCCTCTTTTCTTCGCTTTACTCCTCTGGTGCTGCATGGCTTCTGGACACGTGTTTCGGTAGCAGACGTGAGAAACAGGTTGAAGTGCCTATCTGCAGCACACAGAACCCCTTCGACCTCTCTTCCGTCTCTTCCCACGACGTGCACCTTGCTGTTTCTCTGCGCGTTCTCTTTAAGAAACTTTGCAGGGGATGTGTCCATGTGGAAAAGTTCTCTCCGTGTAAATGGTTCTGTGGGAGGCTAGCCCCGCTAAAGCCTTCGCTGTGGTGGCTCGGGGCTAGTGCCCGAAATCGGCCTTAATATGTCTGGAGGCGGCAAGACGCGTCTTTGTTTTCTATGGGAGGGGTCAACAGCTACTCTGTCGGGCGGTTTATCAGCAAGAAGATCAGAATGATCCTGTTCTTTTCGGCTGCTGTCACGATTTCCTTCATGGCAATGGGGATGGTGACGTTTTTTGCCGAGCACGCGTCCCCGGGCGTGATGCGCATCGAGTATCCAAGAAGACTCGCGTTCCTGGGCGACTTGAATTTCATGCTGCTGCACTGCCTGATGCTGATGGAGGGGTTTATGAGCAGGAACCTTCTGCAGATTGTCCTGACAAGCGTGTTCAACAGCATTAATTTTGGGGTCTTTATATGGGGCTCTGTCGTGTTTGAAAATCGGTGGGTAAGCTACCTGTATCTTTCTTACCAGGTGTACGGGGTACTTTTCAATTTTTGCATACTTGGGCTGAGCTTCACGCTGACGAAGGAGTTCGGGTGGTTCTACTACAAGGAGTACGGAGCCGACAAGAAGACAAACATCAAGTTTGCGATACGGAAGTCTATCTCTGTGGTTTTGAAAATCAGCATCATCTACATGTTCTGTTTTTGGATATTGACCGAGTCAGTTGGGGTTATAAGGGGGGTGGGGCGCTCTCTTCCCGGAGTGTACGCCGCGCGGATTGGGGTGTACTACGCAGAGGAGAAGTTCGAGCATTTCCTTCTGCGTCTTGCAAACCTGGGGCTTTCCCTGTACTGCCTGACCTTCTGGACCTATTCTCTTGTGCGATACTCGACTCTTGCGGGAACCGGCAGCACTCAAAGAGATAACGATTTTTACATCACGCTGATAGTGGAAACGGCGTCTCTTGTGGTTGCTGAGCTTTCCTACGCCGTGCTTATAATTATGGACTCCTTCATTCTCACGAACGTGCGGGTAAACTACGGGTCGAGGCAGCGAAAAAGAATGGTGCTCTAGGACAGGGCCCAGGCGGGAGGGTGGGGTAGGAGGCCGGACGCATAAAACGGCAGTGCTTGCTGCATCTGCATTAATAGGCTGTTATTTTATCTGATTGAGTGGCTGCTCTATGAAAATAGAGCTGGGGTAGGATGCGCGATAGAATAAATGATCTTTCGGGCGGCGTGCTTAAAGGGATAACTTGTTGGTCGTAGTGTGCTTAAAGGGATAACTTGTTGGTAGCGCTATTCATCGTTTATTAATACAGCTGAGAAGGTTCCCTGCGCTTGCGTCTTTTGGTCTTTGATATGAGTCTACAAAATGGCTATACTAGCATTCTATAGCATCCAGGATGTCTGTCGCATCTTTTGAAATTTTCTGTTGAGCAGATCGGTCTTTCCTTTTTGGGCTTAACAAGGGGTCGCGTCGGTATAAATCTGAAAAAATTTACCAACGGTAAATTCTGGAATAATGATCAACAACAGAGAGAGAAGCGAAAGAGATCGCAAAAAAGAGGGAAACAAAGTTAGAGCAGTCGTGAAATTTCTTATCGTGCTGGCCCTCCTCAGCCCTTTTTTGATAGGTCTGAGAAAGTTTATCGAAAAGAACAGGAAACAAGAGCTGCAAGAGAGTGAGGAAAGCTATGGCAGCGGACCCGAGACGGAAGAAAGCGTGGTCAGCATAAATGAGCAGCGTGCAGAGGCAGCTCCGCAAGTCTCTAAAGGCGTCGAGATTGTCATCACCGAAACAGGCCCAAGCATGGTAAAAAAGCACATAGAGCATCTAAACAAGCTCAAAAACAAAGAAGACGCCACAGGAGAAAGTAAAACAGAGAGACTAGTCATAAAAGGAAGCGCTCCCGCGGGCAGCAATCGTGCGGTGGAGCCGAAGGAGATTATCAGAATTATTGCGTCGAGTGCAGGGCTCGAGTTTTCCGATGTGCAGATAGAAAAGGTCAGATGCCAAAAAGACCTTGAGCAAGAGATCCTGGAAAACATGGGCGAGATGCTACTACCGGTGGAAGAAGAAGCCAGCGAAGAAACAAGCGAGCCAGAGAGCGAAGGAAAAATCGTGTTCTGCAACATGGCCAGACTTACGCTAGCGAGCGTGTCGGAAAGCTTCATAGACTATCTGTTTCGCGCAGGAGAGTTCCCGGCCCTCAAAAGCCTGCACATTACCGGATGCGTTTTGGAAAACACAGACGTGCTGAACAGCCTGGAAGCAGAAAACCTAGAAAGCCTTGTGATCGCGAACATCACCGGTATGAAAACGCTGGACGTCGGGACGCTGAAGAGTTTCGGCGCTCTTAAAAGCCTCGGCCTTTCTGAAATGCACAACAGCCCGGCGCTGAAAACGGATCTAGAAGAGCTTGCGTGCCTTTTGGAAACGCTCGATGGTGAAATCGCAGTCGACTGGAATATTCTAGCTGATATGGCCGAGCGCTTCTGCGCCGCGGAGACCAAGCGCGCTGCTGAGGAAGGCACAGAGTTCTGTCCAATCCACATAAGCGCAAGGCTCTCCACAACAGGGCTGCACATGGAGAATTACACCGAAGAGAAAAAAAGCAAGGTGGCAAAGGCGTTCAAAATATAATCAAGGCCCACATTGCGGGCGCCTGCGGGCGAGCCTGCTGATGAGCGGCCTAAATCTAGATCGCAGCTAATCTTTTACCGCTATGTGGTTCTATTGTTCTGTTGGCAGGGTGTGCTACTGCCTGTTTTGGCGAGTGGTAGCTGTTCAAATGGAGAATAAATACTTTCTAGACTTCACATGTTTATTTTTCGATAGTATGCCATGGACAGCCTAGTATCCGACTGCGCCGCCCAAAACCCATTCGGAAAAAAACCTGTACTTTATTTTTCAAAAGTACGGAACATTTTCGGAGTTTTTAGAGCGCGAAATTCGCGGCAGAAGAGGCGCGAGATGCCAACACAGGTCTAGTCCGCCTCTTCGTCCTGCGCCATTTTAAGATACTTTTGAAACCCGCCTGAGATACTCAGCGTGTTCAGAATACACGAGAACTTCAGAGAAGTGGTCCCGTTTCTGCAGAAGAGCGCGACTTTCTTGTTCCGCTCCGCTCCAACCCTGTCCATATGGGACTTCGCTTTCCTTGTGTCCTCTATGATGTCCTCGAGCGAATATAAAACAGAGCTGGGAACGCCGAACATCTTGTGCTCTGCCTTTGTTCTGATGTCTACAACCAGATACTCTTCTGGACGCGACATCACCGCGTCCCACTCAACAGATCTTGTTCTCGATTTGCCAGCGCCCCCCTGCCCCTCTTCTCCGCCTCCGCCAGAAGCCCCAAGCTGGACATAATTCGATGAAGAGCCTTCCAGCACCGCCCGCCCTTCCTTTGCGCCTCCTTCGGTATTCTCGCCTTCTACGCGCAGTCCGTCACCTACTCCATGCGTCATATCAAAGTCGACCGAACTACCACTCGGCACTGGCTTAGGCAGTTCTATAAGATCGCCTTCTACCTCCTGTTCTACCACCCGCTCTACCACCCCCTCTACCTCCCTGCACACAAAGCATCTTTCTTTAGCCCCGAGTCTTATCTTCATCCACTCGTTTTTAAGCCCGTTCACAAACACCATGTAGCTGCCTCCCGACAGCCCGAGAATGCACTTGAGCACTTCTGTTGCCATCGCAGACCCGACCACGCCGCACATGCTTCCGATGATTCCCGCGCTAGCGCACGTCTCCTGTGGCTTTTTTGACAGCTTCGGGTGCACGCATCTGTAGCAGAAGTCCTGGAGCGCGTACACTGCGCCGTCCCATCGAAGAGACGACCCGCATATAAAAGGAACTCTCCTTCGCGCGCAATAGTCGCTCAGCGTGTATCTTGTTTGTCTGCTATCTGCGCAGTCCACCACTATGTCGTACAGGCTGCAAATCGCTGCCGCGTTTTCTCTCGATATCTGATCGTGTGTTTTAAAGGCTACAGAGCGGTTCAGAAGCCTGAGTCTTTCCACCGCTGCTTCTGTTTTGCTTCTTCCGGCGTCCTGCTCTGCGAAAAGCACCTGTCTGTTCAGATTGCTGACCTCTACCGCGTCGCTGTCCGATATTCCGATCGTGCCAACGCCCATGCTGGCTAAATAGAGCAGCACTGGCGCGCCAAGCCCTCCGCAGCCCACCACGAGCACCTTTGACGCAAGAAGCCTCTTTTGCCCCTCGACTCCGATTTCGCCAACGATCATCTGCCGCGAGAACCTCTCCACGTGAGACGGAGATACGCCTGAGCTGGTGCGACGGAGAGAACAAGACCTCGCCTCGTTCTGTGCTTCGTTTGGCGCTGTGTTTTGTGCTTCGCTCGTCATCCGCTGCAAAAATTACACGGAAAAGATTAAACGATAAATCTGCAGCTTTCGCAGGCGCACCGAACAAACTGCGCCTCCTGGTATCGCGCCTTATTGTGCATGGGCGTGGCATACTTAGCACGGGTGTTGCAAAAGGCCTGATGCTGCGCGGATACCCCAAAGAGCACCACTCGAGCACCTCTCGCATATCACACCCAAACATCCACTTCCACCACGCAAACGAGCAATACCATCAGTAGATAGTTCGAATACCGATTTTTATTCTCAGAACTTTTGCTAGGCTCTATATCTTGTCAACGCTGTCTACTAACTACATCGGCTACTCGTTAGCCAGTATCGAATATAGACCGAAAAAGCTCACAAAAAGACTGAATAGCAGAACGCCGATCGAGATGCCGACGTTGACTTTCTTTTTCTTGCTGGAAAGAATGTACGCCATGCTTGGAAGCGTGTACATGATGTAGCACGACGCTGTTGTCGCAATGAATTTCATGACGCTGAAATAGTCAATGCCCATGAGCGACCCCAGCACAACCAGAGCCGACAGCGTGCTTGTGATGCATATCTCCACGAATCTTCGGTTATTCTCTATGAAAAACTTCGCAGACCCGCTGAGGTTCAAAAAAGTCAAAATAGCGTCTCTTGTCGGGTGCATCTGCACGGGGTACCCGACGAGCAGCACCGCGATCATTCCGATCTTCGCGAGCCTTATTCCCAAGCCGACTAGCGGCCCGAGTATGCTTCTGGAGAGGTGCATAAACGGCTTTTGCGCATTTTCCAGCTCGTCCAGGATGCTCTTTTTCTGCCCGTTGCCGACCGCGATGTATCCGCCGTTAGCAATAAGGAAGTACACGAAAGACCCTAGCGCAACAGAAATAATCGCTACTCTTGTGCCGTTTTTCACCGTGGGCCTTTTCATGAGGGAAAACACCTTTACCATGTTCTGCTGGCACCCCAGGGCAAAGATGTACTTGAAAGTCGCCTCCAGGAGGTCCGAGGGGTTGGTGTTCACCGCAATAAGCTTCGTGCTCTGCTCGACGCCCTCTGGCAGGCTGACGGGCCCGCTGAACGCCAGCGCAATGAGGCCGCACGCCAGAATCACGAACGCAAGATAGAGCACCGCAACGGTGCAGAAGAAAGATGCAAAGTTCAGCCTCTTCAGGTCCTTAAGGGATGCAAGAAACGCTGGAAGCGCGATAATTACCAACGTGAAAAAAATGTCTGCGCGCCTATCTGTGTTTACTGTAGTCGATATGTCTAGCAGCTCTGCAAGCCAGCCCTTCGCAATGAGGAAGTAGAGGAAGCATATTCCAGAGCCCTGCAGGAAGATCGAGGCTTCGACAGCGTATCCGAGGAGCGGGGAGGCGGCTCTGCACACCTCGAAGTACGATTTTTCTGTTCCTGGCTTCAGCTGCGTCGCGCAGTGCACCAGCTGGTACAGGGTAAACACGGAGATGCTTGCGATTGCGCCGAGAAGAACCCCAGACAGCATGTATCCTGATTTTTCGACAGCTTGCGGGAGCGACAACATTCCCGCGCCCATCATGGAGGCTATCATTGGAAACACAGCCTGTGTAACGGAAAGACCGTCTTGCTCTACCGAACTCATATAAACATCAAAAAAATTTTTATGAATAAATAGGAAGCAGCAAATTTTTCCTCTTTTGTCAAATTTTTCTACCACTTTAGAGCCGATCGATCATATACGGTAAATTACGGCCCCAGGTATATGCGCTGGGGGCGGGCCGAAGGGGAAGGAATGGGGCTGCGAGAAAGCGGCGCTTTTTAGGCGGAAATATTATGGGGCAAGCACAGGGCGTCTTTCTCAGGTACTAATAAAGACAAGATGGTAAAACATTTGATCTGGGTTTTATTGTTATTGTTGGTGTTGTTATTATTGTTGTTGTTGTTATCGTTATTATTGGTGTTGTTATTATTGTTATCGTTATTGTTATTATTGGTATTGTTGTTGGTATTATTATTGTTGTTATCGCTGTTACTATTTTGTGGTCTTTTTTACATACGCGCGCGCCCTATGCACCTTGCGCACTTGGCATACCACTTGCCACTTTCCCAGCACCTTCTGGTTCCGAGTGCTTTCTTATTTTCTCCTATTGATTTAAAAATAAAAATAACTTTTACACCAAAAAACATTCATTTAACTGCTACTTTAGGAAATATTAGCACTAGCCACACACCACACACACCACATCCCATCTCACATTCATCTCATCCCATACCACGCCACTCTAACATGTCTGCGTTCAAAGCCGCTTGTGCCGCACTTCTGTTCTCCTGAAGCCAAAAAATGACGCCACGTACCTCACCGCCTCCAGAGCCGCCTCTTTTGTCTCATTCCCCGCGCTGCTCAGAATTTCTGGATCGCAGTGGAACACCACAATTCCAGCTATAATAAACAGCTCCAAAAACACAAACATCACAACGGACAGGAACATGCTGAGAAGCCCGACCGAAGCAGACGCCTTCGTCACCAGATAGAACAGCACCATGAAAAACGGGCACGCTACAAACGAGGAAATAGAAACCACCGCGTTATCTGTGAGGCTGTAGCACTGCATCGACAAATTCAGAAGAAAAAGCAGCGAGCACAGCAGACACAGGAAATAGAAGAACAGAAAAAAGACAACAGAGTCGCCCGCCCCCGAAAACACCAGCGCTAACGCTGTTGCAAAAGAAGTCTCCGTTATCAGAAAGACCGACAGGCCCATCAGCAGCTCAAAAGAGCCCTTCAGTCCGTAAACAGCGCAGAAGTAGAGGGAAAACAGCGCAGAAAGACCAAAAGACACAGCGCCGTGCGAGCATCTGAGAAGCTCTTCGCCCGCTCCTTTCTCTCTCAGGGTTTCTCTAAGTAGCAGAGGCTCAGGACCAATCGTCATATTTGAGAATTTTTTGCGCGCACTTTCGAAATGGCTAAGAAGGAAAAGACCATTGAGGAGACATACCAGAAAAAAACGCCAATAGAGCACGTGCTGATAAGGCCAGACACGTACATCGGCTCGGTCCAGTCAGAATCCAGATCAACGTTCGTGTGGAACAAAGAGACAGAGAGAATCCAGAAAAAAGAGATAGAGTACGTGCCAGGGCTGTACAAGATATTCGACGAAATACTCGTCAACGCCGCAGACAACAAGGCCAGAGACGAGACAATGGACACGATAAGAGTCGACGTCAGCGCAAGCGCAGGAGAAATATCGATTTACAACAACGGAGAGGGCATCCCTGTGATAATGCACTCGAAATACCAGGTGTACGTGCCAGAGCTTATCTTCGGACACCTCCTGACCTCGTCCAACTACGACGACAGAGAGAAAAAAGTAACAGGGGGAAGAAACGGGTACGGCGCGAAGCTGTGCAACATATTCAGCAGGAAGTTCGTGGTGGAGACGTCCGACAGAAAGAGCAGAAAAACGTTCCGGCAGGTGTACAGGAACAACATGCACGAAAAAGAGGAGCCGGAAGTAACGGACTGGAAAGATAGCGAAAAAGGCAGCGGAGAGCCGTACACGAAAATCACGTTCCAGCCGGACCTGGAGAAGTTCGGAATGAAGGAGATGGACGAGGGGTTTGTGGCGCTGATCACGCGAAGGGTGTACGACATCGCAGGAACCGTTAGAGGCGTGAAGGTGTATCTGAACGGAAAGGTGCTGGAGGTGAGCTCGTTCGAGGAGTACGTGCAGCTCTACTTCGAAAAGAGAATAGAGGTGGTGTACGAGGCGAAGGGAAGATGGGAGGTGGCGTTCGTGCTGGGAGACGAGCAGTTCCAGCAGGTAAGCTTCGTGAACAGAATTTCAACGCCAAGAGGGGGCACGCACGTGGGGTACGTGTCGGAGCAGATAATCAACGCGGTGGTGGAGAGCGTGAAGAAGAAGGAGAGGGGGCTCGTCATAAAAGCGCACCAGGTGAAGTCGAACATGTTCATATTCCTTAACTGTTTGATCGAGAACCCGACATTTGACTCGCAGACGAAGGAGACTCTGACGCTGAAGGCGGCGTCGTTCGGGTCTAAGTGCGAGCTGAGCGCGAAATTCATGCGGGAAGTCGTTGGCAGCGGGATTGTGGAAAAGGCTGCGACGGCTGCAAGGGCGAAACAGACGCAGGAGCTCAAAAAAACAGGGGGGCACAAGACGTCGAAGCTGCGGGGCGTGCCGAAGCTGGACGACGCTAATAACGCCGGGACAAAATTCGGGTCGCAGTGCACTCTGATACTGACGGAGGGGGACTCTGCGAAGGCGCTGGCGGTGAGCGGCCTGTCGGTAATTGGGCGGGATAATTACGGCGTTTTCCCGCTCCGGGGAAAGCTTCTGAACGTGAGGGAGGCGACGCACAAGCAGCTGATGGAGAACGCGGAAATCAACAGCGTTAAGAAGATAATGGGGTTCCAGCACGGAAAAACGTACGAGAACGTGCAGAGTCTGAGATACGGGCACTTGATGATCATGACGGACCAGGATCACGACGGAAGCCACATAAAAGGGCTGATAATCAACATGATGGAGCACTTTTTCCCGTCACTTCTGAAGATAAAGGGGTTTCTGCTGGAGTTTGTAACGCCGATAGTGCGCGCAACGAAGGGAGCGGTGGTGAGAGACTTTTTCACGGTGCCGGAGTTCGAGTCCTGGTGCGAAACAAGCGAGGGAAGAGAGAGGGGGTGGTACGTGAAGTACTACAAGGGGCTGGGAACGAGCACGACAAAAGACGCCAAGCAGTACTTCTCGAACCTGCCGTTCCACGTTAAGAAGTTCCAGGAGTTAGACGCAGAGGACAGCGAAAAGATAGAAATGGCGTTTAGCAGGAGGCGAATAGAGTCGCGGAAGTTTTGGCTGAAGGAGTTCCGGCCGGGGGTGTTTTTAGACAACAGAGCAGAAGTGATAGCGATAAAAGAGTTCATAGATAAGGAAATGATACATTTTTCGATAGCAGATAACCTCAGATCGATACCGAACATAATAGACGGGCTGAAACCGGGCCAGAGAAAAGTGCTATTTTGCTGTTTCAGAAGGAAGCTAACGACAGAGATAAAGGTAGCGCAGCTGACGGGGTACGTGGCAGAGCACTCCGCGTACCACCACGGAGAGCAGAGCCTGAGCGCTACGATCGTGAACTTAGCGCAGGACTACGTTGGATCTAACAACATGCCGCTGCTAAGGCCGGAGGGGCAGTTTGGAACGAGGCTGCAGGGGGGAAAGGATGCGGCGAGCCCGAGGTACATCTACACGCTTCTCGATAAGATCACGAGGCTTGTGTACAGAGAAGAGGATGACCAGCTGCTGACGTATCTGAAGGATGATAACATGGAGGTGGAGCCGGAAAAGTACGTGCCGGTGGTACCGATGGTGCTGATTAACGGGGCTGAGGGGATCGGAACGGGATGGAGCACGACAATTCCGTGTTACAACCCGAGGGAGATAGCGGAGAACGTGAAAAAGATGATAAGGGGAGAGGCGCAGAGCGCGATGGTGCCGTGGTACAGGGGGTTTTCCGGAGAAATTGTGGAGATAGGAGAGGGAAGGTACAAAACGCAGGGGACTTACGAGTTAGAGGGAGACGGGGTGCTTAACATAACGGAGCTGCCGATTGGCACGTGGACGCAGCAGTACAAGGAGTTTCTGGAGACGCTATTGGAGGAGGATCTGATAAAAGACTTCAAAGACTACAGCACAGAGAGGAGAGTTTCGCTGGAGGTGAAAATTGTGCCTGGGAAGTACGACATAGCGAAGAGATTTAAGCTGGTGTCGGTTATTTCAACGTCTAACATGGTGGGCTTCGATTCAAGGGGGGAGCTCAGGAAGTACGGGAGCACAGAGGAGATTATCGAGGAGTTCTGCCAGGTGAGAAGAGAGCTGTACGTTAGAAGAAAAGAGCACCTGCTCCAGAGAATAGAAAAAGATAAGATAGTGCTGGAGAACAAAGTGAGGTTTATAGGGGAGGTGGTTGCAAACAGCTTGGTGGTGGTGAAAAGAGCAGCGAAGGAGATTGCAGAAGAGATGGAGGAAAAAGGGTACCACAAGAAGGACGGAGGGTACGAGTATCTTATGTCGATGAGTATTTCAACGCTGACAAAAGAGAAGATGGAGAGACTGAGCGAAGAAGCGGAGCAAAAGGCAAAAGAGCACGAGATTCTGCTGAAAAGAACGATAGAGGAGATGTGGCTCTCGGATATCGACGAGTTTCTGTCCAATCTTCAGGATGACGTAGAGGACGAAAAGATCCAGAGCAAAAGAAAGAGGAAGCCGAAGAGCCAGAGCGCTACGGCACAGAAGGGTGCGTCTAAGAAGAGTAAAGGTGGTAAGGATAGTGGTAAGGATAGTGGTAAGGATAGTGGTAAGGGTAGTGCTAAGGATGGTGCTAAAGGTAAGGATAGTGCTAAGGATAGTAGTAAGAATAAGAATAGTGCTAAGGATAATGCTAAGGATAGTGGTAAGAAGAATAAGTCTGTCACACCCGCTAAACCAGCATCTGCCATAACCGCCAAACCAGCATCTGTTGAACCTGCCAAACCTGCCACAGATACGAGTGCAAACAACCCTTGGGAGAAATTCCTTGTATCAGAGGAGAATTAGATGGGGATGCGATGGGTTTATGAAGGGTACTGGAGACGGCGAAGGTCTTTGCTGTAGTGATAACTGTAGAGTAATTAGGAAGTGTGCGAAAATATTCTGGAGATGTTCTAATTAGCGGTGCTGAACATTCGAGTAACAATAAAATGCGAGTTAGGGTGGCTGTTTTATTATCAGCTGGTTAGGGCGTCTGGGGCGTCGGTTATCGGTTTGGCGCTTCTCTCCATGTCGTTTAAGAGAACTACTGAGCGGACTGCGGCACAGATGTAGCTGTTTGTGTCCATTCTTTCGACGTACTCTTCCATCTGCTGGGGTATTCTTCGGGGGATCCTGTTCATTAGCTCTTGGAGAGTGTTCATTGTCTCTGTGTCGTAGGGTTTTCTTGCGTTTTCCACGTCTTCTAAGTATTCTTTGATTGTTTGGAGTGCTTTTGAGAGTTCCTGTAGCGCGCCAGCTGTTCTAACTATTTTGTTTTCGAGATCTCCAACATTTACATCTTTTATATCTTCAACAAGCTGTTCGACTCCGACCTCTTCGGCTTCTTCAGCTTCTATTTCGAACGGAACATGCGCGAAAACGAACTTCGTGGCTTCTGTGCCCTTTTTGCTCTCTCTTTCAAGCCTGTAGCACTTAACAGGGGTGCCTTTTTTCGAGTTTTCTACGTCGATAACCGTTAGAATTGGGTCTTTTGTGTATGTTTGGAACGTTTGCGTGATTTGGAGGTCGTTTTTGTGGAGATGCGCCCCTGTGTAGTACCACCCGAGAATTGTCTCTGTGCTGCTGACTTTGTTGAACAGCTTGTACATGTTTTCGTTGTACGAGGTGTCGAAAAACCAGACGCTCGAGTTTTTCTCTTTTTCGTCAAATGGGACCGCGTAGGAGTTGGTTATGTGCGCTACTCCGTTATCTATTCTTCCAAGAAGCGTTCCAACTACCCTTGGATGGTTCGTCCTTCTGAAATGATCTACAGCCGAGAGAAGCACAAGAGGATGCACCACAACCTTCTTGAACGCGTGCTGCTGCATAAAAACAAAACAAAAATAAACTATAATAGAGTAGAGGGGTGGGGTAGGGTAGGCAGGGTGGGGTGGAGTAGGTGAGATGGGTGATAGGTGGTAGGTGGTAGGTGGTAGGTGGGGTAGGTGATATGTGGTAGATGATAGGTGGGATATGTGATAGATACCACAGTACGATCCAACCCACCCCACCCAATCACCTCTGCTTATGTGCATTTTCTGTTTAGATAGCCTCTCATTGACCATCTTGATATTATGTTCGTGTACAGTTCGAGGTTCATGAGGGATCCGATAAATATCAGGGCCAGGCCAATGCAGTGCCCGGAGTTGAAGTCGTGGTAGTAGAACATAACGGAGAGAAAGAACGTGGCGAAGTGCATGCCTATTTTAGTTCCTACTTCTAACGATGGAGAGTTTGTTTTGAACTCTGTGGTCATGTTTATCTTCGAGTACGTCGAGATCATTCCTGCCAGCACGACTTTCATGCTTAGGAAGTCGCAGGAAAACAGCCGGTCTATTTCGAAGCTGGTCATGTACAGGTGGCAGAACGCCCAGGAGCACATGTTTATTCCGTACAGTGCGTAGTAGTAGTTCATCCTGTACCTCTTCATGATGATTATCTGGCCTGTTTCGCACGCGAGATTGAGCCAAGAAAAAACCGTTAGAAGCACCCCTGCGTCTAGCTTGGACTTTTCGATGAACGACTTGTAGTTTTGGGTGTTTTTTTCGGTGCATATCACGCCGAGAAACGACGCAACGAGGTTCTCTGTGACGACTTCCGTCTCTTTTCCCTTTATCAGCAGGAGCTCGCAGACTCTTTGCAGATTTGGAGACTTTTTGCGGCTGGCTCCCTGTCTGTAGAAAACAACGATGCCCCTGTAGTACAGCCTTATCTGCTCGGGGACGGGAAGCAGCAGGTCCTGGGGAGAGCGCCTTCTTCCGCGGAGGTGTTCGAGAAACAGCTTTTCCTCGCGGGTCTCTTCGCCGCCTTCTTTGTCTGGGATGTTGAACGACGCAAAAAACTTCAGTGCAGATCTGATTATCTTCATTTTTTCCTCAAGGTGCAGATATTTTTCGTTTCCTTTTAAGGTAAGCAGATAGAACGGACACTCCATTTTTTCTTCTCTTGAAAACACGCACATAAACACCCCGAGGGTCACGACTAGGACGGAGAGAACGTCTTTGTACCTCACGTTGACGCTCCTTCTTTCGGGTATGACTATCGTGGTCACGGGGATGAGCCTGAACACCCTTGCCATGGACGCAACCGTGAAGCTCGTGTGGTTCAGGCTTCTGTAGAATAGCACCTTTGAAATAACGTTCAGCACCCCGGAGCATATGGCAGCTGTGACGACCATGGTTTTTTTATGCTTCTTTTCTGTTTTGTTCTCTTTTTCTTCGATTACGAGAGCCTCTTTTTCTTCGAATGTAGGGGGGCCTGCGATCTTTTGTTTTTTTCCGTTTTTTTTTTCGAGTTTTGCTATTCTTGGCTTGGTCTGAAATATTCTCTTGGACTTAGCGAGGCTCTTCCTGTTTATTCTAACAAGAGGATATATCGAGAATAAAAACAGCCAAAGACTTTCGGAGTATACGTAGGAAACGTCCTCTTTTAAGCTTCTCATGGTGAGTCTGGTTACAAAAGCGTTCTCTAAGTAAAAGTTTCCCATTATTCCAAGGACGTACTCGAAAAACGCCCTTTTTGCTGTCATCGTATCCTTCTCCTTCATTTATTTTTGCTTCTCGTTTTTGCATAAGTAGATGAGATGGTGTAGGTGAGGTAGGTACGTAGGTGAGGTGATGTAGAGTAGGCGATGTGGTGTATGTTAGGTATATAACGAGTATTCCATTAAATATACAGGTAATGCCACTAATGAGTTATGACAGTACCAGTTATCCCTATCACCCATCCCTATCACTCATCCTATCTTACTTCCATTCCTATCACCCACCCTATCCTACCCACCCTATCTTACCGCCATCTTCCAAATACTACTCCAAAAGTATCCTTCGAACGTTATCTACAGAACTCAGTTTTTTTGGAAATTAGGTGTTTATGCTAGCGTCTGGATCTTCCGTGTCTGCATCTGACTGGGTGTACGGCTCGTATTCAAGGCGCTTTGGCACCTCTATCCCCTCTGGCATGTTGAAATATAGAGAAAGAAACTTCCAGAACATTTCTCCGGTTATGACGTTTGGTTTTTTGAGCTTTTTAAGTATCAGAGAAAGCGTGAAGTGCCTGCTTGGTCCGACAGGCCTCGAGTCTCCTAAGGCCTTGATTATTCGTATGTACATGTTCATTTCAGAGGGAAGAGTCATAAAAAATATTTGAAATTTTTATTTTATGCTCGATACGTTAGAGATATGCGCAGGTTATGTGCGTAGAGCTGGCTGGGAAGGCAGGCGCCGGGCAGAGGCGTTTTTATCTGCATAGCTGTGAGATTACGTGCTAAATTTAAAAATTCTGCACCCCTGCAAAGATTTTCATGGAAGATTTGAGCAAAAAAAGAGGGAGAAAGACGAAAGAAAACGAAGAGATAGATAAAATAGGGTGTGTGAGGTACAAGTGCCCGTACAAGGCGTGCTGTCTCGAGTACCAGTCGAGCTTGGGGTACAAAAGACACCTGATGTACTACAAGCACTCGCTTTTCGCGCCGTCAGAGCGCAAAATAGTGTGCAGCTACGCGGGGTGCAGAGAAAGAGACAACCTCAGAGAGCACATCTTGGCAAAGCACGAGGAAGACGCAGGAGAGCTGACAGAGGCGCTGGACATCATGATCAGAACGTGCGACGAAACGGAAGAAGCAGACACGCTGCAGGCGGAGAACGACATAGTGCACGACGAAGGCCTCTTGGACATATCCAGAGTGATGGAGGAAGACGGCGTCATAAAAAACGTTATTTTAAGCACGTTTCCAAAAGGGGTAACAGAGATCATCGACTTCAAAACTTTCTCAGACTCGAACCAGATTTTCTACTGCAGAATCCCAGGGTGCGGCAGACAGTTCAAAAGCCTGATGGCGTACAAGTACCACTGCGGGAAGTTCACCCACACGTTCAAATCAATTGTCGACAGGTTCGTTCAGAAACACGGCCCCCTCGAGTACGCAGAGGTCAAAGAAGCGTTCAAAAGAAAATTCAACCTCGAGAACAGATTTCTGCTCGAAGGCGTATCCCACCACCTGATGCGCATGCCAGACCAGTACTACAACTTCATATTCACCTTTGACGACGTGCAGATGGGGCAGGAGAGAAGACGCTCAAAAAGAAGGGAAAAAGGAGCGCTTTCCGAGTTCGGAGTTTCCCACGGAGACGAAAAAAACGAAGAAGACGAAGAAGAAGACGTGAAAAAATTTAAAGATAACGACGAAGAGGATGCTGCGTTCAAAATAAACGGAATAATCCTGAACGGGAGGAAAATCTCCAAAACAGAAGAGTCCGCGCGCCAGGGAAGACTCGCTCTTGTCAATTTGCAAACAGAAATCACCTGCATGTCCAACATAGACAAGTGCGCCGTCGTAGGAACAAGAGGAGCGGAGGAAGATAGAGCGCACAGAGAGATGGTGCCGCACAACCCCTTTTCATTTAGCGCAGGAAGCGGAACGTTCTACATCCTGGAAAACATGAAAGTGGTACAGAAACAGACAGTGGAAGGGTTCGGGTTCCCCAGAAAGATTGTGAGCGTGGGACAGAGAAAGGTGCTATGCCTGTTTAACGACGGAACCATTCGGGAAATCTCGTTCAGTCCTGCTTACAAGATAGCGACTGTGAGAAAACTAGAGACAAAGGGGGCCTCTGTCGACTTTGTTGTGTTTAAGAACATGGTTATAACGTGCAACCACCGGTACTTGAACAACATCACGAACAAAGCGCAGAGATCGTTCGAGTCTCCGGTGGTCTCGATGGGGGTAACGAGCGAATCTGTTCTGGCCCTGGACTCTAACGGAAAAACCTACGTTCTATCCGGCGCACTTGAGGACATAGATAGCGTATCTTTGAAAATCGAGCAGAAAAACGGGGGTCCGAAGGGGGTGCCTTCTAAAGTCGGAACAACTTTGGTGCAGGGGTTAGGAGCTGAGCACGATCTGATATTCATGAGCAACTCTTTGTACGGGCTAGGGCGAATTCACAGCCTTAGATCGAACGAGACGGTGTTGGTGTCGCCGCACGCGAGCTCCAACGCAATTCTTATCAAGCCGGGATACGTCATATCTTCAGGTCTTGACGGGTCTTTGTGTGTCTCCAGTTACGATACGAGGCCAAAGGTGTATATGAAAATAATCAGAGCAGAGATCAAGGGGGATCTTTTGCATCTTACCACCGCAGATGAAGAGCGAATTCTGAACGATCAGGAGGCGCCGCCGGCTTTCCAGGACTACAGAACGTGCGTCCAGGGGGTTATTGCGATAAAGAACTCTTTAGTGTCATCGTTTACCTGCGGACTTGTTATTCAAGTAGAGGACTTTTTTAGGGAGCCGCCAATGACAGTTCCTTCTGTGGTAGCAGATGGCGGCTGATGCAGGGCGGTGCTGGAAGAGATGAGTAGATAGGTTGGTACGGGTAGATCCGGATTAAGAGTAAATAAAGCTGATGGTAAAGAACTTCTGGCACGCTGTTGGCGCCTCTTATTAAGTTATGCGCCAGTAGACTTATTTAGACCTCGTATCGAAGAGTAGAAGATGTCAGCATGGGTTATCCAGCTAGATACTCGACGGTCTACAAATTGCGAGTATAAATACCCTGCGATCTACACTTATATTCAGTTACATCAGCTGGGGTAGATATCGCAGTTAGAATTATTGGCGGAGATTACGGTTGAGCAGTTTCCATCTTATCACCAGTACAGCCTATATCGTCATTATGGTGTGTATCGCTATTATGGTGTATATCGCTATTGTAGTGTATATCGCTATTATGGTGTACAGCCCTACCACACCTACCACCCATGCCACCCTACGTTCCAGCAAATATAATAGTTTTGCTAAAAACCAGTTTTATATGAATGTAGTTCTCGTCTGCGTGTGCATGCCTATTTTTCCTTTTGCTTCGTACTTCGTTCTGTCTGCGCTCGGCGTATCTTCTATGATAAAGGTGATTATACCCGAGATCTTCACAATCGCATACGTGATTCTTGTTGTTGCTGTTGTCATTAAGAAAGTCTCGGAGGACGAAAAGAAGAAGAAATTCGAGTAGAACAATAAATGCGGAGGCTGTAAAGTGCTCGAACATACTTAGCGCTAATGCAGGTATCTTTGAACGGTATCTAATAGCTCGTATGTTTATTAACAATATTAGTATAAATACTCCGCTACGTATTTTTAACCACATCAATCTCTCTATACGCATGTCACTTCATTCTTTCTATCCGCATATCACTCCACTCCACATCAAACTCTCTATCCGCACATCACTCCATACCACTTAACTCAACTCAACTCTCTCTACACCCACCCCACACCTACCTGCCAAACTCAGAATTCAGAAACATGTCCAAATCTATCTCTTTATCTTGGTCTGCTTCGGCCTCTTTGTCTTCTTCTAGCTCCATTACTTTATCAGCGCTCTCTCCCGAGATGTCCGATAGCATGTTTTTCAGGTCTCCTCTGATTCGGCTCTTGTCTCCGATAACGCTGTTTTCGATCTTCAGGTTGCCGCGCCCGCTCTCCTTCTTGTTGAATATGTGGAACAGCGCCTTGACCAGCTCGTTGATTGTTCTTTCTTGCCGCTGCACTCTCTCTTTTAGATAGTACATCTCGTTCAGCAGCTTTTTGTTGATGTCGTTTAGCACCTCCATATTGGACTGCAGCGTCTCTTGGTTTTCGTGCAGCACTCGCAGCTCGTTTGCCTTATCTTTTTCTGGGACCACTTTGCGCCTCAGTAGCACAAGGCTCTCCGGAGAGCTTCTCAAAAACCGCTCATTTACAAACTCGTCGGAGTTTCCGCTTTTGATTTTCGAAAACCCGTAGTTATTTAGCTGCCGTATGAACGTTCCGTACTCGTCTGTTTTGCATATCAGGGGTAGAGTGTTTTTGATAAAATCTAGCTTGTCCAAAATCACCAGCCCATTTCCAGCCTGGTTCCAAACGATTGAGCGGTGCTTGTCAGAGGAGGCTGCTTCGAAGAGCGCTTTTAGGAATCTGGCAGCCATAGAAAAGAAAACAATTTCTGTTTTATTTTTATGGGTGCTGGGCTGCGTGCGACTCTCGGGAGAATGGTGCACGGCGTGCTAAGTGCGATGGGGAGCTCTGGGTCTGTGGCGGTTGGCCGCCTTGGAGGCGCCGTGGGCAGAGTTGTGGAACACGTGACGATGAGCGCGATCCCGAAGGAGTGGATCAGAAAAAGAGAGAGGCAGACGGAGGAACCGTTTTCGCTCAGGAACAGAGAGTACAGAAGGGTGTACAGGGAGTTAGGAAAGATGTTTGGAAAGAGAAAAACAGGGTTTACAGGAGAAGAGATAGAGAGAATAGGAGACATGCTGGAGAGCGTGGTAGACCCCGAGAATTTAGAACAGCTGATAGAGAGCATCCAGGTCATCAAAGAGTCAGCGCAGGGAAAGAGCGTGGAAAAAGAGAGGCTCAGGAGATTCTTCGAATATACAGCAGTTCGGAAAGGTACTAACGGCAGCGATCGCGCTGGTGATAAGATTGGCAGCGTAGATCGTGGTGACCGCGCTGGTGATAAGACTGGTGATAAAATTTGTGCTAATGGCGATGGAGCTGCAGAGGTGCCGGCAAGTCCAAGTAACAGTTTGGAGAGTGTGCCGCTGGAATGTAAAATAGAAAGTAAGAGAGGTGAGGATGATAAGAGAGGTGATGGTAAGGATGATAATGGTAAGAATGATAATGATAAGAGAGGTGATGATAAGAGCGGCAGCGAAAATGGAAGACCAAAAGAAGAATCGTACAAGAGAATAGGGATATTTTCGGATTTTGTTCAGGATGACACTTTGAGAAGAATACAGAGACAGGGGCTGAAAAGAGAAGAGGAGGAAAGCTCTTTTGATGGAGACAAGAACAGTCCTCTGAAGAACCTGCCAAGCGACTGCTACGAGAAACCGCACCCTTACATCCTGGTCCGACCGAATATTATGAGCGACCGCGACAAAGAGTATATGGAAATAGTAGAAGGAGGCGGCATAAAAAAGAGCTTGGATAAAGATGTCTCTGGAATAAGCAGGGAAATCGAAGAAGAAAAGGCAAGAAACGCGAAAATGCGAAAGATTATCGAGGAGAAAGAAGCGCGCTCCAAAAGTTCTGAAAACAGGCGTACGTCTAAGGAACGCTCCTTTATCGAAACTGATAAGAAAGAGGAGGAAGACAAGCTCCAAAAAACTAAAGACATAAAAGAAGCTGACCAGAAAGATAGTGCAAAGGACTGGTTAGGAGGCCGTAGCATTGGGTTCGCGTTCAATCCTACCACAGCTACAGGCCACAAAGAAGACGCGAAGGAGGAGAAGTATAAGTTCAACTCTGGGTACTTGAAAGATAGGCTCGGAATGTCCAGAGGGGCCGATAGTAGAGATCGTGTTACTGGCAGCAGTAGCGGCACAGGCGGTATTTCTACGCCTGCGAATAGTGATGCATTTGGCAGCGCAGGCGGTAGCACTGGCACCTCTGCGTTCGGAATAGGAGAGGGCTCTTCACTCCTAGACGGTAGCTTTGGAGGCGGCGCTTTATCTCGGGGAATTACAAAGAAAGAGATTGGAAGAGATGTTGGTAAAGATGTTGGTAAAGAGATTGGAAGAGATATTGGAAAGCCTCTAGAGGAAAGCGGACACAGCTCGCAGAAGGGGCCTTTTGGTTCTGACCTCGGCCGCTCTTTCTTTTCTCCGAACGCACCAGAACAGAAACCTTTTTCCTTTTTTGGACAGAAGAGTGATAATGGGCTTAAAAACAGCACTGGAATAGGTTCTGATAAGAAAGAAGAGATAAAAGAAGAAGAGGGGGCAGGCCAGGCAGCGCCGCACAAAAAAGCCGATGCTAACACTTTCCGCTCAACTTTTGAACTAAACCCGCAGCCAGCGCTTCAATCCAGCGGGGCAGGCCACATGTTCGGATCTTTCGGCGCTGGCAATTCGGCGTCTGCTGCGTCTTTCACTGGCACACCCGGACAGAGTGCAGAGATCGCCCCTGATCTAACGCATTCCAGCGTGTTTGGCGCTCCGAGAACCGCCGCTCCCTCTAGCAACGCCTCCCACAACAGCGCCCACAGCTCATTTCCCAGCAGCTCCACCGCCCCTTCTTCTCAGTCGTCGTTTTCTGCGGGTGCTTCGATGGACGCGACGGGTGCTCGGATGTCTGCACCACTTGGCAGCAAGGAAGGGCCCGCTAGGGGAGGGCTTTCTGACTGGGCCGATAAAAACATCTTCTCAAACGGCTTTGGAAGCGCGAGGGGCGCCGATGCGCAAGGCTTCGGACACGGAGAGGCTTTTGGAAAGATCCCGAGCGAGCAGGGCGAAAGAGCAAGGATGCCCTCCTACGGGATGTTCTCGGCTGATGCGAGCATGTTCAAAAACTCTTCTTCGTTTTCAACCGCTTTTAGCAACCCAGGCAGCCCAGATGCAAAGCTTTCAAATCAACAACCTTCGCACGAAAATTTTTCAAAAGCGTTTACAAACCCCCTGCAAACAGCACAGAACCAAACCAATAACCCTTTCGGTACCAACGATGTGAGCAGAAAGCGTCAGCACGGGGCCAAGAAATAAAATAGTTTCATAATGAGTGTTTGTTTCAAATGAAGCTCGACAGGGATACAGCACAGCAAGCGCTTCCTTCTCTTTTTGTCTCGCTTATCGGCCTTCTTCTCATGTCCAAGTCCCTTTACCACAACATAGAAAACACCGCGACAAACACGCTCCACTACCTCTTCATTTTGAACTCGTTTCTCTGCTTCAAGAACAACATAGAGCTGAACTACGCTGACATAATGAGCAGCACCGTTCGCAGGCTTGCGGTGTCCTCTAAAAAGCTCTCTGCGTTCAGCATCATCGAGTACGTCTTTGCCTGTGGCACCAAGATGTTCTTCAGCTCCATTGCAGTCAGCCTTATTATTGGCCTGTGCTCAAACTACGCAAACATTGCAGCGATTGCCCAGATGAAAGAGGTCCAGAAAAACGCTCTTCTTATCGCCGGCTCCGTGTGCTCTTCGTTTTTTTCCGGTGCATGCGGCTCCATCTGCACGTTTTTCTGCGTGGTGCTGTGCATATTTGGAAGCATCAAGCTCGAATACAACCCTGACAACATCATTCTTCCAATTATCGCCTCTTCCGCAGACTACATCTCGACGGTTTCTCTGATCTACTTTTCCGGAAACTTCTACTCCCTTCTGCACAGCATCTATCCAGACGTCATCGTGCTGAAAGGCGCCGATAACCTGGCCCCGTCAAGAAAAATCTTTTTTGCGAACTGCGCGCTGATTTCTATCCTGATCGTTCTTGTTGCCGTCATCCACCACACCGAGCGGGAAAGAAAGCTTCCGAGGCTCTTCAACGTCTGGTCTCTTCTTTGCGCGTTCGCTGTCACGATGCTTGGCGGCGTGGTGGTTAACCTCGTGTCGTCCAAAAACCACCTGCTTGCGACCATGATCCCCCTTTTCAACGGGCTTGCAGGGTCCGTTGCGCTTATCTACACAAGCCAGGTCACAACCTACGTGAACGGAAGCACCATCGTGGAAACGTCAGAGGTTGCCCTTGACAGCGACGACGAGAGCGGCGCCCGCAAAGAGTTCGAAAACCCGCGCTCCCTCTCGACTCTCGCTGGCCTTATCTGCATTTCTTCGATTCTTTCGCTTATTTCGTGCGTTGCGATCTCTTGGATCTTCCAAAAGGCCCCAAAGTCCTATGTTCTGACGTTTGGAGCGCTCCTGGTGTTCGAAGTGTTTCTTCTTTACCACCTTGTGAACTTTTTCGTGTCGTCTTTGAAAATGTTCAAAATGAGCGTCAGCTGCCACGTGGTGCCTCTTCTCAACGCGTCAAGCGACCTTCTCGGCTCCGTGGTTCTGGCCATTGCCTCCATTTTTCTGTCTCCTATCTCTGGCCGGTAAACCCTGTCGATGCGCTCGCTTTTCGCCGATATGCAGTCTCTGGTCTTCTGAGGCTGAAGCTGCTCTAGTTAGTATATGTGGCAACGCGCTGCAGCATCTGCCCGCGCTGACTTGCCTACTGTCTATTCTTCTATAACTCATACTTCGAACACGCCAGATAAATATTTTCAAATAAATGCTAATCTAGCTGTGGTTTATCTTGACTCAGACCCGTATCCCAGGGTACTTATTGTTAGTATCAGCTGCATTACTACAAAGTTGAGAACCCGCCCCTTCACTTACAATAAGTATCTTTTATTCCTTGATATGAGGCTGCAATTCCTCTAAATACCCAGCGGCTCATAGCTGGTGGTGTTCTGGCGGTGTTTTTCCATGGCGCTGTTCGAGGACAGCGGCGATTTCCAACCCGAAGGTAAATAAAAAAGTGTTGCGTAACTTTTGAAAAAAACATACGGGACTGTTTTGGAAAAAGAGAGAGCAGGAGCTGGTCCGTGGGGTGTGTGAGATAAGATGAGATGAGGGAGGTGAGATGGGTGACTAGGTTGAGCAGGACTATTTGCCATTTCAATAGCTGACCAGGTTGAGCAGGGATACTTTCCATTTTGTTCCTCCTTTTGATAGTTACCTACGCCTTGCAAGCAAGCGTTTAGGTGATACTTTTCATCCAGAATCCGATTGCAGCTTTCCCGGTCGCCGTATCTTTAACGGCAAACCAGCGACCACCACGATCATCACAACCACCACTAAGATCACTACAAAGATCATCATCACAACCGCCGCCACACCCCACACCCGCTCTAAACAAATGCAAGCCACCCGATGAACATCTCTGCAAGGTTTTTTGGGTCCGTTGCTTTTTCGATCAGGCTGGCTGTTTTTCCTATCTCGTCGTCGAATTCTATCTTGTCCTGTGTTCTCTGGATGATCTGCATCGCTGTCTTCGTGTTGCTTCTTCCCGTCCACTCTCCAAGCGGGTCGTGGACGAAGTCCAGCAAGCTCGCGCCAATCAGATCCTTCCTCTGCGACAGGAACCTCATCGTGCGCTCGAGAGTGTGCCTGTACAGCCCTTCTGTTTTTGTCGGGCCAAACGCGTCTGTGATGTTCTGCGTCAGCCTGAAAGGCACGACTTCTGGAATCTGCATCTCCTGCCCCTTGTCAAATATGCAGTTCAGATCGACGTGGACCGTCTCCCCCGTCCCGCAGTCGAATAGGATGTTCTCGCAGTGCCTGTCTCCAAGCCCCATTAAGTACCCGACGCCGTTCATCACCGCGTACGTGATGGTGTATCTCTTCCTTGCGCGCAGCCACTCGGCAGGAGACACAAACGTCCGAATGAAAAACTCCGAAAAAACGGGCTTCACCTGCTCTATCACCGACATAAACTCGTTTCCGAGCTTTTTCTGCCCGTTTCCCGCTTTGGCGTAAATTTCCGATATCCTCACTCCCTGCTCAGCGTACAGCTCTTCGCATATGTTCCTCAGCGTCCTCAGGTCCTCCAAGTACTCGATCACCCCAGACTCCGGCGTAATGGGCACCACCGTGTACATCCTGATCGAAAAAAGCCGGCACACGTCGTCTGTTCTGAAAAGCGAGTTTAGAAGAGCGCTCAGCTCCATGAACCGCGCGTCTTTCCGGAGGTCGTCCCTTGACTTGCACAGAAAAGACTTGAACACGCCGTTTTTCAAAAGCAGCCGGATCTTCTTCGGTTTTTGGAGCGTCGAAAAAACCGCTACTTCCTCTTCTATCGAATCGATCTCCGTCGTGAAGTCTCCGCACGGCACCCACACTCCCTTTCCCACAACAGGCTGCGCCTGGAGCATCTCTGTAAGCGTTGTTTTTTTTGCTTTTGTCTGGCTCTTTCCTATCTGGGTAAGAAGATCCGCAAAGTTTTTCAGGTTTGAGAACCCCATTCTTACATCGTACTTTGTGCTGCTGATTATCCTGCTAAGAGACTTCGCCTTGTTTGTGAACGCTGTGCTGTTCAAAATAGAAAGCGACTTCCACAGCGCCTCTCCCGGGAACCTCTCTATCACGCTCTTTGCGATCCTTCCCAGCACCTCTTCTATATGCCCGTTCTTGTGCGACAGCCTTGTGATCACCTGCATGTAGTGCGGCTTCAAAAGCCCTGCGTCTATCTCTCCAATGGTTTTTTTGAACTCTGCTACACACTCCCCGACGTACTCTTTGATCGACCCCGCCTCGCCCGCTTCGATATCTGCGTCTGAAAGATAGTGGATCAGCTTCGGGATGATCTCCGCCGACCTGCTGCCGCCAAGCGCCAGCGATCTGCAAAACATCATAAACGAATGGAACGCAGATCTTTTCTCGAGGTACTTTCCGTATCCGTAGTACAACCTTTCGTCTGTTCTTATGTGCTGCAGAGCTTTTGTGTACGTCTCTGCGTTTCCTTCTATTTCTGTCCCAAGTATCACCGCTTTCTCGTTGTATCTGCTGTTTTCCGCGCTGTGGGCCACCAGCCTCTGCAGCGCCTGTTTCGCCAGCCCTTTTCTCTTCTTCGCCAAGTGTATCTGCGCTTTTTCGTAGAACACCCGCCAGTCGTCGTAGAACGCAGATCTGATCGACAGCCTCTCCGCTAGCTCGTACTTCCCAGCCTTCCTTGCGACTTTAATGCCGAACAGAAGAGCGTCTTTCTGCGCCTCGGTTATTTCCCGGCAGTTTTCGGGCGGGACGGGCAGCGATGATAGAATCACCGAATGGACTGACGAGATCTTCAGCGCCTCGAAGGTTCTTGCAGCCCCTCTTCTTATCCTCAGCACCTCCAGGGCCTCTGGAAGCGGCTTTTCCCTCAGGTTCCTGCAGTCTCTCAGGATGTGCATGTCTGCCAGGTAGCTTTTTGCCGCCTCTCCTCTTTCCGAGAGCGCGCGGAGAGACACCGGCTCTGTCCACTGCCTGATTTTCTTTTCGATATCTACAAGAAGTTTCTCTTTCTCTTTTTGGAAATCTGTTTCCTTTTCCGGCACTTCGCGTTTTTTTCTCTCTTCGAGCGCCTCTTTGTACTTTTCGTCCGTGCTTCTCTGCGCCTCTCTTCCGCGCACCCCGTCCTGTTCTCCGCTCAGAAAGCCCGTGCCGTTGTTCATCTCGACTTCTGCCGCTAGGTTCGCTGGCGATAACCTGTGTATTACCGCGTTGACTCCGAGCGCTGCTTCCTTCTCTTTTATCTCCAGATAGCTCTTCTGCAGCTCCGTTAGAATCCCGTCCCTTCTCTCCCTATCTGTCTCGCTTTTCAAACGCCTCTCCAGCAGCCACACCTTGTACCCCCTGTCCTGGAGATGGTCTGCGCACTGCTGAAGCTCTTCTTCTTTAAACACTCCTCCGAAACACAGGCTGCTATTCACAACCGTACGAAGAATCTCCGAATCAACCAAAGACCCCTCCGACACGTCCAAGAATACGGGAGCGAACGTCTCTCTGATCGCCTCCAAATTCGTTGCACGCAGACTGAACATCGTAAGGTTCAGGTACATCTGCAATAAGGTCAGCGTGTGCCTCTCTGCCCATCGCTTCTCCTCTATCGCGTCCAGTATATGCAGCGTGTTTTTCAAAAAGTGCGGCTTTTCATCTCCCGCCCCATTCAGCGCCAGCGACAGCTTCGTCAGCGCCCGAAACAGAAACTCTCTGTGGGATATCCCCCGCCTGTACGCCTGCTCTCCAGAGTACTTCACGCTGCACCCCGCCTCCTCTTCGCTCTTTGCGCCCGTTTCGAGAAAATACTTCGATCTCTGGAGCCTGGCTGTAAAATTTTTGTTTTTTTCTTCAGATCCCGTAGCGGTTTCTTCCTTTTTCAGAACCTCCTGCAAGATGTACAGAATTATGTCGTCCAGCGTCTCGTAGTACATCGGAATGAACACCTGCTCTTTCAGGTGCTGGATTGTTTCCTCGACCGTTCTGTGCTCCATATCTATAAGAAGCCCGTTCCTACCGCTCAGCGATCTCCGCCCCGCAGCCTTCTCCTCCTCTTCCAGGGCGTCCACCACCAGCACCCCGAATAGAGACAGAACCTCTTCGGTGTCTTTTTCGCCCGCATCCGTGTGCATCCTGAGCACCTGCAGGATCAAGCTCTTGAACACCCCCCAGCTCTTCTTCGCGTGCTCTACAACGTCTTTTTCCGACGCTGCGAGAAGGTACGGAGCGATCTTCCTAACTGCGATCTGGACAAAAAACGGGTCCAGCTCTAAGTACGGGGGAATTCTTGTAACCGCCGCCTCCAGCCCCTCCGAGCTGTGGTAGTACATGCACTTGTCTTCGCCTGTTAGTTTCTCTATTTGGCTTATCTGCGCTTCCGTCAGCTCCGATGAGATCGCGTACTTGTACTGCACCACCTCTTTTTGGTGCGCGGCTCTTATCAGGTCGCTCCAGAAGCTCTCCTTCCGGCACTCTTTTATCGCACCCCCTTCGCACCTGCACCTTTCGCTGCCCGTAATCGATCTTGTGTTGATCAGGAACGAAAGAACCTCGCGGATGTCGTTCTGCGCCAGCGGAACAAGAGCTCCGAAAAGCGCCTTTACCACCTCCTGCAGCATCAGGAAAATGCAGTTCGTCTGCGGGACTATTTTGTCCTCTATAACTCTTTTTGCTGTGAACAGTATCGACACAAGCGAGCACTTTCCCGTTAGCTTCTCCGATGTGGTCCCAAAGTGCTCGAAAAGCCTCTCCGGCCGCTCCACCGCCGTGTAAACGATGCAGAACGCCTCTGCCGCGTGCTGCTCTATCGTGTTTCTTATGTCTTCTACGTGTTTCTCGCTTATCTTATCTTTTCTGCACCTGTACAGATAGACTAAGTACACGATGTTTATATCCGAGGTGTTCCTGTAGTAGTTTTCCAGCTCTCCTATTTGCCACAGCCGGGGCGACAGGTGGTACTTCTCCTCTGCCAGCAGCCTCTCGACCGAATCTTTTCCGTAGATCAGCGCAAGGCTTTCCAAAGTGCTTTCCACCGCGTTCTCTGCCGAGCTTTCTTTGAGCTTCCTCTTCGGGCTATCTTCCACGCCGCCCTCTTCCCTATTTGGGCACACTGTCCTGAAAAGGAAATGCTCAAATACCGTGTCCTTAGCGGCGTCGAGCGCGCTTCTGTGCCTCTGTGCCACTGCGTGCACCACTGTGCTTGTGAAGCTGCTGCGCTCCATTTTCAAAAGGGCGTCTGACAGGTGCGCAGCCACCACCCCTATGTCCGGGGTGCTCTCAACGTGGTACAGGATGTTTAGGGATAAGACTATTTTGCTAACTGTCGGATCTTTGTACGCTGACTTAGACACGCCCAAAATGTATCTCTCGATGTCTCTGCTCATTTCGTAGTGCTGCAGCGTCTTCAGCAGCACCCCCACCTCGTCTTTGCTATCTGCCTGCTGGTTCTTGGCTTCTATTTTGATTATGCATCCTATGACGTGTTTTATCGAAGAGAGCGTCCGGTACTTTTTCAGGTGCAGAACCGCGTGCGACACAACGCTGCTTCCCCGTCTTTTCGAACTAAGCATCTCCCCCACGAGCTTCTCTATCTGCGTGTCTATCCTTATCTTGTGTATCTGGTAGTATGTCACGTACTCGGGGTGTTTCAGCACCTTGCACTTTGCATTCCCGCATCGTCTGTGCGCCCAAGAGCTTTCCTGCTCGGCTTCTCCTGCAGCTTCATCTCCTGCGCCCCTAAATGCCCTCGTGCTCGCTGCGGCGTTCTCTTTTTCCTTCTCTTTTGCGTCTGCGCTGCTTCCTTCTCCGGCCCCCCTCGCCTTTTCTTCTGCTACGCTGCGGCTCTCGCGTGCGCCTCCTGCACCCCTCCCGTCTTCGCCTCCAAGCGTATACATCGCGCATATAAGAAAAGGCGCGATCTGCTCCATGTCTATGTTGGTGAGCTTGAAGGGAGAGACTTTTCCAAGCGCCATGCCCCTCGTCACGAAGTGCTCGCACGGGCAGGTCTCTTTTGAAACGAGCGACATGATTATTTTCTTCGCTGGGTTGTTCTTTTCGTACACGCCTAGATCTTCTGCGCTTTTTCTTACGTTCTCCATGAACTCCGCGTCTTCGCAGTACCTGTGCGCTATTTTTGCTATTTTCTCTATGTACTCCTGCTTCGGATGGATCTCTTTCTCTTTGATGAGCGAAATGATCCTGTCCACCATAAACACCTCCACCTCTTTGTTTTCCGTTGTCTCTGCAATTCGCCCAACTATGTCCACGCTGAACGCGTCTCTTGTTACCGCTTCTACCGTGCTTTTTTCTAGCTCTAGCTTAAGGGTGCCAAATAGCGATAGAACAGACTCTTTCTCCTCTTCTGTCGCGCTGACTCTCTTTGCCAGGATGAACGCGAACAGCCTCTTTGCGTTCAGTTTTCGTATCACCCGCTCTTTTTTCTGCTCGCTCATTCTCCCCAGCGCGTCCCGCATATCTTTGCACATCTTCACTATCTCTTTTTTCTCTATCTTGTCCTTCTCTAGGTGTTCCAGAAACAGGTCGAAGACCTTCCTGCTCTGCACTTTCTCCATGCTCTTAACCAGCACTCTGTGGAACTCCTCTTCTTCCGATACTTCGCTGAGCGTCTTCTCTTTGAGGAACAGCCTGTCCATAAAATTTGAAAATATTCTCGCCATTTATTCGTGTTGCTGCTCACCCGCCTCTACTCGGTCTTTGAAAACACGTCCTCAAAAGAGTCCATTTCCAGCGCCTGGTCTCCGCTGTCGCTTGGAAACACGTACAGGCTCCTGTCGTCTTTTGGCATGTTGATTGTAATCGTGTCTATGCTTGTTTCTTTTCTAAATAGCAGCTCTCTGTTCTTCGTGTCGTAGAGCGTGATGGACCCGTCTTTTGACGCAGATGCGATGTACCTGTTCTCTGTCACCACCAGGCTGTTTATTTTCTCCTTGTGGGTGTTTTCTCTCTGCGGCTGCTGCCCGTCGATGCTGTAGAGAATGTCGCCGCCTGCTGTTCCGACCGCTACGACGCTTTCCGATGTCGATATCCCGGTTATGTCCGAGTCCGCCTTGAATATCGCGTGCGCTGCCCCTTCTCTCTGGTCGTACCTGAAAAGGCTCTTTGCAGATGAGAAGAAAACGCTCTTGTTGATCGATAGCGCCTCGGCCTTGACGGAGCCCTCTACAAAAAGGCTCTTTTGCGTTGTGCTGGACCACCCCTTCAGGCTGTTGCCGTCTGTCGACACAAGAAGCTCTCCTTCGCTCTCTATTTCTCTGATCGACGAGTCGTGTGCGTCGATAACCAGATCGGGAAAAAAGTGGTTCGACACGAAAAGATTGTAGCCGATGATCTCTCCGTTTTCGTTCGAAACAAACACGAAGGGGTCCTCCGCCCTGTCGAGCGCTGCAAGCGATGTCGGGCTGTCGTGTATGAAAACATCGTGGTGGACGTAGAATGCCTCTGTCTCTTTGTCGTAGAGATACACCTCGAGCCTCGGGTCGTTCTCCTCCTCTATGAGCGCGCACACTATTCTGTCTGTTTTTCTTATCTCTGTGTCTTCTTTTTCCTCACTTGACATGTCCTCGTAGTCTGAAACCTCGTCGACCGTTGTCTTTACCTCCTCAAACAGCTCCTGCGGGTCCTTCTGGTACAGATGCGCGTACTTCTTGAACATCTCGATGTTTGGCTCGTATCTTTGCGGATAGAAACACTCCTTCCCCTCTGTCAGTATCGCAGTCTTAATGATCATCTCAAAAAAATAACTCGTACAAAAATTTAAAAAAGTAGAGAACGTTTTCGGGAATTCAGGCCGGCCTGGAGTTGATCCCGCCACAAAAGCGCGACTTAAAACACGAAATTTATTCATGCGTTATGCAGATTTCGTTTGCAAATAATCTTCGATCTTAGTCTTCAATAGTTTGCGTCTAACCCGACGTTCAATGTCTATATTCTCTTCTTTTCTGAGATATTCAAAAGCTTCTAAACTAACGAAGCAAACACATCTTGTTTGATTCATCTCCAGGTTCAGACTCATCACGAATACATCAAAGCAGAGACTAGACTTGGATAGTTCTAATGTGAAAAATCCTCGTCCTTCTTTGATCCTTGAAGTACGCGCGAAAAGAATGGGCATTGCTATCTTATACGACCCTCGCTTTAAAGGAAAATTGTTAGAAAAAACCTTCTTCTTATCTTTTTCACAGTTAGCTGCTAGTTTTGCTATTGCTCCTTGTGCTGCAAGATTAGGTGGAGTTTCCAGACTTCCCTGTTCTTCTGGCTGTGCCTGTTGTTCTTTTTGGTGATTATTGTCCACTGGTTCATCGTGTATGAAGTCGCTGAAAACATAGGAGTTTTGAATGCTATCATATAATTCGTCATCTTTCTTATCCCCCCAGGGAAATGCCTCTTTTAACCAATCCACGCTTTCATCACTTTTTGTCTCTAATTCGTCTCCAACAGGTGGTTCTGTTTCTTCTGCACTCTGGCCGTGCACTTCTAGTTCTTCTGGTTTTTCTTGTCCTTGGTCGCTATCAACGCTGTCCCCTGTACTATTCTCTTTACCAGAGCTGCCTTGGGTCACACTGCCACTTTGACTCGTGATTTCGCCATCTACCTCTTCCTGAGTCTGCTGCGCTGTATTGAGCTCCTTTGGAGGCTCCTCAGCGTCGCTGGCTGTTTCGCGGTTATCTTCAGTGCTACAGATGGGACCCGCAGCTGTATCTTCTTCCTGCGGTTCCCCACGAGAGAAAGGCCCTTCTGTACTATTCATTAGATTCAGTTCAGTACCTTGATAGTTGTCCGGATCTTAATCTGCTTTTCCTTTTCTCCCTTTTTTTGACTTTTTCTTACTTTTAAACACATTTACGAACTTTTCAGCGACTTTCTTAGTATTTGTATGTAATCTATCCATAAATTTTGGTTTGTCTTTCTTTTTAGTGTTTTTAGGCTTAGTCGTCTGAAGCAATACCTTATCTCTGATTTTTCTCTCTGATGATTTGGTTTGTTTTTGGCAGTTCAACAAATTTCCCTCTTTTTTCGTCCCAGACTCCTCTTCTTTGTTATTGTCCGATTCCACTGCTAGAATTTCTTCGTGTCCTCCAGAAGACCCAGACGGACCAGGAGAGGTGCTGCGTCCATCCCCTCCGCCTCTATTCTCCTTCAGAACAATGAGCAGAACTATCAACGTTGTAAAAAGCTTCATGTAGTCCGCGTTATCTTTCTTTATATACTTTACTTTTTAATCTATCAAAAACTTTCAATCTATCAATATTACTGTTTATTTTTTGCAATCTTTCCGCTTCTGGAAGTATTTCCAAACACCGCCAATTATTGCAGTCAACAGGAGATGGAGAAAGTCTCTGTGCTCTTGTAAAAGCGTTTCATTATTTGTTCCCTTCTTATCACCCAAATATCACTTAAATTCAGGAGTACCCCCTGCGCTAGCACTGGTTCGCTGCTATGCCCTCTTTACCACTCAAATGCTGAAGGGATCAAAAGGTGGAGAGAATGACGAAAAGGGGAGACGTCTTTGCCATTTCAACCATTTATTTCACCGCGTACTTTATCCTGAAAACTGCTTTTTGGCAATTACCCAGTCTGGCAACCATCCTCCAACCGACTAGCTCCAATCGATCACGTACCGGCCTAAACACTACCCCGGCTTATCAAGATTTCCGCCTGAAAGATGCCCGCCTTGCATAGGCTATCCAACACCGCCCAAGCATCTTTCTCAAACGTTCCGCCATGCTCTGCGCTCCCCGTTCTGCCGCACCCACGAAAGATACCCTCCAAGCGCTAAATACTCTCGTTTCGCATCCCGCATAACGTGCCGCTCCTCTTTCCCGGCCATCTCCAACTTCCTTATCGACCGCCACATAACCCCATTGTACCTCTGCTAATTAGCCTGCTTAAGAGAGTCGTACCTTTCCTGCGCGCGCGCTATCTCTTTCGTCAGCTCTTTTCTCAGATAGAACACGTGGCAGTCCCTGTTACAGCACAGAATCGGAGTATGCGTCGAATGCTGCATTCTCTGACACTCCGCCATCAGCAAATGGTACTTGTACTGCAGAACCGCAAGATCTTTCCTCGCCTCCTCAATAACGTGCAGATACTTTCCCTCGCACTCTTCGCAAACCGGCGCCTTTCCCACCTTGCATACCAAACAGCACGACTTCTTCTTTAAAAACATCCCGACCCCTTTCTTCGACAGCACCACCGGCTGGCTCTCTGCTCCCGCGCCATTTGGCGGCATAAGCAGATCCTTCACGTCCCCAACCATGTGCTCCAGCAGCCTAATCACAGGGTTTTTCAGCTGGTTCTCCAAATAGTACGCCGTATCGATCGGCACATCGTTCTCCAGCACGTACACGGGATCTTCACTTCTTGTGTAAATAGGCCCTTTTCCCCTTGTCACAACGTACGCCACCCTGTCTCCAACCGACGGCGCTGATCCTTCGTCTCTCTTCTTCATCTTCTCTGCTAGTTTTGTGTGCGCCTGCTGCACCTCGTACTTCTCCTTCGACTTCGTAATCGACTTGCTTATGACAAGGTCGCCTATTCCGATTCTGTTCTCCATCAGCCTCTTCACCGTCTCTCTCACGACCTCTTTTGCCTTTTCAACGTTATTTTGCATGAATATCGCCTGCAGACACTCTTTCATCAGATCTCTTACAAGCTTGCAGTTATCCCTTCTGACAACCTCTATTCCCTTGATGTCTAGCCTTCCTCTGTCCTCTGGCGAGCTTTTCGATGTTCCTGCGTATCTTTTTTTGCTCATCAGCAGGAACGGGTGGTAGACCTTTTCAAATGCAAGGGTCAGAGGGCGCGGAAGCTCTTTTGTCACGAACTTTCCGACTTTATCTCCCATTTCAAACGCTTCCACGAGCGAAATCCCCGGCGCTGTTATCATCAGAGAGTCAGTGTCCCCGTACGCCACCCGCAGCGCGTGGTTCTGTGTTGGCCTGTACTTCTTCTCCACGATTTTCTTCGTGTCCATCAGAATCTCCCTTCCGTACGCCGTAACGCTTCTGGAAATCGGAATGCACGGCAGCCCCGTTTTCGCAGCCCCCGTGAACCCGTACACAGAGTTCGCAGAGATCTTCAGCGCAAGCTGCCTCGCATCCAGCGACATTTTCGTTTCTGCGTCCGTTTCTCTTGCAAGCTCTTTTTTCGCCTGTTTTCTGCTATCTAGCAGGCTCGCCAGTATTTGCGGAAGCAGCCCCGCCCTTATCTTCGGAGTCACAAAAAGATCTCCAGAAGGAGACCTCGTGTAGTCCTCTCCTATTTTCATCCCCTGCTCTTCCCCTTCCCGCAGCAGAGTCGTGTAGCAAAGGTTGTACGCCATGATAACCGACGGATACAGCGACGCAAAATCGAGAACAGCCACAGGGTCCGCATAGAACCCCTTTTCTGGCGGCATCACGTACGCTCCCTCGTATTTTTCGTCTTCTCCGACCACATGCGGCAGTATGTAGCTGTTTTCTTTCGCCTTTCTCAACAGCTGCGATAGCACCCTTATCCCCTGCCCCCTTGTCACCAAATACTCAAACGGCACGCCTGTCACTCTGGCAAGCTCGCAGTAGTTCACAAGCAGGTTCTTCGTGAATATAATTCGGAGAGGCAGGTACGAGTCCTTCATGCAGTACGTTCCAAGTCTTTTTCGCGTCTCGTTTGTGCCTTTAAACAGGGAGGCAATCTCGCTGTAATGAACGTCTTCCTTCTCTTCGTTGAGAAACGCGGAACTTACGCTGTTAAGCGAGTAGTTATGCAGCTTGAACTCTCTTCTTACGATGTCTAGAACGTCGAACACGATTCTTCCTGGGACGGTCACTATCTTGTTCTCTACCGTACCGAATGCCGATGTTACGGACACTGTGTTTCTTATTCTCACGTCTTCCCCTGTTCTCGAGAACTTCTTAAATCCGCTTACGTTTAGCACTTCGGCTCTTTCCAGTAAGTACGCAAAATCGAACCTGCACACGTTGTATCCTGTGAGAATGTCGGGATCTGCCGATACCACCCATTCGCTCCATCCAGCCAGCATCTCCTCCTCTGTGCTGTACGACATTATAGTCACGTTAGCAATTGGGCTTGTCTCCTTAACACAGAACAGCACCCTGTCTATTGGCTCCTGGCTTGGGTACTGCGCAATGGTATTTCCTATCTGCACTACAGGATCTGTTTTTGCGTTGGGAAACTTTCCCTCTTTTCCGATACATTCGATATCAAAGCTAAGTATTTTCAGCGGAGGAAGCTTTTTTATCTCATTTCTTGCTTCTAAATCATCTACATGGACGTAGAGACGCTCTATCTTATCTTTCCTGTTCGTGAATTTGTCGTTGGGATCGCCGGGACTGCTGGCGCCGTTATTGCCATTTTCATGGTTCTGGGTGCTGTGGCTTTTGTGGGTTCTGGCGTTGTTGCTATTGCTATTATTACTCCTATTAGCGCTATTTCTGGTATTACTGTTATCACTGGCATTACTGTTGTTACTCCTATTGCTGGTATCACTAGAGTTGTTGGTATTGCTGCTATTGCTGGTATTGCTGGAATTATTTCTATCACTACCTACCCCACCACTACCATCCCTACCATTACCATCCCTACCATTACCATCCCTGCTACTTTCCTTTTTCACGCTTACGTACCCCATTCCTACTATTCCCTTATCTACCATAAACCTTATAACAACCCCTACATTCGTCTCGAACAGCTCCGGAGCCGCTCCAAACACCTTCACAAACTCTTTCTCCACTATGCTCTTCACCTCCCCTTGCTTTTCTGCGCTGCTGTAGTATATTTTGAAAAACCTCCGCCTCTTCTCTGCGTACCCGTATATGCTCTTCTTCTCAACCACTTCGCACTTCATTATCTCTCCCTCATTCTCTGCTACCTTTGCCACATACTTGCTAATCGGGCTCTCTGCACCGTTCTTCTCTTCGCTCTCTTCTGGCAGTCCTATGTAGAGGTACGGAAGGAACCCCCGAACAACCACCTGCATCTGCTCTCCTCCCTGCTTTTTCCCCAGCATGAATATCTTTGGCCCTTCTCCCCCGGACCCCTTCCTGTACCCTATGTGCAGCGGAAGAAACGTCTCCATCTCCATTTTCCTGCGCAAAAATAAAAAGTGCTCCTTTTATTATCTGTTTTCTTAGCTATTTGGCCCACTTCCTCTTTAGCTAACTACTTCAGCCTTTTCGCCTTCTTCCCACTCGCCCTCTTCGTACTCGGACTCTTCGCTCTCCTTGCCCTTTTCGGACTCTCTCATCGCTATCTCCATCTCCTCCGGCGCCTTGAAGAAAAACTTGTCCACTAGCAGCCGTATCTCTCCCGTCATGTCTATCTCCCCGAGCATGTACTTGACAAGCCTCTCCAGCGCGAAAATCACCGACCCTATCGACTCCGCCGACCTGTTGTTGCACGGAATTACGCAGTCGATCAGCTCTATGTCGTTATCGGTGTTGGCCAGCGAGATGCACGGCACGTTGATGTACGACGCCTCTTTTATCGTCTGCTTGTCTGTGAACGGGTCCACCGTTATGATAAGCCTTGGCTCTGTGATGGACTTCGTCGACTTGTTCGTGAACGTTCCCGGCACGAAGTTTCCCGTTACGGCCGTTGCACCGATAGAGTCTGCAAGTAGCGTCACCGGCCTGAACCCGAACTTCTTGGTGCTGACTATTACCACTTTTTTTCTGTCCTCTACCGAGACTATCATTCTTGCCGCCGTGATCAGCTTTTCCCACAGCGTCTGGATGTTGAAGACCCACACTTTGTCTTTTCTTCTTTTGAACACGTACCCTGACATCTTGTGGTTCAAGCTCTGTCCTCCTAAGTGGCACGTCGCTAGCAGGAACAGGTTAGAGTACTCTGTTGGCATCGGAATAACGCTGTTTCTTTCTGTCATTTCTCCAGGGATCAAAATAAAAAAAATATATGGACAGAGAGTCCGAGGAGCTCTACGCAAAAATGACATGCGAAGAAAAAAACGAGTACCTCGAAGGGAAGGTTGCGCTGCTCCAGAAGAACCTAAACAGCAGAAGAGAAGAGCACGAGACAAGCTACAGGGCGCTGCTGCGCGAAAAACGCGAACTAGAAAAGAGGATGGAGAAAATGAGGGAGGAGAGCGCGCAGGCTAAAAAAGAGGCGCGAGAGAGGGGAGGGGCGTGGGCTGCAGCAAAAAAACAGAAAAAAGAGGCGGAAAAAGAGCCCGAAGAAGACGCTGCGCTAGAAAGCAGCAGAGATAAGAGGAAGTGCAGGGGGATGAAAATCGAGTGGATTATCTCGAACATAAAAGGAACGATCGATTTTGAGCTGAAGAGCCTTGGGTCGGAGAAGCTGAAGAGGTTTGGAAGGTTTTTTAAGGAAGAGTTCGATTCGATGTACGAGAAAGACCGGGTGATGAAGGGGCTGGCGTACAAGGGGGAGGGAAGCAGAGAGCTGGTGAAGATAATTCTGTACCTGTCTGATAGGCCTGAAATAGTGTCGCAGCTGCTTCCCTATCTGTTTAAACGGCATATCGTGCCTGATAGCGTGTTTTATGTGAAAGACGTCGTTAAGATCCTGGAGCGGACCGGGGTGACGTCTTTTCTGTGCTGCTCAGATACGGCGGAGGAGATGCGGGGGTTTTTTGAAGCGTGCAGCTCTTCCCGGGAGCTCGTTCTGTTCGTGCTGGACGGGGTTGCGAAGAGCGTGAACTCGGTGGGAAGGCTGGTGTCTGAGAAGTATCTTGCGAAAATAGGGGAGATCTATCCGGAGGAGTGTCTAAAGATCGTGGAGCGGCTGGAGAGCAGCGGAATACGCGTGTGCACGAACAGAGCGAGGGAGGTGGTGCACAAGAACAGCGCAGATGGTAGAAGAAGCGTCTATTCAAAGGGAGACCTGCACTTTTTCTTCTGATAAGCTGTTCTGTTGGCGGTGTGCCAGTGGTTTTGACGTATTTTGCAGATCTGTACCAAAGAGTGAAGATACTTATTATGTAGAATTGGTGTCAAAGAGTGAGAGATGCTTATTGTATATCGCATATTAAAGAGTGAAGATGCTTACTGTGTAGACTTGGTGTCAAAGAGTGAAGATAATTATTGTATATCGCATATTAAAGAGTGAGAGATAGTTTTAAAAATTATTCACTTAGATACCCCATGGCCAACATACTTAAATACTCTCCATAGTCAACACACTTAAATACCCCATTATCAACACACTTAGATACTCCATCGTCAACAGTTTCAACGCCTGTTTATGTGCAACAATTACCTTAGCGCAGTCTGTTGATTGTAAGTGCAGGTACCCTATGGTCCGAAATAACGCATGTCCAGTGCCAGCTCAATTGGTGTAATTGTCGGTTACCGAATGGTTTGCGCGGAAATCCAGCACTATTCACTCTTTATTAAAGCTGAGAAGGTACCCTGCGATTGCGGATACTGTACTTAACGCATAAAACACCAATGGACTTAGTGCAAATCCATCCAGCACTCGATTGTACCAAAGTGCGTCTTCTCTTATAAATACCTCGTAGCTCGTACCGCTAGAGATCGCGATCGAGATACTTCTCTGCTATCTCTTTTCCGATGTCTCTGACGCTTTCTCTCTTCTTCTCCGAGCTTACCGCCTGCGAAAACAGCCTCACCCAGAAAAACGCCTGGAACGGTGTGTATATTCTCGCGCACTCCTTTATCTCGATCCCCGACACTATCTTCTTGTACAGACTCTTATCGTAAAGAAGGTTGTACATGTGCTCTGCCACCTTGTCCGTGTTTCTTTTCTCCACCACATACCCGTTCACCTCGTGTTTTACCTGGAGCGGAAGCCCTCCCACGTCGTAAACGATCACAGGCACCTTTTTCATCAGACTTTCGGTCACTTTTACCTCGTACCCCTCGCATACGCTCAGCTGGCAGCAGATGTACGCGTTTCTCAGCACCACGTTAAGAAGCTGGTCCGATGGCGGGAGCCGCACCTTCGTTATCAGATGCTTCAGGTGCGCAAATTTTTCCTCCTGCACTATCGCCGATATCTTTTCAAACATGACGCTTCCCTCCGGGTCGTCAACGCTTCCGTGCCCGCAAAGAACAAGCCCCACAGAAAACTCCTTCTCTTTTCCGCTCTTCAAATATATCTGGTACAGCTTGTAGTACGCCTCCAAAAGGTCCGAAATCCCCTTCGACGGATCGAATCTCGCGATCTGCGTTATGTACGGGCTGCTGAAATTTAACGGCATTTCTCCGTTATCGATGCATATTCTGTTGAAAACGCTCTGGTAGTACTTATCGACCGCTTCTGGCAGCGGCTTATTCAGCCCGTCTATTGGATCCGTGCCTGCGGGCTGGAACACGATCTTCTCTCGCGGCACGTCCGCTGGAGCCGCCGACTCTATCGGATGGCTCACGAAATAGTCCACATACCTGAGCGTTTCCCACAAAAACCCCCACACATTTCTCATCTGCTCCGACTTCTGCAGGTTTTCCGTAAGTATCTGGATGTGCGACCTGTATATGATCTTAGCAGACGGGTTGTCTCTCTTTATCAGCGGAACGAGCCTTGCAACCTGGTGGTCGTCAAGCACAATGATCGTGCTGTTCTCCACGACCTTTTTCCAGTTCACAACGTAGTTCATTTTCAGCCACTGGTCTATCTTGCTTTTGTCTTCCTCTTTGAGCTCCGCTCCCTCCGGCGCTACCCCCTGCAAGATGTTGTGTATTTTCTGTTTTGTGATCGCAAACACCGAGGGGCTCGGAACGCACACGTACCACGACGCGTCCACTCCCGCCATTCTGAAAAACCTCATCAGAGAGTGCCGCATCAAAGAAACACCTCCCCCCTGCGGCGTGGAGCTGAAGTAGGAGATTTTCTCGTGCACTATGCCTCTGGCTTCCGACGCCAGATCTTTCATAAATAGATGACCGTTTTTTCCGATCTCTTTTTTGTACTCCTCCAGGGAGCTGAACCAGATGTGCCCGCCGTCCACCTTTACCTCGTTGCTTTTTCCAATTGAGAGACGGGGGATGTTCTCGTACCCGAACAGCCCTGCGCATTTTCGAGCGAACGACTCCGACTGCTGATCGAGCGGCTTTGCGTCTCCGGAGAAAAAACACGGAAGAATATCGTATTTTCTCCACAGCAGCGTCTTTATCTTATCTCCGAAGTCCAGAATCAGGAGAGTGTTCGTTGATACGCCCGCTCCGACTATTTTGATCGCGTTTCCCTTCGAGTACTCTCCAATCCACTTGTCGAGCACCACTATCAGCGTGTTATTTATCACGTCTAGGGTCTCTTCGCTGAAATACTCGAACGAAATGTGCCCGTTGATGCTTTCCACGTTGTCTTTCAGGCACTCTTTTTCGATGTCCGGGGGAAGCTTCGAGATGATTTTCTCTTTGACTATGCAGCTCTGTTCTCCGTTTTTGTCGAAGTGGCACTGTATTCTTGCGTACGTTTCCGGGTTGATGATCTTTTCTAGCGCGTTTCTTGGGCCTTCGGCTTCTGAGCGCTTGTTTAGCACGATTTTTTTCTTGAGATCTATGTACATCCCTTTTATCTCGTCAAATTCGCTGTCGTTCTCTTCTTCTTCCATTTTGAGCTGCGGGGAGCCGCCGGGGGAGGACCCCGGGTCGTCTTCTCTGATGATGATTGGGAAGGTGTAGTTTTTTATTCCGAGGACGAAGAACCCGTCGTTTATTGTGATGCTTACGGACAGCGCCTGCTTCTCTGCTGTGATTCCTGCAGATATTCCGAGAAAGATCGCGCGGTGCACCATTCTCCTGTTTTTTCTGTCTTTTTTATGCTGTATTCTGACCAATCGCTGTTTTCCTCTTTTTTGGCATTGCTGGACTTAGGCCTGTTCGCGCTAGCCGTGGCCTGTGTGGCGCAGGGCACTTTAGAGCGCATAAGGCGTTGATAAACCGCGACTAGCACCGGGTGTTTGTCGAAAAATGTTAGTGCAGGGGTGTGATTCCGGGTCTATTTTTTGCGAGCGGTAGCTGTGCGTTGCTAAAGAGATAAGGCACCCCTGTGATTACATACGCTTTCTATCGGAGCCTTTTTGTCTCTTCGAGATTGAGCTCTTCTATTCTTTTGCAGAGATCTTTCAGCTCCTCGTTTGTTTTCACTGTGTTTGTGTACGCTGCGTGAACAAAGCTTCTTTTTTTCGTCTCTGCCCCTGTCTCCTCTCTCTCCTCCTCTCTCTTTTTCTCTTCTATTTCCATCTTTCTGATCTGTCTGATAACCGAGCGCTCCATTTTTGCGATATCAAAGTTGGACCTGACGTATTTTGTTCTCTTTGGGGCGTATCTGAAAAGGTCCGCTATAAAAAGATAGACAGAATAGATCCAGCTGAGCCTCCGAATGGCGAAGAGAGCAGAAAAAAGAACTACTGACATCGCGAATTTTCTTCGATACTGCGACACGCTCTGCGCCGCGTTCCATAAGATAACGGCTGCATTTCCAAGCAGAAAATAGTTCACTCGCAGAGATAGAAGCACAAGCGCAAATATCAGCGCGCTCTTTGCTCTTTTCCTTCTCAAGTATCGGAGGTAGCCTGGGAGGTTTTCGTCTTCGCTTTTCTTCAGCACCTTGTTCACCTCTGCTATGCATATCTTGCACAGATATACCGTTGTGTCGCTTGAACGGCTTTTATCGCCATAAGGCATGCTCCCAATTATCTGCATCCTGTGCTCCTCTTCTTCTCTTCTTTTCAAATGCTCCTTTTCCTCTCGCTCTTGGCACACGCTGCACAGGACTTGTTTCTCTTTGACCGGCGCCTGTTTCATGTACCGCTCGTTGTTTGGCATGTATATCGGCTCTAGTTCGCCGTTTTCTATTTTGAAATACGTGTGGCAGCTGCGGCAGTAGCAGGTTCCCTTCAGATGCGCGATGTTTGGTGAGAGGCAGTACAGGCAGCGCATTCGCAAAAAATGTGTCTCGAAAATTTTGTACATCGTGGGTACTTATGTGAATAATTTGTAGAACATCGCGTATCTAGCTGGATAATTTGTAGGCCGTTGGTGATCTAGCTGGATAAATTATACTAGCATCTTTTAGTCTCTGAATGAGGTCTACGCTTTTAGTCTCTGATATGAAGCTACGCTAACAAAATATCTTTCAGTCTTTGATATGACTCTGCATAATTATGGACTAGTACGAGCCACACTCCATTAAGAAGATAAACCTGATGCATTGCCTCTGTCCACCTCCCTATCACCATCACCATTATCACTGTCACTACCGCCATCACTACCACTACCACCACTACCATCACCACTATCTTCCATGCCCCTGGTCGAGATATATTTGTTCTGCACCTCGATTATCTCTTCCGGAGTAGCGCACCTGGAGTACGCCTCGAGGAGGTCGCAGTTGAGCCTTAAAAACTCTTCTCCGTACGAAAACGGCTGCAGAACATCCTTCGCCAGCTCTTTGAACCCGCAAATGTACAGCGCACCGGAAAACGCCTCTGCGCAATTCAGCTTGCACGGTCTTCCGTAGTTTATTGTGTTGGCTGCGACAAGAAACGGGAGAAGCCTGTTTCTTCTGTTGGGGAGAGAGGAGAAGTCGACCTCCTCTACCTTGTTCCACGAGCAGTCCACCACAGCAAGCCCGAACTTCTCGATTATCTCCTTGTCCTTTGGCGAGACGGTGCACGTTCCCTGCGGAGACAGGACCAGCCCTGGATACCTTTTGGAGGGCCGCAGCTCTTTTGCGATTTTCATTTTCACAAGCTTCTCTGCCGAGCACTTCTTGTTGAAGCACTGCTTCATGTTGAAAGACCCCAGGCTGACCATAATATTTTTTTGCGGCTGCACAAAGTGAAAATGGGTCCAGAAAGCGGTTTGGAAAATGCCGCTAGTAGAATGAGAGTTATGCTGATTAGTCAGCAAGTTAGGCAGCTACGGGGTGCTGTTTTATAGGTTTCTTGGCATTCTCTATAAAGGCATGGGATCAGAACAATAATGAAAATTTTGATATGCGGGCATTTAGTAGCTGTAGTGATCATTTCGCTCTTCCTGTTTCCAAAGACACGATGCTCGAATGGTGCAGAAGAGTACGGAGAAGACATCCCATTTGATCTGATAGAGTATCTCACAAACGATGCATATGGCGAAAGTGATCTCCCAGCTGATGAGAGCAGCTCAAGAGGCAACGGTCCAGATTTTTTGATAGGCGATGTGGTGGAGAATATGTATTCGGAGAACATGGAAGATGATGACTCCTTCTATTCTGCGAACTATAACATGGCCAATTTGGGAAGCAATCCCCTTAATAACGCATCTGAAATATGTCCAGCGTACAACTCAGAACAGAGCGAATTTGCATCCGCCGAAGAAGGCCAGTATGATCACACGCGTAATGTTATCGAGGAAGCCCCCCAGGATTTTCCGCTAGAGCATCGGAAAGCTTATCCAGGCGCAGGTTCGCAGGATTGAAAGCGCTGAGAAAGATTCTCGCATTTAGACACATGCTCTCAGCGGGCCCTTCTCCAGCCTTGTGTATCTCTACTTTTTCTACGTAGCTGGGCTTATTCCGTGGCATAGACTCGATGGAGTCTCTCGTTTTTTTTAGATTCCTTGCATACACCCTGTTACGTCTATTGTTGAGCGCTTCTGTGCACCGTAGGGAGATAGCTTCCTCTGGAACATTTACAGAGAACACGCCGGACAGCCACAGTAGCAGGAGAGAAACAGCGCTTATTCTGCTCTTGGGCCTTTTTGTCTGCGTGCGCTGTGCCGTTTTATCGCCAAAGTGTGTGACCTCGATAGAATTCGCCATTTTATCTTCCCAGAATTTTCATTACATTATTTTAGCACAAATCAGCAGATATTCGCGATCTTATCACTGCTATAGAACAGATGTCTGTGCGTAGAAATCATTTTGCTCTGGCTGTGTTTGTGCGATGCTTTGAACACGCAGAGAAGCGGTATATTTTGGAAGAGCGATGCGGATGGCTGGAACCGGGCCGGTGCAAGGCTGGAGCCCTGTTGTGTAGTTGGCCTGCTTAGCATGAGAGCCAAGGGCCGGAACACGGCGCTGGTTCTGCCGTATAAACGATCGGCGCGAGCGGCAGGCCTCTTTGGTGTTTCGACTGAGACTTTTCGGCCCTGGTGAAAACAAGTTAGTGTGGGCCACAGCAGCGAAACGGAGCGTTTTAACGGATAAATACGGAACCTAAAAAATACACATGTGTGAATATGTGAAGACTGAAAAGTCAAAAATTCTTCACATATTTCCAAAAATAGAAATGGAACTATCGGTTATATATTTAAAATTTTTTCACGTTCTATGCCTTTAAGGAAACAAGAAACAGTTGCGCTATTTGAAACGGGCTGGCTTACGCGTAAGCCCGTGTTTCCGCTAGATAGCGTGGTGGAGTATCTATTTTGCTTTCTATCTCAGCTCAGTTTGGCGGTGCAAGGCGCTCTGCGCCACGTCGCGGAGCATCGGAGCGTCGCAGGCGCAGATCGGGCCAGCGCGTCCATCTTAGCAACGAGTAACGCCGGCTGCGTTCTGATACTAGCGTGCATATCAGAACTATCTGCCGTGAACAGGGTGGAAAGGGCGCTAGCAGCACGAGCTGCGACAGGGCCAGCTACGCCGACAGCACGCCCAAAAACCAGCTCGCAGCCCGCAAAACGGGTATTTATGCGCTCGCTCTACGCCGCGGCTTTTCTGCTACCCACAGGCACGTGTATTACAACGCAGCAAAGCCCCTGGGAGTACAAAAGATACGTCACTGCAAGGGACTCTCTTGGAAGGTGCAAAGAGATGGTGTACCAGAACACAGAAACAAAATACGCCTACTACAGCAAATCTATGGGAGCTGCAGTGTGCACAGAGCCGGGGAAAGACGCGATCTGGCAGGGCACAATCTCGACAGATGAAAAGAAGTACACGAAGCTGTTCAAAGACGGAAGAACAGCCACGCTGGAGCGCAGAGACGACGGGACCTTTATCGAACAGCAAAAAAACGCCAGCGAGCAGCTGCTAAAAACAGTCGAGTACGACAGATACGGAAGAGCCACAGAGGTCACCGGAAAAAACTCCAGCTTCACCTACAGCTATAATAACGACGGGACGTACATGAAAATACTAAAAGACGAGCATCAGGAGGTGAAGGTAGGGGCGCTGTTCGGCTCCGACGGCGTATGCAAGCTCATCATATTCAAAAGCAAAAGAACGATCGAGATAGAGTATCCGAGCGACGGCGTCCCCAACGGAACCTACAGAGAGGAGAATGGAAGTCTGATTGGGCGTTTCAAGCTCGACTCAGAGGGAAGAATCGAAATAATCAGGTACACGAACGAAGAATGCTGCATTTACAGATACAACGAGGACTACGCCACCGGCACACATCTAGTCGAAGCTAACGGAACTTGCAGCGTAGCAAAGATCGTTTACTACAACTCTGAATACAAGAACTACGCAACCGTCACAAACGCGTTCAATATCACATACACGGAACAGGTAAACGGGAGATGCGTCGCAAGCTACACCGATAAAGAAGGAACGAAGCTCTGCACGGTCCATTTTAACAGATACAGGCAGCCGCTTGAACAGTCCCATACTCGTAACAAGAATAAGATTAGATATGCCAGAACCGAGGAAAACATGTACTACGGGGTCATTTGCGACGCAGAAGGAAACGTGATCGGAAAGATATACTACGACTCAAGGGGTACACCCGAGCTGATAAGATGGATGACCGGACACGAGAGTAGGTACATATATGACGGCGTTCATTGTTGCACCGAAGAGTACCTTGAGCCGGTCGAGCAGGCAATGCACGTAACACGATACTACTACCAAGACGGGTATCTTTTGCGATCGGAAAGCACAGAAGGATACACGGTGTACGAGTACACGGAAAGCGAAGAGATTGTTGGAACCCTCAGGGACTACGAAGAAAAACTTGTCAAAGTCGATATTTACACGAAAGCCGGTAAACATTTGAAGACGTTTATTGGGGACAAAAGAGTCGAGTATATGTACCTGCCCAATACAGACATCGTTGTGCTCTATTTTGACGCAGATACAAACAGGGAAACAAAAATATGCAGATACGATTCACAGAGAAGGCTTATAAAGACTGTGGTGAATTGAAAGCGAATGTGGCCGTCTTGATAGTTGCCAGATTAGGCACATATCTCTCGGACCGACTGTGATATTTTGAGAAGACAATATATTAGGTAAAAGTATTCCAACAAGGCAATTTTCAGGTATAGTTATGCGATAAAAAGAGCTCGAAATGGCGAAGGATTCTTCTGAACCGCGAGGACCAGCATATTTATAAATATTCCATGTCTAGCGGGTGTTGCAGGGATGTCGTGTGTGGTAGGTGTATTGGATGTGGCAGGTATATCGGGTATGGCAAGGGTATTGGATGTGGCAGGTATATCGGGTATACAATATACGCATATGCATATAACGTACGCCACCTACTCTAGCTACACTAGACCAAATCTACATCATACATGCAGATACCGTCTACATTATTTACATCATACATGCATATACCGTCTACAGTATCTAATCTACCTACACTACCAACACCACCCACACCACCTACACTACCCAATCTGACCGACTTAAGACCCGGCGATCTCTTCCTGGTACTTTTCCATCTCCAGCTTCCTTGCGGACGTGAATTTAATCCCGTCTCCTTCCGTGGACCATATGGGAAAGAACCACATGTACCACTTAGGCCCCATGATCATCTTCCAGTTTTCGTACATGCCGAGATCGTACGAAATATCCTTGTCTTTTCCGTTCTCGCCCGCGCGCTTCCTCTCCTCCGGTATCTGGTTGATCAGCACGTACCAAACCGCGTTGACAAACTCGTAAGCTGCAATCAGCAGCAGCAGGCTCTGCAAAATCAGCGCCACAACCATGGGCGCAAAGAAGCAGATGACATCTCCGCCGCTGAAATGAAGATCGCACGAGGAAATCCCATAAATAAACGCGCCCAGCCCAATCCCGGACAGAATTATACTGTAGAACAAAAACACGATGTAGAACTTGTAGTTGGTAAACCCGATGCATATGTCAAAGCAGTCCAGGTGCTTGTACATCAACAGCAGACACTTTTTGCATTTCGAACAGTGGTAGCTTCGCAGCGGCTTGCTGGTCTTGCAGATGCTGCATATCTCCATCTCGTTTTCGCCTGAAAATATGTTATCTTTTTCGAACGGGTTCAGGTGCAGGCTTTCCTCGGACGAGCTTTCCTCTTTGTCTTCTATTTCGGGAAAGAGCTCCAGCGTCGTGGAGTTCTTAGCTATCGTCATCCGGAAAAAACAGAACCCAACCAGCAGAACAAAGCACTGGTACACGATGTACACCACCAGAGAGAACACGTGCAGTCTCTCTAAGATGTTGATCGAGTAGAGCGTGTTAAAAGAAAAAAAGATGTAAATTATAGCCGTGGTGAAAATCAAGCGCTGCACAAGAGCAAGACCTTCAGAAAACAAGCTTTTTTCCTCCATAATTAATAAACACTAAAACTTTTATTTCAATGCCAATGGAGGAGAACAGAAGAAAAAGAAAAACAGCGGAAGAAGAACCGTCCAAAGCGCCAACGAGGATAAGAATAGCGCAGGCGCATCCAACACCGTTCAAAATCAACGTGCAGCGGTGCACCAAGTGCGGCATACAGCTCAGACTAACAAATACGTTCAAATGCAAGTGCAGCGCTGTTTTCTGTCCGAAGCACAGGTACCCAGATGAGCACGGGTGCACGTACGACTACAAACTTGAGAATAGAATAAGGCTGGAGAAGGAGAACCCAAAAATAATATCGCCAGAAGCGTGGAACAGCTGAAAAGCCGGTATTAAGGCGCGATATTGGCGGCGGGGGTGTACCGCGGGCTCCGGCGCCTTATCTCTGCGGTTTGTACTTTACTATTAGCTGGGAACTATTATAGACGCTAGCAGAAGCTTATTTTGAGGGCAAAGCTTGATGCGCCGCGCTGGCCGCAATAAATATCTTCTGGATACGGATGCTACTATTGGGCGTGTTGAATTCGCATTATGCCGAGTAGCTGTTGTGCTAGTCTTGGTTTAACGGATAAACGTATGCCCTCACCCCTGCAATCACACTTATTAAGTCGAAAGAGATCTCCCAGCTCCCGTACGAACCATTGAGGTGCCAAAAAGCGCTTATCAGCCGTTAGAATGACGCGTATCTTGTCTTTGTAACTGTAGGACTCATATCAAAGACTAGGAGATATTTGTTGAAAGTTGTCCAGTTAGACAACCCTACGTTCTACAGATTACCCACCTAACTACCGTACAGCCTCCAGATTACCCACCTAAGTACCCTACGTTATCTTAGCACGCCGGGACCAGGCCAGCTAGCGCAAAGATCCAGCTAATAGTGAAATCGCGTCTCTGGCAAAATAAATTTGGACTATTTTATTTGTAGCAGTTTTTCTTTTTAGACATGAAGAGGATTTCCTACTTCTACGACCAGGAGATAGGCAACTACAAGTATGCGCCAGGACATCCGATGAAACCTCACAGAATAAGACTCACGCACTCCCTCATCATCAACTACTCAATATTTAAACGAATGAACCTTTTCAGGCCGATCGCAGCCACTTTTGAAGACTTAACGAGATTCCATTCGAACGACTACATAGAGTTTCTCAGAACGATAAGCAGAGAAAACTCAGACAACAAAGAGAAAGAGCTGATGAGATACAACATGATAGAAGACTGCCCGGTGTTTGAAGGGCTTTACGAATACTGCCAGTCCACCGCAGGGGGAACAATCCAGGGAGCAGTGCACATAAACGAGCAGGAGTGCGATATCTCTGTGAATTGGGCTGGCGGGCTGCACCACGCGAAGAGAAGAGAGGCTTCCGGGTTCTGCTACGTCAACGACATCGTGCTCGGAATACTGGAGCTGCTGAGGTTCCACGAAAGAGTCATGTACATCGACATCGACGTGCACCACGGAGACGGGGTAGAGGAGGCGTTTTACAGCTCGGACCGCGTGATGACGATATCTTTCCACATGCACGGGGAGTTTTTTCCCGGAACAGGATCTGCTACCGACGTGGGAGTGGGCAGAGGGAGAAACTACACGGTTAACGTGCCTCTGAACTCCGGAATCGATGACACAACGTATCTTTCGATTTTCAGGCGCGTGATAGGCGCGTCTGTGGAGAGATTTCGGCCAGAAGCAATTGTGCTGCAGTGCGGCGCAGATTCGCTGGCGGGAGACCGGATAGGGTGTTTCAATCTAACGCACGAAGGGCATGCGGCGTGCGTTGAGTTTGTTAAGAGCTTTGACGTGCCGGTACTGGTGCTAGGGGGAGGAGGGTACACGATTTCCAACGTATCTAGGTGCTGGGCGTACGAAACAGCGATACTTGCCGATGTGAAGATACCGGAAGAGCTTCCCTATAACGAATACTTCGACCACTACCACCCGAACTACACGCACAAGGTGCTGCCAATGAACATGGACAACCAGAACACAAGGAAGTACATCGAAGAGATATGGGAGCAGGTGGAGGAGAACATAAGAGGCCTCCCAGGAAGGCCGTCTGTACAGAACCACAGGGCGATGCCTTCGCTGATGTCGGAGAGCCCCGACGAGACGAACGAAGAGTTGTGGAAAAGGCTGAAGGAGAGGGGCATATTCAAAGAAGAGGAGGACAGCGCAGATGCGGTGCACAGGATCGAATACTCGTTTGAGGAAGGAGATGCAAACATGAAGATATAGCTGCAGGGGTTGAGAAATGTAGGAAATTAAAGAAGTTTAACGTCCAGTTTAATTTTGTCGTTATCTGTTGGGTATTTGGTGCAGGGGGTATGTGGTCGGTTGGCGCGTATTTGCCAGATCGGGAAATACCCCAATAAGGAAAATTTCAAGTTATATACAATGAAATAAATGGGGTATTTAGCGAACGGGTTTGCAAGCGCAGCGGCGGCTTGTCGAGAAAGCGTGAGCGGTACAGTAATTTGACGTGATCGTTTGGCGCTGAGAGCTCTCGACAGCCAAGGCTTCGGCTACACGATTAGAACAGAGCTGTCTTCTATTAGATTGTAGATAGAGGATATGTCGGTTATGATAAAGTCTCCAGAAGAAAAAGAAAAATAGTCGCCGCTGATAACGACTTCTGGAATAGCTTCAAACACAAAAAAACCTGCATATTCTACTTTCGAAGGGTGTTTTAGTCTTTCGGGCACGTCTTCAGCGCTGATCCATATTTCCTGCTCTTTTTTCAGCTCTACATACTCTTTTAGGTAAGTTTTTTCGTTGTCCGACAGGTTTCTCGTGTTTTCTAAATTGAGCATGTTTTCTCTTATCTTCTCAAGTCTTAAGATTAAGTATTCCGATAGCAGCCACTCCACCCTTTCGATTTCCATTTTGTAAATGTGCTGCACGGGCCTGTTGCCGCTTTCAACTCGTTTCAAAATACTTTTTTGCCTCTCCAATAAGAACAGCACCCGTTCAACTAGGTCATTGTTATAGGGAAGCACCTCTTTTGTTCCCCTTTCGTTAAGATACACCATCACGAGGTAGTGAACCACCGGAAGCTCCTCCATAAAAAACTGAAAAGTTCAATGCGCTCGAATTTATTGGCGTAAGTTGGCGGGTGCCGTTGACTTTTGCTATTTATGTGGACATCGGGTGCCTAAGCGGATTACTCCCGGAAACACTCTTCCTTTATGCTGGGCTGTGGCACACTCGCATATCTCCGGCAGATCGGGTAGTTTTCCCGATAAGGTAATTTTCAGCATAAACACGCGGTAAGCTGAGCGAGATACCAAAAACATCGCACCAGCCGCCACCCGTTGCACAAATAATTTATTATCTAAACAGTTCCTCTGATGACGTCGTATAGGGGATTCACTGGCCTCTTGCACAGCGGGCACACGTCATCTATCCCGAACCACTCGTCTACGCAGACCATGTGGAAGTGGTGCTTGCACGGAAGCTTGCGGATCTTGTCTTCCACCGCGTACGGCGCCAGGCAAATCGTGCACATCGCGTCTTCTTCGCTGATTTTCCCGTCTTTTCTGTACTCCTGCACCGGTAGGTTCGGCCGAATGTAGCTCAGCAGCAGGAGAATGCAGACAACCGAAACAACCGGCGCTAATAGCACCGCAATCCCGTAGAACACCCATATCTTCGTAAGGTAGTAGAGCAGCGGCACCTCGTCTCTTCCGAATCTGTACTCCTGCAGCCACTTAAACCCGATGAAGTACAGAAATAGCGTAAATATATCGAGGAGGTTGTTGAACAGCGTTGCCTCCGGCCCCTGCAGGAACTCGAGCGGGCCGCGGTGCGCAATATACTCCCAGTGTCTGTACGCAAAAGATGCGGTATGCGATGTCACAAAGAGCGTGTACACGATAATAAACAGCCTGAAAGGCGTCTGGCTGCTGACGTCTTTAGTCATCCACAGCGCTGCTAGATTGATCACCACCTGCAGCGTCTTGAATAGAATAGACACGAGGCTGAGGGTGCGTACGAAGGAGGTCTGCGTCACGCCATCGATAAGCCTGTGGAGCCTGTACGCTCTGAAATCCGGCGAAGCAATTGGGCTGGACATGACAACCACCACGGGCTGCACTCTGTTCTCTTCAGACATACTATTTCTCATGTTTAGAATAAGAGGAATGTTTCAGAACCCCGTCACATATCTTTAAAAATGTACCAATCGTTTTTCGGAAGTTTTCATGGAGATTTCTGGCGTGGTTCTATTTGTTAAATACGCGTTGGCGTGGGGTTATTAGTTTCGCTGGTATTGGGTGCGGATACTTAGCGTCTCGGGGTATCTGCAGCTCCATTTCTGCTGCTGTTCGATCTTGGGAATGCGGGATCAGTGGCATTTGAAGCAGGTACTTAGATAGAGGTGTTGATGGAATGAAGATGCGGTGTTGATGCTAGTACTGCCATGGACTTGTCAAATAATGGCCATGCATTTTCTGCCATCCCGATATTACCCATTCCCGATGTCCTCAAACACTGTACATTTTCTACGACTCCCAAATACCATCCATTCTCAGAAATCCGTCTTATAGTTTCTTCTCTTTTCTCTCCTCTCTTTTTCTCTTGAGGTGTTTTCTGTCTCTTGCTTTTTGTCGCTCTCTTTCCTGTGCGCTCTGGTGCGGCGCGAGCTTTGCTAGCGTATAGCGTTTTTTTAGTTCTCTGCTGTCTGCGCTGAGTATTTCTTTTACAGACAGGGGTATTCCGCTTGTTGGTGCTTCGACGTACTGGAAAAGCTCTTTTGAGCTCTTTTTTTTGTCTGCTTTTTTGCTTATCTTGTTGGCTGGATTAGGCTGTTCAAAATTTTTCTGATTTTTCCTTTTCTGAGCTATCTCATCTTCGTCGTTGTCCAGGTCATCCGGGTCACCATCCGTACCGTTCTCACTATCACCATCACTATCATTCTCACTATCACCATCATCCTCATTCTTGCCAACCTCAGCCTTCTCTGCCACCTTTCCATTCTCACCACCATCACCACCATTCTCACCACCATCATCACCATCACCACCCTCTCTATCTACCCTCTCTTTTCTTTTCCACCCTCCGCCGAGGATGTAGCTATCTAGAAACTTGTTTATCTCCTCTTTAGATAGCGAGGAAGGGTTCCCCATGCAGACGGGCTCTGGAATGCCCGCATCTTCTGTTTCCTCCATACCGTCTGCGATTTCTCCCCTCTGCCCACTGGCACTCTCTTTTATCTCTTTTCTTCGCTGCTCTATCATTTCCTGGATCCTTTTGTTCTCTTCTTCGCTCTCTTCGTACGATGAAAAAGACTCCTCTGCGGAGCTCTCTTCGTCTCCGCCGCGTTTCTCTTCTGCTCTTCTCTTCTCCTTCCCCTCTCTATTTCTATACTCCTTCTCTTCGTTTTTGCTCCTCTGCTCCAAGCTCTGAGCCGCGCTCCGGCTCTCTTTTTTCCTACTCATAAAACTTTGAATTTATTCAAACTGCTATTAAAACGGGAAGTATAACGGAAAAGAAGAAAAAGCCAACAAACAAGGAGTCGAACCTCTCTTGCAGCGCACAAATAGAGACCTCTTTTCCTGTGCAGGTGTTCTGCGGGGGCACCAGAGACGAGCCCGCAAGGCCCATCAGCGCTCTTCTCTTCTTGAGCTCTTCGCCTTTTGGCCCTTCCCTTAGCAGGACGCTCACCTGCGAGAGGTTTTTGAAGGTTTCTGTCCATTTTGTCTCTCTTACTTCTCTGTCCAGCTTCTTAAGACTGTTTAACGCGTTTTTCATGTCTTGCGCGTAGCTGTAGTACTGGTTCTTATTAACAAGCGATTTGTGGAGATTTTCTGTCAGGATGAATGAAAAGTCTTCTCTGATCTTGAAAAGCCTGTCCAGCTGCTGATCGATCGACTCGATCTCTTCTGTTGTGTTTGTTTTTATCAAGTTGCTGATTTGGCGGTTGATTTTCATTTCTGATTGGTTGATTGCCCTGTTGAGAACAAGGTGCGGGAGATCGATCAGCTCCGAGATCTTTTTTGGGACCGTGTGGGAGTCTGTGCGCGAGTGGCAGCTGAGCCCAGACCTACACAGCGACGAGAGAGCAGTCGCGTACGTGAACGAGTACATGCCAAGCAGAAGACACAGCAGAAAAGATAGCGAAATGCAGAAGTAGAATCCGAGATAGAGCGGCTTTTTGTCAAATACCACAGAAATGATCAGAGCAAGCGACAAAAACACCTGGAAGAAAAGAAGGATCTCTGCCCAGAACAGGGAAGACGAGAGGGTCCAGAAAAACGCGTTGTCTGCGGAGGTTTTTGTTTGGACCACCGGAAGATACGCCGCGTTGCTTTTCACTTTTAGAAGGTCCCCGAGCTGGTTTTTTGCGATATTTTTCAGATTTGCTCTCTTTTCAAAACTTTCACCTGGAAAATTTTTGTTTCGATCGGATAGATCAGAAGATTTCACAAGCGAGGGCTGCACCAAAAACCCGCGAAGAATCGACGGCGCCTCTGCCCCCGGCCCGCCCCGAGCCTCCCCGCCCGGCTCCTTCGCTTCTGCGCTCTCCGCTCCGCCCCCCACCTCTTCTATGCGTCTCTCCTCCGTCACAATGTACCTTTTTTTCTGCACCCTCGCGCCGCCCGGCGATAGAACCGGCAGGACCGGAGGAAACCCCCCCTCGGCGTCCGTTACCCGCACGCAAACAGAGTCTTTTTTCGCAAATATTCTCGTATTACCCATTTCGGCGCTTTTCTCAAAGATCTGATCGTACTTCTCCACGAGTTTTTTAATCGACCGCTCGATTTTCTGCGTGTCTATTCCCAGCCCCGACAGCTCGTCCGTTATAAAAACGCTCAGCTTGGACATCTGCTTGAAACTCTTCATCAGACCAACCGAAATATGCGTGTACTCTTTTCTCTCGCTCTCCATCTTTTCCTGTATCTGCCTGTATTCTGCGTTTACTTTGTCGATGTACGCAAGCTCTGCGCTCGCTTCCCTGAACTCGTGTTTTGGCAGATAGACGCACCCCTTTTTGGCGCACGGCCTCTGCTCTCCCTCGAATATGCAGTACTCGGTGGTGCGCGGGCGCGCAGACCGCAGCTTCTGCGATATAATCCTTGTCTCTGCAGGCTCCAAACGGCCGCCTCCTCGCCTGCCTCCATATCTCGCAATTTCCGTTTCTCCGTTAGAATTCCCTAATTCTTTTTGATTTCGCTCTTTTTCCCTGTCTAGAATAGAGTTTCTTGCTCTTTTTCTCATCACCATGCCCCTCACTATCTTTCTGTACGCCCTGGACGCCGTTTCGCCCATCTTCATCTCCTCTTCCTTCTTTTCGAGGACGCGGTCCATCTCCTCTTCGCACCACTCCCTCTTCCCGGACTCCCAAAAAAAGAGCCTCGATCTTGGCACCTTCACCTCTGCCTCGTACGTTCTATCGAGCTTCACGTCTATTTTCGCGGTCTTCTGCACCCCCTCCAGAAGGAAGATCGTGACCACCATGTAGATAAACACGCACAGGGTGTCTTTCTGGGTAAAGGACCTTTTTTTTGCAAAGAGCCACCCGAGACTTACCGAAAACAGAAGTAAACTTCCCAGAACGGCAACAAACAAAAGCTTGCTCGAAAACACCGTGTTCCAAAGCACCCTGCCAGCGCGGTAGTCCCACGTGCTGACCCTCTCCCTCTCCGAAAACCCCAGAAGAGCCGCTCTGATTGCGTGTCCAAGCGTCTCTGTCTCCATTTCTGTTTACCACCCATTTCTTTTATTTCTGTGTTTCATATTCGATTGGATTTCTCTTTTTATTTATGCCAGAGCAAGAGTACTCGCATCTGTTCAAGGTCCTGATCGTGGGAAGCACCGGAGTGGGGAAAACATGCCTTCTAATCAGGTACACAGACAAGATATACAAGGAGAAGTACGGAAGCACCATTGGGGTAGACTTCAAAATGAAAACCATCGAATTAGAAGGCGAGAAGATAAAGCTGCAGCTGTGGGACACCGCGGGACAGGAAAGATTCAGAACCATCACGTCCAGCTACTACCGAAACGCAAACGGAATCATTTTGGTCTTCGATCTAACGGACAGAGACACTTTTGCAGACCTAAAGGGGTGGATTGGCGAAATATCGAACAACATCACAGAGAGCGTCGTTATTTTCATTCTCGGTAATAAGACAGACGAGGTGAAAGGGCCTGCGCCAAGCGTAACAGACGAAGAGGTGGAGGAACTTATCAACTCCTATTCGAACACGAAGCTTCTGATCAGAGGGTACAGGAAAGTCTCAGCAAAAACAGGCGACGGGGTCTCGCAGTCCTTCGAAGACGCGGCAAAAGAGATAAAGAAAGAGCGGCCAAAAGCCACGCAGCAAAAGCAAAAGGGAGTTCAACTGGAAACAGACGAAGGGGTGACGCGTAGATGCTGCATCGGGTAGGTGGACCGAGCGTAAGAGCGCGGCTGTTTAACAGAATAATAAATAGTGATGAGCTAGTGGGTCGGTAAGTATGCGATAGGGTGGTATAGTGAGGGTGGATATGTGATAGGGTGGGTATATGTGATAGGGTGGATATGTGATGGGGTTGTGTATGTTCTAGGGTGGTATATCTGATAGGATGGATATATCGTAACATGGATATAGCGTAAGATGGATATGCGATAGGATGGTATATAGTGAATATATGATGATCCGTTGATATGATTACGTGATCACATAATTACATGGTAATATGATGGTGCTACGGGATATAGATGCAAGTATTCCATCAATCTAGACCATCCAACCATCTTACCACCAACTCTATCCCACCCCGCCCCAACATGATGTTTCATATTTCCTTTTCAGGACATATTCGCAAAGATACGATCTGATTCACCGGCAGATCTTAAAATACACAGTGTCTTGGGTGCAAAGCGCTTCGAAATACAGCGTGATATTGTTTTTTGGTTACTTTTATTGATGACGTGCCTATCTGTACCTTCCACGTATTTTCATAGCTAGCTGGATGTCTCGCGGCATTACAGTAACTCTTCTTCCGTGGATTGCGCAGTCGTTTGCGTCTTCGAAAAGACCTATGATGTAAGCCTCTGTTGCCTCCTGTAGCGAGGCAAGAGCGCTTCCCTGGAACCTCGAGTCTGGCTTGAACTCCTGAGAAATAGCCCTCGCCATCCTCTGGAAGGGCTGTTTTCTAATTAGTAGTTCTGTTGACTTCTGGTACATGCGAATTTCTCTGAGCGCGACTGTTCCTGCCTTGTACCGCTGTGGACGCTTGGCGCTTCCTCCTGCTGCTGGTGCGGTGCTCTTTCTTGCTGCTTTTGTTGCCAGCTGCTTTCTTGGCGCCTTTCCTCCGGTTGACTTTCTTGCGACTTGTTGTTTTGTTCTTGCCATTTTTACAGGGGTGTTTGAGAAAGAATCATAAATACAAAAAATAAAGCATTTCGGTCTGGGCTCTTTGGCCTTCCCACCAATAGATGGAATTTCGCGGTTTTAAGAACCGAAAAACCCGGGAGTCCAAAATTGTTTTTTCATTTCTCTATTTTTGTAAGATTTCTAGAACTTTGAGGCTTGTTCGCGAATTAATCTGCTGCGCCTGTTTTGATACGGTTTTTAGATCTTTTGTGGGGGTTGACAGGGGTGTTTTGAAAGCTGAGGGAGGTGCAGATCGGGAGCGATTAGTAATGGGGAAGGGGATAGGGATGGGAAGATAGAGGTGATTAGATAGAGGTAGGGATGCGCAGATAGATAGATCTGTAAATTTAATGATGTTCGTGGTGATTGCGGTGATGGGCCTGGTTGGAGGGCTGTTTTTTGTTGAAAATTTTGTTGGTGTTTATATTTCCTTTTTGGGAAGGATTTTGCTTCAAAGATGTTTGTTGGCTGTAGAACTGTTTCAGATGCTCGGCCTGCAGGAGGATCCAAGTGTTGATCTTGGGATGTTTAAGTGAATAATTTTTGATAAATATCTTTAGCCTTTGATATGAGATCTAGACCAAGACTCTTCTCTGTTCTATTGCCAATTATATCCGCCGTGTCTGCTACGATTGTTGTGCAGACGTACGTGCAATGCTGATGGTTCAGCGATGATAATCAAAGTGATAATTCGATGATGATAATGGAATGGTGGTCCAATATTGATAATTAAGTGATAGTCCAACGATGATAATCAAGTTATGGACCAGCAATGACAACCCATTGCAAGTGCAGGGGGTCCTTCTCAGCTTGTTTAATAAACGAAAGCTGGAAAGACTTCTTTGCCACTTCAACCATGGCCAGCACCACTCCACCATTCGCATAACCACTCCGCAATCACTACGCAGTACCCCACTCTCTAGCTGCTAATCCCAAAACTAACCGTTAAAATGGACGAGCTGTAGACCAGAACAGGACAATCGGGCGGAATAGAGGCCGTGGTTGCTTTCAAAGATGCGGATGCGCTGCTAACGCGGCTCTTTTCTGTCTTTTGTTCTAGCGCGCTTCCAGAGCCTTCTTTTTCCATCTTTGGTGTAATTAGCGCTATGTTTACGTGCTCGTCTATTCCGATAATTAATCCCCTGAGTGTTTCTCCGCTGACTAGTTCTATTTCGACCTCTTTGGACCCTTCCATTGCCCTGACGAGACTTCCAAGAGGGGTCTCTTTCGCGTCTTCTTTCTTCATAATTTTATGAACGCGTTTGCTGGAATATCAACAAGTGCAGGGGTTATCCACTCGATAAGAAGCCGAAGCGCCGGAGTAAGCGCAAAAAGAATGGCTCTGTACGGCGGACTAGGCGCAGGGGCGTGTTTTTATGGCGGAACTAAACTCGAGTACCTGAACCTCCTCAGAAACAGGGAGGTAAAAACCTTCTCGCCCGGCGGCATTTGCTACTTAGGCGGCTTCTACTCTCTTGGCGCTCTTCTCTCATCCGTTGTTCTGGAGACGCTTTCCAGATCAAATTTCCCAATCGGGCATCTTCCGATCTCTGCACCGATCTAGCCGAGATCGAGAAGGCCTAGTCTATCCAATAAATGCGTGAAGCAGTCGCACTTCCCCTCCTCTACCCACAGGTTCACTCTGCTGCTGTTTTCTGCTACTGTTTGAAGCGGCTTTTTTCCGGTTATATCGCATCTCTCGTCGGCACTGCCTTCGGAGCTAGCGGCTGCGCGCTTCTCCGCTGCTGTAACTTGGGCTACGACAAGGGTTGCTAGCTTTGTTTTGATTTTTTTAAACGGCTTTCCATATATGATCATTTCGTCTCCCTCGAACAGGTGCGGCGCCTCCGCCGGGAGCCCGAAGTCTGTTGGAACTATTTGAACCTCTTGCTCTTTCATAAATATTTTCAAATGAACGAATATGTACCGCAGAAAATAGGCGTGATAGTCGAAGGGTTCAGGCAAGACAAGTCCGAGTACATCTACCACGCGCTGAGATGCTTTTTCGGGCCGCTTGGGCTGGTGCTGCACCACGTGAACCTTGAGGGGCTCTCGATGTCGCTTCTGAACCCGCATTACAAAGGCGCGTCTCCCACAGAGCTGCAGTGCAAGGAGTCATTTGCGCATCTTTCGTCTCTCATCAGCTCGGAGGCGGAGAATTTTGTGCTCGTGTGCGACACGCTGACAGAGTCTTACGAAAAACGCGGGGACTTTTTCAGCGCTGACTATTCGGTGGACTCTAACTCGGTGTTTATATTGGAGAAGAAAGAGGTTCCGGAGCCCAGGCCCGCGCTTGGAATAGTGCACAAGGACGAGGGGGTGGTGAGGGAGATATCTAACAGATTTTCGAAAATATCGGTCGATGTTCAGGAGAGCTGGATCGAGCCGTCGCTGCCCTGCATCCAGCCGCTGAAGGAGCAGATATCGCACATGAAAAAGAAGTACATGGAGAGGATATGCGTGCTTGTCGGAGAGATTAAAAAACGGGCGGTGATGTACAAGCAGGTGAAAATTTTTCAGGGAATATATCTACATAGCAGATATAGCACGATGTCTTTTCTGAACACGGGGTACACGCTGTTCTACATGGAGCACACCCCTGTGCTGTCGGTACTGACAAAGATCCTGTCGAAGCTGGTGGTGAAGAAAAAGTGGGTGGTGTATTTTTGCGGGTACCAGAAGAGCGAGGCGGAGAAGAGGGAGACGCCGAAGACGCTTAGGCACGAAGAGAAGTTCAGAAGAGGCATGAAGACGTTTTGCGAACGGGAGAAAATAGGGGCGGTGATCTACTCCGACGCGTTTGCGAAGGGGGTGGCGCAGGAGATGGAGGAGGTTGTGAAAATAGAGGCGCCTTCGCTTGCGCTGGACGGGAGAAACGGAACAAGAGACCTGTCGGAGTCGATGCTGCTGGTGGAGGGGCTGGAAAAAACGCTTGTGATTCTTCCGGCAAGCTCTGCGAAAATTTTGATATCGTACGTGAAGAGGCTTTGGGCAGAGGAAAATTTTTCGCAAAGTGTTCCACAGCACACGGTTATCAGAATATCGGTGAAAGGGACGGAAATAGAGGAGAAAAAGTTTCCTATTGTGCAAGCAGATTGAGCTAGATTGGCTAATAGCGTGTATTTAAGTGTTAGAAGAGTTCAGCAAATGTTATTTATAAATGCTAGGTTGTATTTTGTTAAGGATAGGGGTTGTATAGGTGGGGTGGGTGGTTAGATGGCGGGTTGATGATATGATTGGATGGGTGAGGTGGACGATGGATGGGTGATCTAGATGATGAGGTATGAGTTCCAATGTAATACCCTCGATCCATTGGCAATGTAATACTCTCGATCTATTAAACCCTCATACGCTCTAAGTTATCCCTCACTACTTGGCCACACCACATGTGGAATCTAGCAGTATCCGTCCCACTCCATCTGCACCAGCCACCCGACCCACCTGCACCCATACACCACCTCGGCCCTATTTACACGTTGTGAAATTATTTTTATGTTCCTTTTGAACGAAGTTAAATATGACACGCAGTATTCGGAAATGTACAGGAGCAGGAGCAGGGCGCTTGGAGAAAGGCTGAACAGGTACTTGGAAGAGAGCGGCCTGAAAAGGGAGCACGACGTTCCAGGCACCCAGAAAACGTTTTTGGTGGGGTGCATTGTCGTCGAAGGAAAAAAGCCGCAGATCATAAAAGAGATAAAACACGTGAAAAACATCGAGAAGAGCGGGTGGGCGATGGAGGACCCGTCGTATTTCATAGAAGACACGGAGATGGAAAGGGTTTGGCTCGATGTCTCAAAGTGCGAGGGAGATAGACTTGTGAACGGGTGCGTTGTTGCGGTGTTTGGCACGAAGGAAGGGAAGGGGGTGCGCGTGGAAAGGGTGTTTTTTCCCATAGAAACATATAAAGCAGGAGAAGATCGGAAAAAAGTGCGGTTTGGACGCGAGAAAACCGTTGTGGTGCCGAGAATTGGAGACCACAGGAGGGTTACAGCAAAAAAGATAGCGGATTTCGTCAGCGAGAACGGCGCTGGGCTGGTGCTCTACGAAGAGACGCAAAGCTGTAAGCACATGGGGGACGTGGAAGCGCACGTTGTTCCGGGGGAGAACGACCACGTGCTGCACATGTTGCCGTACCAGCCGCCGGCGCGCCGGCAGATTGGGGCAGGGCCGAGACACACTCTGCTGACAAATCCCGCATCGATGGAGATATCCGGAAAAACCGTTATTTTTTGCAACTACCGGTCGGTGGAGGAGGTGCTGAGATACGCGCCTGCGGAGGAGAGAGAAGCGGCAGGCGCAGAGAAATACTTCGGCGCGCTGCACTTGCTGCTGAGGTGCATGCACATATCGCCGTGCTCGCCAGACAGCTGTCCTACGTATCCGATGAGCGAAGACCCGTTTGTTCTAAAGGATATACCGGACATGCTTATTGTGAGAGTGGAAGAGAAAGTGGCGGATATCAGGGAGGTAGAGGAGCAGGGGAAGAGAGTCTTTTTGGTCGTGCTTTCTGTGGCGGAGAACGGTGTACTTGTGATTTCGGAGGGCGTGCCCTCGATTGAGACTATATAGAAGACGCACTTGCAATGTTCAGAAGAAGAGGCCGTGATGGTCTAGTTGTTGGAACGCCTTCGGTAGGCGCAGGGCTACCTTAGATGTCTTTTACCCTTTCAATGGTCTCTAGGATGGGACGGGAAAGCGCCTCTAACACATATATTTGAATAAACTGTAGACCGTGGGGTATTTATGTGGATAATTTGTAGACCGTGGGGTATCTAAGTGAACATCTTTATAAGTGCAGGGGCAAAGGGCTAATAAGCCATGACCAGCACTACCAACAGAACATGTCCAGACATATCTGTTACCCTTTTGTATGAGGTCTACATAAACAACCGGTGGCGTCCAGAACGTATTTTGTTGCTGTTTCCCAAGCCACGCCATAAATGAGCCCGAAAGCTGTCCGTACTATTTTTCAGAAAAATACAGAAAGATTTTCAATCCGGCCATGGACACAAATACGGCGTGCACAGAAAAAGAGGCCGAAGAAATAGTCCAAAGAATAAGAGAAACAGCCGAGCGAAAGCTATACGTGTTAGTAGAAAGACAAACGCTCCGCAAAATACAGCCTATCCTTGTTTACAACAGCTACACCGTATCAGACCCCACAAAGAAATACGCTCTAGTCCTAGTGACAGGCTCTCCGACCTACACAGAAGAAATTAGAAAAGAGATCGAAAAAGCTGCTAGCAACAAAACCGATACATCCACTTTGAGAAAAGAGGGGCAGGGATGAATCGTAAGGTATGGCAGGCAGGATGAGCGATACAAAAAATAATCGATGCCAACACCAACAATAATCCATGCAAAATACTAAGATCAAATAAGTAAAACGGCTTTTTAATTCTCGCTATCACCATCTATATTGTTATCTATCTTGTTATCGATCTATCTCATCTAATCTACCGCACCAACTACCATCCTACCTACCAAACCCTACCACACCCTACCTCGTTATAAACAACACGTTTTCAGTTTCGATCTTCTCTTTCACTTCCTTTAATAAGTCCGCAATAATCGAATGCGGCGTTCTTTCTGCTTCGCTTCTATCTATAAACAGCACATCCGACGAGCTGTTGCCCGCTCCTCCACTGCTCCATCCGGAGTTCCTGTTATCCTGCCAGCTTTCCTCTCTTCCACCCCTGCAGACCCCGCTGCACCCCTTTGCTTTGGCCTCTTCGAGCATCCGCTGCGCTTCTTCCAAGGACTTCTCCAGCTCTGCGCTCTTCTTCTTCTCTCTGCACAGCTCTTTTTGCAGCGCAGTGTGCTCTTTTCTCAGAGTTTCCAGCTTTCTCTCTATTTCAACGTTGTCGTGAAGCAGCTCTTCGACTCTTCGATCCGCTTTTATCGCGTCGTCGACCCGCTGGCACTTGCCTTCTCGCGCGACTGTCTCGCACGACCCGGCGTTTTTGCGTTCTGTTGCTTCGAGGGCGTCTGCGCTGCCTGCAGAACACTCGATGATGTTCGTGGTGTTGTACTCCGACGTGCTGTACCTTCTGACCTCCGACGGCTCCCTGAAGACGCCGTGTCTCGGCTTGCACGCGAAGTACGTCTTTCCCATAATGGTCCCGTTGTGCGTTCCGTGCGGCGTGTCAAGCTCGACGCCCACCGAGTGCGTCTTTTTCGCTCCAATTCTGCCGATGTATCTGACGGTTCCCGTGTATATCCTGTCGACCACCACTCTGTCTCCTTCTTTCATCTAAATAAATAGGCTGGTTTCTTTTTTAAAATGTACATCAAAGAAACAAGAGGGCTGGAAGTGGAGCGCGGGTCGATCAGCGAGCTCGTGGAAAAGGACAAACAGGGGGGCGGAGAGGAGGTGAACCTGGTGGTGAGGATAAAAGAGATAAAAGCCCCGGGGAAAGCCGCTGGAGAAAGAATCCTGGCAACCGTAACGGACGGAGAGAGCGACTACAGGTGCGTTATCTCTTCGCAGTACAGGGAGCAGGTCATCAAGAACGAGATCAAAGTGGGAAGCGTGATAAAGATAGGAACAAGGTGCATTATTGTGTTTGAGAACGAGCAGGCGGTCTACGTCAAGGAGATACTTGAGAGAAGCTGCGACGTGGCGTGGCAAAACACGGCGATGAGCCCGAGCAAGAGGAAAGCGGAGGGAACAGAAGACAGAGCGCCGAAAAAGGCAAGCACGGTCGAAGAGATCAACCCGTGGAAAAACGAGTGGTTTACGCGAATAAAGATCATAGGGAAGACGCCGCTGAAAACGTACACCAAGGGAGATAAGATAGGAAAGGTGTTCAGCGCGATACTGATGGACAGGACGGGGGAGATATCGATAGTGTTTTTCGACGACCTCGCAGACACGTTTTACGAGAAGCTGGAGCTGAACAGAACGTACGAAATGAGGGGAGGGCAGGTGAGGATACCGAACACGAACTACCAGAGAACATCGCACACGTACGACATCGTGGCGGACAAGACAACAGAGTTTGAGCCGGTGGACTGCGAAAAGGAAATAGTGCAGGGGATTAAGGCGACGAAGGTGGGAGACGCGAAGGAGAAAGTGAACGCTATCTTGAACGTGATAGGGGTTGTGGTCTTCGCAGGGGCCCCCGGAGAGATCCGAACAAAGGACAGAATGGTAAAGAAAAGAAACCTGAAAATAGCGGACAGGACGGGAGAAGAAATATCGATCACGCTGTGGGACGAAAAAGCAGATATGAAGGTGGCGCTAGGGGACGTGCTGCTTGTGCAGGGCGCGCGCATCACGCTCTATAACAGCCAGCCGCAGATCACCCTGACAAAGACCTCTGCGGTAATTGTCAACCCGGAAGTACCGGAGGCGTTCTCTCTCAGCGGGTGGTACAAGCAGAACAGAGAGAAGATAGAGCACGGAGGAAGCGCGGCAGACGAGCAGAGGCAGATGAAGATCTCGAAAATATCGGAAGTGAGAGAAGAGAAGATGGCGCAGGCCACGGTGGTTGCAACGGTCGTTAAGATGGACGGGAAGTCATACTACTACGAGTCGTGTCCGGAGCCGTCGTGCAACAAGAAGGTGGTTGCAAAGGAGGACGGCGGAAAAGATGCGAAGTACTACTGCGCAAAGTGCGATAAGAGCTACGACATGCACTCGTACAGGTACAACGTGTTTTTGAAGATATGCGACAGCACGTCGACGCTTAATCTGACGTGTTTTAGCAACTCTTCTGTTTTATTCGATGGAATGAGCGCGAGCGAGCTTGCGGAGCTGAAGGAGAGCGACCTGGAGGAGCACAGGCGGAAGGAGGCGGCAGCGATAGGGAGAGACTTTCTGGTGAAGATTAAAAGGAAGATGCCATTTGGAGAGGCGGAGAGCGCAGCAGAAGAGGACACGCTGAAGTACATTGCGGAGTTTTTTGTGCCGGTGGACTACAAGGAGTATTCTGAAAAGCTTCTGGGCTGTGGAGCCTAGCAGGGAGGCAGGGGTCTGAAAAATTTGAGGTTAGCGGCACTCTGTGAAAATTTTTAAATGGAAAATAAATGGTCTGGGATGTTAAATGTCCGGGGGGCGGAGGAGCGTGCGGTGTAGTTGAGAGGCCTTCTTGGTACTCAGCGGTCGTCTGGGCGGGTATTCAGGGCGTTTTTGCGGGTACCTGCTCGGCTTCAAAGCGTGACCAGTACTGATGGATAATGTAAGTGGAGGGTGCCTTCTCAGCTTTATTTTAGGAAAACGTGACCGGCGCAGTATTTCCCAGAAAATTTCAAAATTTTTACTTTTCAAAACTATTAATAGGAAAATATTTTGTTTTTTAATGAGAGCTATGTGGATGAGAACGTTTATGATCAGTTTTTTCCTGCTAGTCGCCAGGGCTGCAAGCGCGAGCTCGCACGCGGAAGGCGAGCACGTAGACAGAAGCTACAAGACAAAGGACCTGTCGATATATGCCGTATGCGGAGCCCCCGAGTATGTCCCGGAACAACAGACAAAGAGCAGGATAGTGCAAGCAAAAGAAGAAGAAGAACAAAACAGTATCCTCTTTTCAACTTTCCTGATTTTGATGGTTCCGATCAGCTTGGCAATGAAGCAATTCCTCTACAAAGACGCTAAATTCGGAGATCTGACGGACGTTTTCTCGCAAAGAAAGTACTATGGAGCGACAACTGTGTTCTGTCTGTTCTTGGCGTCGGCCTACATCGTTCCCTTCCTGCTCAGAGGGCAGTTCTTAGTGCTTAAAAACTGCACTTTCTTTGCACTGGGCGTTGACGCCATTCTAGCGATTAATACTGAGAAAGAATTAGTGAATGAAACCGCAGTTATATTGGTTCTGTTCTTGGTGTACTCACTATAAACGTTAAACAAGTGCCTGAAGAGAAAAGAAAAGAACAAGTCTGTCTTGACAGTTCATGAGAAGACAGCGTGTGCTGCCATGATATTGGCGGTTACTATTGCGTTTTTTTGGTTCATTCTTCTCGAAAATGAAGATTTAAGAACGAAGCAGACTAACCTATTCACCGAAGTTGTACTCATACGCACACGGGTACTCCTCTTTATCATGACTGCAATGGCGTACCCGATGATGATGATGTCGTTCGGGCTGGACAACCTTTCGAAGAGAGAGAGGCAAAGCGCAACGAGGCCCCTACTTGCCATAGTTCTAAACAGCATTATGACGGTGGGTCTTTTGAACGTAGACGTTGCGGATTTCTTCGTCGACAAACAAAGCCTGGTGATATATCCGTTTTTAAGTCTTATTGTGTTGACCTCTGCCATGATGATCAAATTCTCGCGAGAAGAAACGATGAGTGGAAAGAGAACGCGGAAACACTATGCGTACGTGTTTCTGATCGCATTTGGTCTCTCATTCGCGCTCGTTCGCCTATACTTATACGGATTCCACTGACAGCGATCGAGATAGAGGCCTCCGACGTATTGGGCTAGGAGGTAGATGGTAGTGCGGATAATGTGACGGTGCGTATTTTGCAGGTGCGGGATGCTTTGGTAGCTTTATTTTTTCAATAAGCTGCGATTTTTTAAGAATATTTCCATTTATTTGTCAAAATCTCCTGTTCCTGCGAAACCGCGGAGCACTGACAGAAAATACTGTTAACGCGAATATCAAAATTTTTCTAATAAATGATGGATTCTAGCGTCGGTAGAAGAGCGCGATCGCAAGCTTAGTAGAATCTTCTACCGTTGTGTTTTATCCCCAAAAGTTCCATTACCATTATGATGGGAATCTTGATCAATATTTCATAAAAGGCGACAATTATAGAGAAGATCAACCAGAACCATACCTCAAAAGGCCACTCCCATATCCTCATATAACAAAATAACCGGCAGCTCCAATCTATACAATCCAGCCACTCCAGAGGGTTACAAATAACTTCAAAATAATTCTTTTCGCGTCGGGGCATACATCACCTGCAGTTTTTTTGTTTATACCTTCGGTATCCATATATGGTAATTTCCTATTTGGGATGCAGGGGTGTTTTTTTGCAAAATTTTACCATAGTCGCGCCTTACTCAAAATACCGCAGTTTTTATGCCGATGGCGGGATGCATGGAGCCATAATGAAGATGTAGCAAGTGTCTATTCGGGCTGTGGCAAGCTTGTCGAGCAGCGCCATAACCAAAAGACATGAGCCAGCGACTATTCCTACTACCAAGTTGAGATAAATTTGGCGCTATGCACTTAATGCTGAGTTGAGATTAAACTCATCGCTATACTTCTACCACGCCAGCACTTCCCCTGATAAGATGCAGCTGCAGGGCGCCTTCTCAGCTAATTTTCCACTACTACGCGTTGCTTATCAAAATTTTACTCCGTCTACGCGCCCCTCACTTCAAAAATTACTCACTTAAGCACCCACCCAACACAAGCGTCCTATCGCCATCACGCGATCATAAAAGATAAAATCACAAGATCTGCCCTTCATATCTATAAAAACCCGAAATCTGCGAGAGAATGCCGAATAATATGAAAGATACTCCAAGTCTCATGCAAGAAGCAAGAAGCGCTCGACAGACCCCCGGCCGCATAAGAAAAACACTCGAATTTATCGTTAGAACCAAGTGGACCGAGTGCCTTTTACACTTTGCCATAGAGTTCTCAAATGTGTTTTTCGATAGGGTTGTACTCGTTAAGTCCACCCTTTCTTTCTTAGTACTATTTTCCCTAATAATTTTTCTTTATTTTACTGCATGGGGAATCTACTGGGTCTTTACCCACACTGAAGAGCCAAGCAAGTACAGCTACCTTATCGATATGGCGCACACCAGGACCGAATAATCGCCTCCCACGTGCACGCCCACCCCTCCACATCCTCTTATTCTCATAGAGCGTCGAAGTGTATGTTGTATTTGCTCATCTGTTTCGAGTTTTTCCTGTTCTTCTTGATCTCTTTGAACGCAAAGTAGGCAGAGCTCATTCCAAATAGCAAAAGAATAGTGAGAATAATAGGAATAGCGACCGGCCAGTACGTGTTCGGGTTGAGATACACCGCAGGCTCTATGTTCTTGTTCTGAACGTACATCAGAAGCTCCGAATTAGGAACTATCTTATCTGAGACGTAGCTTCTCGAATAAACGTAGCTTGGCACACTTGTTCTGAAAGATCCTATAAACATCGTGGTTTTTCCGAGTCCAATTGTGGTTGTTGGAGACTGCATCGGAGAGTACCCGCTTTGGGGCGGATAGAACCCAACGATGACTCTTTTGGTCTCTACAATCCTGCAGACGTACGATGTGCCTATCACCGGAGGCGAGAGCGATCCCTCGCTTCTCTCTCCCTTAACGGACGAGATGTTCAGAAGGTACCCGGAAAAGTCCGAAATATTCTCTGCCACCAGCAGCGACATCGAGGAGCCCTCCACCCCGATAATCACGTCGGAAATTCCGTTTTCTGTGTCGTAGAATGATCCTGTATGTATCTTTCCTTCGTACTCTATCTTAACAGACGGGGAAAACCCTTTTCCTGCTTTGTTTATGAACACCTGTACGTAATTGCTCTTATCGTCGGTGTTTTCGGCTACCAGGAGCAGGTCCGGGTACGCGTTTCTGTCTAAGTCGAACACCCCCGGGAACACCGGCCCTCTTTCGTTATACAGCACGAACTGAACGCCTTTTTCCACTTTCAGCTCGTATTTGATCAGGTCTTCAGCGCTATAGACAGAAGATTCGCTTTTTCCGGCGTCTTCTGGGCTCTTCGCTGCGTCTCCGTCGAGATTTTTCTTCCCGAACGTTATTACCCGATTTGGAATAATGTTGATCGCTGGCTTTGTGTCGTTAGTGAGATAGAGGATGTCAACGGATCCGGACCCTGTGAAGTCTCCAAAGACGACGGGGCCTGCGTGCGCGGGAATTTCGAACCTGCTCCTCATGCTGAACCCTTCGTTCTCGTTTGCCCACACCTCCAGGTACCTTTTTCCGCCCTCTTCGGTGTCCAGCACGAAGTCCGCCACCCCGTTCCCCGTTACGTCGATAAATCCAGAGGAGTGGTTTTTTCTCAGCGCGCCAAACATCGCGTCTGCGCTATTTGCTTCTACTCGGCCCATCTCCACCCTAACAAAGGTCGTTTCACCTCCGTTTTGCAGAAAAAGCGTTGGCTCCAGGTTCTTGTTGCAGAAAATAAACGGCATCACTTCGGAGCGCCCCAGGTACGTTACGCCCTCTTCTCGGTCTACCATGTTTACGTGGAAAACCGTCTCGCTCTCTTTTGTGATAACGACATACTCCATTTGCCGGTCCACGTTTATGTCTGCGGGAATTACATAGTCCACTCTAACGTCGAGGGCGGAAATCCTCTTTTTTTCTTCGTACTCCTCCATTTTCTTCTCGTCTTTCAGCGCCATTTTGTCCTGGACCTTTCGCCCGATCACAATTATCGAGTCTCGCTCCATGTTGGTGCCGACGATGTTCACGCTTCTTTTGCTCGGGTCGTTCATGTACGACAGGGGTATGAAGTTTTTCTTTATCACTTCGGGAGGGTTGAACTTCGCTTCCTCTTCTCTTTTGTTCCATATCCTCATGCACTACAAATAAACGAACCAAAAAAATTTATGGCTAAAAAAGACCAGAAGAAGGAGCCAATGAAACAGAAGGAGGCGAAAAAGATAGTGGAGGACCAGATGTTCGGGATGAAGAACAAAGGAAAGAGCGCGAAGCTTAAGAAGATGGCGAGCAGCCTCGAGGCGTCCTACACAAAGGGAAAAGCGAAGAAGGAGGAAGAGCCGCAGCAGTACGAGGTGCTGCAAAAGGTGCCGGCAGGGGTGGAGCCAAAGAGCCTCGTGTGCGTTAACTTCAGAAACGGAGTGTGCACGAAAGAGGCGCAGTGCAAGTTCAGCCACGAGCTAGAGGGCGAGAAGAGGGAAAAGGAGCTGAAGGAGATAAGAGAGAAGGAGCAGAAGGAAAAAGAGGAGAGAGAGAAGGAGGCAAAAGAGCCAAGGGAAGCACACGAGCAGGAGGAGAAGATATGCAAACACTACATAGACGCGCTAAAAGCGGGAAAGCACAACGCGAAGTGGGTGTGTCCGATCGGGAACTCGTGCAGCGGGAAACACTCCCCTCCGGAGGGGTACTCTCTGAAGGAGGAAAGAGAGAGCGAAATAACCATAGAAGAGTACATAGAGAACGAAAAGAACAAGTTACCGGAAAAACAGACGCAGATGAGCGAAGAGCTGTTTAAGAAGTGGAAGAGCGAAAGAGAGCAGCAGAAGCTGAGAGAGAAGAGGGAGCAGGAGAGAATTAAGGAGGGAAATATCAGGCTAGGGAAGATAGTGCCGAGCGGCAGGGACCTATTCGAGTACAACTTGAACCAGTTCGTAGATGACGAAGAGGCGCTGGATTGCGACTACAGAGCAAGAGAAGAGGACATAGAGAGCGAGGAGGAAGATACGCTGGTGAAAGAGATGAAGGTGCTATCGGTTGGTTCTGATAAGTGAGTGGTGTGGTGTGGTGGGTGATATGATGGGTGGGAAGGTGAGTAGTATGATGGGTGGGAAGGTGAGTGGTATAATGAATGGTGTAGAATAATTACCATATTAGAATAGTTAGTATGCTAGATTAGTCAGTATGTTATAGTAGCTGACATATCAGCATAACTACCTCACCATAATATCTATCGCACCAGAATATCTATCGCACCAGAATATGTACCTCACCTAATATCTACCGCATTAGGATAACCAGCATCTTGGTTACTTTACCTGGCATACCGCCACCACATCCGCACCATCTGCTACCCCACATCCAATAGTAAATAATATAACCGTCGGATCTGCTATCTTAGAATGTCGATACGGAATGCGCGCTTGCTCTGGAGGCCTGCCGTGCACCTGTACCGCCTGCCTAATATTTTTACGTATAAATTTTATTTTGGATATGGACGGATCACTTAAGCGTATCCTTTGTAGAGTAGCAAATAGGAGCGGGGTTGAGGAGGCAGAGGGAAGAAAGGAGTATTTGAGCGTAGCAGAACAGCTTTCAAATATAACAGAGGAAACGGTATCTGAAGGGCTTTTTTCCCTGTTTAGAAAGGCTAACGTAGATAGCGTGGTGGAGTATTTCAGATCTTTCAGGAATTTCTCGAGCTTATCCGGCTCAAGCCCTCTGGTATCAATTCTAACGGAAAAAGAAGCAGAAATAGAAAAGAAAAAACACAAGGACACAGGAAGCATCGAGTACAAGTTCTGCTACTCTGTTAACGGACATTTTTCAAAGGTCCTCTGTATGGCGTTCGATAGGAGCGAGACCGTTATATTCACAGGGGGTGAGGATAACTTACTGAAAATGTGGGACGTGTTTAGCGGCAGAGTTATCCGGTCGTACAGAGGACACACCCACCCCGTCTGCGACTTAGTTACAAGCTACGATAACAGAATTCTCGTCTCCTGCGATCTTAATGGCGGCGTGATGTTTTGGGACATTGCGAGCAGCGAATGCGTCGGAACCGCATCCCTGAACGAGCAGATAGACTTTATAGAGTTCGTTTACCCCACCCCGGAAGCCCCCCCGCTAGAACACAAAAGAGGAAAGGCTCAAATAGAACGCCCTAACTACAGGGCGTTTATAGTCACTAATAGCGGAAAAGTCCTAAGGGTCGGATTGAACGCGAACGGAGAATCTGGCGCATGTGGGAAATGCGAAGTGGAGGTGGTGCTCAACGAGATTGAAGATGTGTCTTTTAACGGAGCGCGCGCCTCAAAAGGGAAAAAGCTCGTGGCTATGGCGGGGCTGTGGTCTTTCGCTCTGCTATTCGACATGGAAGACTCTGAGGGAAGGTTCTACATGCTCGATACGGATGAGCTTCTTACGTCAGCGGTGGATGTTTCGAGTACTTCGTTGAAAATAGCGGCAAGCACGTATTCGCCGACTCTGTTCATATGGAAGTACCTGCCTAAGGAGAAGCCTGGGAAATCGAACATGCAAACGAGAAAAACGTACAGGGGAAGAGAGATAGAGGGGGCGTGGAGAAGAGAGGTGCTGAAAATAGAGGGAATATCGTCGTCGGTGTATTTCACGGACATTATCTTCCTGTGCGACGATAGGTTCGTTGCTACGGTGGATAACGAGTCTAACATAAGAGTGATAGATACAGAAGAGCCGCTGAGAACAGAACTGATAAAGAAAGACTTCAAAATATGCGGGATAACGGCGCATCCGTACCTGCTGGTCTTTTTGTCGCTGGAGATAAACGGATGTGTAAAAATTATTACCGAAAAAGGAAAGATAGTTTCGGAGATAAGAACAGGGGTTGCTGCAGGGGGTATTCTTATCAACAGCGAAGGTACGCACTTTTTCATAGCGGATCTAGACGGGAGCATGCACAAGTACTCCGTGTGCCCTGGTGCTTTGGGGCGCGTGCCGTCTTCGGAGTTTCTTTTGGACGAGCTCGAATTTCTCAGAGACGCGCCAGGGGAGCAGAGGGAAAGGGCGCAGCAGGAGATTTCTGCGCGAATTCAGGGCATTTTGAACGTGTGCCAAAAAAACCCAAAAGCGACGTCCTACACGGCGCAAGGGGAGCCGCTTCCGCCAGGCCCGCCCCGCCCTGTGCTTTCGGATTTCTACGTGGAATTAGATAGGGACGAAGAAATTTCAGGCTCTATTCACCTGCATCTCGATATGATCAATAACAAAATCTTCGAAAAAGAGTACAAGATGTCGCAGGGGCTCTCGAACACCGTTACAATCCAGGAGACAGACGAAGAGTCTGCAACGACAATCGGAATTTCCTCGTCAGAACAGGAGGAGTCTGCGCCCTCCGGCTCAAATACTATCTCCAGCATGGAAGACACTTCAAGCGCAATAACGATAGAGGACAGCGATGCGAGTGTTAGCGATGCAGATGAGAGTGAAATAGAAGATAGTGAAGTAGTTGATAGCGAGATAGGTGAGAGCGAGTTTGATGATTCGGTAACTAGCTCCACTGCGACTAACTCCACATCATCTGCACCAAGTGAGTCAACGGAAGACGAAATATACTCAGAAGAGGAGCTGAAAAGGCCGTACATTGCGAAAAGGCGGCCAAGACACCCGAAAAGAAAGGCTGCAAAGGTGGAAGAGGATTTCGATCTGTTTGAATGGGTTCAAAGCGATGTTCCTGAGCACCCGATCGTACCGCAGCTAAAAGAGCGCCTATTTATGATCACTTCAAGGATCAGGAATTTGAAGATATCTCCAAAAACAGGCCTTAGAGAGTCGGAAGTTGTCGAAGTGCTCAGCGTATCTCCAAATTTCGAAGATGGAACCGTTGTACTTGGATTAAAAATAGAGCGGATAAACAGGGAGGTTGAGGTGGTGTACGAGCCGACGAGGTACGCGAACGACCCGTTTATACCGTACAGGCACTATGTGGACTCAGAACAAAGAAGCTACGAAGAGAACGAGACAGTGTATTTTTACGAAGATGGGCAGCTGACAAGGGGGACGTTTAAAAAACGAGATAAGAAAAACGCAGAGCTGAAAATATCTCCTCTTGTCGTTATCTCAAACAGAGAAGAGATACGCGTTCTGCCATTTGACGTAAAGTACCACCCGTCGGAGTACTCGATTAGCTCTGAGAAGTACGTTCAAATACTTACGAAGTTCAAAACAGAAGAGAATATGATGTTCTACATCGATGTACCGAGAAAAAAACACCCAGACTACTACGAAATAGTTACACAGCCGATATCTTTGAACAGAATTATCAAAAGACTTAAGAAGTCCTACTATAGGACAAAAGAGTCTTTTCTTCAGACGGATCTCCGTAGAGTCTTAAGTAACTGCACGCTTTACAACGAAGAAGACTCAGAAATAGTCGCCATCTGCAAAAATCTTCTTAAGAGCTTAGAAAAGGAGATAGGCTCTGCAAAGTTTTCATAGCTCCTGCGCTGTCTCAAGCCGTATTCCAAGCAAAAACGCGTTTCTAAAACCACAATCACTACTCCGCCTTATTTGGTGCTTTGCTATTTCTACTTGGTACCTTACCGTTTTTTACACTCCGCCTATAAATACTAGAACAAAGATTCTCCGTAACGCCAGTTGGGTAATTTGAGAGCTCTTCCCACGCTATCCCAGCGCTGGATTAGTGTTATTGTCAGCGCTAGATCAGTGCTATTGTTAGTACGACCCGTACCATACCCAATGGTGCCCAAACATCATCCCTAGCACCTATCCACACCTAGTATTTATCTAACATACATCCTACCTAATATCCATCTGATACCCGTCCATACCTAGTATCCATACCTAGTATCCATCTAACATACATCTGATACCTGTGCACACCCACCACCCATCCACCTATCACCCATTCCTACCTTCCCTTCACGTACCAACAAACGCAGCCCGTTTTTCTGTTTTTTCTGTTATAAATTTATTTTTATTTTTAGGCCCTACGGATGCAAGAGGACATAGAAGGATTTTCGAAGTTCAAGAAGTTCCCGCAGCAGGAGCAGGTCTACAACAACCCCTACAAAATCAGAAGAGGAGAAGTGCTTCCAAAAAGACACTTCAAGAACATCGGAATGGGATACGAAACACCCGCCACCGCTATAACAGGCACATACATCGACAACAAGTGTCCGTTCACCAGCAATCTCAAAATCCGAGGAACAATCTTCAAAGGAGAAGTCGTCAGCCTGAAACAGCAGAGAACAGCAGTCGTTGTCAAAAGGTACCTCCACTACCAGCCGAAGTACATGAGATACGAAAGAAGAAACACCCGGTTCAACGTGCACCTATCCCCCTGCTGGGACGGGCTAATCGAAGTTGGAGACAAGGTCTGCTGCGGCGAAACGCGGCCGCTCTCCAAAACGAAGCACTTTGCCATCATTTCCTACGAGAAAAAAGGAACAAAGAGCGGGTACAAACAGTACGCAGAGGATGAATAAATCGACTCTTGTTGGAGAACGCGTTCAAATTAGCGCTCTATTCGGATAGTCCGCAGAGCCTCTCCAAATATCCCTAACAAAGAGCGTATTTTGCTGAAACTGTTTTATTTCAGAACTCGTTTTATTTTCCCCATGAATCTTGAAGAGTCCGGAAGACAGAAAGGAGCTAAGAAAAACAACCCCTCTTCAAGATCCAGAAGCTTTATTCTTCAGGAGCTGAAGTACATAACGGAGAACCCAAGTGAGAGCTACAGCGTAGGGCTGCAGGACAGCAGTAACATATACGTATGGGAGGTGGTATTTATGTGTCCTAAGGATACTCTGTACGAGGGAGCTCTTCTGAAGGGGCTGATGACTTTTCCGACAACGTATCCGGAAGATCCGCCGTCGTTCAGATTTACTTCGGAAGTTTGGCATCCGAATATTGACCAGAAGGGGAACGTGTGTATTTCGATACTTCACAACCCGGGGGAGGATATTTACGAGTACGAGGATGTGACTGAGCGGTGGATGCCCGTTAGAGATATCAACTCGGTGCTTCTGTCTATTACGATACTTTTGAACTACCCGAACCCAGACAGCCCCGCTAACTTAGAGGCAGCGCAGGAGTACATGAACGATGCTGCTTCGTACAAAAAGAGGGTGAGAAGGCTCGTGGAGAAGACTTTGTTGTGATTTTGGTGCGGTGGTGGTGGATGGTAGAGGTGGTGGTTGAGATGGGTGGTGGTTGGGTCGCGATTAAATCTGTTGGAATTACCCGATGGAGTAATTATCTACTAATAAGGAAACTCAAGATGTAACTGATCTGGAGCTAAAACTCACCCGATGGAGTAATTATCGACTAATAAGGTAACTGTCAAGATATAACTGATCTGGAGCTAAACATTTCAAAGAGACCTTCTCAACGAGCTGTTTAAGAAGATTTACTGTTGGATAATTAGAGAATCGGGTAGCTCAGAGAATGGGATGGTTGTGATAGCTGCGAGAAACTATCTGCTACTCCAATTTTATCCGGTATTTTTGGCCGTTAAGTATTCGATTGGAAGATTTTTATCTGCTCTTTATAGCCCTATTCGGGTAATTGCCAGTTAGGCAGTTAGTTACCAAAAACAACAACCTCCAACTCCACCGCCCGTTATACCTTTGACCGTTCCATAACCCTCTGAATTTAACATCGTACCGGCATATTTCCAACCCTCTCTAATATCGCACAAACATACCCGGATTATCTACTTGTCTCTATCTGCCTGCTGAAAAGACCACGGCTTGGCGTCCAGCGGGCATATGTTCTTGGACTTAAGCCATTGCGCTATGCAGTGCGTGTGAAATGCGTGATTACAAGCGCCCCATGCCACTTTGCACTCTACCATCTTCTCCTCTGTTTGACACTCTATACACGTATCCATTATGTGGTTTCTACAGATAGCGCACTTGTCAACGATCATATCCAAGGACCAAATCGCCACCATCCTTATCTTCTTAACTCGCACTCTTGGCGTCTCGTTCATGAAAATAAATAAAGAAATCTTTATTAAGAGGATTACGGACTAGGCGCTCCCGCACCCCTGCTACAACGCTTGATCGCTCCCAATAACAATTATCTCTTCTGACATGTGGAAAGACTTAGCTCCTCCAATTAGCTCTGCTCCCTCGTTTAGCTGCAGAACCACCGGGGTTTCTCTGACCTGCGATCCAGAAAGCCTTTTGGGCCTTCCCGCCACCCCCGACACGTCAACTTTACCTCCGACCCTCACCTGCGCCTTTACAGGGGCCCCCTCACTATCTACAGTTACCAGGTACTTTGGCGTGATAGACGGCGTTAGAAGCATTAGGATAAAGTAGTACTTGTCAAGAACGAACGACCCGCCGTCCAGAAGCGCAAAAATAAATCCGAGCATCCCCGAGACCTTCCGGGGAGACGCGATCCCTCCCGTAAACATCGACAGCTTCATCATTCCCTTTCCGAGATACAGAAGCCCCTCCGCTATTTTCAAAGCGCTTCCCGCCGCTCCCTTCCCGCAGAACCCCTCCATCTGTTCTAACGCGTTCTGCACCCGCGAGTTGCTGCTGCCTGCAGAGACCACCCCGAGCGCTCCAATCGACGAAACAACCACCGAGGGATCGCCGCTGTGCGCGCTCCTCTTCAGAACTTCGATCACCTCTGCCTTTGCACTCGACATGTGGAGAATCGAGAGCGCGAGCGGAACCGCCATTTGCACCCTCGGGATGTCGAGCAGCATCACGCCCTCCAGCGTATGCGTCGCCATATTGACGAGGGTCTCTTCTCCTGCAGATATCAGAGCCACGCTCAGGATGGAAAAAACGTGCTTGTATTCGAGATACGCCTCCTCTTCCTCCTCTTCTTCGGAGAGGTTTGGCGTCCCCTCTTCCAGCGCGTCTTTCAGCACCTTGTGCAGAATTTTTGTATTTCCTGTTCCAAAATAGGAAATACCGTTGAGAAGTATCGAAAGAGCCACCCCGTACTCTTCCACAGAGGCGACAAGCTCTGCCACCTGCTCTATTCTGTCCTCGCCCCCGAGGAATATAAGAGCCACCCCAAGCATCGCGTACTTAGAGAAGATAGACTTCGATATCCTCTCGCTAAATACCAGCAGAACCTCCGTGAATATTTCGACGTTGCAGCTCTGCGCGTAAATGCACCCCATCACAAACATCGAAAAGAGAGAAATTTCGATCTGCTCGCTGTGCGCAGACTCCTTAACCAGGTCGTAAACGTCTTTTCTGCACGTGCCCGTGTACTGCAGCGCTAGCGAGTGAAGGAGAACGATTTTCTGCGTTGTAGAGTTCGTATTGAAGCTCTCCCTCACCAGCGCTAATACCGTTTCGTTATCGTCCTGCATTGTGCACATGCTCGCAGATAGCGCAAGGATGCTGCTGACTTTGAGATAACCGTCTTCTGAAAAAAGATTCTCCTCTAGCTCCTCTATGGCTTTTGAGCTGTTGTAGAGGTACAGAAGGCCTTTTGACCCCTGCGATGATATCTTGTAGGACTTTTTGTTCTCTTGTTCTTGGATCTTTTCTTCGGAGAATGTCGCTTTTGTTAGCGCTTCGGGGAATGATCCTCCGCCAACCGCTCTGTTTTTTCCTATTTTGTTCAACTCGAGGCGTTCTGAGACGTACTGGTTGATGCCTTTCATGTGGTACCCGTTGATTATTCTCTGGACTTTTTCTGAGCCTGCCTGGAGGAATACGCGGTGTTTTGATAGCACGTACGCTATTTGCATCTGTATCTCTTCTGGTTCTGTTTTTAGCACCTGCTCGAGCTCTTCGAACCTGCGCTCTTTCACCATTAGATTCGTGTACTCTACCACCTGTCCTGTTTTTCTGTGTATTTCGATTAGGGAGCCGTTGACTTTTGCTCTTTCTTCTCTGCTAAGGTACGGGGCGATCGAGTAAAGGTAGGTGCAGGCTCTGTCCAGGTTGTCTCTGTCGATGTAATTTGGCGCCATTTCTATTCTGTCTACCTCTATTAGCAGGTCGATTGCTTCGCACTCCGAATTAAACTGGAAAAGCGACGTGAGCACCTCTTTCATTATCATTTCCATTGGCTCTTTTTTTACTTCGATGTTTTCAACGTGTACCTTTGTTATGTCGCTCGATAGCTTCTTTATGTACTGGTGTCCCCATATCTCCAGGGGGGTTGCTCCGCCTTCCATTCGGTACTGCAGGGACTCTATTCCGTCAGAAGTGGCTGAGATAACCGAAAGGACGTCTGCCATTATCTTTCTGTTTTCGCCGCTGAGCGTTTCGAGCTTGTCTTTCAGCGCTCCCTTCTGCGATATCAGGTATATCAGCATTTTTGGTATTGCAGACGCCACCGATGTAGATGTTCGAAGCTTCTGCACAAGCATGTTTAGTGCCGACTGGGTTACTCCCGGGTCTGTGTTTTTCAAGTTGTCAAGAATCACTTGGATCTCCTCTCCTCTTCCGTCCATAATTAGAAACAAAGAAATAATTTATTAATTTAGTGCTAGAATGAAATTAGGCAGATAGGGCAGAGGTGGGCAGGTGGGTTGTAGGTTGGGTGGTAGGTTGGATGGATGGAGTTAGCTGAGTGGTACCGTATTTGATGTCTATTCCACACTATCATTATACGTTAGTTATGGCGTATATACCATTCCCTATACCACCCCTATGACCGCATATACTATTCCATATATCACCTAACAACATACCATGCCATATACCACCCACATGCCATGCCACTTCTGCATTACACCCTTCCTTCGTACATTTCCAGGTCGTCGTTATCTTCTTCTTGGAATATCATCTCGAGCTCTTCTGGGACGTAATCTGTTTCGATTGCAACGGTGCTTTTGCGTCCTTTGAGAACTCCTAATCTGTTCATCTTTGTTATGAGTATCTGGTACTCCTTGAACGAGATGCTTTGGTGTCCTCTTTGCGATAGCACTGTCATAAGATCTGTGTACAGCTCGTCTGGATTCAGCCTCTTTTTCTGCGCGACTATTCGAAGCATCAGCTTCTGGTACTCCGAAAGAGACCTGATAAAGCTGCTTTGCATCGAGTGGAATATGTGCTTCATTGCTTTTTCCATCTCCTGGACGCCAACCGACTGGGTTTTCGACTTCTGGCTCTGCTCGACCGCCTGTTTCTGCATTTGAAACGCTTTTCTCAGGTCTCCGTTGAGCGCTCCTATTTTGTTCGCGCATAAGTCCAGCGCTTCTGGCGTGAACTCAACCTCTGTCTTGTTTTCTCTGAGTATTCCAACTATCTGAGACTTCTTGTAGATTGGGAAGTTGATTCTGTTCCATCCGAGCCTGCTTCTGAGCTTGTTGTTCAACATAGTATCGGGAAGGTTGTACGTGTTCGATATTCCAACGATGTAGAGATTCCCGCACAGCGACGGAAGCTCCAGCAGCCCGTATAATATGTTCAGCTCTTTTGAAATCACCATGTCTATCTCGTCTATCAGAATAACCGAGTACTCCTGAGACTTTAGCGCCTGCTCAACAGCTCTCAGACTCGATGTGACTACTCTTTTATCTAGTTTTTTGTGTATCTCTACAAATATGTCGGAGGGAAGAATAAGATTTCCGCAATTGATTTCGATTATCTGCACGTTTTTGAAGTTATCTGCCACGATGTCCAAAACGCTTCTGCACGTGAGCGTTTTACCGCATCCTGGCATCCCGCTGACGTATAGAACTCCGTGCTGTTTGTGTTGTATTGCCTCCTTCAGAAGATTGTAGATCGAAGAAGACTCCTCCTCTCTGCCAAGCGGAACCGCTCTCATTTTCAGAAAATTTCAATCGCGTTGTATATATTGCTCGGGTGGTACAGTGGGGTGGAGTGGTGGTGGGGTGGTAGATTGGGGTGGAGTGGTGGGTGGATAATAGAGTGATATGCTGTTAGTATGATTATAGCGATAGGATTGGTCGAGTGATTATGGTGTGATATTGTTATCTCACGTATAACGCCATCAGGTATAATGCCATATCACTTTACCACCCATATTACCATCTCACCTACAACATCATATCACCTACAATACTATCTATCCTACCTTACCCTACCTTAACTTACCTCACCTCACCTATATTACCATCCTATCTACCCTACCTCACCTCACCAAAACCCCACCACAACCCCACCTACATTCCAAAATAAAACCTTCCCTTTATTTTTCAATAAAAACTACCGGTCGTTTTCTTTCTCGACTGTCTTTTTGTAGTTGTGCAGCCGAAGTGACTCATCGAAGACCTTCTTGTTGAGATTGAACAGAACCAGAAGTATCTCGCAAACCAGCGATCTGTCGGTTTTTTTCCAATAGCTTTGTGATAATGTGTACGAAATATCGAATAACTCCTCCACTAGGACCTTGCTGTGCCCTTTGATCCTCTCGTACACTCTTGCATTACCAAAAAAGAACAAAATTCGCTCGACAATAATCTGGCACTCGTGTAGCAGCAGTATAGTGAAGATCTTTCCAAGATAAACAATGCTTTCCTGCGTTATTTTCTCGACTTTTTCCAGGAGCTTTTCGATGATATCTACGGTAAACAGCTGGTTCTTGACGCCAAACACCCTGCATTCTTTTAAAAGAGAGATAAACACGAGGTCTGGAGTCTCGCATTCGAGGCGGTCCACCACGCCCCTCTCTATCTGCAGCCGTATTTCGTCGTTTATTCGTTTTCTCATCAGAGGAATGTAGATTTCGCTGATCTCTTCGCTCTCTACTTTTATCTCGTTTATCAGCATCAGAACGAAGTCTATGCCGTAATGCTCTACCTCGTCCAGCAGGTACTCCACTGCGATGCTGACAAGCAGCTGTTTTTCGAGCTGTTTTTTTTCGATCAGCTTTTCCGCTATTCTGCAGCACGCGAATCTCTCCCGCGGGTCCGGAGACAGCACCCCTCTCAGCACCGCTGTCTTCTCTTTTTCCTCGATTTCTGTCATGTTTATCAGGTCATCAATGTAAAGAAGAGAGCTTTCGACAGCTCTCCAGTCGTCCAGGTATATGCCTGGATCTTCTTCGGGATCGAGCCCGGAGTCTGCTCTTGGGGGCATCCGAAGAATAGAGCGCGCGGGGGATCTTTTCATCGTATTTATTTTTTTTATTTTTTGCTCCCTATGTACCAGAAGGAAGGAGCGGTTCTCCTGCTCAAAGGAAGATACGCAGGATGCAAGGGAGTAGTGGTCAGAGAAATGTTCAAAAATAACGGAAGAGACACGGTGACAGTGCTGGGAATGGAAAGAGTTCCCAAGCCAATAACAGAAGACATGACAGCGCAGCAGAAAAAGAGAAGGGGAAAGCTCGTTTGCTTTGTGAAGAATATCAACGTGAGGCACTTGATGCCAACGGCGTACTCCTCAGACAGCAAGTTTGAGAACTTTAACTTAAGAGACATAACGGTGGTGTCGGACAAGGTGGAGATGAAGAAGAACGCAGAGAAGATATTTAGAGAGCTCTACGAGAAGAACCCGGTTCACTGGTTATTTAAAAAACAGAAGATATAGAGACGCAATAAATCGGTATCTGTGATTTTTACGTTTGATTGTTGGATGGGGGTTTGTGGACGCGGTGGGGAGGTTATAGGTGCACATTAGCGGATGAGGGGAACATGGCGCTGTGGAAATGCGGCATCTATCGTATGTGGGCGCTGGCTCGGTGCTGAATCTGATGGCTGCTGTGCTTTTCTTTATTAGGAGATTTCCTAATCCGGTAAGAGAATACCGGTGGAATCGGATGTAACCCACGGCGAGAGCTCTTTTCAAGTGCAGCGGTACCCAAGGGGGGATATGTGTGGGTCGCGTAGTACCTATGAGATAATTTGCAGATTACGGGATATCTATCTGAATAATTTGTAGACCAAGTATACCTGCCGATAACTTCCAACAAATCTCTCTCACTCTCTGATATTCTATCTCCTTTAATAATCTATGACCAGCACGATCTTCAATAGGTGCTAGCGCTCATTCGGCGTAAATGTGGACCATTATAGACGGTGCGGTGTGCTTAGCAGCAAGTGTCCGTGTATTGGGAACTTCGCAATCTAATAGCAAGTGCACCTTCTGGCATCGGCTGTACCGCCCTGTCGCAGCTCCCGACGCTTCGCCAACCACCGAAGAGTAAACACGTACGCAGATCTAAGAAAACTTCCACTTGTTGCCGCATACCACGCAGTGCACGTACGTTGTCATTGGCTCGTCTGCGCTTCTTGTTTGGAGCGCTCTATACGTGCACTTTCTCTGTTTACATTTTGTGCAGAAAAAGATGTCTGTTTCTGCTTCTTGCTTCGCTATTGTCGAGTCCAGGATGGATCTTTTCATGATTTGTCTTTCCAGCTCTCTTAGCTCTTCGCTTTTCATCTCTTCTATTGTCATGCTGACAAACTGGGTCGGCCCGATTTCCCCGCTGTACACCGCGCTGATCAGCCACTTGTTGGACTCTTCTTTTAAGTTCAGGTATTTGGTCCTGAATGTTTTGTTGTACATCTCTTCGCTTTTGCTTTTGCAGCTGATTTCTTCCTCGACTTCTGTTCCGAGCATTGTGGATCTTTCTTCTTCTGCGCTTTCGATTCTTTCTTTAAACACCTTTGACAGCATGGCTCTACATCTCTGTCTCTTCTCTTGATCTGTCATGAAAAACTTTGCGTTCAAAATTATTTAACAATGCGATTAAAATGCTCGGTAAACGGCGGGGTGCTCGTTTGCGCCGAGAGAGCTGCTGTGGATAGAAGATATTGGTGAAGAAAAGGGCGTTTAGCTATTCAAGATATGTTTTGGTATTCAAGGTGCGTTTTGTTATTCAACATATACTTAACTCCTCAAGATACGTTTAATTGTAGAATGGCTGTTCCTTGGAACACCCGGCTCGGAGAGAATACTTTCCATTTTGGCGTCTTTTTGCTTTTACTTGTGCTCTGCTCTTCTGGAGACTGCGAGAAGCCTGAACTGAAGACGAAGCAGACGAGGAGTGTTCCAAAGCCAGCAGATGCTGCTATTGTGTGACGTTGAGTGTTTGGGTGTGCAGTCTTTAGCAGATGCCAGCACTGACCGCTAGCAGTGATCTGTAGCGCTGCCGCTCTCTTCAGCATCGTTTGCAAGAAATCCGCGAAAGCCTCCCGTATGTTTTCAAAAAAAGATACAAATGTGTTTTTGCTGGCTGCCGGGTATTTAGAGGAACAGCTATTGCACGCGCAGGTGTTTAAGAAAGGGTAGGCAGCAGTGGAGTAAAGACCAGGCAGCAGTGGAATAAGGCGTGGAAAACACAAACAGCAGACAACGAATAGCACCAGCAATAAATGCACTCCGGACATGCAATAGTCTAAATAGCGCACGGTAAGTATATGATCTGTAAGACACAGGACATCTAGACCATTACACAACAGACATGCCATTGCACGACAGACACGCTATTGCACTATAGCGCTGCACATGTGTATTAATAGCGAGTGTTTTATTTTTCATACTTCTCTGGACATGGCTATGATCAAGTGTAGTATCCGAAATGGCAGAGTTGAGTCTGCCAGGACGCGAGCAGAAGGCATGCTTGCATGCCAGTAGTGCTCTGGGCGTCTATTTATTCTTTAATCTTCTTATTTTTTTATGAGCATTGTGACCGAGTCAAGAGTCTATTCGAAAAGCGCTGTCGAGAAAGGCCCCTCGTATTCCAACTACGTAGACTACAAGATCGATTACGGAAGGATCTGCGACTACAAAATATCAGAGTACCTGGGAAAAGGCAAATACTCGCAGGTGTTCAAAGGAAAAGCAGGAGACAGAGAATGCATTATCAAAGTGCTAAAGCCCGTTAGAGAAAAGAAAATAAACAGAGAAGCAAAGATTCTAACAATTCTGAAGGAAAACGCCAACGTAGTAGAGCTGATAGACGTGGTCAGAGACGAAGTAAGCAACACGAGATCGTTCGTATACACGTTTGAGGAGTATCTAGAGACAAGAGAGCTTTTCAAAGTGTTCACAGAGGACGACATCAGGTACTACTCGAAAAAGATTCTCGAAACGCTCGACTACTGCCACGCGAGGGGGATTATGCACAGAGACATAAAGCCGCAGAATCTCGTAATCAACCACAGGAGAAGAGAAATGAAGATCATAGACTGGGGACTGGCAGAGTTCTACATACCAAGAGTCGAGTACAGCATAGGGGTGGGAAGCATGCACTACAAGTCGCCGGAGCTTCTGGTCGGGTACAAGACGTACGACTACGGGGTGGACATATGGGCGTTCGGATGCGTTTTTGGAGAGATGGTTCTGACGCAGACGTCGCCCATTTTTGAGGGAGGAACGAACGCAAAGCAGATATGGAAGATAGTTTCCGTTTTGGGAAGCGAAAGTTTTTTGAAGTGGGCCGCGGAGTGCCACATCGCGGTGCAAAAGAGCCTTGCGGAGGTGGTGCGAGACATGCCAAAAGAGGGCGCGTGGGACAAGTTTATCGAAGCGCCGAGGATTGACTTCGATAGCGAGCAGAGCCAGGAGAACGCGTTCGATCTCCTGTCCCGCATGCTCGAAATAGACCACCGGAAAAGAGCCAGCGCAAAAGAGTGCCTGGCGATGCCGTTTTTCAAAGACGCGAAGTGAGTGGGTGGGTGAGTAGATAGTAGATGAGTGGGTTGGATGAGTAGATGAGTAGGTGAGTGGGTGGATGGATGAGTCAATATGTAGGTGGATGAGTAGGTGGATGGTAGTTGAATGAGTGGATAGGTGAATAAGCGGATGGATGCGCAGTAGGTGAGTGGGTAGGTGAATGAGCAGATGAGTACGTGGATGGGTGAATCAATGGATGGTAAATGGACGAGTGAACGAGTTGCAGGTGGATGCTCAACACGTACTATCAGTCTACAAAACAGCAACATCACCTAAATAGCAGCTTTCAACGTATAAATGCGATAAAGTAAATGATGATTGGGATAGAAGCGAGGTGTACTGAGTCTAGATTACTACCAATGGCTAAGAGATGTTTATTGAAGGTTCTAAGAAAGATCGAGCAGTATTGGGACATAGTACGGGCATTACTGTTAGTGAGATACGGATGAGTGCATTAGATGGCCAGTATTGCGGCGTAGACTGGGTAGTGCCGAAATACAGGATGTATAGTACCGAAATACCGAATAGGCAGTATTGGAACACAGACTCGCTAATACCAGCACACCCCACAACCGGTACCAACACCACCAGCACCACAACTAACGCCAAAACGCAACAGCAAACTCAAAAACACCTACCTAAATAGATATCAGATCTCCAAAGATATAAAAAATTCTTTTTTATTTTGTAATGAAGAGCGACGAAAGGGAGTGGTCCTCGTTCCTTAACTCGAGAAGGGGGCTCTTTGTATCGGGAGTCTCCGGGATCTTCACGAACAACGCAGAAGACAAAGCGCTAAAAGTAGATTTCGAAGCTACAGCCAGAATGCACCCAACGCATCTCCCCCTAGGCTTCGATGTTGAAACACTTAAGCTGGAAAGACTTAGGCTCCAAAATAGAAGGAAAGAAAAAATGATAGAAGAAATAGTAAAAAGCTACACAGAGAGGCACCAAATCAGCCCAGAAGAAATAGGAGACGCAAAAACCTACCTCGAGCAGAGGAAGCACGAAAGAGACGCGTTCGAAGCTCTCCTGAAGATCAAAAAAATCGAACTGATACAGAAACAGAACGTGCTAAGAAGAAACGTCTGCAGGGGAATTAAGGAGCTTCTAACGCCAGAGGTGCTAAGACACTCAATTGAAGCGCAAAACCACCAGGAAGAGAACCTCTACGACCTACGAGCGCTCTCGGACCTAGAAACAAAACACATCGCCGCAGAAGAGTCCAAAAAAGTCGCGTGGTGGATCGGGATGATGAAGGTCGTAAGACAAGCCGCGCTGAAAATGGTGCAGAAGCAGAAAGACGACACCGCTAACCAGCAGAGACTCTTCATCGCAGTCAACGCAATCCACGAAAAACACAAAAAAGAAGAGGAGAAGACGAAGAAAAAGGCAGAAAAGGTGCGAATTCAGGCTCTAAAGTCAAACGATGAACAGGAGTACATGAAACTCATCAAACAAGAGAAAAACACGCGGCTAACCCACATACTCCAGAAAACAGACGAGTACATATCTGTGCTGAAAAAAAGAATCAGAGACCAGCAGGGAAGCGCAGAGGCAGACAGCGCGCTCGACTACTTCGAAACAGCGCACAGCGCGCGAGAACAGGTGAAGGAGCAGCCAAGAAGCGTCTCCTACGGGCAGCTAAGAGAGTACCAGCTGAAAGGCGTCGAGTGGATGGTAAGTCTCTACAACAACAATTTGAACGGGATTTTAGCAGACGAGATGGGACTTGGGAAAACGGTACAGGCCATAGTCTTTATCTGCTACATACTCGAAAAAAAGCAGGAGAGATCTCCTTTTCTTGTGGTGGTGCCGTTATCGACATTTTCTAACTGGACGCAGGAGTTCGGGAGGTGGGCGCCTGGAGTGAAGGTGCTCCCGTACAGGGGCGATCCAGCGCACAGAAAAGAGCTGAAAAAGGAGACATCTGGAGGAAATTTCGACGTGCTGCTGACCACGTTCGAGTACGTGATAAAGGACCGCGCGTTTCTCTCGAAGATAGGGTGGCTGTACACGATAGTGGACGAGGGGCACCGGATGAAAAACACGAGCTCTAAACTGTGCACGGTGATGAACAGCCACTACAAGTCGAAGTACAGGCTGCTGCTGACGGGTACCCCCCTACAAAACAGCCTTCCGGAGCTCTGGTCCCTTCTGAATTTCGTTCTGCCGAAGATCTTTTTCAGCGGAGGCAGCTTTGACGAGTGGTTCAACGCGCCGGTAGCGCACGTTGGGGAGAAGATAGAGCTGAACGAAGAAGAGGAGCTGCTGATCATCAAGAGGCTGCACAAGGTGCTGCGGCCGTTCCTGCTGAGAAGGCTGAAAAAAGACGTTGAGGCAGGACTTCCCGATAAGGTAGAAACGATCATCAAGTGCAGAATGTCGAGCGTGCAGAGATCCGTTTACAACGAGGTGCGGACAGCGGCAGCCGGAAAAGCAGACGGAACAAGAAGACTCAACAACACGATCATGCAGCTGAGGAAAATATGCAACCACCCCTTTGTGTTCGAGCAGATAGAGGACGCGCTGAACCCGCAGAGGGTAAATAACGAGCTGCTATACAGGGTCAGCGGAAAGTTCGAATTACTTAGGCGGATGCTCTACAAGCTGCACGCCACGGGCCACAAGGTGCTGATGTTTTTCCAGATGACGCAGATAATGACGATTATGGAGGACATGCTGGTGATGGAGGGGATAAAGTACCTGAGGCTCGACGGAGCAATTAAAAGCGAAGAAAGAGCCGAGCTGATAACGACGTTTAACGATCCAGGGTCCGGGTACTCCCTGTTCCTACTTAGCACGAGAGCGGGAGGGCTGGGACTGAACCTGCAGATAGCGGACACGGTGATAATATTCGACAGCGACTGGAACCCGCACGTGGACCAGCAGGCGCAGGACAGGGCGCACAGAATAGGACAAACGAAGGAAGTGCGAATATTCAGGCTGATTACAGCAGATACCATCGAAGAGTACATACTCGAAAAGGCAAACCACAAATTACACGTGGACGAGAAGATAATTCAGGCGGGAAGGTTCGATAACAGAACGACGCACGAGGAAAGGGAGGCGCTGCTGAGGAACATATTCGAGGGCTCGGAGGAAGGAGACGAGTCGTGCGCGGTGGCGTCCGATAGGGACCTGAACAGGATCCTAGCGCGAACGGAGGCTGAGATGGTGCAGCTGCAGGAAATAGACGCGTCGAAGGTGCTGGGGTCCTGCGATCTGTACACAGGCCCGGTTCCCACGCTGTACGGAAGTAGGAACGAGGAAAACGCAGAAGTAGACGAGGAGTACGGCGGAAAGAGAAAATCAGCGGTGCAGAGGCACAGGAGAAAGGAGAGGGCTGGAGAGGCAAAAGAGTCGGTGCAGAAGAGGTGCGAAGAGGTTTTGGAGAGAATCACAAGAAGTAGCAAGAACGGGCGGAGGAGAGCCGAGCTATTTATGGAGCTTCCGGACACAGAGGTATATCCGGACTACTACACAGTCATAAGAGAGCCCATATCGATAAGCGAGATAAGAAGTAACTTGGAGATGTACGAGACGGTTGAGGATTTTCGATCGGACGTGCTGAGAATGTGCGATAACGCTATGATGTACAACGCAGAGGGAAGTGAAGTGTACAGGGATGCCAAGTACTTTGCGGAAATAGTCGAAGAAGCATTAGATTAAATAGGAGGTTTATGTACGTTGTTTATTATGGGTGGGGGTGAGGATAGGTAAGAATGGTGAATAGGTAGGGATGATAGATATGTAGGGATGATAGATATATAAGGATTATTAGGATGGATAGGGATAATAGGATGGCGAGGATGGATAGGGATGATTATTTTTTATTGCAGGTGATATCTGCAGTGCATCTCCACTAGTAGGCTGAGAAAACTTCATCATCATTTCGAACATGACTATTCCACTCATATTGCGTACCAATAGTGCTATCTACACCTTTACCACCAATAGTGCCTAATCCAACTAGAGGTACAACCATAGCTACCCTTATATCCTCTCCATACCAATATCCTCTCTCTACCCTTATAACCACCCCACTCCTATACCCTCTCCATACCCTATTAAATCTTATTTAGAAAAATCTTTAACATGAGCATACCAACAGCAATTACCAAAAGGCTTAGAGCATGTCTTGGGTGCACTTTACTTAAGACGCAAGCGCAGTTCAGAGAAGAGGGATGCGAGAACTGTCCTATGCTGAAGATAAAAGAGCACATGGAGAACCTTTTGGACTGCACCACCGACAAGTACACCGGCGTAGTCGCCCTAACCAACACAAAAAACTCGTGGGTAGCGAAATGGCAGCATCTAGAAGGGTACTTTCCAGGCCTGTACGCGCTGGTCCTAGAAGGAGAGCTTCCAGAAAGCAAAATCATGGCGCTAGAAAAATCTGGAAGAACGTATCTGCCTCGCAACAAGTCGTTCATCATATAGCCCTCAGAACACACGAGGACAGGACGCATTGGCTTAGCAGACGCCCAGTACCAATAATAAGCCGGTCCCAGTACGTCCCTAATAAAACTAACTCCATCCAAGTTTATTGATATTTCTCAGTGCGCCAGCACCGCCCTAGACAAACATCGCTATAATCAGAATAAGTCCTCCAATAGAGCAGACCCTCCATGTAAATTTTGGACCAGCTGCAGAAGGCGTAGCTACGTTCGCTTCCTTCTCCCCGTGACCATTTTTAACTTCACCGCCTCCCGGTCCGCTTTCCATCGCGAGAACACCTGGGGGCAAGTTATAATCAACCGAAGTCCGCCTCTTTCCTACCCCTTCTTTTTGGTGTGCGAGCACCTCATCCTTGTACCTTTCAGGAGACACGCTGATAATTGCAGGATAGTCGACAAAAGAGTACCCGTGCTCAATGAGAGTGCTGATGATATTTTTCAAATTGCAAACAGACTCGTCGTACATGTCACGTACGGCAACCACAAGAGAGGTCCCGCTTCCCTTAATCTTTTCTAGATCGATGTTGAGCGTCTGCATAAAGTGCGTGTTGGAGTAGTCCTGGATGTCGTAGTTCGGCTCCACCACGGTCATTCCCAGCCCAATGCGCATTTCTGCGTCGTCCGAAGATTATCCCTGCCGAGACAGCACGACGTAGAGGGGGGAGAACCCGAGCTTGCGCACAAACATATCGTACGCCTTCTGAATTACCTGCTTCGACCCCGACATGGGAAGATCGTTCAGGTCTTTTTCGTTGAGAACGCACACCCCGACCAGGTGCCCCTTAAGAGCGATCAGCCTAACGAGCTTGATGTTTTTTTCCGTTATTTTGAACGGGTCGAGATAAAACGCGCACTTTTTCTTGTACTCGTCGAGGGTGCTGAGAACGCTCGCGATATTCACCGACGGGCCTTCTTCAAAAACAATTGCGAAAGAGTTCGGCAGCTGTCCTCCAATGAGGCACACCCTCGACTTTTTCTCTTCGTCCCGCTCCTTCACCACCGCGTCGATCATTTCGTTGAACGCGTTTGGGTTCGGGTTGTTTTCGATGTCCTCCATCAAAAACTCCAGCATCTCTTCAGGCGACTCCTCGTAGGGACCGCACGCATACGGCGAATAGTAAGGGGGTTCACCGTACTGCAGGTGGCTGTAGGGGCTGCTCCCGTACCCGTAGCCCTCCGCGGTCCTAAAAAGCCTGCACTCTGTAATTCTGAAAAGCCCCAGTGCCAGAAGTATCTTCATTCTCCGCCGCCCGTTCTCCCTTATATACTTTCCCAAAAATCAACCTTCCTAAAGTAGCGTAAAATATCAAATTACCGCATATGTCTAAAGTTTACGCTCAAAAAGGAAATTCACAAACTACCCCCTGCACTTTATCTTTGAAATAAAACAAAAACAAAAAACCAGCTCACAAACGCCCGCGAGCCGCCGGCACCTGCGAATAATTTTTGCCACTATCCCGTTGTCCTCCATGTCAGGTACCACTCGTACTATATCCTACGTACCAACACATCAACCATCACACTAATTATCCTATCCTATGTCCTACACACCACAACACCACCACACCACCACACCAACTATCCTACACCTTTTAACAATCCGTTTTTATTATTCTGCCCTGTACGACGGCGAGGAGGCTCCATTAGGCCTATCTGCTCAACCCTTTCACTATTTCACTTAGCGATCGGCAGCAGTGCGGGGCCAGTAGCTGTAGGGATAGGCCTGCGCCTCTAATTAGCGCTCGAGAATCTCTTTGATCTTCTGTTCTATTTTCTGCTTCTCCTGTTCTAGCTGGGAAATTCCTTCCTGGAACCTCTTCTTCAGGATCGGGTTGAGAATGCTCTCCACCTCTTTCCTCTTTTCCTGTATTCGCGCTACTATCTCCTTCAGCTCTTCTTCTTTTTGCAAAAGCTCTTGGTTGATCTTTGATGTTACTATATTTGGAAGTTTTTCTTTTTCTAGCAGGTTTAGTTCTATTTCTGCAGCCAGCGAGGAGACGTCTTCTTCCGACTCGTGTTCCTCCTTGTTTATGATCTGCGCGTCGACTCTCAGCGCCTCTTCATCTTTTTTAAGGAGGTCTGCGACTGCCTGCTCGATTTCCTCGACTATGGGGGCTTTTGTCAGCCTTTTTCTGAATCTTCTGTTTCTGACCCACGCCATAGGAGGAGTTATCCCCGACATATGCGCTTCCTCTATCTTTTTTTCTAGGTTCGCAGACTCTTCGGAAAATACAAAAATTTTTGAGATATCAGCTATCTTTATAAACTGTCTGTTATCTAGTGTTTTGTGAGACTCTATGATACATGGCAGGTCTGTCAGACACCCCGCGTAGGTCTTGCCTTCGTACGTTAGTATTCCATCTTTTGTCGACACCATTTTAATCGCCAGCTTCTCCACTGCTCCTTTTCTCACCTCTTCTTTCACCTTTTCTCTAATACTTTCCGGCACGCGTATGATGAACTGGTCCTCCATAAAAAAGAAAATTCTCAATTCAATATAGGATGGAAAGGGGGTGTAGCGGACTGGTAATTAGGTAGTAGTGATGGGTTAGTAAGGTGATAATTAGGTGGCATAGATAATATACCCGTTATATGCCCTTTACCTTACATCCATAAGATACGCTTTACCCCACATAGATAACATGCACGTTATATGCCCATTACCTCACACCGATAAGATACCCGTTACCCCACATCGATAATATACCCATTATCTCACATCCATAACATGCCTGTTACCCCACATCCATAACATACTTATAACACCTCATACCAAGGCCGGTGCACTCGCTGCACCCCGTTCCCACATCCCCATGCGTGCTTTATTTGTCTTCCCAGTCATCTGGGCAGTATGTGAAGTTTGTAAGAGCGTCTTGGTTGGCTTCTGATGGTTTTTCCTTCTGTTCTTGGCTCTCCTCCTGTGCTATTACGCTTATAGGCACAATTGGGGCCTGTATCTCTTTCCGTTTGATCTTTTCCCAATCAATATCGGAAAAAAACGGATGACCAATTAGGTCGCTGTATTTTGGCCGCTTTGACGGCACTTTGTCAAGGAGAAGCCCGATCAGCCCTTTTAGAGGCGGAGATACGTGCTCTGGGTAGCTTATCTCTGAAAACAGGATCTTATTTTCAAGGTCTCCTGCGTCATCTCCTTCGCTCATCGAAAAAGGAGGAAACCCGCACGCCATTTCGTACAGCAGCACGCCAAGCGTGTAGTAGTCAACGGACTCATCGTAGCTTTCCTGTCTGATTATTTCAGGTGCGATGTACTCGGGCGTGCCGCAATGTGTGATGGCAGTTGTGTTTCTTATGGACATGCCGAAGTCGCAAAGGACCGCGTGCCCGTCCTTGTCCAGCAGAATATTTTCGGGTTTTATGTCCCTGTAGATAATTCCGTTCTGGTGGAGATAGTCGACCGCCAGCAGTAGCTCGCATATGTACACTCTGGCGGTCTCTTCTGAAAACTTTTTGTACCACTTTAGATAGTGGAACAGCTCTCCTCCCTCGATGTAGGGAAGCACCAGGTAGAAGCTGTCGTGCGTTTGAAAAGACGCCAGCAGATGTATCAGAAAAGGAGACTTGATCTGTGTTAGAATGTTTTTTTCGTTAATAATTTTTTCCAACGAATTTTTTGATTTTTCTTTTCTAATTATCTTGCACGCGTACATCCTGCCGGACTTTTTGTACATCGCAAGCACGACCTGCCCAAAGGTGCCCTTTTCTATCAGCTTAACAAAATAGAAGTCTTCTTCCGAGAGCTTTTTCTTTTCTTCCCTGACGCCTATCTCTATAAGGGTTCCGTTGCAGTTAAAACAAAAATTATCTTTAAAATTCTTCGTTTTAAATTTTTGTCTTTTTTTGCCAATTTTTATGTAGACGGTGCCGTGTTTGAAAATATCAAATGAGGAAAAAGGCGACTCTTGCGTAAGAACCGCGCTGTGCCCTCTGAAGCTCAAAAACGCCTCTCCAAACTCCCCTTTTCTCACCAGCTTAACGTTGAGGGCCCCAATTAGCGCGCCCGAAATCGAGCTCCGCTCCCCTCCCCTCAGCCACCCAACCAGTTTTTTCAGCTTCTCCATAACATAACAAATTTACTTCTTTATTACTGTTGGAGCAGCATCAATTTTCAAATTAGGCGTAATGAAGATTTTGATGTAGGGAGGCATTTATGTTGGGTAGTTATGGTGAATGGGTTGGGTAGTTATGTTGGATGGATGGTTATGTTGGCCGAGTGCACGGCTATTCAAGCAGACGTTCTATACACCTATCAGCCACCCACAAAAACCACCCGCCACACCAAACCACAACAAGATTTTTCGAACCCTCTAAATATCTACTCGATTCTAGGTAGTTATTTATTTAATAGCGCTCTAGCATGGATTAGTTATAGCACGATGTAATAATATCATATCACCAACATCACCAACACTACAACATCACCAACACTACCTCAACAACGACACTATCGCACCACCAACACAACCTCACCAATACTACCACACTCACCTACCCGGTGAATATAACCTTCATTGTAAAAATAAATAGCGCGCCTACCGTTGCTCCAACCGCTATTATCTTTCCTCTGTTTTTGCTTTCCATCTCCGCCGAGGTCTCTTTTAGCTCGAGCATCTTTTTTGATGTCTGCTCGGTCGTGTCGATTAGCTTATCGATCATCACCTGCTTTTCCTTAACCGTTTCGATCTGCTCCTCCATCATAGCAATTATCGTGTCTATTTGCTTTTTTATATCTTCTCTATCTATTTGAACAGACTGCATACCCCTGAGGCTTAAATTATTTTATTTTTTTGTCTTTATGCATAACTCCAACACATCTACGCTAAGAAGAACTATTGGTACGCTGAAAAAAAACGGGTCACCAACTAACACGCAGGAGAACCAGCTTATGTCCTATCTAGACACGGAAGAACAAATAGATTTGATTTTCCAGTCGGTCCGCGAAGAGGATTCTTTAGGAAGGTTCTACTGTCTCGTCCTGCTGCAAAAAGCCGTTGGACTAGTAGGCAGCAGAACAGAAGGCGAGCTAGACAGGTTTATCGGTAAGACAAAGAGAATGATAGAAGAAGGCGTAGGGAGCGGGAGTGAAGTAGAGATGAGAAAAACAGCAGCCCTGTACTCTTCGCTAGCCGTCCTGTACTGGCCAATAAAGCTGCTAGACTTTGTGAGAACGATCTCAGCGCTAATGGAGATGAAAAACAGGCTTGGAGTGGAAATATTCGAACAGTTTCTAAGCCAAGTGACAGACTCGCTCGAGATAACCGAAGAGAGAAGATACGAGCTGAAAAAGAACATTTCTCCGGTGGTTAACGAACTATTCCTGCAGGGGGTGAAAAACTTCAGCAAAGACGAGCTGATCGGAGCGCTGACGTGGATGTGCAGGCTGAACGTAGCGCTGGAAACCACATTGGGCGTGTTTTTCAAGGACTGGTTCATGTTTAGGGAAGAGGTCGCGGTGCTGATTGGAGAATTATCGATAGCATCTGGAACGAAGCTGTTTGAAAATGTGTCGGAGTACCTGTGGAGAAGTTACGCAGAGATGAAAAAGAAGAGCCCGGAGCTTGTCTCGCTGCTTCTGGAATGCGCGTCTTCATTCGGAAACCAGGCGAACCCGAAGGTGATGGGAAGCGGCTCCTTTGACCTGCTGATGAGAGAGGGAGTATTTGATAGCGCACACGAGCTTAGGGATCTTATTGAGGGAGAAGTTGTTCTCGGGATACTGAAGACGTACACATCGAGAATGAAGGGGTACCTGATGCAAAAAAACGGGAAATTAGAGCCAAAAAGGAAAATAGAGGAGCAAGAAGACGTTGTGATGGCGCTGGGGGCGAACCCGGCAAGGTTTACGTTTGCTCTGAGCGAGCTGCACGCGTCGCCGGGGTTTTCCTCGAACGACATGGTTCTGAGGACGCTGGAGGTGGTTGGGGCGTCGTTTCCGCAGTTTACAACGGAGTTTTTGATGGAGGTGCACGAGAATATACCGCAGGGGGTGAGTGAAACGCTTCTCAAGTACGCGCTAGCACCCGTTGCATTTACGTCGGCGTATCTGGCACTTAGGCAGAGCATACACAGAAAAGAGTACAGCGAGAGCGCAGTCAGAAGAACGGAGCTGAAAACGGGAAAAGAGTGCGGGGCGGTGAAGGAGGCGCTGGAGGAGCTGCAGAGGGAGGGAAGGCTGGATCCGGGGCTGGTGATGGACGTGTACAGGAGAGCAATGGAGATTTCCGGGTACTACTCGCTGGACCTAGCGGTGGAGTGCGGGGCGCTGCTGGGACGTAAGGACCTGGTTCTGAGGACCATGCAGGGCTTCGAGGGAAAAGGAGTGGCTGCGTTTGTTGCGGCGATCACAAAGTGCCCGGAGGTGGTGGCAGAGGTTTTTGAGCAGTTCCAGCGGCATTTTCTAAATAAGGAAAACGACCTGACAAACGAGATAGACGCGATTGCAAAGATACTGCAGCAGAACAGCGTGACGAAGCTCAAGAGCAGCGGAACAAAAATGAGCGCAGTGCCGCAGCGGGCAGACGCGGTGGCGCTTCTAGGGCGCGCAATTGTGGAGAAGATCTTCAGCAAGATAGAGGAGGGGTCTTTCCACGAGCTCAAAAAGATCGCGAAGATAGTGCCGTACCTTGTGGAGGGCGTGCACTCGGCCTTTATATACAGGCTCTGGGGCAGGCTTAAAAAAGAAATAGAGAAACAGAACGAGAGCGGAGACTATTCGAAAAACGGCGATATACAGAGCGTGCTGCAGGCGATATCTTCGGAGTGCGCGGTGGAGGAGGCGTCTGTTCTGTACGAGATAGTGGAGCTTGGAGAGTATCCCGTGCGGGGGGTGCTTTCGGGGATCAGAGCGATTCTGGAGTCGGGAAGCGCGGTGCAGCTGCCGAACCAGATAGAGCCTGCGCTGGTCAGCATGTTGGTGGCGATCTACACAGCACACAGCGAGGAGAATATTCGGGCGACAATTGCGGGGCTGCTTTCGGACACGCCGGAGAGGATTGCGATCATGGAGAACATGTACAGCATAAGCCTTGCGGAGGTGCAGAGCTCGAAGGATAAAAGAGCCGCGATGAAGAAGGTGCTGAGAAGAGTAGAGGGGATGAAGGAGAAGAAGGGGGCGATTCTGCAAAAAGCGCCGAAGCGGATCCCGGACGACAGATGGTCTGAGATGGCTACTCTGTTTTGAGGCGGTGGAGTAGCGGGTGTTCTGGTGTTTTTCTGATTTTTATATGCGGATTGCTATTTTGGGTAATCTTTGGAGGTTTTTTACCATATGATAAATTTTTGTTTTTATAGGTAGGATCTGTGGATCTGAAAATATTTATCCGGGTGGCAATGCTAGCCGGGCGTATTTACAAGAATATGGGTAATAAATAACGGGCTGACAGCGGTCTTATTTGGGCGATGGTTTCTGAGGAGGGTATCGGCGGTATTGCGATGGTGCTATTTGCGCTATTGGGGTACGCTGTGGCCGGTACCTGCATGTTGAAATAAGTGAGACGACTTGCCATGTAACCTGTCGGCTATCTTTGCCATCCTAGCAGTATCCTGATAAGGTAAGTCACGATCTAACATGCGGTGTACTTATTGAGCTGGCGAAGTCCTCTCATCCCTCTCTACATTCAAATGGAAAAGAGATATTATGGACCTTACAAAAACTAAAAGATTTATCAAAAGTTATTCCTAAACACTCCGCTACCAACATTATTATTATCTAGCATGGTAACTCTCCGCCCATAGTTCACATCTAGATCGGAATAAACATCCAAAAAGACCAGACCCTCCCGAATAATCCCCACAACTCTCCAACACCTGCTGCAAATGTATTTATTTACCTTTTCTGTCCAAGAGATATCTCAAGTACCAAAACCACCTCCCCCACTTAGACAGTCCAGCAACTTGCCAAAACGCACCAACCATTCACGTTCCGGTCCAATCTCCCGCCGTCAACATCTGCAGCATTTTCTTATCCACATTCCACTCAGCGACTCTCCGCCTCCTTTACAACACGCCCCACTCCCCTCCATCAGCTCGAATGATCGTTCGAGAACGCCTGCCTGAACTTAGCGATAACGAAGACCATAACCAGCCCAACAACAAGAAACACCAGAGCCCCTGCCAGCGCTATCCACTTAAGACTTTTCCACCATATTCTCGACTTCGCCTTCTCAGACTCCGTTCTGAAGTCTCCCATCGACTTGTCTATCTCCAGCGTCTGGTCTCTCAAAGACTCCACCGACGCCTCCCTGCGCCTCTCTGCGTCAATTGCGTCTTTTATATCGGATTTCGCGTCCTCTAGCTCCTTCTTCACTCTCTTTTCCATCTTCTCGCGTCTCACTTCTGAAACAGGCTCTTTATCGCCGTGTAGTTGATTCTCGATGATAGGTTCTTCGCCCTAACTGCCGTTTCAACCGCATCCTCAAGCGGCAAAGGGCTCGATCGCTGCCTTCTCGGCTTTGGCTTCGGCTTCGCCTCCTTCTTCTTCCGCTCCACCACGTACTCTCCGTACATCGACTCCCAAATTCTCTCCTTTTCCCTCGTCTCTTCTGCGCTCAGTAGCATATCAGAGTCTATTTCGATCTCTTCGATGGTGCCGCTGCTCTCTTCTGCGTTCTCTTCCTCTGTCTGGTACGTTGAAATACTTAGGGGGCTCATTGGCACCGACTCTTCCTCCTCTTCGATCATTTTCGATAGCTTCCTAACCTGCGTTTTTCCCCTTAGCTTGATAATCGGCGGGTCTTCTTCCTTTTCCAGCCATATCGTGTTGAACTCGCTAATCGACAGCGACGCGGTGGCGGTCTCCTTCATCTCCGAAAGCCTCTTGTTGATTGTCGCCTCGCACACCTTCACGACGCCAGAGACCTCTTCCACTGTTCTTTCGTTGTTGTGGATCCTGCTCGCTATCAGAATAGCCGCGCCGCATATTCCCGCCGGCTTTCGCCCGATCACCATCCAGTCCCTGTCCATTCGCGCAATAAGTCGCAGCGATGTCTTCGCCACCACCTGTCCGGGCAGCTGCAGCTTGCTGCAGAACCGCGGCACGTACAGCGAAGGGTCCACAAGCGGCACCGATATGTTCAGCATCCTGATCAGCTTCAGAAACACGCCGCCAATCTTGAACACGTTGACGCGCAGAACGGACGCGAAGTCTATCAGCATGTGCGGCGTCTCTTCTTCTCTGCACGTGATGTAAAGGCACGCGGCAAGCAGCACCTGCGTTTTTCTGCCCTTTGTGAAGTTGAACTGCAGCGAGAGGTTGTACCACCGCATGGCGGAGTTGATCTGCGTGTCTCCTATTCCGAGCGTTTCTCCAATAGACTTCGCCATCGCTTTGATGTTGGCGGTGTGGTTCGTTGTGATGAACTTTCCTGCAACAAGCTTTTTGCTGTCGCCTTGGTTGACGTACTGGCCTTGGAGAATCGACGTGCCTTTCGAGTCCTGCGCGAACTGCACGTCCGATACGATCGTGCTTTCTTCTATCACGAGTCCACAGGCCGTACAGTAGCTTATGTCTCTTGCTGCGTCCGTTTCTATCCTCGACGTCTTACATATTCCGCATTTCATATTAGCGAAAAATTATTTTCAAATATGAAGGGGGCTAAAATTTTTTATGGACGAGTCCCAAATGTACCACAAGGTTGTCCTGGCAATGGTTGTAGAGATACTGCACCAGGTGGGGTTTGAGAAGGCGAACAAGCAGGCGCTGCAGGTTCTTGTGGACCTGGCAAAGGACTGCATCGACAAGAGGCTGACAAACGCCAGAAGAGCTTTGGAGGAGGCGTGCGGGGCAAGAAATTTGGAGCGCGCAGGGGCTGTTGGCGAGAGAGAAGAAGACGCGCACAGCGAAGAAAAACACAGCGCAGGAGAAAGGGAGGGGGCGGGAGAGGCGTGGGAAGATGCTGGCGCAGAAGAGGCGGAAATTGGCTGCGAAGTGCTTGATAGGGAAAAAGAGGAGATGGATAGGGTGCTGCAAAGGCTCGTTGTGGAAGAGTGCATGGGCAGCAGAGGAAGCTACAAAAGAGAGGAGCTTGTGTCGTTTCTTGGATTTCAGATTAACATCACAAAGCAGATAAAGAAGGACGGGAGCGGTAGGGAAGGGTCGCTACTGGAGGCGCTGAGAATAGGAGACGACGAAAAAGAGATGGAGTGTGAAAAGAGCAGGGGGCTGGTGGATTTTATCGAAAAAGAAGAGGAGACGAATAAGGAGCCGGAGGAGAGAAAATACCTGGACCAGGACGTGCGGGACTATTTGAAGATACACCCCGGGCTGGCGCTGGAGAAAAAAGAGGCGGAAGAGGAGGAGGGGTGCTTGGATTTTCGGATCATTTCGATTAACAAGAAGAAAAAGGAGTTTCTCAACAGAGAATACATGAGAGACTACGAGTATATGATAAATAGAAAAAGACTTACGTCGAAGTACTGGACGCCCTGCGAGGCAACGTCGGAAATATCGTTTCTGGAGGATCTTTTGGTGCAGAGCGCAGTCCGCAAGGTAAAGAAGGGTGCGAAGGAAGACGCACGCCATAAGGGAGATGACATCGAAGAGGTTGCTGTTTGATGGGCGGGTACATGCGCTATTATGGGCTGTATTATTATTGGGTAGTGTAGTGGCGTATTGGTGGGTGAAGGTGGCGCAGCTGAAAATAAATGTAGTATAATATTGAGATTTTAGGATTGGAGTCTAGTATTGATAAACAGTAATACAGATATCAATTGCAGATAATTGATAAGTTAAGTTGATTTTCTAATCAATTTTGCCATTTAGATGAACTGTAGACCTCTTATTGAAGGGTAAGAGGTGTTTATTGTTAGTGTTATTCAGTTAGATAGCCATGGTCTACAAGTTATTCAGTTAAATGCCCTACAGTCTACAACCTGCTCACTTAACTACCCTACAGTCTACAACATACTCACCTAAATACCCCATGGTCTACAGTAAGCCGTGACAGGTTCACCTGCAGATGATGGCCAGCAGCAGTCTGCACTAGATTCTGGGATACCTCCTGGCAGTGCTTAACCTACCTGACAGGACTTCGCATTTTTAGTGCGTAACCAGCGGCCTATTTGTTTTTTAATGTGCCGTAAGAGTAATATTTTTTGCAAAAAAATTGCATAATTCATCAGACCTGCTTTAAAAACATTCGTTTTTTCCAAAAAAGGAAAATTGTCGTTTTAAATACCAAAAATTTTATTTTTAAAATGGAAAGTAACAGAGAGAAGATCAAGCTGGAAATCCAAATAAAAGAATTATCGAAAATCATGGAGCTACTCAAGCATGCGCACGAGAGATTGGGAATCAGGGGCGGAAAGGGCCTGCAACATGTTCCCAGACTAGATGCAAGGATGAAAGAAATAACGCGAGGAGACAGAGACCCGACGGAAGCCGACCTGGACATATTGGAGCCCGGAATAGAGGAAGACGCATACTCCCTGCTTGAAGAGATACTAGCAGGAAGACAACTATCTGAGCTAGAGACTAAACTACTGAGGGAAATAGAGACAATAGAGGCAGAGCTGGGCGTGGAAGGCATTAGCAACTCGGCAGAAGAAGTGGGCATAGAGATCAACAAAAACTCCAATACGGGAGACGATCTTAAGCGCTCCGATCTGCAGATCCTTAAGCTTTCCCTGAATATGGTCCGCGAGCTCGCAAAAAACCCTAAAGACGCCAAAAAACTGAGAGAAACCATTTACGACTTGGGAAAGGTCGATATTTTTGAAATTAGACAGCTAATCACGTACTTCATCAAACAGGCAGAGTGGTTGCAAAACTACATCAAACTCGAGGTTCTTACGCACTCAAACTATCTGCACGTTGATGAGAACTCGGATATCAGATACTCCAACGAGATCGTGGTGCCTTCTGTTAGCGTAAAAGTTGCTGAAGAGCCCGCTTCTTTGCCAGAAAGATCGCTACTTAGCACTCTGATGGAAATTCTCAAGAAGATATGGCTGGTATCGCCCGTATTCCTTATTGCGTACATCGTTGCTACGCATGAAAATGGGTTTATCTCCAATCTGAATGCTCCTGAGTGGCTTTGAGCGGTGAGGCTTCTTTTCCATTTCAAGATGTCCGCTTATCGCATGCCTAATTATCTCAACAAAAAACGAACAGCCCTCTTTCTCTACCAAAGACAACGTGGATAGCAGATAGCGGTCGATAGGTGATGGTTGAAACGGGTGGCGTCCGAGATAGCCGACAGCCGAAATGGATAGTTATCAGCTAGATAGCCGTCGAAACTGGTAACCGTCGAGATAGACGACGGCCGAAATGGGTAATTATCGAGCTAGATAATTATACGGGTTATTTCTAGTCCCGGGCACGAAAACCGCAACGTGAGAGCTGCTCCGCACTATATAAATAAATCCGTAACATGGCCAAACTACCGCCCGCACCGCCCAGCCCTTCCAAATCTACGTTTATTTCTTGTTCTTGCCTATCATAAATACATTCGAGTTGATGATTCGATGCGATATCTCTTCCTGGATCTCCTGCACCGCAGCGCGCGCTTTTATCAAAGGCTCCCTGCCAAAGGCGTCTCTGTGCTGCTCCGACAGCGCGAATATCTCCTTTTCCACCCTGAACAGCGTTGGGACCGCCATTTTACGGAACTTCTCCTCGGAAATCAGCTGGAACGAGCTTCTGAACAGCCTTCCAGGGTCACTTGCCTGTTCCTCAAACATCGACATCTTTTCCAGAAGCTCTTTTCGCTCTCTTATGAACGCTTCTATGTTCTCCAAAATCGCGTGCTCCTGTCCAAGCGCTGCAGCTGCGTGCTCCGCTTCCGATAGGCACCGCTCCTGCTCGGAATGCGAAAGACCTTCTATCTCCGGGTACAGTACCTCTTTTTTCTGCACCCCTGTTATTGCCTCTATCTTTTTTGTGTACTCTCTGATTTTCCTGCAGCTCGCGTCCATGATCTCGCGTATTTGCGTCTTGTATATCTTCTCCATCTCCTCCACTTGTTTCTGGAGCGCAAATATCCGCTCTGCAATCGCTGTCTTGCACATTTCTTCTGGCGATTTCGCACCCCCTGCATCTGTTTTTACCCGCTTTTTAAGCACCTCCAGCCTCTCTTCAAGCGCTCTTACCGCCGATGTCCCTTTGTGCTCTATCTCTTCTACTGCCGCGTGCACAGTTCGTGCTTCGTACGGCGTGTATTTCTTAACTGCGCCGGCGTCCTTCTCGCGCAGCTCCGCTTTGCCTCTTCTCTTTTCGATGTACTCCTCGATCTCTTTCAGCTGCTCCATCATGGCGCTGTGAGGCTGCTCGGGTATTCCAAGCCGCTCGAGATTTTTCTCTATTCCGTCTATCTTCTTTTTTGTCTCTTTTTTCACCTCTTCGAGCCTCTCCTCGAGCCTTGCCACCTCGTTTCCTGCCTCGTTTATGTGTTTCTTGTGCACCACCCCCGTATACTCGAGGATTTTCTGCGTGTCTGCTTTTTCTATCTCTCTGTTCAGCCTCCTTATCTCCTGTGTCTTTCTGGAGAACTCTTCTCTCTGTTTTTCGTGCTCTTGCTGCAGCTCTTTTATGTCTCCTCGTAGCATCTGTTCTCTGACGCAGAGGTTGTTTTTGCAAATCGCCAGGGTCTCTTCGCTGTTGCTCTTTTCAAGCGCTTTTCTGTATTCTGCTCTTTCCTTTTCAAGCCGCACCACCTCTGCCCTCTTCTTCTCTGCTCTGCTCTCTATTTCGCTCTTTATGTTTCTGAGCGCTTGGAGGACCTGCTCCATCTCACTTTCAAGCCACACAAGCGGATGCTCTGCGACTTTATCGGCGGGAAGGATCAAAAGCGACTCTTGGCATATCGCTCTGAGGTGGTTTTTTATCTGTTTAAGTATCTCCGGCTCTTTTTCTGCTGCATTCATAAGTATCTGCGAAAAAATATTATGCTATTTGACTTCACTAAGAAGAAGCCTCTTGCCAACCTCTCAGCAGTGTCAAGAAAGACAGAAGAGAAAAAGCCGGCGCAGGGTAATAGAGCAGAGAAAACACGGCCGCTGGATAAGCTGAATACGCTCATTGTGGAGAACAAAGAGGCAATCGACGGCTCTTCGCTCTTCGCGGGCGTTCCCGTCACAGACGCGCAAATTGGAGTAATGGTGGACGCAAACACAAAAAACCACAGAAACAGAGTAAGTCTTTACGACCAGATGGTGAATGCGAAGAAAAACGCGAGTTGAGATGAAGAAAGATAGGATAGCCAGGGTTGAGCCGCCTCGTTAGCAGCTGGGACGTCTTATTTACCATTCCGATGATCATGTAGGCATCAAAAATGGCCTTATTAGTCTGATGAATAACTGATACAAGTGTAGGCGTCATATCAATGAGAGGTCATATCAAAGATTAGAAGATAGTTATTAAACATTATTCACCTAAATACCAGTCACTCCACAAATTATTCACTTAAATACCAGACGCTCTACAAATTATTCATTTAAATACCAGTCACTCTACACACCACTCCCCTAAATACCCCCAAATATCCAACCCTCGGAGTAAACGCCGAAATATCGGAGGTAGTTTTTTCGAAAAAAATAGCAGATGGTTTCGGACCCGGAAAACAGCGAAGGTATAGAGGAAATGATAGAAAAACTATTTACAAAAACAGAGAACGGGTACGTTCCCAGAGATCTCGGAAGACAGGAGTACAGAAAATGCGGCAACAAATCTCCGGTTCTGACGCTTCAGATAGAAGAGGTGCTTTTCAACATCAGAGCGCCGGACCGCTCTCTTGACGAGTACGCGCGCGCCCACGGGTACATCTACTTCCAGGCGTACAGAAGCATAAGAGAAAGAGGGTGGATTCTAATTCCCTGCCTGTTTGGCGAATACCTGTACGAAATACACCCGCCCAACAAAGAGTTCAACAGAAAAGACGCGGTCGCCAAAGAGTTTTTGAAAATCGTTCCGCCGCTATCGCATTTGGATCCGGCGGTTTTTTCTCTGACAGACAACAGGCCGGTTGTGTTCGCTATCTCAGACGCCGACTCTTTCGTTCTGGTGAGGGGAGAGGCTCTAGATAGCGCAAAGAGCCTCGTTGCGAAATACGCGCCTCCTCCAAGGAAGTGACAGCGTTGGCTGAGGCCGCAGGCCTGTCAAAAAACCCTCGTAATAGGACAGATCTATGCGCAAATGGTCTTTTAATAAGCCAGGAGAGGACGTGGTGGCGCCGCTTCGAATTTATACCAAAATATTTTTTTGAGCATGCTGTTGAATCCATTGGTGCTTTCATCGGTCTTTCGTCTTCCGAACACTAAAGGGGAAAGCGAGGACTTCAGAAGCAAGATCAAAGAAGAGGCAAGAATCAAAACCATCGGGGAGCTCCTGTACGTTATACGAAGAATGAAGAAGCTCCACGACACAAAGCCGATCACAGATCTGTGTCTGTTCAAAGAAGGGGTGGAGCCGATGTGGGAGGACCCGCAGAACATCAGCGGGGGCAAATGGATCCTGAAAATCAAAAAAGACACGGTGGACCAGAGGCTGTTTGAAAAGCTGATGGTTTGGCTCGCGGCTGTGCCGTTCCAGACGATGGAGGTGAACGGAATTGTGGTGAGCGTGCGGGGGTACCAGACTATCCTCTCGCTGTGGACAAAGACGTGCCCAGAGAGGGACGAGAAGATCGAGCAGGAAAAGGAGATAAGGAGCATGCTCGGGCTGAAAACCGCGATTATCGTCGCGTTCAAAGGGAACGAAGAGTCGATGAAAGACAGGTCTTCTTTCAGGAACGTGCTGAAGGAGAAGGAAGAAGAAGAATGAAAGTGTAGAAGAAAAAGAAGAGAGATGCGGCGCTGTTCTGGACGGTCTCTGAAAATGTACCTCCATGACGGCCCTAGGTAGAGATGCGCTGCCAGATGCCTTTGCGGTGTTCTTGTGGGTGTCTTTTAAATAAATAACACGCTCTCATTGTGGTTTGGAGTGTTGGGTGCGGCAGGGAGCTGTGTGCGCTCTTCTTGGGGGTGGATTGCTGTGCATGGCCTTTAGGACGGAATCTTGAAGCGCTCGGAGCAAAGAGCGCGCTGCCACTTCATGAGCGGACAGAAGCTCGAAGCTGGAAGGAACTGGCCTTCTGGGAATTTTCGAATGTCTCCCGTATCTTTTAGAAAAAAAGTACCGACATGTTTTTTATAATCCAGGTGACGTTCAGTCTTTATTAGCGGTACCGGTGACTAGCAGGAAAAGTGCGTGGTTTTTTCTTAGCATTGGAGCATAGTATTGATAACCACGAATATAGATATCAATTGCAGATAAGTGGTAAGTCAAGTTGGTGTTCCAATCAATTTTGCCATTTACATAAACGTAGACCTTATATCGAAGAGTAAGGATGGTTGTTAAAAGTTATTCAGCTAACTACCCTACAGTTTGCAACTTACTCAGTTAAATACCTCATGATCTACTGACCATCTCAAGCAGTGGCTCAACGACCAACAGCAGGTGCATGGGCACCTTCCGGGTTTAGTTTTTTAGTAAACGGCGACCAGCAAACAAATATTTATACTAACATTTTATTTCACTCCGCCCATGAAAGCTTCAGAAATAGTTATTGTAACGCACAACAACCAGTTTCACATGGACGACGTTATTGCGTGTTTTATGCTGAGGCAGATCTACCCGTATTCGACGATCGTAAGAACGCGAGAAAGAGAGAAGATGGAGAAGGGAGACTTTGTCGTGGACGTTGGCGACGAGTACGCCCCAGAAAGAAAAAGGTACGACCACCACCAAAGAACGTTCAACGTCAAGTACGACGAGAAATACCCCTCTAAAATGAGCAGCGCAGGGCTGGTCTTCAAGCACTATGGAGAAGAGTTCCTCGCGGCGATAGGCGTCTCTCTTGCGCAGCACAAAGAGATCGTCATAAAGCAGATCTACGAAGACTACTTTTTGCCGGTGGACGCAAATGACAACGGAGTGGACATTTCAGACGCGCCAAAGTACAAGGAAAGAAGCCTGGAGGACGTTGTGAGGTCTTTGAACCCAGTCTCCTTCGATAAAAGCGCTTCGTACGAAGAACAGGAGGCAGAAAGGCTCAGGTGCTTTCACAACGCGATGGAGTTCATGGGAAGCGACCTTGTCCGGTTCTGCAAGAAGGTGGAGCACGACACGAGAAGAGCAGCAGAGCTGCTTCAAAAAGACTGGGCCCTTCTCGGAGACAAGGAGTACCTTGTTTTGAGCCAGAACTACACCGCGTCCAGCCTTGTGCCGTACTACAACGAGAAGTACCAAAAGAACGTGAAGATTCTAATCTACCCAAAGAAGACGCAGAACGGCACCGAATACTCGATTATGTGCCTTCCGAAGAGGCACGTGAAGTATTCGCCACAAGCGCCGCTCTGCGCGAGATGGAGAGGGCTGCGGGAGAAAGAGCTTTCACGCGAGCCGGGCCTGGAAGACGCGAATTTTGTGCACGCCACCGGGTTCTGCGGAAGCGCAAAGAGTCTCGAAACGGCAAAGCGAATGGCTGAAGGCGCACTTAAGGAGAATTATGAAAGTTAAGGATGGCTGTTAAGGGTCGAGGGTAAGGATGGATATTAAAGATGGGTATTAAGGATGGGTGCTAAGGATGGATTTTATCTGGTTGCCACGCGTCTGTCTCTCTCTTTGCAGATGCGTTTTTTCGATATTTACCGCTAGCATGAAAATCTTTTTATGACCCAGACCGAGACGAAAAGAACGAAGCAGAACAGCATCCTCACAAACATCAAGGCGTACACAAAGATATACCGCCTTTTGTGCGACAACAGAACAGGATACATCCAGAGACTGAGAAAAATCTTCAGAGGAAACAAGTCGGAAATGGTTTTCGGTAAGTACAAGCCTCTCGAAAAGGTCCTGGGAACCGTTTTCTCCCCGGAAGACATGAACAGGCTCAGAGGAACAAACTCCTACAAGAAGTCCGACAGGATATACTGCTATCTTTTGACAGACTTAGAGGAAAAGCAGATACTCAACATGATCAATTCTGTTGCGTACGTTGACTACGAGAAAAAGGGAAACGTGTTCTCGGCGGATATTGTGCTCCCCGCTGGAGAGCTGCTGAACGAGGAAAGCGTCAGAATCTCCAACACTCTGTTCAAAGAGCTCCACGCTCTTGGCCTGACCGAAGCGGTTATGAACCCTAAGACAAACAACATAGAGCTCGCAAAGGAGACGTGCATGGGTAAAAAGGGAGAAGAGATAACAAAAGAGAAAGAAAGGCTCATGAAGCACCTGGGCATGAAAAACAAGCAGTTCAACGCTGAAGTTGTTGGGAAGCTAGATGTTTCTAAGGAATAAACGCGCTCGTTTTCAGCTTTACCACTTTAGGAAGCTCCTTTCTTTTGATCTCGTGCGACATAACGGAAAATGACACGCTCTGGCACTTTTCCAGATATTTTAACGGCTTTGCGCTCTCTGCGCCTTCCAGTATTCGAAATAGCATCTCTCTATCTACTTCTGTGGTGCCAGCTGCCGCACAGCAAGTGGGGTCTGCGCTGCTTCTTTTCTTGGCGAGCAGAAGGCATCCCTGCGTGAGGTCTTTGCTGTCGGCCAATACAGACACGATTTCTGACAGGGAAAGCGCTGGGCTGTGCTGGCGTACTCTGGACAGGGGGTCGTCTTCGAAAAGGGCGTAGCACTTGTTTATATCCCTGTGCTTTTCCAGGACACGCGTGTGGTCTCCTCTTCTTATCTCTTTGTGACCGAGAGCGTCTGTTTCGTAGCCGTTTTCTTCTAGAACGCTTGTCCAGTACTGCTTCAGGTCGTTTGCGTGGAGAGGACGCTTTTTGGCGGTTAGATAGAAAGATAACGTTGGCCTAGAATACAGATAGAACGCAGGGTAGTCTAAGCGGGACGCGAGGATGTTGAGGACCCTTGCGACCACTGTTCTTCCGAGCCCTTTGACTTCCGAGGTGCTTTCGAGCGTGTTAACGTGAAATACGCGCGCATTCTGGTAAAACGTGCCTGTTAGGAGGATGTGGATGTTTTTCTGGTCGAGTGACGCGATGCCAGCGTACTTCTCGGCGCTGTGCACCAGCCAGACGGTGGCTTTGTACTCCTCCATAAATTTTAAGCAGCAAAGTCGTCGCGTTAATAGCAGAGCGGGTACGGCGGTACAGGTGTGCGGATGTGGCTGCATGGGCGGGCGCTGTAGTGTTAATGACGGAATGGCCGGAGTATTGGAGTTTGGCTGGCTAGATCCGCGCTCTTTTGCAGCCGATGACAGCTTTCAAAAACGGTGGCGTTGGGGCTTAGAATCTTTCTGTTGATGTGAAGTATCTGTAGAGATAGGCGTTGCGAGGGAGGTGCCCTGGCGGTATAGAATGTTGGTAAGCCACGGGCAGTACTAACAGCAGCCGCAAGCTATCCTGTTAGGTACCAATGACCATAATATTTCTTATCTGCGGTGCAAAGCGTCCTTCCACGGCTGCACACGTTGAAACTGTCTCCGGAATGCGGTTTGGAGTACGCCTGTAATAGGATAATGTTGTAGGCCCCAAGCGTACGTCCAAAAGATATCTATTGCACGCTCGTATCAAAGACTAAAGATATTTATCGGTGGTACTCATTGTGATTTATTAAAAACGTAAATCTGAGAAGATCTTCCGCACCTACAACAATTAATCAGTATAGATTATGGGCGATTGATAATCGGTCTGATCAGCCGCCAACTTAGCTGATTGTTGTTGATTTTTGATAATCTTCGAGGCATATAAAACCTCGATATCAGAAAAACAATGAAGTCTTCGATATGCAGAGAGCTAATTGTTGCAGCGGGCATGT
>Ga0190275_10000048_pt1 | contig 155880 bp, 149 predicted proteins | sample Popmic550T_FD_133745 | JGI IMG/M metagenome (GOLD analysis project Ga0190275, IMG submission 133745) | Populus adjacent soil microbial communities from riparian zone of Yellowstone River, Montana, USA - 550 T | ecosystem: Environmental > Terrestrial > Soil > Riparian zone > Trees stand... | reverse complement strand
CGGTGGTGGCGATGTGGTTGCGCCAGTAGGTGAGGTCGGCGGGTAAGGGCGTGATGCTCAGGAAGTCGGCGTAGGCGGCCTTGATCAGCTTGTCGCTCACCGTCGAGGTCGGCGCCGGGCAGGGATCGGGGGCGTCGCCCAGGTCGAGGTTGATGAACTGGGGCTGGTAGTCCTCGACCTGGGCGCTCGGGGTGTCCGGCGGGATGGCCCAGCAGTTCCGCCCGTAGCTCCACAGGCTGGCGTCGGCCGGGGACGCGACGTGGGGCACGGCGCCGTAGACGACCTCGGTCGCCCCGACGCCGCAGGCGCTGTGGGCCTCGGGTGGGGCGTAGGCCGTGGCGCCGACCGTGTAGGGGTCGACAGGCCCGTCGCTGGCCGCCCAGATGAAGCGGTCGGAGAAGACGGTGCCGGACCCCACGGTCACCAGGCCGCCATCGACCACCATCGACGACACCAGGAAGGGCAGCGGCGCGCCGTGCTCATCGATGAGGGGCACGGCGGAGGACTGGGACGTCGACCAACCGGTGCCGGTCCAGTACCGCCACGACGACAACGTCCGCAACGAGCCGGTGGGAACCCGGGCCACCACCGTGCGCAGGGTGTACACGTCCTGGGGCTGGAGGCCGTACAGGTAGTGGTGACTGCCGATGGTGAGGATGGTGGTGCCCCACGCTGGCTTGCCGTCCGAGGCGGGCAGGGTGACCGTCGAGCCGGTCTGGGTGAAGGTGGGCAACGAGAGCGAGATCACCGCGTTGGCCACGATCTCCCAGGTGGAGGCCACCCGCTCTTGGAGCAGCAGGTGGATGGTGGTGCCCTCCCTCACGCCGTGGGACAGCCAGTAATAGTGGTTGGAGCTCGCAGGCTTGAACCGGGCCGTGCGGTTGGGGCCGAGCAGCGTCTGGGTGCCCCCGGTCTCGTGGTCGAAGACCACCAGGGCGTTGTTGACGAGGTAGCCGCTCTGGCGGGTGCCGTCGGGGTTCACCGGGCCGACGAAGGGATCGTTGATCAGCAGCAGGGAGCGGTCGTCGCCGAGGGCGATGCTGGTGACGTTGTCGCCCCCGTTCAGTTCGTTGGCGTCGGCGCCATCGACGTAGCTGTCGACCAGGACGTTGAGCAGGCCGGCATCGCAGGCAGACAGCGGGGCCACGAGGGCGAGGGCGGCGACCAGGAGAGTCGCCCGGGCCCGGCGGCGGCGCGGAGCGACGCCCCGCTCGACGCACCCCCCTCCACCGATCTCGCCCATGACGCCCCCCGGTCCGGTGCCGACCTACCACCGCGCTCATAGCATAGTACGACACCATCTCGACCCGGACCACGGACTCCTGGACAGCGCCCGGGTCGCGGTTCGAGCCCCGCCCCGGAGCCAACGGCCGGCCCTCGGCGGAGCCGGGTTACGGTGGCCCGTCGCCCCTGGCGGCGACGGGCCTGTAGCTCAGTGGTCAGAGCAGGGGACTCATAATCCCTCGGTCGTGGGTTCGATCCCCACCGGGCCCACGCAGTTGCCGGTGCCGGCGGGCGGGGGGAGTACCGTGGCCGTCGATGGGCCCGGCCGACACCGATCTGCCGGTGCCGTCCCCGGCGGTCGGCGGGGACGGGCAGGTGTCGCCCCCCCGAACCCTGCTGGGCGTGGCCGCCGCCGTGGCCGTGGCCGCGTGGCTGGCCCGGGTGGCCACCGACGGCCCGGTCGAGACGGTGGCCGGCAGCGCCCTGGAGCTGGCCGCGCTGGTCGCCCTGCTGGCCTGGGCCGGGGCCCGCTGGCTGCCGATCCGTGAGGTGGCCGCCGGCATCGGACGCTGGCGCGTCGCCGCGGTGGTGGCCCTGGTGGTGGCCGTGCTGGCCGGCCAGCACCTCCGCCACGTCGACCTCTATCCCTTCGAGCCCTGGGACATGTACACCGAGCCGGTCGAGGCCTCCGGCTACCTCGAGCTGCGGATGCGGTCCGGGCGCCGCGACCTGGGGCCCCTGCCGCTGGCCGACGCGGTGCCCACCACCGCGGTGCGCGCCTACCTCAGCGGCCTGCAGCCCTACGCGGTGCGGGCCTCGGGCGGCGATGCCGAGGCCGAGGCGGTCGTCACCCGGGCGGTGCGGGCCGTGGTGGCCGAGCTGGGGCGCGACGACGTCGAGGTGGTGACGGCCCGACGCTGCGTGGTGCAGGAGCCGACGCGGGACGACCCCGCCGACTGCCAGGTGCTCCTGGACATCCCCGTCGATCCGGCGGGGACGGGGCCGTGATCCACGCCCGGGCCCGCGCCCCCCACCTGGCCGTCCTGCGGGTCACCGTGTTCGGCATCTGGTTCGTGACCGTGGCCCAGCTCCGGGTCCGGCAGTTCGCCACCATCCCCCCCGAGCTGGTCCAGCCGCCCGGGCTGCTGCGGGCCCTGCCCCTGGAGGAGCTGCTGGCCCGGCCCAACCTGCTCCAGGTGCTGCAGGTGGTGGCCCTGGTCGGCTGCACCCTGGCCGTGGCCGGCGTCCGGCCCTTCCCGGTGGTGGCGCTGCCCACCGTGGCCGTGCTGTTCGTGCTGGACGGGGCCATGAAGAGCGTCGGGGGCTTCACCAACCACGCCCAGACCGCGGTGCTGTACGCAGCGGGCATCCTGGCCGTGTTCCCGGCCGCGGATGCCTGGTCGGTGGCCCGCCGCCCGGCACCGGACCGGCGCTCGCCGTGGCTCCACCGGGCCCCCCTGGTCCTCTCGACCCTGGTGATCACCACCGCCTACACCATGATCGGCCTGCGCCGGCTGGTCGACGGCGGCCTGGCGCTGGTGACCGGCGCGTCGGTGGAGACCTGGCTGGTCAGCCGGTCGCTGGAGTACGGCCGCTACCCCTTCGACGACGGGCTGCTGGTGCTGGAGCACCGGTGGCTGCTGGGGCTGGCGGTGGCCGGCATGGCCCTCACCACCTGCTTCGAGAGCCTCAGCCTGCTGACCCTGCGGTCGGACCGGTTCCGACTGGTGTGGCTGGCGGTGATCGTGCCCTTCCACGTGGTGACGCTGTTCGCCATGCGCATCTTCTTCTGGGAGAACCTGATCCTGGTGGTGGTGCTCCTCACCGGCCTGCCCGACCGGCTGGTGGGCCTGGTCGAGCGTCGGCGGGCGCCGGCGGGCCGTGCGCCATTGAACCGGGCGCCCGCCAACCGGGCGGCGGCCCGTCAGTCGTCGGCGCCGAGCCAGCCCTCGCTGCGCTCCAGGAGCCAGCGGCTGACGTCCATGGCCCGGTCGAGCTCGGTGCACAGCAACTCGCGCTCGCCCACGTAGACCTCGGAGAGGGAGACCTCGACCCGGCCCACGATGCCGATGCTGCGGTCGGCGGCATCGGTGACCGAGGCGAAGGAGTCGATGGCCGAGACCTCCAGCGGCAGCTCGGTGCCCCCCACGCCGGCCAGGTCGGTGGCCAGCACCAGCAGGTCGGGCGAGAGGGCCAGCGGGGGCAACGACCACGAGAAGTGCAGCGGGAAGCGGTGCAGGTCCGGTGGATCCGCGCCCTCCTCCATCTCCAGCACCAGGTCCTCGAACGACAGCAGGACCCGGGGGTCGATCTCCAGGGCCAGGTGGATGTCGAGGGGGCCGCCGCAGGCCTCCTCGGGGTGGAGGTCGACCTCCCAGGCCTGGCGCAGCGAGTACGTCTCGACGAAGTGCCGCTCGTCGTGCACGTGGAAGCCGTGCGCGATGGCGTGCTCCTTCTGCTCGGCCACGAAGCCGGCGACGTCGATGACGGCCACTGCGTTCCTTTCGGGGGATCGGGCGGCGGCCAGCCTGCCATGCGGCGTGACGGGCCCGGAAGCCTCGCCCGGTGGCGACGCTACCGTGCCCGGCGTGACCGACGACGAGATCCTCGCCGTGCTGGGCGAGGCGGCGGCCGCCGTCGCCGCCGCCCTCGCCGCCACCCCCGACTGGGGCGAGGCGGGCACCCGCCCGGGCCAGCACCTGAGCGACCTGGCCGCCGACGAGGCCGCCATCGGGGTGCTGTCCGCCGCCGGCCTGTCCGTGTTCAGCGAGGAGAGCGGCCGCACCGGGGCCGACACCGACCTCACCGTGGTCATCGACCCCGTGGACGGCAGCACCAACGCCTCTCGGGGGGTGTCGTGGTGGGCCACCAGCCTGTGCGCCATCGACGACCGGGGTCCCCGGGTGGCCCTGGTCGACGACCTGGTGCACGGCACCCGGGCCACCGCCATCCGGGGCCGGGGGGGCGAGGCGGACGGCGCGCCCCTGGCCGCCAGCGGGTGCACGGACCTCTCCGCCGCCATCGTGGGCCTCAACGGGCTGCCGGCCCGCCACCTGGGCTGGGCCCAGTGCCGGGCCCTGGGCGCCGCCGCCCTCGACCTGGGGGCCGTGGCCTCCGGGCGCCTCGACGCCTTCGTGGACTGCAGCGGCGACGGCCTGGCCCCCTGGGACTACCTGGGTGCCGCCCTGCTGTGCGCCGAGGCCGGGGCCACCGTCCTGGCCCTCGACGAACGTCCCCTCCACGATCTGGGGGCCCCCGTCCGCCGCCCCGTGGTGGCGGCGGCCACCGCCGAGCTGGCCCACGAGCTGGCCGATCGCTACCGCCGGGCCGGCCCCCTGCCCCGCCTCGCCCCTTGAGGTGAGCAACGGTGCGTCGGGCCTGGTGGGGGGGCCGTAGGCTGCGCTGATGCACCCCGGGCTCCACCGCACCCTCCTCCGGGTGTTCCGGCGGCTGCCGACGTCGGCCCGGCGGCGGGTGGTGCGCACCATCGCCCCGTCGTACACGGTCGGGTCCATGTGCTTCGTCGAGCGCGACGACGGCGCCCTGCTCCTCGTGCAGCACTCCTACCGGCGGCGCTGGGGCGTCCCCGGCGGCCTGCTGGAGCGGGGCGAGGCCACGGCCGAGGCCGCCGTCCGCGAGGTGCGGGAGGAGGTGGGCGTGGACGTGGTGCTGGTGGGCGAGCCGGCCGTGGTGGTCGAACCGGACCCCCAGCGGGTCGACGTGATCTACCGGGCCCGGCTGGCGCCCGGGGTGGCCCCCGACGACGCCCACCCCTCCAGCCCCGAGATCGAGACCGTACGGTGGTTCCCGGCCGGGGCGCTGCCCGAGCTCCAGCACGAGACGGCCTGCGCCTTCGTGGCCCTGGCCCGGGCCCGGGGCACGAGCGAGGCCGACCACGTGGCCCAGCGGCTGGCCCGGGAGCGGACCGGGTAGCGTTCGCGGCCTCCGCACCGCACCGCCGGTGCCCGGCCGGGGGCGTAGCTCAGTTGGCCAGAGCGTCCGGTTTACACCCGGAAGGTCGTCGGTTCGATCCCGGCCGCCCCCACCAGACGCGTCGGCGGGACCGGCCTCAGGGGGCGACGGCCACGGCCAGGGCCAGGCGGGCCATGGCCTCGAAGCCGGTCTCGCGCTCCTGGATCGAGAGGCGCTCCCCGGTGGGGAGGTGGTCCGACACGGTGAGCAGGGCCAGGGCCCGGGCCCCGGTCTCGGCGGCCACGCCGTACAGCCCGGCGGTCTCCATGTCCACGGCCAGGGCCCCCAGGGCCGAGGTCCGGTCGTTGACCCCCAGGTCGGGGGCGTAGAACAGGTCGGAGGTGAACACGGGGCCGACCCGCACCGGCACGCCGGCCGCCTCGGCGGCGTCGACCGCGGCCCGGGCCAACCCGAAGTCGGCCACCGCGGCCAGGTCCAGGCCGCCGGAGCGGATGCGGTTGACGTTGGAGTCGGTCGAGGCCCCCAGGGCCACCACCACGCTGCGCAGGGGCAGGTCGGGGCGCAGCGAGCCGCAGGACCCGACCCGGATGAGGCGCTCGACGCCGTACTGGCGCACCAGCTCGGTGGCGTAGACGGAGACCGAGGGGATGCCCATGCCGTGGGCCACCACCGACACCGGCTGGCCCTGGTGGGTGCCGGTGAAGCCCTCCATGTTGCGCACGTCGGTGACCAGGCGGGCGTCGTCGAGCAGGGTCTCGGCGATGTGGCGGGCTCGGCGGGGGTCGCCGGGCATGAGGCAGACCGGTGCCACGTCGCCCGGGGCGGCGGAGATGTGGGGGGTGGGCACGGCGCCTCCGCGGTGGACGGACGGCCGACGGTAGCGGCTGGCCGCCGGGCTCTCAGGGGCCGGTGGCGGCCGTGGTCGAGTGGCGCAGGCCCGGTACCAGGCCGCCGTCGCCCAGGGCCCGGAGGGCCCGCAGCTCCGCCACGTCGACCACCACGGCGTCGTCGGGCTCGCGGGTGCAGATGAAGGTGACGACGCAGTCGGCGCAGGCCGGCGTGTGCTCGAGGGCGCAGTCGGCGCAGCTGATGCGGAGGGGTTCGGATCGGTCCACGAGGCGATCATGGCCAGGGGGTGTGACAGCGGGGCCCCCGGCCACGCACCATGGAGGCCCCATGGCCGCCGCCCGCCCCGCCCCCGCGCCCCCCGCCCCGCCCCGCCCGGCGCGTGCCGCGCTGGGCGACCAGGCCCTGGCCGCGGGCCGGGCCGCCGGCCTCGACGCGGCCGGCATCGCCACCGCCGAGCCCTTCACCGACACCCGGCGGGTCCTGGAGGAGCGGCGGGCCGCCGGCCTCCACGGGGGCATGGCCTTCACCTACCGCAACCCGGCGCGCTCCACCGACCCGCGGGCCGTGCTGCCCAGCGCCCGGGCCCTGGTGGCCGGGGCCCGGGCCTACGGCGGCGGCCCCCCGGCGGCGCCCACCGGTCCCGGCCCCCACGGGCGGGTGGCCCGGTACGCCTGGAGCGACCACTACGCCGCCCTGGCCGCCGCCCTGGAGGCGGTGGCCGGTGTCCTGCGGGATGACGGCTGGAAGGCGGTGGTGGTGGTGGACCGCAACGACCTGGTCGACCGGGCCGTGGCCCACCGGGCCGGCTTGGGCTGGTACGGCAAGAGCAGCCTGCTCCTCCTCCCGGGGGCCGGGAGCTGGTTCGTCCTGGGGGCCGTGGTCACCGACGCCCCGCTGGCCCCCACCGCCGAGGGGCCCGAGCCCGACGGCTGCGGCGGCTGCACCCGCTGTCTGGCCGACTGCCCCACCGGGGCCATCGTCGCCCCCGGGGTGGTCGACGCCCGCCGCTGCCTGGCCTGGGTGGTGCAGGCCCCCGGGGCCGTGCCCCGCGAGCTGCGGGCGCCCCTCGGCGACCGCATCTACGGCTGCGACGACTGCCAGGACGTGTGCCCGCCCAACCGGGTGGAGCTGCGCCGCCACCGAAGCGATGGAGCCCCGGTCCCCGAGCCTGCGTCCCGGGACCGGGGCGAGGGGCCGTGGGTCGGCCTCCTCGACCTGCTGGCCCTCGACGACGACACGCTGCTGGCCCGCCACGGCCGGTGGTACATCGCCGAGCGCGACCCCCGTCACCTGCGCCGCAACGCCCTGGTGGCCCTGGGCAACGTGGCCGATCCCGACGACCCGGAGGTGGCGGCGGCCCTGGAGCGGGTCCTGGCCGGCCCCGACGACCTGCTGGCCGCCCACGCCGCCTGGGCCGCCCGCCGCCTGGGCCGGGACGACCTGCTGGCGGCCCTGGGCCCGGACCGGGGCCCCGAGGTGCGGGCCGAGCTGGCGGCGCCGGCCCCGGAGGTCCGCCGGTGAGGCACCTGCTGGTCACCAACGACTTCCCACCCAAGCACGGCGGGATCCAGCAGTACCTGTGGGAACTGTGGCGCCGCCTGCCGGCGGGAGACACGGCGGTGCTGACCGCCGCCCACCCCGACGCGCCGGCCTGGGACGCGGCCCAGGGCTTCCGCATCGAGCGCACGCCCGAGCGGGTGCTGCTGCCCACCCGGTCGCTGGCCGCCCGCATCGACCGGCTGGCCGTCGAGGTCGACGCCGAGCTGGTCCTGCTCGACCCGGCCCTGCCCCTCGGCCATCTCGGCCCCCGCCTGGAGCGGCCCTACGGCGTGGTCCTCCACGGGGCCGAGGTGACGGTGCCGGGGCGGATGCCGCCCACCCGCCCGGCCCTGGCCCGCGTGCTGCGGGGGGCCCGGTTGGTGGTGGCGGCCGGCGGCTACCCGGCGGACGAGGCCGAGCGGGCCGCCCGCCAGGGGCTGCCGGTGGTGGTGGTGCCGCCCGGGGTCGACACCGAGCGCTTCACCCCGCTGGCCGAGGCCGAGCGGGCCGCGGCCCGGGCCCGCTGGGGGGTGCCGGCCGACGCCGAGCTGGTGGTGTCGGTCAGCCGCCTGGTGCCCCGCAAGGGAATGGACGTGCTCATCGACGCCGCCGCCCGGCTGGCCCCCGACCGCCCCCGCCTGCGGGTGGTGATCGGGGGCGGGGGCCGGGACGAGGCCCGCCTGACTCGCCACATCCGCCGTACCGGCGCCCCGGTGACCCTCCTCGGCCGCTTCGCCGAGGAGGACAAGCCGGCCCTGTGCGGCATGGGCGACGTCTTCGCCGTGCTGTGCCGCGACCGGTGGGCGGGGCTGGAGCAGGAGGGGTTCGGCATCGTGTTCCTGGAGGCCGCGGCCTGCGGCGTGCCCCAGGTGGCGGGGGCCAGCGGGGGAGCGGCCGAGGCGGTGGCCGACGGGGTGACGGGCACCGTGGTGGCCGACCCCACCGACCCCGGGGCAGTGGCCCGGGCCCTGGCCGCCTACCTGGACGACCCGGCCCGGGCCGAGGCCGAGGGCCGGGCCGCCCGGGCCCGGGCCGAGGCCGAGTTCTCCTACGACCGCCTGGCCCGATCCCTCCAGGACGCCCTGCCCACGGCCGACAGGCTGCGCTGACGGCGGGCGCCGCCACAGTGACGGAGCGTGGTTGCCTCTGGCATTTGACCGCGCTGCGTGGTAGATTGCCGCCGTCCACCACTCATAGTCACGTAGAGAATCATCACGACGACGTTCCGTGTCGTCGGAGAGGGAGAGAGACCCATGGGCCAGACGACCTCCGCGCCGGCCGACCCCCCCCGTCGGACCACGCGCCGCCGTCTCACCGCTCCCCGCCTGCTGGTGGTGGGGGCCCTCCTCCTGGGCGGCCTCGGGCTGGCCGGGGTCGAGCGCCCCCAGCCGGTGGCCGCCTCCGGGCCGGCCCACCCCACCCTGGTCAACCCCCTCCCGGCCAACACCACCCCCCACGTCACCAACGGTGACGTGAAGACGGTGGCCGTGGCCGGCGACACCGTGGTCCTGGGCGGCAACTTCACCGCCTCGACCGACCCCGACGGCACGCCCGTCAACCGGTCCTACCTCCTGGCCTTCGACCGCAGCACCGGCCGGATCCGCCGCGACTGGGCCCCCCAGCTCGACAACGAGGTGTTCAGCGTGGTGGCCGCCCCCGACGGCCAGTCGGTCTACGTCGGCGGCCGCTTCAACCGGGTCGACGGGCTGTCCCAGCTCAAGGTGGCCCGCATCTCCATCGCCGACGGCCGCCCCCTGCCCTTCAAGTCCGGGGTCAACGCCGTGGTCACCGCCATGGCCCTCTCCGGCGACCGCCTCTACATCGGCGGCGTGTTCGGCAACGTGCAGGGCCGCACCCGTCGCGTCGCCGCCCTGGACGCCCAGACCGGGACGGTGGACGACGACGTGGACGTCCCCTTCGCCGGCACCCACCGCGGCGGCGAGGGCAAGATCTGGCGCATCGAGGCCTCGCCCGACGGCCAGCACGTCGTGGTGGTGGGCAACTTCGCCACCGTGGGCGGCCAGCCCCGCAACCAGGTGGTGAAGCTGGACGTCAACGGCGACGGGCCGGTGACCCTCTCGCCCTGGTCCACCACCGCCTTCGCCGGCTACTGCGCCAGCTTCACCGACTACGTGCGCGACGTCTCCTACAGCCCCGACGGCTCGTACTTCATCGTCGTCACCACCGGGGCCAAGGGCACCGGCCTCAACGGCCAGTGCGACGCCGTGAGCCGGTGGGCCGACTCCACCACCGCCGGCGCCACCCCCCAGTGGATCAACTACTCCGGTGGCGACTCGCACTACTCGGTCGAGGCCACGGGGGCCGCGGTGTACGTCGGCGGCCACTTCCGGTGGTCCAACAACCCCTACGGCACCGACTCGCTCGGGCCGGGCGGCGTGGGCACCGAGGGCATCTCCGCCCTCGACCCCAGCAACGGCCTGCCGCTGTCCTGGAACCCGGGCCGAGACCGGGGCCAGGCCGTGTGGCAGATGGTGGCCACCCCCGACGGCCTCTACGTGGCCAGCGACACCGACCGCATCGGCCGGTGGTACTACCACGGCCGCATCGCCTTCTTCCCCCTGGCCGGCGGCCTGCCCGTGCCCCAGCCCGAGCGGGCCGGCCTGCCCGTCCAGCTCGACCAGTACGCCCCGGCCGGCGGTGGCAACCCGGCCCGCATCACCACCCGCGGCTACGACGGCTCCACCCTGGCCGCCCCCACCGCGGCGGTGGCCGACGCCTCGGCCCTCTCCGGCGCCCGGGCCGCCTTCGTGGCCGGCGGGGTGCTCTACACCGCCCACTCCGACGGCACCCTCCGGGCCCGCTCCTACGACGGGACCACCCTGGGCGCTCCGGTCACGGTCAACCTCCAGCGGATGACCACCTTCGCCTCCGACCTGGAGCGCATGAACGGCGCCGTCTACGACGACGGCCGGCTCTTCTACACCGTGAGCGGCTCGTCCACCCTGTACATGCGGTACTTCTCCACCGAGAACCGGGTGGTGGGGGCGGTGCGCTTCGACGTGTCCGGCTCCGGCGGCGGCGTGTCCTACAGCCAGGTCGGCGGCATGGTCCTGGCCGGCCCGCACGTGTACTACGTGGACCGCCAGGCCGGCACCCTGGTCCGGGCCACGTGGCGGCCCGGCGGCGGCATCGACGGGGCCACCCGCACCACCGTCAGCCCGGCCAACGCCAACGGCCTGAGCTGGACCGGCACCGTGCTGTTCGCCCGCCCGGGCCAGGTGTCCAACCAGCCGCCCACCGCCGCGGTGGCCGCCTCCTGCACCGGCCTGCGCTGCGACTTCGACGCCTCGGGCTCCACCGACGCCGACGGCGTGATCACCGGCGTGAGCTGGACCTTCGCCCCCGGCCAGACCGGCACCGGCACCACCACCAGCCACACCTTCGCCGAGCCCGGCACCTACACCGTCTCGGCCACGATCACCGACGACGACGGGGCCACCGCCATCGGCACCCGCACCGTCACCGTCACCGACCTGCCGCCCACCGCGGCCTTCACCGCCCAGTGCGACCAGGGGGCCTGCTCGGTCGACGGCTCCGGTTCCGACGACCCCGACGGCGACGTCGAGTCCTACGCCTGGGCCTTCGGTGACGGGGGCACGGCCACCGGGGAGACCGCCGTCCACTCCTACGACGAGTCGGGCACCTACACCATCACCCTCACGATCACCGGCGGGCGGGGCCGGACGGCCACCGCCACCCGGCAGGTCACCGTCACCGTCCCGGCCGGCCAGGGCTTCGTCGGCGTCAGCGGCACCACCGCCCAGACCACGGCCCTGACCCACCAGGCCACGGTCCCGGCCGACGTCCAACCCGGCGACCAGCTCCTGCTGACCGTGGCCTCCAACGCCGCCGGCACGGCCACCGTGACCCCGCCCTCGGGGTGGTCGGTGGTGGCCTCCGGCGGCACCGCCGGGGCCCGGGTGGCGGTGTTCGGCAAGGTGGCGGCGGCCGGCGACGCCGGCCGCGCCGTGGCCGTCCGGCTCGGCACCGCGGCCAAGGCGTCGGTCGGGGTCGCCGCCTACCGGGGCCTGGCCGTGGTCACCCCCGCCCCGGCGGTGGCCACCGGCTACCGCACGCCGACCACCACGGCGGTGCTGGGCGAGTGGGTCGTGTCCTTCTGGGCCGACAAGTCGGCCACCACCGCCGACCTGGCGCCCCCGGCCGGTGTCACCGAGCGCCGCTCCTTCATCGGCACCGGGGCCGGCCACGTGGCCGACCTGCTGGCCGACAGCGCCGGCCCGGTGGCCGCCGGGCCGGTCGGCGGGCTGGCCGCCACCCCCACCAGCGCGGTGGGCAACGCCATGGCCCTCACCATCCGCCTGGCCCCCACCCCCTAGCCCGGCCCGAGGGCCCGCCGAGGCCACCCGGCCCGGTCGCCGCCGAGTTCGACGGCGGCCGGGCGGCCGGGCAGGATCGGCGTGTGGTCCCCCCGCCCGCCCCGGCCCTGGCCCTGGTCCGGGCCGTCCGGGCCCACGGCGACCGCCCGGCAGCCCCCGGCCCCGGCGCCCCGTCGTGGCGGGCTGTGGCCGACGATGCCCGCCACCTGGGCCTCGGCCTGCGCGACGCCGGCCTGGCGCCGGGTCGCCGGGCCGTGGTCGAGGGCACCGGCCTGGCCCCCCACCAGGTGCTGGAGCGGGAGCTGGCCGTGCTGTCCACCGGGGCCGTCCTGGCCCTCGACCCCGGCGACGAGGTGTCGCCGGTGGCCGTGGTGGGAGCCGACGAGCTGCGGGTCGAGGGCGCGGCCGGGCCCGTCACCTGCGACGTGGACCGGCTCCGGCGCCGGGGCCGAGCGGTCGACGCCGAGGCCCCCGACCGCTACGAGGCCCTCCTGGCCGCCCTCGACCCGGCCGATCCGTCCGTGGCCCTCCCCGGTCGCCAGGCCACCGGGGCCGAGGTGACCTGGGCCCTGCGGGCCGTCGACCGGTGGCTGGCCCCGGCCTTCGACGGCGAGGGACCCGGACCCGTGCTGGTGGTCGACGACGGGCCCGGCCGCGGGGCGGCGGCCGTCCTGGGCCGCTGGTGGCCGGCCCGGGCCGGCGCCCCCCTGGTCGACCCGGGGACCGACCCGGCCGAGGCCGCCCGCCGGGCCGGGGCCACCGTGGTGGTGGCCGGACCCGGGCACTGGCGGGCCGTGGCCGCCGGCCTGCGCGACGCCGGGGCCCGTTCCCGGGCCACCGCCGCCCTGCTGCGCCGGGGCCGGGTGGTGGCCGCCGGCGAGCCCGCCGGGCCCGTCGAGCGGGCCGGCCTGGCCGCCACCCGCCGCTGGGTCGGCGCCGGCCTGCGCGACGTCGCCGGCGTGGCCGGCTTGCGGGCCGGCGTGGCCTGGGACGGCCTCGACCCGGTCGACGCTCGGGACCTGGCCGCGGCCCTGGTGCCGGTGGTGCCCACCTGGTGCGTGGCCGGGGCCCTGGCCCCCGTGGCCTCCGCCCCCGTGGCCCGGCCCGAGCCGGCGTCGGGCTGGGGCCGGCCCCTCCCGGGCCGGGACGTGGTGGCCGACGGGTCCCGGACCACCATCCGGGGCGGTGACCTCCCCGGCGGCCGGCTCACCCTGGTCGCCCGTACCGCGGTCGACGGCCGGGGCCGGGTGCGGCTGCCCCGCCCGCCCCGGGGCCCGGGCGGGGGAGCGGCGTGACCGGGCCCGCCCCCCGGCCGTGGGAGCGGCGCGGGCCCGCCGGCGACGGCCGCCTGCTGGTCCGCCTGTCGTGGGCCGGCACCGCCGTCTCGTGCGTCACCGCGGTGGCCAACGCCGTCACCGGCGACCGCGACCACTACCTCCTGTCCGCGGCGCCGGCCCTGGCCATGCTGGTCCTGGGCAGCTTGGCCTTCCTGGCCGCCTTCGCCCTGGCCGTCGAGCGCAGCCGGACCGAGGCCATCGGGGTGGGCGGCCTCTACTTCCTGTCCGGGTGCGCCCCCCGGGCCGTCCAGGCCACCATGCTGGCCTCGGTGGCGGTGCAGACCGTCGTGCCCCTGGCCGTCACCCTGGTGCGCCCGTTCGTGGCCTTCTCGGTGCTGGCCCCGGTGTGGTCGCTGGGCCTGGCCGGCCTGTGGGGAGCCCGTCACGGCACCTTCCCGCCCCGGCCGGCGGCCGATGGGCCAGAATGCGACCCGGACGATCGGCGAACGGAGGCTCCCACCGATGGGTGATTCGGTCCGAGAGCACATGACGATCGAGGCGCCGGTCGAGGACGTCCTGGCCGTCATCCTCGACATCGAGCGGTACCCCGAGTGGGCCCGCGACCTCAAGGAGGCCGAGGTGCTGGCCCGCGACGACGAGGGGCGGGTGGCCGAGGCCCGCTTCCGGGCCGCCGGCTTCGGCTACAGCACCCAGTACACGCTGGCCTACGACCACTCGGCCGAGGGCGTCCTGTCCTGGCGGCTGACCGAGGGCGACGTCACCCGCAAGCTCGACGGCCACTACGAGCTGGTGGGCCACGACGACGGGACCACCGAGGTGGTCTACGAGCTGGAGGCCGAGCTGGTCCTGCCCCTGCCCGGCTTCGTGAAGCGCCGGACCGCGGCCAAGATCACCCACACCGCGCTGCGCGAGCTGAAGGCCCGAGTCGAGGTGGGCGGGGCGAGCGGGTGACCGGCCCCCGGCCGGGCCGCACCCTCCTCTTCACCGGGAAGGGCGGGGTGGGCAAGACCACGGTGGCGGCGGCCACCGCGGTGCGCTGCGCGGCGGCCGGGGCCCGAACCATCGTGCTCTCCACCGACCCGGCCCACTCCCTGGCCGATGCCCTGGACGTGCCCCTCGGCTCCCGGCCCACCGAGGTCACCCGCAGCCTGTGGGGCCAGCAGCTCGACGCCCGGGAGCGCATGGAGGAGGCCTGGGCCGACATCCAGGAGTGGCTGGTCGACGTGTTCGAGTGGGCCGGTGTGGGCGGGATCGAGGCCGAGGAGCTGGCCCTCCTGCCCGGGCTGGAGGAGATCTTCGGCCTGGTCGACATCAAGGCCTACGCCGAGGGCGGCGAGTGGGACGTCATCGTGGTCGACTGCGCCCCCACGGCCGAGACCATCCGGCTCCTGTCCCTCCCCGACGTGCTGCGGTGGTACATGGAGCGCGTCTTTCCCACCAGCCGGCGCCTGCACCGGGCGCTGGCCCCGGTGCTGTCCCGGGTCACGTCGCTGCCGGTGGCCGGCGACCGGGTGTTCGGCTCGGCCGAGCGCTTCTACGCCCGCCTCGACGGGGTCAAGGAGGTGCTGGCCGACACCGAGCGGACCAGCGTCCGCCTGGTGGTCAACCCCGAGAAGATGGTCATCGCCGAGGCCCGCCGCACCGCCACCTACCTGGCCCTGTTCGGCTACGGCATCGACGCCGTGGTGGCCAACCGCCTCCTGCCCGACTCCGTGTCGGACCCGTGGTTCGACCGCTGGAAGGCTCTCCACGCCCAGCACCTGGCGGCCATCGAGGAGGGCTTCGCCCCCCTCCCGGTGCTCCGGGCCGACCTGGCCGACGAGGAGGTGGTGGGCCTGGACCGCCTGGCCGACCTGGGCCAGGTGCTCTACGGCGACAGCGACCCGGCCGCCCGCCTGCACGACGGGGCGCCGCTGCGGGTGGTGGGCCGGGGCGACGACGTCGAGCTCCAGCTCGACCTGCCCTTCGCCGACCGCGACGACATCGACCTGGGCCGCCACGACGACGAGCTGCTGGTGGCCGTGGGCCCCTACCGGCGGGCCGTCGTCCTGCCCGACTCGCTGCGCCGCCGGCCGGTGGCCGGGGCGGTCCTGCGGGACGGGTGCCTGCACGTGACCTTCGGGGCCGAGCGCCGGGCCGCGGCGGCCGGCAGCCGGTGACCGGCGCCACGCCCGGCGGGGGCGACACCGGCGATCAGGGCCCCGATCCTCAAGAAGGGCGGCCCGGGGACCGATCGAAGGAGGAGCGGCCGCCCCCTGGGGTGGACGCCCTGCAAGCAGCGGCCCGGGAGGCGATCCACGCCACCCGCGCCCTCCTCGACGCCGCGGAGGCCCTGGTGGACGCCCCCGAGATGGTGGAACGCATGGGATCGATCGTGCGCGCCGCCACCGGCGCCGCCACCCGGGCGGCCCGCAGCGCGGCGGGAGGGACCGGCCCCGGCCGGGACGAGGGGCCCGACGACGGGGACGGGGTGCAACGCATCCCGGTCACCTAAGGAGCGCACGATGAGGATCCTTCGACTCACCGGGTCGACGCCCCGCATCTGGGGCATCGACCTGCACCCCCGGCTGACGGTGGTCCACGGCCTGGCCCCCGAGGTCGCCGGCCCCGTCCGGGCCGCCATCGACGCCATCGTCCGGGCCCGCATCAGCGGTCCCGAGCTGGCCGCCGCCGGGCTGGGCGGCACTGTGCTGGTGGGCGACGCCGAGATCCCCCTGGAGGACGTGGCCGAGCGGGCCGCGGGCCTGGTGCCCACCACCCCGCTGGTCGGCTCGGACCTGGTGGCTCCGGCCGCGGCCCTGGCCGCCGGCCGCCAGCGCGCCCTCGACGACGCCCTGGCCCAGGCCCGCGACGCCCTGGCCGACGCCGAGTCGGCCCTGGCCGTGGCCCGCCGCGACTGGGACGACGCCCGCACCGCCCGCGCCACCCGCCTGCGCGACGGCTGGCGCGACCGCGAGGTGGCGGTGGCCGCCCTGCGCGCCGCCCGCGACCAGGCCGCCGATGCCGCCGCCTCGGCCGCCACCCCCGAGCTGGCCCCCCGCCCGCCCGCCGCTGCCTGGGCCGACGACGAGGTGGCCCGCCTGGCCGGGACCCGCCTCCAGGCCGCCCGGGCCGCCCGTGACGCGGCGGCCGCGGCGGTGGCCGAGGCCGAGGAGATCCAGGCCCGGCACCGGGCCGCCACCGCCCGCACCGTGGCCGACGTCGAGGCCCTGCGGGCCGAGCTGGCCGACGTGGAGCGCCAGGCCCTGGCCCTGGCCGCCGCCCCCGCCGCCACCGAGGCCGAGCGCCGGGCCCTGGCCGAGCGCCGGGCCCAGATCGTGGCCGAGGCGGCCGCCCTCGCCCCCCAGCCCACCGATCGCGTGGTCGCCGCCCTGGCCGCCAGCGAGACCCACGGCGGCATCGCCGCGGTGGAGGCGGCCCGGGTGGCCGTCGAGTGGGAGCGGGTGCGGGACCTGGTGGCCGAGGCCGAGGCCGCCCCGCCGCCCGAGATCGCCCCCCCGGCGCCGCCCGCGCCGCCCGCCCCGCCCTCGGCCAACGGCCGGGCCGCGGCCGGTCCCTCGCCCGAGCTGGAGGCCCGGGCCCGGGCCTCCCACGACCGCCTGGCCTCCGCCCGCCGGGCCCTGGCCGAGGCCAGCGGGGCGTCGCCCCTGGAGCCGTCCGAGGTCGAGGCCCTGGAGGCCGCCCACGCCGAGGTGCTGGCCGCCTGGGAGGGCAGCGAGCGCCGCATCGGCGTGGGCAAGGCCCGGCGCCGGCTGGAGGAGGCCCAGCTGGCCGAGCGGGAGATCCTGGCCCGCATGGGCTTCGCCAGCTACACGGAGTTCATGGTCTCGGGCCGGGCCTCGGGCCTGCCGTCCCAGCTCGACACCGAGGAGGCCCGGCGGGAGCTGGTGGCCGCCGAGGAGGCCGTGGCCGCCGCTGACGCCGACCTGGCCGCCGAGGCCGTGGCCATCGCCGAGGCCGAGCGCCGCGCCGCCGCCCCGGCGACGACCCCCCCGCCGGTGGCTGCCGCCCCCGAGTGGGACGCCACCGCGGCCCGGGGTCGCCTGGTCGAGACCCTGGCCGCCCTGCGGGCCCGGGCCGCCGACCTGCTGGGCGAGGATCCCGGCGACGACGTGGCCGGGGTCCTGCGGGACCGCATCGCCACCGACCCCCTGCCGGACCTGCGCATGGCCCTGGACGAGGTCGGCGTCCCGCTGGCCGAGATCATGGACCGCGGCGAAATACAGGTCCGGGGCCGGGCCTGGGTGGCCCGCCAGGAGGACGCGGCCCGCAAGGCTGCGGCCCTGGCCGCCGACCGCCTCCGCATCGAGGACGAGCTGGCCCGACTGGACGCCCAGGACGGCGCCCGAGCGGCCCTGGCCGCCCTGGCCCGCCACCGCGACGACCTCCGGGCCGCCGTGGCCGAGGGTGAGGAGGCCCTGGGGGCGGCGGCCGGGGCCGACGAGCGCCTGGCCCACGACCGGGCCGAGCTGGCCCGGGCCGAGGAGGAGCTGGCCCAGACCGAGGCGGCCCTCGCCGCCCGCCCGGCCCCCGCTCCCGCCCCCGGCTCGACGCCCGACATCCCCGCCTCCCGAGTGGACGTCGACCTGGTGCAGCTCGAGGCCGAGGCCCGGGACGCCCAGACCGCCCTCGACGTGGCCGTGTCCCACCTGCTGCCGGCCGGCGGCCGCTCGGGCGCCGATCCCGACGTCGAGGCCGATCGGGCCCGGGGCCGGGCCGAGGCCCGGATCGCCCTGGCCCGCATGGAGATCGCCAGCCTGGAGCAGATCCGGGCCGAGCGGGCCGGGGGCGACGAGCCCCCCTCGCCCGTCGACGCCGACAGCGTGGCCTGGCGCCTCCTGGCCCGCATGGCCTCCCAGCGCGAGGCCGCCGTCGCCGGCGGGCCCGGGCCGGCGCCCCTCCTGGTCGACGAGCCCTTCGCCGGCCTGGCCGCCACCGACGTGGTGCGGGTGCTGGAGGCCATCGCCGGGCCGGCCTCGGCCGTGCAGGCCATCGTCCTCACGGCGTCGCCCGAGGCCCTGGCCTGGGCCCGTGACGCCGGGCCGGACCGGGTCGGGGTGGTCACCGCGGCCGCCGCCGCCGGCTACGCCGCCCGCTGATCCGCCCGCCGGGCGCCCATCCGGCAGCGGGGGGCGCTCGCGCTGCCTAAGGTGCGGTGATCGAGCACGCGGACGGCATGCCCTCGCTGAGCCATGGCCCCCACCGGCCAGGCCGCGACGTGCCCACCGGCCGGGGTGCCGGTCCTCACGGGCCGTGCTCGACGACTCGGGCCGAGCCCCGGCGCGCCCGTCCCCCACGACGAGGAGGAGCTACGTGACAACCATCTCCGATGCGACGTTTCGCACCCTGGCCGGCTTCCGGCCCGAGGGTGTGCCGGTCACCTCCTGTTACCTGGACGTCGACGGGCGCCGCCTCGTCACCCAGCGCGACCTCGACCAGGAGCTCGACGGCGTCCTCCGGGCCGCCCGGGCCCGGGCCAACGGCACGGCGTCGGTCCACCAGGACCTGGCCCGCATCGAGAGCTACGTGAAGGCCGGCTTCGACCGCTCGCGGGTGCGGGGCCTGGCCCTCTTCTCGTGCGCGGAGCAGGACCTGTGGGAGGTGGTGGCCCTGCCCGTGCGGGTGCGCAGCCGGGTCGTGGTCAACGACCAGCCCGCCCTGGGCCAGCTGGAGGCCATCGCCGAGGTGCAGCGCCGCTTCGGGGTGCTGCTGGTCGACCGCCAGCGGGTGCGCATGTTCGTCTTCGAGCTCGACGAGCTGGTCGAGCACACCGAGGCGACGGGGGAGTCGGCCCGCGACTACGACACCCGGGGCGACCGGGAGCGGGGCGACGTCACCGCCCACGTCGAGGCCCTCACCTCCCAGCACGTGCGCCGGGCCGCGGCGCTGGCCTTCTCGATCTACCAGGAGCACGGCTTCGAGCACCTGTGCGTCGGCGCCCCCGACGACCTGGCCGGCGAGGTCGAGGCCGCCCTGCACCCCTACCTGCGGGACCGGCTCTGCCCGCGCCTGTCGGTCACCCCCCAGGCGCCCGTGGACGCCATCGCCCGGGCCGTGGCGGCCATGGAGGAGGCGGTGGAGCGGTCCCGCGAGGAGGCCATGGTGACCCGCCTGCTCGACGCCGTCGGGGCCGGGGGCCGGGCCGTCACCGGCCTGGTCGACACGCTGGCCGCCCTGGCCGAGCGCCGGGTGGAGCACCTGGTGGTGTCCGACACCTTCGCCCAGGAGGGGTGGAGGTGCGACGCCACCGGCGCCCTGCTGGCCGTGCGGCCCCACCGGGAGGACGACGCCTCCCTCCGGCCCGTGGAGGACGTGGTCGAGGAGGCCATCGACGATGCCCTGGGCCAGGGGTCCAAGGTGGAGATGGTGGTCGGCAACGCCGATCTCGACGTGCACGGGGGCATCGGCGCCCTGCTGCGCTACTAGGCCGTCGTGACCCAGCCCACGACCGGGGGCCCACCCGGCGCGCCCCTGGTCGTGGGGCTCGACCTCGGCGGGACCAAGCTCCTCGGCCTGGCCCTCGACCCGGGCTACGACGGCTCCGAGCCGGTGGCCGAGGAACGGGTCCCCACCCCGGCCGGCACCGAGGCCGTGCTCGACGCCATGGCCGGCCTGGCCTCGTCCCTGCGCGACCAGGTGCAGGCCACGGGCCGGGAGGTGCGGGCCGTGGGCCTGGGGGCGCCGGGCCTGGTGGACCGGGCCGGCACCTTCCGCTTCGGGCCCAACCTGCCCGGCGTGGTCGGCATCCCGGTGGCGGCCGAGCTGGGGGAGCGGCTGGGCCTGCCCGTGGTGGTGGACAACGACGCCACCTGCGCGGCGTGGGGCGAGCACGAGCGGGGCGCGGCCCGGGGCCGGAACCACTCGCTGGTCATCACCCTGGGCACCGGCATCGGCGGGGGCGTGACCATAAAGGGCGAGATCCTGCGGGGGGCCTACGGCTTCGCCGGCGAGTTCGGGCACATGGTCGTCGACCCGGACGGGCCGGAGTGCCCTTGCGGGCGGCGCGGGTGCTGGGAGCGCTACGCGTCGGGCACCGGCATGGGCTGGCTGGCCCGGGAGGCGGTCCGCACCGGCGCCGTGGGGCCCGAGCCCGGCTTCGTGGCCGAGGCCGGCGGCGACGTCGAGGCGGTGCGGGGCGAGCACGTGGTGGCCGCGGCCCGGGCCGGTGACGTGGGGGCCAGGGTGGTCCTCGACACCTTCGCCGACTGGCTGGGGCTCGGGCTGGCCAACCTGGTCAACGTCCTCGACTCGGAGATCGTGGTGGTGGGGGGCGGTGTCTCCGAGGACGCCGACCTGTACCTCGACCGCACCCGGGCCGCCGTGCGCCGCCACCTCTTGGGCGCCGAGCGCCGCCCCCGGGTGCCCATCGTGCCCGCCCGCCTGGGCGAGCGGGCCGGCGCCGTCGGCGCCGCCCTCCTGGCCGCCCTCCGCACCTGAGGCTGTCGACCGTCAGGTGTGGTAGCCGGTGTCGATGGCGCGCTGGAGGCTGGAGGCGATCTCGACCCGGGCCTCCTCGGCGCCCTGGAAGCCGCGGGTGTCGGCCCACTTCCCGGGCTCCAGGGCCTTGTAGATCATGAAGAAGTGCTCGATCTCCTTGGTGAGGTGGTCGGGCAGGTCGCCGATGTCCTGCACGTGGTCCCACCGGGGGTCGCCGGCCACGACGCAGATGATCTTGGCGTCGGGCCCGGCGTCGTCGGTCATCCAGAACACGCCCACGGGCCGGCACCGGATGAGGCAGCCCGGGAAGGTGGGCTCGTCCAGCACCACCAGGGCGTCCAGGGGGTCGCCGTCCTCGCCCAGGGTGCGGTCCACGAACCCGTACTCGGCGGGGTAGACGGTGGCCGAGAACAGCCGCCGATCGAGCTTGATGCGGCCGGTGGCGTGGTCGAGCTCGTACTTGTTGCGGCTGCCGCGGGGGATCTCCACGATCACGTCGATCTGGTCCATGGCCCCGATCATGGCGGCAGTAGGGTGCCGCGATGGAGTTCCGTCGGATCTCGGACCTGCCCCCGTACGTGTTCACCATCATCGACGGGCTGAAGGTGGCGGCCCGGCGGGAGGGCGAGGACGTCATCGACCTGGGGTTCGGCAACCCCGACCTGCCGTCGCCCGAGATCGCCGTCGAGAAGCTGGCCGAGGCGGCCCGCAACTCCCGCAACCACCGCTACTCCTCCAGCCGGGGGCTGCCCAAGCTGCGGGAGGCGGTGGCCGACCTGTACATCCGCCGCTTCGGCGTGGCCCTCGACCCCGAGCGCGAGGTCCTGGCCACCATCGGGGCCAAGGAGGGCTTCAGCCACCTGATGTGGGTGCTGCTGGGCCCCGGCGACTCGGCCCTGGTGCCGTCACCCTCGTACCCCATCCACATCTGGGGCCCGCTCTTCGCCGGCGCCGGGGTGCAGTACATCCCCATGGGCGGGGGCGACCGGGACCTGATCGGCGAGATCACCGAGGCCATCGACAGCGCCTGGCCCCGGCCCCGGGTGCTGGTGGTGTCGTTCCCCCACAACCCGACGACGACGTGCGTGGACCTCGACTTCTTCCAGGCCCTGGTCGACCTGGCCCGGGAGAAGGAGATCTTCGTCGTCCACGACAACGCCTACGCCGAGCTGGGCTTCGATGGCTTCCAGCCTCCGTCCATCCTCCAGGCCGAGGGGGCCAAGGAGGTGGCCGTCGAGCTGTACTCGATGACCAAGTCCTTCTCCATGGCCGGGTGGCGCATGGCCTACCTGGTGGGCAACGCCGAGGTGGTGGCGGCCCTCCAGAAGCTCAAGTCGTACCTGGACTACGGGGCCTTCCAGCCCATCCAGATCGCGGCCACCGTCACCCTCAACGAGGACCAGGACCACCCTCGCGAGGTGCAGGAGATCTACCAGCGCCGGCGCGACACCCTGTGCGACGGCCTGGCCCGGGTGGGCTGGGAGATGGACCCGCCCCGGGGCACCATGTTCGCCTGGGCCCCCATCCCCGAGCCCTACCGGGAGATGGGCTCGGTCGAGTTCTGCTCGTTCCTGGTCCGCGAGGCTCACGTGGCCACCTCCCCCGGCGTGGGCTTCGGCCCCGGCGGCGAGGGCCACGTCCGCTTCGCCCTCATCGAGAACGAGCAGCGCATCGGCCAGGGCATCCGCAACCTCAAGCGCGCCCTCACCAAGCTGGGCTGACCGCCGCTCGCCGGCCGGTCGTTCAGGCGGCGGGGGCGGGGAGGCCGAGGATGCCGCCGATGCAGAAGCGGACGGCGGCGTCGATGACCGGCTGGGGGTCGGCACTGGGGTCGGCGTGGATGCGGGCCGCGCACAGGTGCTGGGTCACGCCGACCACGGCCCGGGCCAGCAGGTCGGGGTCGCCGTCGGGGATGCGGCCCTCGGCGATGGCTCGGCGCAGGGCGACGGCGGCGTCGTCGGCGGCCACGTCCTCGCCCTTGCGGATGCCGGGGGCGAAGCGCTCCTCGGTGGCCGCGAAGCGGATGAGGGTGATGACGTCGCGGTGCTCGGCCATCCACTCCATGCCGGCCCGGATGCCCCGCTCCAGTTGCTCCACCGGGTCGTCGATCCCGGCGATGGCGTCGCGCTGGTGGCGGCGCCGGGCCAGCTGCCCGTCGCGCAGGATCTCGGTGAGCAGGGCCTCCTTGGACGAGAAGTACCAGTAGAAGACGCCCTTGCCCACGCCCACGGCGTCGACCACGTCGGCCACCGAGGTCGGGTGGTAGCCCTTCTCGGCGAACAGGCGAGTGGCCACCTCGATGATCTGGCGCCGCCGCTCCTCGCCCCGGGCGGTGAGCCGGCGGTCGGCAGCGTCGTCCATCGGCCCCACGGTACAGCCTTGACCATCTGGTCAAGATGATGGCGAGCCGGCAACAGCGGCTTCCCGGGACGGAAACACGTGGTTCACACGCCCTCCGTAGGGTCCGGCCCATGGAGACCTACGTCGTCCGAGTGTGGCTGCCCGACCGGCCCGGTGCCCTCGGTGCGGTGGCCAGCCGCATCGGGGCGGTGCGGGGCGACGTGGTCGGCATCGACATCCTGGAGACCGGCGACGGCGTGGCCGTGGACGAGCTGGTCGTCCGCCTGCCCCAGGAGTCGCTGGTCGACCTGCTGGTGGGCGAGATCCAGGAGGTGGACGGGGTCACCGTCGAGGACGTGAAGCGGGCCGACGCCACCGGCCGCGACCCCCGGCTCGACGCCCTGGAGACGGCGGCCATCCTCTGCGGCGCCGACACCATGGACGAGCTGCTGCGGGCCCTGGTGGTCCACGGGTCCCGCACGCTGGGCGCCGAGTGGTCGGCGGTCGTCGATCTGGGCGACGGGGCGGTGCGGGCCACCTGGGGCCCGGCCCCGCCCACGGCCTGGCTGTCGGCCTTCGTGCACGGCGCCCGGGCCGGCGGGGCCGACGCCACCGGCGGTGACGACGTGGCCTGGGCCCCGCTCCCCGGGGTCGACCTGGCCCTGGTGGCCGGCCGGGCCGGCACCCCGTTCCGGGCCAAGGAGCGCCGGCAGGTCGCCGCTCTCGCCCGCGTGGCCGGCACCCGGGCCCGCGAGGTCGGCCGCGAGCGTGCCCAGCGGGCCCACCCCACCACCCTCAGCACGCCCTGACCACCGGCCCCACCCGAGGAGATCCCGTGCGCACCCCCTCCGCCGCCCTGCTGCGATCCGGCCTGGCCCGGACGCCGAGGAGGAAGCCGACCCCGCCCGGCCTCGGCCGCCGGGGCCGCTGGTCGCCTCCCTTCCCCCCGACCTGAGCGGCGAGCCGATGGACGGAGGGCAGTGGCACGCAGCCCGGGCCCGCGACCGCGCCGGCCCCGCCGAGCGGTGGACCTGGCGGCCGGCCCGCCCGCCCTGGTGCCACCGGCGGTCGCCGCCGGCCTACCGGCCCCGCTGGCCCTGACCGCTCAGGCCGGCTGCTCCCAGCCCCGGCACCGGGCCACGGCGTCCAGCCAGCGGGCGTGCTCGGCGTCGGCCCGGTCCCGGTCGGCGGCGGGGGACACCGATAGGCCCGCGGCCCACAGGTCGGCGATCTCGTCGGTCGAGCCCCACACCCCCTCGGCCAGGCCGGCCAGGTAGGCCGCGCCCAGGGCGGTGGTCTCGGCCACCGCGGCCCGGGTGACGGGCACACCGAGCTGGTCGGCCTGGACCTGGAGGAGCAGCTCGTTGGCCGAGGCCCCGCCGTCGACCCGCAGCTCGGTGACGGCGTGGCCCGAGGCGGCGGACATGGTGTCGACCACGTCCCGGGTCTGGTGGGCCATGGCCTCGATCACGGCCCGGGCCAGGTGGGCCCGGGTGGTGCCCCGGGTGAAGCCGACAAGCAGGCCCCGAGCGTAGGGGTCCCACCACGGGCTGCCCAGGCCGGTGAAGGCCGGCACCAGGTAGACGCCGTCGGTGCTGTCCACGGAGGCGGCCAGGGGACCGGTCTCCTCAGCCGAGGAGATGATGCCAAGCCCATCGCGCAGCCACTGCACGGCGGAGCCGGTGGAGAAGATGGCGCCCTCGTACGCGTAGTCGGTGCGGGTGCCGTCGCCGTCGGGGAGGGTCCAGGCCACGGTGGTGAGCAGGCCCTCGACCGGCTCGGGGCACGTCGGGCCCACGTTCATGAGCACGAACGATCCGGTGCCGTAGGTGTTCTTGGTCAGGCCCGGGGTGAAGCAGGCCTGGCCGAACAGGGCGGCCTGCTGGTCGCCGGCCACGCCGCTGACCGGGATGCCCCCGGGCAGCCCGGTCTCGCCCACGGTGACGCCGAAGCGCCCGGAGGAGGGCCGCACCTCGGCCAGGGCCGAGCGGGGCACGCCGAACAGGTCGCCCAGCTCGCCGGACCAGTCCAGGGAGCGGATGTCGAACAACATGGTGCGGCTGGCGTTGGACGGCTCGGTGGTGAAGCACTCCCCCCCGGTCAGGTTCCACAGCAGCCACGTGTCGATGGTGCCCACGGCCAGGTCGGGGGTGACCTCGACGCCGCCCTCGGTGAGCAGCCACTCGACCTTGGAGGCCGAGAAGTAGGGGTCGAGGACCAGGCCGGTGGCCGGGCGGACCAGGTCCAGGGCGCCCTGCTCGCGCAGCGCGTCGCAGCGGGCCGCGGTGCGCCGGTCCTGCCACACGATGGCCCGGTGCAGGGGCCGGCCGGTGCGGCGGTCCCAGGCCACCACCGTCTCCCGCTGGTCGGTGATGCCCATGGCGGCCACCGGTTGCTGGAGGTCGACGATGAGCTGGTTGGTGACGGCCACCATCGCCGCCCAGATCTCGCTGGCGTCGTGCTCCACCCACCCGGGCCGGGGGAAGTGCTGGGTGATCTCCTGGTACCGGAAGCCGACCGGCGTCCCGGACTCGTCGACGGCGAAGGCCCGCACCCCCGTGGTGCCGGCGTCGAGGGCGATGACCACAGCCATGGCCGCCGACCCTAGGGGGCCGAACGTGCCGGTAGGGTCGCCGGACGACCCGGCTGCGGAGGAGGAGAGGGAGACGGTGCGACTCGGCGTCCTGACCAGCGGGGGCGACTGCCCGGGCCTCAACGCCGTGATCCGGGCCGTGGTCCGGACGGTCGAGCGGCGGCTCGGCGGCGAGGTCCTCGGCTTCCGGGACGGCTACCTGGGGCTGATGGAGGACCGCCACGAGGTGCTGACCATCGAGCGGTGCCGGGGCCTCCTGCCCAAGGGGGGCACGGTGCTGGGCACCAGCCGGCACCAGCCCTACGCCCACGACGGGGGCCTGGCCGCGGTGCGGGCCACGGTGGCCGCCCACGACCTGGCCGGGGTGGTGGTCATCGGGGGCAACGGCAGCCTGGCCGCGGCCCGCGACCTGGGCACCGACGGCGTGCGGGTGGTGGGCGTGCCCAAGACCATCGACAACGACCTCGGGGCCACCGAGGTCACCTTCGGGTTCGACACCGCGGTGGCCACCGCCACCGAGGCCATCGACCGGCTCCACACCACGGCCGAATCCCACGACCGGGTCATGCTGGTGGAGGTGATGGGCCGCCACGTGGGACACATCGCCACCTGGGCCGGCATCGCCGGGGGGGCCACCATCATCCTGGTGCCCGAGGAGCCCTTCGACATCGACGAGGTCTGCGCCACCCTGCGGCGCCGGCACGACCAGGGCCGCTTCGCCTCCATCGTGGTGGTGGCCGAGGGGGCGCTGCCGGTGGAGGGCACCCTGACCCTGCCCGACCCCGGGCTCGACGACTTCGGCCACCAGCGGCTGGGCGGCATCGCCCACGCCCTGGCCCCCGAGATCGAGGCCCGCACCGGCTTCGAGACCAAGGTGGTGGTGCTGGGCTACCTGCAGCGGGGCGGGTCGCCCACCGCCGCCGACCGGGTGCTGGCCAGCCGGTTCGGGGTGGCGGCGGCCGAGGCTGCGGCCGAGGGGGCCTGGGGGTCGATGGTGGCCCTGCAGGCGGGGCGGATCGTGCGGGTGCCGCTGGCCGACGCGGTGGCCTCGTCCAAGACGGTGCCGGCCGACATCCACGCCGTGGGCAAGGTCTTCTTCGCCTGAGCGCCCGGGGCGGCCCTCAGTCCGGGTCGGGGTCCAGGGACCGGTAGTCGGCTCGGGTGACCACGTCCTTGGTGCCGGCGGCCCGGGCCGTGAAGGCTTGGATGGCGTCGCCCTCGCGGCGGAACCGGACCCGCTCGATCTCGGCGGTCCGCAGGGCGGTCACCGTCAGCACCACCTGGGCGAAGGTGCTCACCGCGGCCTCGCCCTCCCGGGTGTAGAAGGCCTCGTTCAGGTCGATGGTCAGGGTGCCGTCGTCCAGGTCCCAGCCCAGCAGGTCGCTCTCGGTGGGGATGGACGTGGTCAGGCCCTCGTCCAGGTCCCGGGTGGTGGGCCCGGCCAGCAGGGCCTCCAGGGCCCGCTCGGGGTTGGGCTCGTCGTCGAGGCCCCGGCGCCGGGCCACCAGCACCCGGGACCCCTCGCCCGAGCTCAGGTAGATGTCGGTGGCGTTGGCGCTGTCGGCCGGGGCCGAGCTGGGGGCGGCCACCGTGGTGCTGGTGTCGGCGGCCAGGACCCGGGGCGAGTCATCGGTGGGGATGCCGCAGGCCGCCACCGGGGCCAGAGCGGCAACCGCCGCGGCCAGGACGGCCAGGGCGCGCCGGCGGGGTGTCACGCCCGGGCCACCGGGAGCTGGACCACGAAGCGGGCGCCGGGCTCGCCGTCGGGCCGATCCTCGACCCACACCCGCCCCCCGTGGAGGCGGGCGTGCTCGGCCACCAGGGCCAGGCCCAGGCCCACCCCGTCGCCCGAGGCGCTGCGCCGCCCGGCCCCGGCGCCGCGCGAGAAGCGGTCGAAGATGCGGCCCCGGTCCTCGACCGGCACCCCTGGCCCGTTGTCCTCCACGGCCAGGAGCACGGTGTCGCCGGCGGCCTCCACCGCCACCCGGGTGGGCCCGTCGCCGTAGGCATCGGCGTTGCCCAGCAGGTTGTCGAGGATGCGGACCAGCCGGCGCTTGTCGGCCCGGATGACCAGGTCGTCCAGCTCGGGCTCCAGCTCCACCGGCACCGGGGAGCGGCCGGCCCGGGCCTGGGCCACGGCCTGGTCGACCAGCTCGGGCAGGCGAACCTCCTCCAGCGACAGCCGGGCCACCCCGGCGTCGAAGCGGGAGATCTCCAGCAGGTCGTCGACCAGCTGTTGGAAGCGGGAGACGTCGGCCTCCATCAGGACCACGGCCGAGCGGGAGGCGTCGTCGGGCATCTCGTCGCGGCGCGACGCCAGCACCGACACCGAGGCGGCCAGGGTCATGAGCGGGCTGCGGAGCTCGTGGCTGACGTCCGAGGCGAACCGGCCGTCGCGGTCGATCCGCTCCTCCAGGGCGTGGGCCATGTGGTTGAACGAGGACACCAGCACGTTCAGGTCCGGGTCGTCGGTGCCCTCCAGGCGGGTGTCGAGGCGGCCGCCGGCGATGGCCTCGGCGGCCAGGCCCACGTTGGCCAGGGGCCGCAGCGTGCGGCGGCTCAGCCAGTAGCCCAGGGCCCCGCCCACTAGGGTGGTGACCACCGAGGCCCCGAACAGGGACACGGCCAGCGAGCCCAGCGTGTCCTCCAGCTCCGAGAACGAGATGGCCTCGTAGTAGGCGGCGTCGCCGTCGTTGATGGGGATGCCGACGATGAGCTCCGGCTCGCCGTCCAGCTCGACCCGCATGCGGGCTGACTCGCCCTCGACCACCGTGTCGCGCAGGGCGGGGGGGACGGCGTCGCCGCTGAAGGCCAGCTGCAGGGGGATCGGCTCCCACCCGCTGCCCGGCCGGCGCAGCTCGACCAGGGGCCGGGAGCTGGACGGGTTGGCCAGGTCGCCCAGGGCCCGGTTGATGGCCTCGTCGTCCTCGGCCACCAGGACCTGCTGGCTCATCTGGTTGGCGTTGATCTGGGCCTGTCGGACGGCCGCCGCCTCCCGCTGGTTGATCAGGTTCTCGCGGGTCAGGCCCCAGGTGGTGCCGGCCAGCAGGGCGGCCAGGACGGCGGTGCTGGCCGCGAAGGCGAAGGTGATGCGGGCCCGGAGCCCCAGGCGGGCCGGCAGGGGGAGCCGCAGGAGGCGGCGGGGGGGCACCGGCGTGCTCAGGTCTGGAGCTTGTAGCCCAGGCCCCGGACGGTGACCACGTGGCGGGGGTTGGCCGGGTCGACCTCGACCTTGGTGCGCAGGCGCCGCACGTGGACGTCCACCAGGCGGCCGTCGGCGAAGTAGCCGTGGCCCCACACCCGCTCCAACAGCACCTCCCGGGACAGGACCCGGCCCGGGCTGTTGGCCAGCTCCAGCAGCAGGCGGAACTCGGTCTTGGTCAGGTGGACCTCGTCGCCGCCCCGGCGCACCACGCCCTCCTCGGGCACGATCTCCAGGTCGCCGAAGCGGAGGTGGGTGGCCCCCGAGTCGGTGGCCCGGACCCGGCGCAGCAGGGCCCGGATGCGGGCCGAGAGCTCCTTGGGGGCGAACGGCTTGGTCAGGTAGTCGTCGGCCCCGGCCTCCAGGCCGGCCACGATGTCGTGGGTGTCGTCGCGGGCGGTGACCATGATGATGGGCACGTCGCTCTCCCGGCGGACCTGGCGGCACACCTCGAAGCCGTCCACGCCGGGCAGCATGATGTCGATGAGCACCACGTCGGTGGGGGCCTGGCGGAAACGCTCCAGGGCGTCCTCGCCGGTGGCCGCCTCCTCCACCTTCCAGCCCTCGTCCTCGAGGGCCAGCTTCACCGCGGTCCGGATGCGCTCGTCGTCTTCGACCGTGAGGATGCGGGTCGCCACCCCTGCATCGTGCCTCATGCGGGGGGCGCGCGGCGACCACCCCCCGCCTCAGGCCTCCGCCGCTCCCGCCGCCGACACCAGGGCCCGCAACGGGCCGGCCAGGCGGGGACCGGCGGCCACCACGCACGGCCCGGGCAGGCGCCCGTCGAGCGGCCCGCCGTCCAGGTCGGTGACCTCGGCGCCGGCCTCGGTGGCCACCAGGCCCCCGGCGGCCCAGTCCCAGGCCTGGAGACCCCGCTCGTAGTAGCCGTCCAGGCGGCCGCAGGCCACCCAGCACAGGTCGACCGCGGCGGCCCCCACCCGGCGGATGTCGCGCACCTCGGGCAGCACCCGGGCCAGCACCTCGGCCTGGCGGCGTCGGCGCTCGGGGTCGTAGCCGAAGCCGGTGCCCACCAGGGCCAGGGCCGGCTCGGCCACCGTGGTGCAGGTGATGGAGGTGCCGTTGCGGGTGGCGCCGTGGCCCCGGGCGGCGGCGAACACGTCGCCGTGGAGGGGGTCGACCACGGCCCCGGCCACGATCCGGCCCCCGTGCTCGGCCGCCACCGACACGTTGCAGCCCGGGATGCCGTAGAGGAAGTTGACGGTGCCGTCGATGGGGTCGACCAGCCACCGCACCCCGGAGGAGCCGGTGCGGTCGGCCCCCTCCTCGCCCACCACGCCGTCGTCGGGGCGGGCCGCCAGCAGGGCCGCCACCACCAGCGCCTCCACCTCCCGGTCCACCTCGGTGACCGGGTCGGTGGCCGAGCTCTTGGTCGTGACCCGCAGGTCGGCGGTGCCGGCCCGGGCCCGGATCCGCTCGGCGGCCCCGGTGGCCACGGCCACGGCCAGGTCGCGCAGGGCGACGGCGTCGGGCTCGTCCTCGGGCGTCACGGCCTCGGGCATCAGGGGCGGCGGCGACCCGGGCCGGGCGGCGGGCGGCCCTCGGACCGGGCCCGGTCCTCGATGGTCCGCCACTCGGTCATGGCCCGCAGGACCAGGACGGCCACCACGGCCACCCCGGCGGCGGCCAGCACCGCTCCCACCAGGCCCCCGACCGCGGCGCCGGCCCCGGCGCCGCTGGGGCCCCCCGAGAGGTCGACGATGCCGTAGCCGATGAGCCCCCCGCAGGCGCCGGCCACGGCGATGGCCACCACGGCCAGCACCCGGGCGCTGGTGGAGGGGGCGGCCGAGGGCAGCTCCACCCGGCCGTCGGCCGGAGGGCGGGGCCGGGAGCCGCCGGGGGCGGGATCGGACGGGGGCGCCATCGGGGCCGACCGTAGCGGCGCCGTCCCACGGTGCCCCACCCGGCGCCGGGCGGGACCGGGGTGGGTGGGGCCGGGGCGGGCGGGACGGCGGGGCGGGGGCGGGGGTCGCCGCCGCCCTAGAGTTGCCGGCCGTGCCCGTGCTGGTCGTGATCCCGACCTACGACGAAGCCGAGAACGTCGCCGACGTCCTCGGCCGGGTGCGCGCCGCGGTGCCCGACGCCCACGTCCTGGTGGTCGACGACAGCAGCCCCGACGGCACCGCGGACCTGGCCGAGGCGGCCGGGCGCGAACTGGGCCAGGTCGACGTGCTGCGCCGCCCCGGCAAGGGCGGGCTGGGGCCCGCCTACCGGGCCGGGTTCGCCTGGGGGCTGGAACGGGGCTTCGACGTCCTGGTGGAGATGGACGCCGACCTCTCCCACGACCCCGCGGCCCTGCCCGACCTGCTGGCCGCGGTGGCCGGCGGGGCCGACCTGGCCATCGGCAGCCGCTACGTGCCCGGCGGCAGCGTGCCGGGCTGGCCCCGGCACCGCCTGGCCATCTCCCGGGCCGGCAACCTCTACGTCTCGGCCTGCCTGGGCATCGGCCTGCGCGACGCCACCGCCGGCTACCGGGCCTACACCGCCGAGGCCCTCCGCGGCCTCGACCTGGCCTCGATCACCACCTACGGCTACGGCTTCCAGATCGAGATGGCCTACGCCCTGATCCGCCAGGGGCGGACGGTGGTCGAGGTGCCCATCACGTTCCGCGACCGCATCCGCGGCACCTCCAAGATGTCGCTCGGCATCGTGGGCGAGGCCCTGCGCCTCGTCAGCTGGTGGGGCCTGCGCGATCGCGTCCTGCGGCGGGCCCGCCCCGCCGCCCACCAACCGGTCCAGAGGGGGACCCCATGAGCTCCACCACCTCCGACACGGCCCCGGCCGTCGCCGCTGCCGCCCCGACCGCCGCCACCGCCCACGGGCCGGTGGCGGGGGCCACCGTGGAGGGCGTCCACGTGTTCCGGGGCGTGCCCTACGCCGCCTCCACCGCGGGGGAGGGCCGCTTCGCCCCGCCCCGCCCGCCCGAGCCGTGGACCGATGCGCTCGACTGCACCGGCCCGGGCCGGGCCGCCCCCCAGAACCCCTCCATCCTGGAGACGGCCCTGGGCGAGACCGGCCTGGCCTACGACGAGGACTGCCTGCAGGTCAACGTGTTCAGCACCGACCTGGGGACCTCGGCCCCGGTCATGGTCTGGTTCCACGGCGGCGGCTTCGAGACCGGCACCGCCTCCATGAGCTGGTACGACGGCTCACGCCTGGCCCGCCGGGGGGTGGTCGTGGTCGCCGTCGGCTACCGGCTGGGGGCCCTGGGCTACCTGGACCTGCCCGGCGTGGAGGGCAGCGGCTGCTTCGGCCTCCTGGACCAGGTGGCCTCGCTGCGCTGGGTCCGCGACAACGTGGCCGCCTTCGGCGGCGACGCCGACCGGGTCACCGTGTTCGGCGAGTCGGCCGGGGCCATGAGCATCGGCGCCCTGCTGGCCGCGCCGGGCACCGAGGGCCTGTTCCACCGGGCCATCCTGCAGAGCGGCTCCACCCACAACGTCCAGGATCCGGCGCTGGCCGGCCGCATCGCCGGCCGCTTCGCAGCCGAGGCCGGTGTCGACCTCGGCGACCTGGACGCCCTGCGGGCCCTGCCCGTGGCCACGGTGCTGGCCGCCCAGGGCGAGATCGGGCGCAGCGACGACGGGCAGTTCGGCCTGCCCTGGCAGCCGGTGCTGGGCTCCGAGGCCGTGCCCCGGGACCCCATCGACGCGGTGCGGGACGGCGTGGCCACCGGCATCGAGATCCTGGTGGGCACCACCCTCGAGGAGATGAAGCTGTTCCCCCTCATCACCCCGTCGCTGGCCGACGTGGACGACGAGGCCCTGGTGGCCCGGGCCGGGGCCTTCGAGGCCCTCATGGGCCGGGAGCCGGGCAGCCTGCTGGCGTCCTACACCGAGCGCCTGGGCCACCTGCCCGCCCCCGACCGGTGGCTGGCCCTGCTCACCGACCTGGTGTTCCGCATCCCGGCCATCCGCCTGGCCGAGGCCCAGGCCGCCCACGACACGCCGATCCGCATGTACCTCTTCGCCGAGGCCAGCGACATGCTCGGCTCCTGCCACGCCCTCGACCTGCCCTTCACGTGGGACAACATCGACATGCCCGGGACCGAGCTGCTGGTGGGCGAGATCAGCGAGGCCCGGCGCACCCTGGCCCGCCGGCTGGGTGACGTGTGGGCCGCCTTCGCCCGGGGCGAGGCCGACCCCGCCGCCCCCGACATGCCGGCCTGGCCGCTCTACGAGCCCGGGCGCCGGGCCACCATGTGGTTCAGCGCCGAGCGGGTGGCGGTGGTCGAGGACCCCATGGGCGTCGAGCGCACCTGGTGGGACGGCCTGGAGGGCGGCCTGGGCTTCGACCTGACCATCGTGGCCTGAGCGGCGGGCCGGCCGGGGCGACGGGCGAGGAGCGACCGGTGCGTGACTGGCTGGTGGGCGGCGGGCTGGTCACGGGGCCCGAGGGCGTGCTGCTGGTGCAGAACCGGCGCCGGGACGGCCGCCTCGACTGGTCGCCCCCCGGCGGGGTCATCGACCCGGGGGAGACCCTGATCGGGGGCCTGACCCGGGAGGTCGAGGAGGAGACGGGCCTGCGGGTCACGGGCTGGGCCGGCCCCACCTACGAGATCGTGGCCGAGGCCCCCGACATGGGGTGGCGGCTCCGGGTCGAGGCCCACCGCAGCACCGGGCACGAGGGCGACGTGGCCGTCGAGGACCCCGACGGCATCGTGGTGGCCGCCGCCTTCGTGGGCCCGGCCGAGTGCCGGGCCCGCCTGGCCGGCGCCCCCCGCTGGGTGGGCGAGCCGGTGTGCGACTGGCTGGCCGCCCCCTGGGACGGCACCCGGTCCTACGCCTACCGGGTCGAGGGGACCCTGGCCGCCGGGACCGTCGCCGTCCACCGCCTGCCCTGAGCCGGCCGCCGGGCCAGGGGTACGGTTTGCCCTTGGACCGCAGCGACGAGCGCACGATCCTCCACGTCGACATGGACGCCTTCTTCGTGTCGGTGGAGCTGCTCCGCCGCCCGGAGCTGCGCGGCCGGCCGGTGGTGGTGGGGGGCGGAGGCCCTCGGGGCGTGGTGGCGGCGGCCTCGTACGAGGCCCGGTCCTTCGGCGTGTTCTCGGCCATGCCGTCCGGCCGGGCCCGCCGCCTGTGCCCCGAGGCCGTGTTCCTGCCCGGCGACCACGCCCACTACTCGTCGGTCAGCCGCCGGGTCATGGACCTGTTCCGGTCGCTCACCCCCCTGGTCGAGCCGCTGTCGCTGGACGAGGCCTTCCTGGACGTCACCGGCGCCCGCCGCCTCCACGGTGACGGCCCCACCATCGCCGCCACCCTGCGCCGGCGGGTGCACGAGGAGGAGGGCCTGACCTGCACGGTGGGCGGGGCGTCGGTGAAGTTCCTGGCCAAGCTGGCCACCACCCAGGCCAAGCCCCGACCGTCGCGGGCCGGGCCGGTGGTCGGCTCCGGGGTCCACGTGGTGCCGCCCGGGGACGAGCTCCGCTTCCTCCACCCCCTGCCGGTCGAGGCCCTGTGGGGCGTGGGGCCGGCCACCCGGGGCCGCCTCGACCGCTACGGCATCCGCACCGTGGGCGACCTGGCCGAGCTGCCGGTGGCCACGCTGGAGGCCGCGGTGGGGCGGGCCCACGGCCGGCACCTGTGGGAGCTGGCCCACGGCATCGACCCCCGCGCCGTCGAGCCCGACCAGGCCCTCAAGTCGATCAGCCACGAGGAGACCTACCCCACCGACCACCACGACCCCGAGGTGCTGCGCCGGGAGGCGGTGCGCATGGCCGACGCGGTGGCGGCCCGCCTCCGGAGCCGGGGGACGACGGCCCGCACCGTCACCATCAAGGTGCGCTTCGGCGACTTCCGGACCATCACCCGCAGCATCACGCCCCCGGCGCCGGTGGCCACCGGGCCGGCCGTGGCCCGGGCGGCCAAGGCCCTGCTGGCCAAGGTGGACGTGTCCGAGGGGGTGCGGCTCCTGGGGGTGGGGGTCAGCGGCCTGGGCGGCGGGCCGGGCACGGTGGCGGGGGAGCAGCTCAGCCTCCTCGACCCGCCGGCCCCCGAGGGCGACGGGGCGAGGCCCGGGGACCCCCCGCCGGCCTCGGACGAGGACTGGACGGCGGCGTCGTCGGCCATCGACGACCTGCGGGCCCGCTTCGGGGCCGACGCCGTGGTGCCGGCCGCCCTGGCCGGCCCGGCCGGCATCCGGGTCCGGCGCCGGGGCGACCAGCAGTGGGGGCCCGACCAGCCGGTCCCGGAGGGGTGACGGGGGCCCTCCTGCGCGTTGTCGGCCGCCGGTCCCTGTGCGAGACTCGTCCCCAGCCGGCCGGGGATCCTGCCCGTCCCCCTCCCCGGTGAAGGTGAAGGGATCGACATGCCGCTCTCGGAAGACGAACAGCGGATCCTGCAGCAGATCGAGCAGCAGTTCCACGAGCAGGACCCCGGCCTGGCCGGGGAGATGGGCCGCCACAGCGTCTACGCCCACCACCTGCGCCTAATGAAGTGGGCCGGCGCCGTGTTCGCCGTCAGCCTCGTCGTGCTCCTGGCCGCCCTGGCCTTCGAGCACAACTTCCTGGTCGCCTTCCTGGGCTTCGTCGGCATGCTGGGCGCCGCCCTGTGGTTCTACCGCAGCCTGGAGAAGCTGGGCCGGGCCGGCGTGCAGCAGATGACCGCCTCCCTGCGGGCCCGGGGCTTCGGCGACGGCATGAAGGGCGCCACCGAGCGGGTGCGCGAGCGCCTCCGGCGCGACGAGGAGTAGCGGCTCACCGGGCCCGCATGGCGGGCCGGGGGTCGACCAGCGCTCGCAGGCGCGCCCGCCAGCCCTGACGTCGGCGGGCCTCGTCGCCGACCTGGCGGGCCAGGCCCTGGGCCTCGGTCACCAGGGCCGGGTCGCCGGCGGCGCCGGCCGGGGACCAGGTGGCCCGGGTGACCAGGTCGGCCAGGCGGGCCAGGTCGGGGGCGGCCGGGCCGACCACCGCCGCCGTCCGCCGCGCGTACTCGGTGTCGGTCTCGGCCGGCGCCCGCGGCCCCACCATGGGGGCGGTGGCGTCGACGGCGTCGACGGCGTCGGCCCACGCGGCCCGGACCCGGGCCGGCACGCCGGGGGCCCGTCGCCGGCGCCGGCGACGGGCGGCCCGCAGCGCGGCCAGGACCAGCACGTCGAGCACGACCACCCCGGCCACCACCGCCACCGTGCTGGCCGTCACCGCCGCCGGGCCGGCGTCGAGGACTTCGGTCACCACCGCGGCCGGGCCGGAGCCGTCGTCCCCGTCGGGGGGCTCCGGAGGCCCCGGGGGCGGGACGGCGTCGGCCTCCAGGCGGGGGCGGGCGGTGGAGGGGACGGTCCCCAGCCGGGGGTCGGTCGAGCCCGCCCCGGGGCCGCCGGTGGCCCCGGGGGCGGTGGTCGTCGTGGTCGACGGGCCGTCCCCCTCGTCCTGGGCCGGGCGGACGCCGGTGTAGGCGTCGGTCCCGGGCTGGCCCCGACCCGGCGTGGGCTCGAAGGGCACCCAGCCGGCGCCCGGGATGAAGACCTCGGGCCAGGCGTGGGCGTTGCGGCCCCGCACCGTGAACGTGGTGCCGGCCTGGTCGGCCTGGCCGGGGGTGAAGCCCACCGCCACCCGGGCCGGCAGGCCCAGGCTGCGGGCCATGGCCGCGAAGGTGCCGGCGAACTGCTCGCAGTAGCCCCGCCCGGCGGCCAGGAAGGCCTCGATGGCGGTGCCGTCGTGGCCGCCGCCCACCCCGGCCAGGTCGTAGGTGAACTCGGAGCGGAACCAGTCCTGCAGGGCCCGGGCCAGGGCGTAGGGGGTGGGGGGGACGCCGGCGGTGACCCGGCGGGCCGTGGCCGCCACCTCGGGGGCCAGGCCCGGGGGGAGCTGCGTGGCCTCGGCCAGCTCGTCGGACAGGGGATCGGGCAGCGGGGCCCGCAGGTCGGCCGGCGTGAAGCGGGGGACCCGGGAGCGGACCGTGTAGCGGGCCCGGTCGCTGTCGGGCAGGTCGCCCTGCACGATCAGCGTGGCCAGCGACCCGTTCCAGCGCAGGTCGATGCTGGAGGACTCCATGTCCACCGGGGTCAGCGCAGCCGGGGCCCAGATCGTCCCCAGGTCGCGGATGGTGAAGGCCTGCACCAGGTCCTCGGTGGCGGCCTCGGGGGGGTGGGTGGGCAGGGTGCCGTCGGCCTTGGAGAAGTCCTCGCTCCGCAGCGACCAGACCTCGCCGTCGAAGCGGTCGAGCGAGGTCAGCCGCCAGTACGCCGGACGCTCGGCCCGGACCTGGAAGACGACGGTGTTGCTCTGCTCGACCAGGCGCGACCGGATGTCCACCAAGGGGCTGATGGTGGTGCGGGTGGAGGTCGGGTCGCCGTCGCGCCAGTCGACCAGGGCGTCGCTGCGGGCCCCGGGCAGGTGAGGCGCGGCCACGCCGGCCACCGACGCCGCCACCAGCGCCACCGCGGCGCCGGCCCGGGCCAGGGCCGCTCCTCCGACCGCGGCCCGGCCCGCCACCCAGGTGTCGTCGGTGACGGCCCGGGCCGTGCGCTGGGCCAGGGCGAAGCCGAGGGTGGTGGCGGCCAGGGCGGCGGCCGCCGGCACGCTCCCCGGCCCGCGGCCCAGGAGGGCGGTGAACACGAACAGGGCGCCGGCCGGCAGCACCGCCTCGGCCGTGGCCCGGAGGCGGAAGGCGGCCCAGTCCGAGAGGCTGACCGCCACCCAGATGGCCACGGTGGCGGCCAGCAGGAAGCCGCGGCTGGAGGGGGCCGGGGCCTTGACGTCGCCGAAGAGGTCCCAGGCCCGGCCCAGGTCGTCGCCCGCCCGGGCCAGGGTGGTCCCGGTGGGCAGGCCGGCCAGGGACACGTGGGGGTAGAGGACCACCGACACCTGGAGGACCAGGGCGGACAGGGCCAGGCCGGTGGTGGCCAGGGCCCCGAGGCCGCGCCGGCGGGTCGCGGCGCTGATGGCGTGGGCGGCCACGGCGGCCACGGCCAGGGGCAGCACGGCGCCGTCGTCGGAGAACAGCCGGGTGAAGCCGGCCACCGCCACCAGGGTCACCAGGGCCAGGAGGACCTCGGCCGGGACCAGGGTCCGGCCCCGGGTCCGGGCCTGGCCGCCGGCCGGCCTCACCGGGTCCCCGTCCCGGCCGGCCAGCGCCGCCGCCCGCCGGCCACGGCCTCGCCCCAGGCCGAGGCGAACGACCGGTCGGGGGGCACGTCGATGACCGAGACCCCGGCCGTGCGGCGCCCCCCGGCGGGCGGGGCCCCGCCCGCCGCCGCCCCGGCGGGGAACCGGACGACGGTCAGGGCGCCGGGGCGGCCCCGGCCCCGGCCCCGGGCCCGCCCGGGCAGGGCCGGCACCGACGCGCCGGGCACGTCGCCGACCACGGCGGCCACCGAGTCCGAGCCGTCGCCCAGGTGGGCCAGCACGTCGGCCAGGTCCGAGGCCGGGCCGTGGGCCGTGACGGCCAGGGCCTCCAGCAGCCCGTCGAACGAGGCCTGGCCGGCCACCCAGCCGGTGTCGCGGCCGTCGGTGGTCAGCAGCCGCACCATGTCCCCCGCCTGCCAGTGGGCGGCGGCGATGCTGGCCGCGGCCGAGACCATGCGCTCGAAGCACTCGGCGCCGGACCGGTCCCGGTGGACGTCGAGGACCACGGTGAGGCGGCCCTGGTGGGGCTCGTCGTCCACCCGGACCACCAGGTCGTCGGTGCGGGCGCTCATGGGCCAGTGGACCCGGCGCAGGTCGTCGCCCACCACGTAGGCCCGGAGGGCGTGGAACTCGTCGCCGGAGCGCCCGGCGCCCGGCCGGCCCTCGTGCCCGGAGAGCGGCTCCGAGCCGGCGGGGCGGGGGAGCGGCGGGACGGGGTCGATGTGGGGCAGGACGACCAGGCGGACCCGGTCGGCGGCCAGCCGGGTCCGGCGGGCCAGGCCCAGGGGGTCGGTGACCTCGACGGCCAGGGGCCCGACCGACACCTCGCCCCGCCGGCGGGTGGGCAGCCGATAAGCGGCCCGGGTGGCCGTCCCGGCCGGCAGGGGGGCCAGGCGCAGGCGGGCCCCGACGCGGTCGCCGATGGGGTCGTCGAGGGTGAGCACCGGGGTGGCCCGGGGCCCGTCGGCCGTCACCTCCAGCTCCACCCGGGCCGGCGTGCCCACGTGCACCCGCGGGGGCCGGACCATGCGGCGGATGGTGATGCCGGGGTCGACCACCGCGGTCCGGACAGCGGCCGCGGCCACGGCCAGGGCTCCGGAGCCGGCCAGCACGTGCAGCTCCACCAGGCCCAGGACCCGGCCGGCGGCGGCCAGGGCCGCCGCTCCCGCCAGGGTGGCCCAGCCCGCCCGGGTGATCACCGCTCGCGCCGGGCCTGGGCCGAGGTCGGGACGGGCACCCGGTCCAGCAGGTCGTCGACCACGTGGGACCGGGAGGTGCCGGCCAGGGCCGCCTCGGGGGCCAGGATCAGCCGGTGGGCCACGGTGGGGACGGCCAGGGCCTTGATGTCGTCGGGGACCACGAAGTCGCGGCCCACCGCCGCGGCCCGGGCCTGGGCCACCCGCTGGAGGCTGAGGGTGGCCCGGGGCGACATGCCCAGGTCCAGGCGGGTGTGGGCCCGGCTGGCCGCGGCCAGCTCCACCAAGTAGTGCTGGAGGGCGGGGGCGATGTGGACCCGCCGGGTGGCGGCGGCCATGGCCACCACCTCGGCCGCGGTGACCACGGGCCGCAGGTGGGGCAGCACGTCGACGGCGCCGTCGCTGGCCAGCACGGCCACCTCGGCGTCGGCCGCCGGGTAGCCCATCGACACCCGGAGCAGGAAGCGGTCGAGCTGGCTGTCCGGCAGCGGGTAGGCCCCCTCGTGCTCGGCCGGGTTCTGGGTGGCCAGGACCAGGAACGGCGGCTCCAGGCCGTAGGTGGTGCCAGCCACGGTGACCTGGCTCTCGGCCATGGCCTCCAGCAGGGCCGACTGGGTCTTGGGTGAGGCCCGATTGATCTCGTCGGCCAGGACGATGTTGGCGAACACCGGCCCGGGCCGGAAGTCGAAGCTGGCCGTCCGTCGGTCGTACACGGTGACGCCCACCACGTCGGAGGGGAGGAGGTCCGGGGTGAACTGGATGCGCCCGAAGGTCCCGTCGACCGACGCGGCCAGGGCCTTGGCCATGCTGGTCTTGCCCACCCCCGGGACGTCCTCGACCAGCACGTGGCCGCCGGCCAGGAGGGCCAGCAGCACCAGCTCGATGGCGTCGGACTTGCCGTGGATCACGGTGGCGACGTTGGCGACCACGGCCCGGTAGCGATCGGCCACCTCGACGGTGGTGAGCGCTCCGTCAGGGTGACGGGGGGTGTCGATCGGCGTCGGGTCGGCCACGTGCCCTCCTCGTAGGGGTCGGCGTCAGGGTAGAGGCTGGGGCGGCCGCCGCCGGGAGCGGGGAGGGCCCGCGCCTACCGTGGGCCCGGTGACCGAGCCGAGCGTCCTGGCTGTCGACGTGGGGGGGACCAAGCTGGCCGCCGGCCTGGTCGACCGGCGGGGCCGCCTCACCCGCCGGGCCGCGGTGGCCACCCCGCCCGGCACCGACGGCGAGGCCCTCTTCGCCACCCTCACCGCCCTGGTGGAGGAGGTGGCGGCCGGCGCCGGCCCCCTGGCCGCGGTGGGGGCCGGGTGCGGCGGGCCCATGGTCGGGGCACCGTCGGCCACCGGCACCGTCTCCCCCCTGAACATCCCGGCCTGGCGGGGCTTCCCCCTGGCCGCCCGGCTGGCCGAGCGGACCGGCCTGCCCACCGCGGTCGACAACGACGCCAAGGCCCTGGCCCTGGGCGAGGGGTGGGTGGGGGCGGCCGCCGGCTCCGGCCACCACCTGGCCATGGTGGTCTCGACCGGCGTGGGGGGCGGCATCGTCCTCGACGGCCGGCTCCTCGACGGCGCCGACGGCAACGCCGGCCACATCGGGCACGTCATCGTCGAGCCCGAGGGCCGGACCTGCGCCTGCGGGGCCCGGGGCTGCCTGGAGGCCGAGGCCTCGGGCACCGCCATCCGGGCCGCCACCGGCCGCCCCCCGGCCGAGGCGCCCCCCGAGGTGCGGGCCCGCACCGGGCTCCTGGTGGGCCGAGCCGTGGCCTCGGTGGCCAACCTCCTCGACCTGCGCCTGGCCTGCGTGGCCGGCTCGGTCGCCCTGGGCTACGGCGAGGTGTTCCTGGCCGCGGCCCGGGCCGAGGTGGCCCGCTCGGCCCGCCTGGCCTTCAGCCGGGGCACCGAGGTCCGCTTCGGCGCCCTGGGCGACGCCGGCCCCCTGGTGGGCGCGGGCGCGGTGGGCTGGCGCGGGGTCGAGGGCGCGCCGCCCCCGCCCTAGGCTGGCCCCGTGCCCCCGCCCCCGGAGCCCACCCGCCGGGTGGTGGGCGCCGTGGCCCGCCGTCCCTGGCTGTGGGCGGCGGCGGCCGGCGCCGTGGCCCGCCACGCCCCCCGACGCTGGTGGCGGGGCCCCCGGGCGGCGGCGCCGTGGCTGCGGTTCCGACTGGAGACGGCCTACGGGGCCGAGCGGGCCCGCCCCGCGGCCGGCGACCTGGTCACGTGGCTGCGGTGGTGCCGGGCCTGGCCCCGAGCCCGGCGCTGACCGGGTCGTCGCCGGCCCGGGGGTCGTCGAGCACGGTCACCGGGTCGAGGCGGTGGGCGAAGCGCCGCAGCGACCGCAGCACCGGCCGGCCCAGCACGGCCACGGCCACCACGTTGGCGGTGGCGCCGGCCGCGTCCCAGGCCAGCGACGTGGCCACGTAGAACGACCAGTAGTGTTCGAGGGTGTCGCCCAGGCCCAGGCCGGGACGCCACTGGAGGGGCCCGTCGCCCGGGGTCAGGGGCCACGACCACAGGTTGATGATCGCCCCGTAGGCGAAGCCGGCCAGCCACGACACCGCGGCCAGCACCGCCACCTCCACCGCCGGGGGCAGGCGGCGGGTGAGGCGGCCCACGGCCCCGGTGCCCGCCGCCAGCCAGGCCAGCACCAGCATCTGGAACGGCAGCCACGGGCCGATCCCCCCGGTGATCACCGCGCTCAGGGCCATGGAGAAGAGGCCCAGGAGGAAGCCGAACCGGGGCCCGAAGGCGGCCGCGGCCAGCAGGACCAGGAAGAAGATGCCGCTCCCGCCCCCGGGCAGGTCGAGCAGGCGCAGCAGGCCGCCCATGGCCGAGAGCACCCCCAGCAGGGCCACATCGGCCCCGGCCATGGTCCCGGCCCGGAGCTCGACCATGACCGCGGTGACGGCCAGGGCTCCCACCACGCCGGCCAGCAGCGGGGCGTCGGAGGCGTGGGCGGTGGCCAGCGGGGCGTCGGCCGGCAGCCAGAACGGGTAGAGGAAGGCGCCCAGCCCGACCACGCTGGCCGCGCCGTACGAGGCCCGGACGGCCAGCAGCGGGCGGGTCACGGGCGCCCCCCCGGAGCGGCCGCCGCGGCCAGGGTGGCCTCGACCTCGGCCACGGTCAGGTGGGGGGGCAGGACCCGGAGCACCTGGGGGGCGAACAGCGAACCGGCGAGCACGTCGCGGGCCGGCCCGTCGGCCACCACCTCGCCCCCGCCCAGGACCACGGCTCGGGTGGCGCAGCGGGCGGCCAGCTCGACGTCGTGAGTGGCCACCACCACGGTGCCCCCGGCGGCGGCGTGGCCGGTGACGGCCCGCTCCAGGGCGGCCCGGGAGGCGGCGTCGATGCCCCGGGTGGGCTCGTCGAGGAGGAGCACCTCGGCCCCGCCGGCGGCCACCGCGGCCACCGCCACCCGCTGGCGCTCGCCGGTGGAGAGGCTGCGGGGGTGCCGGTCGGCCAGCCCGGCCAGCCCCAGCCGGTCCAGCCAGGCGTCGACGCCGTCGGGCGGGCGGCGCAGCAGGCGGGTGGTCTCGGCCACCTCGGCCCGCACCGTCGCCGCGAACAGCAGGCTGCTCGGGTCCTGGGGCACCAGCGCCACCCGGCCCGACCGCTCGACGGTCCCGGCCCCGGGGGCGGCCAGGCCGGCCAGGGCCCGCAGCAGCGTGGTCTTGCCGGCCCCGTTGCGGCCCAGCAGGGCCACCACCTCGCCGGCCCGCAGCTCCAGGTCCACCCCGGCCAGCACGGGGGGGTGGCCGGCGTGGCCCACGGCCAGGCCCCGGGCCCGCAGCCGGACCGGGCCCGGGGCGGGGGCCGCCACCGAGCCCGGGCCGGTGGGGGCCCGCTCGGCCACCGGCGCCGGGAGCGGGGTGTCGCGGGCCCGCCGCCGGGCGTCGCGCACGGTCAGGGGCACCGGGTCCCAGCCCAGGAGCCGGCCCAGGTGGGCCACGGGCGGGGCCCCCGGGTGGTCGGCCAGCACCGCACCGGGCGCCCCCTGGGCGGTGATCCGGCCGTCGGCCACCACCACCGCCCGGTCGGCCATGGGCCCGGCCCGCTCCAGCCGGTGCTCGGCCATGACCACGGTGGTGCCCAGGTCGTCGGCCAGCCGGGCCACCGCGGCCAGGACGTCGTCGGCGCCCTGGGGGTCGAGCATGGAGGTGGGCTCGTCCAGGACCAGCACGGCGGGGGCGGCGGCCAGGGCCCCGGCCACCGCGCTGCGCTGGCGCTCGCCCCCCGAGAGGGTGGACGGGGACCGGTGCCGCAGGGCGGCGATGCCCACCGCGTCGAGCACCTCCTCGACCCGCCGTCGCATCTCGGCCTCGGGCATGCCCAGGTTCTCCAGCACGAAGGCCACGTCGTGCTCGACCTCGTCCACCACCACGTGGGCCTCGGGGTCCTGGTGCACGAAGCCCACGGTGCCGGCCAGGTCCCGGGGCCGGGCCGCGGTCACGTCGCGCCCGCTGACCACGACCCGGCCCCGGAACCGGCCCCCGCTGGCCCGGGGGACCAGGCGGTTCACCGTCCGCAGCAGGGTGCTCTTGCCCGAGCCGCTGTCGCCCACCACCACCACCACCTCGCCCCCGGCCACGGCCAGGTCGATCCCGGCCAGCACCGGCGGCCCGTCGGGGTAGGCGAACCCGACGCCCTCCCAGGCCACGTCGCCGGTCATCGGGGCGGGGACCCGGGGGTGGGGCTGCGGACCAGGGCCGGCGCGGCCAGGCCGAGCAGGGCGGCGGCGGGCAGCAGCGGGAGGCCGGGAGCCCGGAACGGCAGCACCGCCGGGTCCCAGGCCAGGTCGACACCGGCGGCGCTGCAGGCCCCCAGCACCACCGGCACGGCCAGCACAGCGGCGCTCACCGCGGCGTCCAGCCGGCGCAGGGGGCGCCGCCGGTAGCGGGTGGGGGCGGAGCGGCCGCTGGCCACCACCGCGGCGACCAGGGCCACCACCCCGCCCCCGGCCAGGGCCGCGGCCACCGTCGGGGCCCGGCCCACCAGGGCCACCACCGAGCCCCCCAGGCCCAGCAGGGCCAGGCCGCCGAGCAGGGCGGTGGCCCGGTCCGAGGCCGTGGCCCGGGTCCGCCCGTAGCCCCGGGAGTCCATCGACTCGGCCAAGCGGACGGCCCGTTCCAGGCCCGTCTCCAGCACAGGCAGGGCCAGGCGGACGGCCCGCCCCCGCCGGACGCGGGCCCCGCCGGTGCGGGCCCGGTCGGCGTCGCGGGCGGCGGCCGCGGCCTCCAGCGTGGAGGGCACGAAGGCCAGGGCCACGGTGAGGACCAGGCCCGGCTCGTGGAAGGCCCGGGGGGCCACGGCCAGCAGCTCGTGGTGCGAGGCCACGGCGTTGAAGGCCCCGAACCCGGCGATGATCCCGACCACCAGGAGGCTGTCGATGGCGGTCTGGAGCACCACCGCCTCGGACACCACGCCCCCCACCGAGAAGCCCCCCAGGGCGGTGGGCAGCGTGAGCCGGGGCAGGTGGACCAGCCCGCCCTGGGCGCCGGTGGCCAGCGGCGTGGTCAGGCCGATGAGCACCACCCGGAGGGCGCCGAAGGCCACGGCCACGGTGACCAGCACCGGGAAGGCCCGGGCCAGGGAGCCGGGCCGGCGGTGGGCCTCGACCACGACCCACACCGTGGCCAGCACGATGGCCACCAGCAGCGGGTTGGGGGCCAGCTGTAGCGAGACGGTGACGGCGATGGCCCACACGAGCCAGGTGACGGAGTGGAGGGGGCTGGTCACGTGCCACCTCCTGCGGTCTTTGACCGGAGCGGACCCCGTGCGTACGGTACGCAGCCAGCAGAGGTCGGCCGCAACCCGGATGTTGCGGTCGGTCGAGACCCGGGACCAGACAACCCGGGGCGACGGGGGAAGTCCGGTGAGAGTCCGGCGCTGACCCGCAGCTGTAAGCGGTCCTCGGACCGTGAGCCAGGAGACCCGCCCTGCCGCCGGACACCCCGTCCGGGCCTGTTCCCGGCCGCACCCGCGGCCCGACCGCCCCTCGTGGAACGTGGGGGCACAGGAGGTTCCCGCGCATGCGCACCCGTCTCTTGGCGACGGCCGGCTTGACCGCCACCCTCGCCCTTCCCTCCCTCCTCGGCCCGCTCGGCGCCGGGGCCGCCCCGACGGCCCCCCGCCCCCGGGCCAGCGACGCAGTCGAGGCCGCGGTGGCCTGGCTGGAGACCCAGCAGCAGGCCGACGGGGGCTTCGACGGCGCCGGGTTCCCCGGCTTCGAGACCCCTGACGTCGTGCTGGCCCTGGCCGCCGCCGGCCAGAGCGGGCCGGGGTGGAGCGAGGCCGAGGCCCTGGCCGCGGTCCAGGCCGTGGCCACCCCCGGGGGCCTCGACGCCCTCGACGCCCTCGACGACCTGGTCGACACGCCGACGTCGCCGACCCAGGCGGCCAAGGTCATCGCCCTCGACGTGGTGCCCCTGGGCCTCGACACCGGCGACTTCGACCCCTCGGGCGACAGCGCCGCCCCCGTCGACCTCCTGGCCCTGGTGCGCTCGGGGGCCGGCGACGGCTCGTACCCGAACCTGGCCTTCAACGGGCAGGTCTACGTGGCCTGGGCCCTGGCCACGCTGGGCGAGCCGGTCCCGGCCCCCCTCCTGGCCCTCATCGACGGGGCCCAGCAGGCCAACGGCAGCTTCGACTACTCGGGCCTGCCCGGGGGGAGCGACATCGATCCCGACCTGACGGCGTCGGTGATCATGGCCCTGACCCTGGCCGGCCGGCCCGCCACCGACCCGACCGTGCGCGGCGCCGTCCTGGCCCTGGGCCGGGCCCAGGGGTGGAACGGCGAGTGGGCCTCGCCCTTCGACGACGGCAACCCCAACTCCACGGCCCAGGCCATGCTGGCCGCGGTCACCCTGGGCTCCGATCCGGAGACGCCGTGCTGGCGGGACCGGGCCGACGGCCGCTTCACCGGCGTGCGCTACCGGTCGCCCTCGGTCTCGCTCCTGCGTCGCCAGGCCGGCGACGGCTCCGTCGCCAGCCCCAGCGACGGCCCCAGCCGCAACACCTTCGGCACCGCCCAGACCGTCCAGGCCCTGGTGGCCGCGGAGGGGCCCTGGCCCTACGCCGGCGCCGGCTGCTCGACCGCCAGCCCCGGGGACAGTCGCCGCCTGGTCAACGCCCACTACGTGGACCTGCTGGGCCGCTTCAGCGACCAGGCCGGGGCCCAGTTCTGGGTCGGGCTCCTCGATGCCGGGATCGACCCCGCCCGGGTGTCCCAGCGCCTCACCGGCACGCCGGAGTACGGCCGCCGGGTGGTCGACGAGATGTACCGGGCCTACCTGGACCGCCCCGCCTCGCCGGCCGAGCGGGCCGCCGGGGCGCCGGGCGTCCTGGCCGGCCGGCGCCTGGACCGGGCCGCCGCCATCCTGGGCAGCCAGGAGTACTACGAGGGCGCGGTCGAGGACCCGACGCCCCCCTCCGCCGCGGCCTGGGTCTCGGCCCTCTACCGCGACGTGCTGGGCCGCACCGGCGACGACGGGGCGTTGGCCTGGCTGCGCGGCCAGCTCGAGGCCGGCCGGAGCCGGGCCGCGGTGGCCCGCACCTTGCTGCGCACCGACGAGGCCCTGGGCGTCATGGTCGACGGGTTCTACCGGGACCTGCTGCGCCGCCGCAGCGATCCGAGCGGCCGCGCCTTCTGGGTGCGCCTCTTCCAGCGGGGCCGCAGCCCCGAGGCCCTGGTGCTGCTCATCGCCGGCTCGGCCGAGTACGTGGCCGCCACCCGGGCCCCCGCCTGACATGGCCTGCCGGTCCCGGTCCCGCTCCGGCCGCACGGTCGCGGCCACGGTGGCCGTCGCCGTGGTGCTGGCCGGCCTGGTGTCGGGGCCCCCGTCCCCCGCCGGGGCGCAGGACCCACAGCCCCGGGCCGCCACCTGCACCACCGCCGAGGGCGAGGTGTCCGTGGGCCAGGTGCTGGTGGTGGTGTCCTTCCCGGGGGGCCGGGTGGCGCGCTGCGCCGCCGCCGGCGGGTCGGGCATCGACGTGCTCCAGCGAGCCGGCTTCGGCGCCGTCCTCTCCGGCTACGGCACGGTGGGGGGGCAGGCCGCGGTGTGCGCCATCACCGACCCCTCCTCCGGCCAGCAGGTCGGCTGCCAGACCGGGCCGAGGTGCCTGACCTGCGCGTCCCCCGACTCCTGGACCTACTACCGGTGCTGGCAGTACTCCACGGTGGGCGCCGGCTCCACCGTCCCCCCGGGCGGCTCGATCGAGGCCTGGCACTTCGGCCACAGCCGCACCTGGCCCGGGGCCCGCCCGGCGGCGTGCGACAGCGACGGCGACGACACCCTGCCCACCCCACCGCCTCCCCCTCCGCCCCCGCCCGGGGGCGGCTCCGGGGCGACCGGCGGCGGCGGGGGCGGTGGTGCCGGCGGGACCGGTGGCGTCGGCGGGACCGGCGGGCCGGCGACCGGCGGGACCGGCGGGGGAGGGCCCCCCTCCGGCCCGGGCGGCACCGGTGCCGACGACCCGATCGACCCCTCCGCCCCCGGCTCGCCGGGGGCCACCGCCCCCCGGCCCGGCGGTCCCGGGGCCTCGTCGTCCTCCTCGACCACCGCCGCGGGGTCCTCGACCACCGCGGCGGAGGGCGAGGGGTCGGGCCGCGGCCCGGCCGACCCCGAGGACGAGGCGGCGGGCGACGCCATCGCCGCCTCGTCGCCCCTCCCCGGCCCGGGCTCCGGCGACGACGGTGGCTCCGGTGGCGGCGCGGTGCTGCCCCTGGTCCTGACCGGGGTGGCGGTGGCCGTGCTGGGCGCCGTGGCCCTCCGGCTCCGGCGCCGGCGCGGCGGGGCCGTCGCCCCCTGAACCCGAGCGGCGGGCCGCTCCCGGCGGGGGTAGCGTCGCCGCCCATGATCCGGGCGCTGGTGCTGAACGTCACCTACGAGCCCCTGAGCGTCGTGGCCGGGCGGCGGGCCGCCCTGCTGGTCCTGGCCGAGCGGGCCGAGCTGGTCCACGAGAGCGACGAGGTGCTCCACTCGGCCCGCCTGGTCCTGCCGGTGCCGTCGGTGGTCCGCCTCCGCACGCTGGTGCGGGTGCCCTACCAGCGGACCATCCCCCTCAGCCGCCGGGGGGTGCTGGCCCGCGACGGCCACGCCTGCCAGTACTGCGGGTCCCGGGCCGAGACCATCGACCACGTCATGCCCCGGAGCCGGGGCGGCACCCACACCTGGGAGAACGTGGTGGCCGCCTGCCGGCCCTGCAACCTCCGCAAGGGCAGCCGCCTGCTGGCCGACACCACCCTGCGCCTGGCCGCCCTGCCCGGCCCGCCCCGCCGCAGCGCCTGGGTCACAGTGGCGGCCGGTCCCGTCCCCCCGCTGTGGGAGCCGTACCTCCAGGCCGCATGAGCGGCACCGGGCCGCCCCCCGTGGCCGTGACCCTGCACCGCGTGCGCCTCCCGTTGCGGGCGCCCCACGTCGCCGCCCACGGGCGGGAGGACGGGCGCGAGGTGGTCCTGGTGGGCGTCACCGACGACGACGGGGTGGTGGGGTGGGGCGAGTGCCCGGCCCTGTCGGTGCCCGGCTACGCCCCGGAGTGGATCGACGGGGCGTGGTGGGTGCTGAGCCGGCTGCTGGGCCCCGCCGTCCTGGCCGGGCGGGGCGCGGACGGGGTGCCCGGCCATCCCATGGCCAGCGGGGCGGTCCGTGACGCCCTGCTGGACCTGCGGCTCCGGCAGGCGGGGGAGGGGCCGGCGTCCGCCCTCGGGCCCCTGGCCCCCACGGTGGCCTTCGGCGTCGCCGTGGGCCTGGACGACGACCCCGACCGGGTGGCCGCCGCCGCCGCCGGGGCGGTGGCCGCCGGGGCCTCGCTGGTGGTGGTGAAGGTCCGGCCCGGGTGGGCGGCGGTGCCCCTGGCCGCGGCCCGCGACGCCGCCCCCGGCGTGGCCGTGGCCGTGGACGCCAACGGCAGCTTCACCGAGGACGACATCGACGAGCTCCGGGCCCTGGACCGGCTGGGGCCGGCCTTCGTCGAGCAACCCCTCCCCGCCGAGGACCTGGTCGGGTCGGCCCGCCTGTCCCGGGCCCTCGACGCGCCGGTGGCCCTGGACGAGGCCGTGACCGGCCCGGGCGCCCTGGAGGCGGCCGTGGCCCTGGGGGCGGGGGCCATCCTGACCGTGAAGCCGGCCCGGGCCGGCGGCGTGGAGGCGGCGGCCGCCCTGGTGGTCCGGGCCGCGGCCGCGGGGTGGGGCGTCCACGCCGGCGGGATGCTGGAGAGCGGTGTGGGCCGGGCCGCGGCCCGGGCCGTGGCCGCCCTGCCGGCGGTGGCCGGCCCCGCCCTCCTGGGCTCGACCCACCTGCTGTTCACCGCGGACGTGGTGGCCCCGGCCCCCGGCCCGGCCCCACGCGGCCGGGTGGCGGTGCACCCCGGGCCCGGGCTGGTCCCGGCGCCCGACCCCGAGCGCCTGGCGGAGCTCGCGGTGGCCACCTGGCACCGGTCCCGGTGATCCCCGACACCCCCCGGGGGTGGCGGGTCGAGCACCGGCTGGCGCCGGCCGGCACCCTACACGCCGCCGAGGTCGAGGCCGGGGGCGGTCGCCGGCTGTGGGTCCAGGAGGCCACGGGCCCGGCGCTGGTGCTGGGGAGCACCCAGCCGGCGGCGACGGTGGACACGAGGGCGGCCGCGGCGGCCGGGGTGGACGTGGTCCGGCGGCGCAGCGGGGGAGGGGCGGTGCTGGTGGAGCCCGGTGGGGTGGTGTGGGTCGACGTGGTGGTGCCGCCCCAGGACCCCCTGTGGGACGACGACGTGGGGCGGGCGGCCCAGTGGGTGGGCGAGGCCTGGGCCCGGGCCCTGGCCGCGGTGGGCGCCGGGGAGGGCCGGGTGCACCGGGGGGCCCTGGTGGCCACGCCGTGGTCGCGGCTGGCCTGCTTCGGGGGCCTGGGTCCCGGTGAGGTGACGGTGGGGGGGCGCAAGGTGGTGGGCGTGGCCCAGCGCCGGACCCGGGCCGGCGCCCGCTTCCAGTGCGCCGCCCTGCTGCGCTGGGCTCCGGCCGACCTGGTGGCCCTCCTGGCCCTGGCCCCGGCCGAGCGCGAGGCCGCGGCCGCCGACCTGGAGGGCCGGGCCGCGCCGGTCACGGCTCCCGGCGAGGCCCTGCTGGCCGCCTTCGCCGCCGCCCTCCCGCCCGCCCCTTGACAGCGAGGACGAACATGTGTTTCCCTGGCGGCTGCCCACAATTGACCACTAAGGGGAAGGAAATCCCTGATCTAAGCCATGAAGTGGGTTGACCGCCCACAGTGGGGGGCGTAGGGTCGGCGCCCATGGGGCTGATGACCGACACGGGTGCCGAGGAGGGGGACGTCGCGGCCGCGCCGGTCGACACGGCGCTGCGCCTGTGCGGGCGCTACACGAACGGCATCGACAGCAAGTCCCGGGTGGTCATGCCGGCCCCGTTCCGCGCCGCCTTCGCCGCCGGGGGCTACCTCACGCCGTGGCGGGGGACGTGCCTGGCCGCCATGGGCCCCGGGGAGTTCGACCGCTACCGGGCCCACACCGCCCGCCAGCTGGCCGACCGGGGCGAGCCCGACATCGACGGCGTCCTCCGCACCCTCTGGAGCTCCACGGCCGAGATCCGCCTCGACATCCAGGGCCGCCTCGTCCTCCCCGAGGAGGTGCGGTCCCAGGTCGGCATCACCGACGAGGTCCGCTTCGTCGGCCACGGCCGGCGCGTGGAGCTGTGGCCGGCGGTGGTGACCCCCGACGAGCTGGACGAGCGGGCCGACCACCTGGCCACCCTCACCGCGGTGCAGGGCACCTACCTGCCGGACCTCGACCACCCGGACCCCCGGCCGGACCTGGGGCTCTGAGAGGCGATGGCCCTCACCATGTCGCCCCCCTCCGCCCCGGTCGCCGGCTGGGACCACGTCCCGGTGCTGGCCGAGGCCGTGGTCTCGGTGCTGGGCGCCGCTCCGGCCGGCACCTACGTCGACTGCACCCTGGGCCTGGGCGGCCACGCCGCCCTCCTCCTGGAGGCCCACCCCGGCCTCCGCCTCCTCGGCCTCGACCAGGACGCCGAGGCCCTGGAGCAGGCGGCCGCCGCCCTGGCCCGCTTCGGCGACCGGGTGGCGCTGCGCCACGCCCGCTCCGACGCGCTGCCGGAGGTCCTGTCCGAGCTCGGCATCGACGACGTCACCGCCGTGCTGGCCGACCTGGGCGTGTCGTCACCCCAGGTCGACCGGGCCGAGCGGGGCTTCAGCTACCGCTCCGACCGGGACGGGCCGCTCGACATGCGCATGGACCGCTCCCGGGGCCGCACGGCCGCCGACCTGCTGGCCGACCTGGACGAGGACGCCCTGGTCCGGGCCCTGCGCCAGCTCGGCGACGAGCCCCACGCCCGCCGCATCGCCCGAGCCGTGGTCGACGCCGAGCCCCGGACCACGGCCCAGCTGGCCGCCGTGGTCCGCGACGCCGTCCCGGCCGCCCGGCGCCGCTCCGGCGACCCGGCCAAGCGGGTGTTCCAGACCCTCCGCATCCTGGTCAACGACGAGCTGGGCACGCTGGACCGCACCCTCGACGTGGCCATGGCCGCCCTGGTGCCCGGCGGCCGCCTGGCCGTCATCTCCTTCCACTCGCTCGAGGACCGGATGGTCAAGACCCGCTTCCGGGCCGCGGCCGAGGACGGCTGCACCTGCCCGCCCGGGCTGCCCTGCGCCTGCGGCTTCGAGCCCACCGTCCGCCTGCTGCGCCGCAAGCCCTGGGTGGCCGACCCGGCCGAGGTGGCGGCCAACCCCCGCTCGACCAGCGCCCGCCTGCGGGCCGTGGAGGCCCTCCCGCCCCCGGGTGGGGAGGACCGGCCGTGACCGCCACCCGGGCCGTGCCGGCCCGCTCCGGCGCGGCCACGGCCCGGCCCCTGCCGGTCCGCCCGTCCCGTCCCGTCCCGTCCCGGCCCGCCCCGGAGCGGCCGCGCCGCCCGGACCTGCGCATCGTCCCCGTGGCCCGGCCCCGGCGGGGCGGCGCCCTGGCCGTGGTGGTGCTGCTGGTGGTGGGCGGCGCCCTGCTGGGCACCGCCGTGCTGCACACCATGCTGGTCTCGGGCCAGCGCGAGGTCGACCGCCTGGAGGAGCGCATCCGGGACGCCGAGCAGGCCAACCAGGCCCGCCGCCTCGACGTGGCCGAGCTGGAGTCGCCGGCCCGGGTGGTGCAGGAGGCCGAGGGCGACGGCATGGTCGACCCCGACGTGGTGACGTGGCTGACACGGAACCCCGACGGCACCGTCGAGGCCAGCTCCGCCTCCCGCCCGGTGACCGAGGAGGCCACCGACACCGATGGCACGGCCACCGATGGCACCGCCACGGATGGCACCGCCACGGATGGCACCGCCACCGATGGCACGGCCACGGACGGCACCGCTTCGGACGGCACGGCCTCGGACGACACGGCCTCGGATGGCACCGCTTCGGATGGCACGGCCACGGACGGCACCGCTTCGGACGGCACCGCCACCGAGGACACGCCCACCGACGACGGCTCCTCGGCCGGGGCCGGATGAGCGACCGCCCGGTCACCGGGGCCTTCGACGCCTACCGGGCGCAGCGGGCCGGCGGCCCCGCGGCCTCCGGCCGGCGCCGGCCGAGCCCCCGGCCCGCCCGCTCAACCTCGTCCCGCTCCACCTCGTCCCGCTCCACCTCGCCCCGGCCCGCGCCGGCCCGCCCGGCGCCGGCTCCCCGTTCCCGCACCTCCCCCCGTTCCACCCGTCCCCCCGAGTCCCGTCGGACGACGCCGGCTGCGGCCCGTCGCCTGGTGCCGGGCCGGGGGGAGCGGGCGGGGAGGGGCGCCGGCGCGCCGCCCCCGCCGCGGGCCACCCGCCGGCGGCTGCTGGCGCTGCCGGTGGTGAGCGTGCTCCTGTTCGGGGTGGTGGCGGCCAAGCTGGTCGACGTCCAGGTCCGCAACCCCGACCGCTGGGTGGCCCAGGGCCTCCAACAGCGCATCGCGGTGGCCACCCTGCCGGCCGGGCGGGGCTCGCTGCTCGACCGCAACGGCCACCACTTCTCCCTGTCGCTGCCCCGGCGCTCGGTGTTCGCCGACCCCAGCCTCATCCACGACCCGGCCGCGGTGGCCGCCCGGCTCGCCCCGCTGCTGGAGGTTCCGCGCCGCGAGCTGGAGGAGAAGGTCTCGGGCCCGGGGCGCTTCGCCATGCTGGCCCACACCCTGCCCGACGCGGTGGCCGACCGGGTCGAGGCCCTGGACATCGCCGGCATCAGCTTCGTGGCGGAGTACCAGCGCTTCCGGCCCAACGACACCCTGGCCCAGTCGCTGGTCGGCTCGGTCAGCGTGGACGGCTCCCAGGGCATCTCCGGCCTGGAGGCCCAGTACGACGACCTCCTCACCGGCCGGGAGGGCGAGATCACCTACGAGAAGGCCAAGGTCGAGGGGGGCGGGGCCATCGCCGGCAGCACCCGGCGGGTCATCGCCGCCCGCCCCGGGGCCGACATCACCCTCACCCTGGACCGGGGCCTCCAGTACGAGACCGAGCAGACCCTGGCCGACCACCTGGGCCGGGCCGGGGCCCACGGCGGCACCGCCATCGTGTCCCGCCCCTCCACCGGCGAGATCCTGGCCCTGGCCAACCTGGAGCAGGACGAGGGCGGCGCCGGCTACGTGCCCACCACCAACAACCTGGCCCTCACCACCGTCTACGAGCCCGGGTCGGTCAACAAGGTCATCACCGTGGCCGCCGCCCTGGAGGAGGGCCTGGTCACCCCCGAGACCATGCTCTCGGTGCCCGACGAGCTGGAGGTCGGGGACCACCGGTTCACCGACTCCCACCCCCACCCCACCACCTCGTGGTCGGTCACCGACATCCTGGCCACCTCGTCCAACATCGGCACGATCATGCTGGCCCAGCAGCTGGGCGGGGACCGGATGGACCGCTACCTCCGGCGCTTCGGCTTCGGCTCCCGCACCGGGCTGGGCTTCCCGGCCGAGTCGGCCGGGCTGATGCTGCCCGGGGACGAGTGGGCCCAGCAGAGCACGGCCATCGGCTCCATCCCCATCGGGCAGGGCATCTCGGTCACCGCCCTGCAGATGCTCCAGGCCTACAACGTGCTGGCCAACGACGGCACCTACGTCCCGCCCCGCCTGGTCCGGGCCGTCACCCGGCCCGACGGCACGCCCGAGCCGGTGCCCTCGCCGGAGCCGGTCCAGGTGGTGTCGCCCACCACCGCCGCGGCGGTGCGGGCCATGATGGCCGAGGTGGTCGAGCGGGGCACCGGCCAGGACGCCGCCGTGCCCGGCTACACGGTGGCCGGCAAGACCGGCACGGCACGCAAGCCCCAGCCCAACGGCGGCTACGAGGACGAGGACGGCGCCATGCACTACATCGCCACCTTCGCCGGCCTGCTGCCGGCCGAGAACCCCGACCTGTCCGTCATCGTGGTGGTTGACGAGCCCGACCCCGGCCGGTCCATCTACGCCGGCGACGTGGCCGCCCCCGCCTTCTCCGACCTGGCCCGCCTGGCCCTGCGCCGCTTGGACATCCCGCCGGCCGTGGGCGGCGGCACGGTGGCGGTGCCCACCATGTCGGAGTCGGCCCAGGGCATCGGCGACACCCGCATCCCCTCCTCCGGCGCCGCTCCCGACGAGGGCGCAGCCCGGGAGGAGGACGCGGCCGGCGTCGATCCCGGCGACGGCGGCGACCCCGACGGCGGCTGAGCGTGGCCGCCCCCCCGTCCCCTCCGCCGACCTCCCTCCGCACCGTCCTGGCCGTGGCCGGGGCCGCGGCCGACGGCCCGGTGGCGCTGGACGGCGATCCCGAGGCGGAGGTCACCGCCACCGCCCACGACTCGCGGGCGGTGGCCCCCGGCAGCCTGTTCGCCTGCATCCCCGGCGCCCACGCCGACGGCCACGACCACGCCCCCGCCGCGGTGGCGGCCGGGGCGGCGGCCCTCCTGGTCGAACGCCCCCTGGGGCTGGGCGTGCCCGAGGTGCAGGTGCCGTCGGTGCGGCGGGCCCTGGGCCCGGTGGCCGCGGCGGTGGCCGGCGACCCGTCGCGGGACCTGGCCGTGCTCGGCGTGACCGGCACCAACGGCAAGACCACCGTCGTCCACCTGCTGGCCGCCGTCCTGGACGCCGCCGGGGTGCCGGCCACCACCATCGGCACCCTCACCGGCGCCCGCACCACGCCCGAGGCCCCCGCCCTCCAGGAGAGCTTGGCCGCGGCCCGGGCCGAGGGGCGCGAGGCGGTGGCCATGGAGGTGTCGTCCCACGCTCTCGACCAGCACCGGGTGGACGGCACCCGCTTCGCGGTGGCGGCCTTCACCAACCTCAGCCCTGACCACCTCGACCACCACCGGACCATGGAGGCCTACTTCGCGGCCAAGGCCCGGCTCTTCACCCCCGAGCTGGCCGACCGGGCCGTGGTGTGCACCGACTCGGCCCACGGCCGGCTGCTGCGCGACAGCGCCCAGGTGCCCACCCTGGGCGTGTCCCTGGCCGATGCCGAGGACCTGGTGCTCGAGGCCCGGGGCGCCCGGTTCACGTGGCGGGGCCGCCCCGTGCACCTGCCCCTGGCCGGGGCCTTCAACGTCCGCAACGCCCTGGTGGCGGCCGAGGTGGCCGTGGCCGCCGGGCTGGCGCCGGCCGACGTGGCCTCCGGCCTGTCGGCGGCCCCGGTGGTGCCGGGCCGGTTGGAGCCGGTCGAGGCCGGCCAGCCCTTCACCGTCCTCGTCGACTACGCCCACACCCCGGACGGGCTGGGGCAGGTGGTCGACGCCCTCCGGCCCCTCACCGAGGGCCGGCTCCTGGTCGTCTTCGGCTGCGGCGGCGACCGCGACACGGCCAAGCGGCCCCTCATGGGGGCGGCGGCGGCCACCGCCGATCGGGTCGTGCTCACCTCGGATAACCCGAGATCGGAGGACCCAGGTGCGATCATCGAGGCCGTGCGTGCTGGCATCCCCCCCGCGACCGACCTCACCGTCGAGCCCGACCGCCGCTCGGCCATCGCCCTGGCCCTGGCCGAGGCCCGGCCCGGCGACGTGGTGCTGATCGCCGGCAAGGGCCACGAGACGACCCAGGTGGTGGGGGACCGGGTGCTGCCCTTCGACGACCGAGAGGTGGCCCGGGCCCTCCTCGGGGGGGCGTCGTGATCGCCCTCCTCATGGCGGCCGGCATCGCCCTGGCCAGCTCGCTGGTCGGCACCCGCTTCCTCATCGTGGGGCTGCGCCGGCGCGGGATCGGCCAGCCCATCCACGAGGACGTCCCCGACGCCCACACCAAGAAGGCGGGCACGCCCACCATGGGCGGCATCGCCATCGTGGTCGGCACCGTGCTGGGCTACGCCGTGGCCCACACCCGGCCCGGCCTGGCCTTCACCCGCTCCGGCATCCTGCTGGTGGCCCTGGTGGTGGCGGCCGGGGTGGTGGGCGGCCTCGACGACTGGATCAAGGTCTCCCAGGAGCGGAACCTGGGGCTGTCCAAGGCGGCCAAGAGCATCGGCCTGCTCAGCGTGGCCGTGGCCTTCGCCGTGGCCGCCGTGCACCTCACGCCGGTCCACACCACCCTGTCGTTCACCCGCTTCGACAGCTTCGCCTCCCTCGACATGGGCCCGTGGCTGTGGTGCGGCTGGGCCGTGCTGCTCATCGTGGGCTGCACCAACGCCGTCAACCTGACCGACGGGCTCGACGGCCTGGCCGGCGGCTCGGCCATCTTCGGCTTCGCCGCCTTCACCTTCATCGCCTTCTGGGCCTTCCGCAACGCCGGCCAGGCCGGGGTCCTGGCCGACTACCAGATCCCCCACGCCCTCGACCTGGCCGTGGTGGCCGCCGCCCTGGTCGGGGCGACCACCGGCTTCCTGTGGTGGAACGCCACCCCGGCCCGCATCTTCATGGGCGACACCGGCGCCCTGGCCATCGGCGGCGGCCTGGCCGGCCTGGCCCTCCTGCTCAGCACCCACCTGCTGCTGCCCATCATCGGTGGCCTGTTCGTGTTCGAGACCGCCTCGGTGATCGTGCAGGTGGCCAGCTTCCGGCTGTTCAAGCGCCGGCTGTTCCGGATGGCCCCCATCCACCACCACTACGAGATCGCGGGCTGGCCCGAGACCACCATCATCGTGCGGTTCTGGATCCTGGCCGGCCTGTCCACGGCCATCGCCGTGGGCCTGTACCTGGCCGACTACATCCACCTCACCGGCCAGTGACCGGCGCCCCACCCTCCGACCTGCTCGACCCCGCCCGCCCGGCGGTGGTCATGGGCCTGGGCGTGACCGGCCGGGCCGTGGCCCGGGCCCTGGCCCGCCGGGGCCACGTCGTGGCCCTGGCCGACGACGCGCCGGGCCCCGAGGCCCGGGCCCTGGCCTCCGAGCTGGACGCCCCCCTGGCCGCCGCCCCCGACGGCGCCACCCTGGCCGCCCTGCTGGCCGGGGCCGCGGCCCTGGTGCCGGCCCCCGGCCTGCCCGAGGCCCACCCGGCCTTCGCGGCGGCGGCCGCCGCCGGGGTGCCGGTGGTGGGCGAGCTGGACCTGGCCGCGGCCTGGGACCCGAGGCCGGCGGTGGCCATCACCGGCACCGACGGCAAGACCACGGTCACCACCCTGGTCACGGCCATGCTCCGGGCCTCCGGGGTGGCTGCGGTGGAGGCCGGCAACACCGAGGTCCCGCTGGTCGAGGCCATCGACGACCCGGGGCCCGAGGTGTTCGTGGTCGAGGCCTCGTCGTTCCGCCTGGCCCCGCTGCGCCGGTTCGCCCCGGTGGCCGGCTGCTGGCTCAACTTCAGCCCCGACCACCAGGACGTCCACACCAGCCTGGATCGCTACGAGGCGGCCAAGGCCAACCTGTGGCGGGGCTTCGGCCCCGGCCAGCTGGCCGTGGCCAACCGCGACGACCCCGTGGTCGTGGCCCACGCCGCCGGCCTGCCCCGGGTGGAGACCTTCGGGCTGGGCCCGCCCCCGGCCGGGACCGGCCACTGGTGGGTGGACGGCGACAGCCTGCGCACCCCGGAGGGCGAGGTGCTGGCCCGGCGGGACGAGCTCCACCGGGACCTGCCCCACGACCGGGCCAACGCCCTGGCCGCCGCGGCCACCGCCCGGGCCGCGGGCGCCACCCTGGCCGGGGCGGCCGACGCCCTGCGGGCCTTCACCGGCTTGGCCCACCGCGTGCAGTTGGTCGGCGTCGGGGACGGCGTGGCCTGGTACGACGACTCCAAGGCCACCGCCCCCCACGCCACCCTGGCTGCGGTGGCCGGCTTCGCCTCGGTGGTGCTGTTGGCCGGGGGCCGCAACAAGGGCCTGGACCTGGGGGACCTGGCCGGCGCGGCCGGCCACGTCCGGGCCGTGGTGGCAATGGGCGAGGCGGCCGACGAGGTGGCAGCCGCCTTCGCCGGCCTCCGGCCCGTGGCCCGGGCCGACGACATGGACGCCGCGGTGGCGGCGGCCCGCGACCTGGCCCGGCCCGGCGACGCCGTGGTGCTGTCCCCGGCCTGCGCCTCCTTCGACCGCTACCGGGGCTACGCCGAGCGGGGCGACGACTTCGCCCGCGCCGTGGCCGCCCTGGGCGTGCCCGCCCCGTCCCCCGCCCCCCCCGCCCGGGAGACGACCCCGTGACCACCGCCACCGCCACCGTCCCCGCCCGCCGATCCCGCCCCCGCCTGACCCTGGCCCTGGACGGGGAGCGCACCGGCACCTTCACCGCCCTGCTGGTGCTGGTGGTCGTGCTGGTGTTCCTGGGCCTGGTCATGGTGCTCTCGGCCTCGTCGGTGGCGTCGCTGGAGACCACGTCGTCCACCTGGTCCTACGCCGTGCGCCAGGGCCTGTGGGCCCTGCTGGGCACGGCCGGGCTCATCGTGGCCCTGCGCAGCGACCGCCGGAGCTGGCGGCGCTGGTGCCGGGTGGGCCTGCTGGCCGTGGTCGGCCTGCTGGTGCTGGTGCTGGTGCCCGGCGTCGGGATCTCGGCCAACGGGGCCCGGCGCTGGCTGGGGGCCGGCTCGGTCCAGCTCCAGCCCTCGGAGCTGGCCAAGATCGCCGTCATCCTGTTCTGCGCCGACCTCCTGGCCCGGCGCAGCACCGAGGTCCACGACCCCCGGCGCACGCTGTGGCCGGTGGTGGGCGTGCTGGGCGGCGTGTCCATGCTGGTCCTGCTCCAGCCCAACCTGGGCACCACGCTGGTCATCGGCGTGATCGTGCTGGCCATGCTCCACGGCGCCGGGGTCCGCATGGTGCCCCTGGCCGGCCTGGGGGCCCTGGCCGTGGTGGCCGCCGGGCTGCTGGTGTGGTTCGAGCCCTACCGGCGCCGCCGCCTGTTCGCCACCTTCGACCCGTGGGCCAACAAGTCCGACAGCGGCTACCAGCTCATCCAGGCCGGCGTGGGCCTGAGCGACGGCGGCCTCATCGGCCTGGGCCTGGGCCAGTCCAAGGCCAAGTACGGGTACCTGCCCTACGCCCACACCGACTTCATCTTCGCCATCATCGGCGAGGAGCTGGGCCTGCTCGGCGCCCTGTCGGTGGTCCTGCTGTTCGTGGCCCTGGCCTTCCTCGGGGTCCGGGCCGCCACCCGGGCCGCCGACCGCTTCAGCGCCCTGGTGGCCACCGGCATCACCACCTGGCTGGTGGCCCAGGCCTTCCTCAACATCGCCGTGGTCCTGGGCCTGGTGCCCAACACCGGGGTGCCGCTGCCCTTCATCTCCTACGGCGGCACCTCCCTGCTGGTCACCATGGTGGCCGTGGGCATGCTGCTCAACATCGCCCGGCACCCCCGGTCGGCGGGGCCGCGGCCGGCGGCCGCCGACCGATGACCGGGGCCCCCACCCGGGTGCTGATCGCCGGAGGGGGCACGGCCGGGCACCTCGTCCCCGGCCTGGCCCTGGCCGCGGCCCTGGTGGAGCGGGGCGTGCCCCGCGACGCCATCCACTTCGTGGGCTCGGACCGGGGGGTCGAGGCGGCCATGGTGCCGGCCGCCGGCTTCACCCTCGACGAGCTGCCGGGCCGGGGCCTGCCCCGGCGCCCCGGCCCGGCCATGGCCCGGGCCGGCCTGGCCCTGCTGCGGGCCACCCGGCAGGGGGCGGCCATCGTGCGCCGCCGCCGCCCCGACGTGGTGGTGTCGCTGGGCGGCCACGCCGCCTTCGCCTGCGCCTTCGGGGCCGTCCGGGCCCGGGTGCCGCTGGTGCTGGTGGAGCAGAACGTCCGGGCCGGGGCGGTCAACCGGCGCCTGGCCCGCTTCGCCCGGGCCAGCGCGGTGTCGTTCCCGGGCACCGACCTGCCCCGGGCCACCGTCACCGGCAACCCCCTGGGGGCCGAGCTGGTGGCGGCGGCCACCGCTCGCCGGGGCCCCGACGGCGACGGGGTGCGCGACCGGGCCCGGGCCACCCTCGGCCTGCCCCTGGACCGCACCGTGGTGCTGGTGACCACCGGTTCGCTGGGGTCCCAGCGGGTCAACCGGGCCGTGGTGGCCCTGGCCGAGCGGTGGGCCGACCGGGCCGACGTGGCCATCCGGCTGGTGACCGGCCGGCGCGACCACGACGAGGTGGCCGCGGCCCTGGCCGGTCGCCGCCCGGGCGCCTTGCACCTGGACGTGGTGCCCTACGAGGACCGCATGGCGGTGGCCCTGGCCGCCGCCGACGTGGCCGTGACCCGGGCCGGGGCCGGCACCTGCACCGAGCTGGCCGCCTTCGGGGTGCCGGCGCTGATGGTCCCGCTGCCCATCGCCACCCGCGACCACCAGGCCGCCAACGCCGGCGTCCTGGTGGCCGCCGGGGGGGCGGTGCTGGTGCGCGACGAGGAGCTGGACGAGGACCGCCTGGAGGCCGAGCTGGGCCCCGTGGTCGACGACCCGGGCCGCCGGGCGGCCATGGCCGCGGCCATGGCCGGCCAGGCCCGCCTGGACGCCGCGGCGCGGGCCGCGGCCCTGGTCCAGGAGGTGGCCGGTGGCTGACCCGGTCGCCCCCCTCCGCCTCGACGGCCCTCCCCTGCGCATCCACGTGGTGGGGGTGGGCGGCGCCGGCATGCGGGCCATCGCCTCGGTGCTGGCCTCCCTCGGCCACCGGGTGTCGGGCTCGGACCTCAAGCCCTCGCCCGGCCTCGACCGCCTCCGGGCCCAGGGGGTGGAGGTGCAGGTCGGCCACCACGCCGCCCACGTGGCCGGGGCCCAGCTGGTGGCCACCTCGACGGCCATCCCGGAGTCCAACCCCGAGGTGGTGGCGGCCAGGGCGGCCGGCCTGCCGGTGCTGCGCCGGGCCGACGTGCTGGCCGCGGTGACCCGGGTCCGGCGCACCCTCTCGGTCTCCGGCACCCACGGGAAGACCACCACCACCACGATGCTGGCCCTGATCCTGGTGGAGGCGGGCCTGGCGCCGTCGTTCATCGTGGGTGGCGACGTGAACGAGATCGGCACCGGCGCGGTGTGGGACACCGGCGAGCTGTTCGTGGTCGAGGCCGACGAGAGCGACGGGACCTTCACCGAGCTGGACACCGAGCTGGCCGTGGTCACCAACGTCGAGGCCGACCACCTCGACCACTACGGCGACCTGGCCGCCATCGAGGCCGCCTTCGACCGCTTCGTGGCCGGCGCCCGCACCGCGGTGGTCTGCGTGGACGAGCCCCACGCCGCCGCCCTGGCCGCCCGGCACGGCACCCTCACCTACGGCACCGCGGCGGGGGCCGGCCACCGAATCGTCGACGTGGCCGTCGACCGGGTGGGGACCCGCTTCGCGGTGGAGGAGGACGGCCGGCGACTGGGCACCGTCGAGCTGCCCATCCCCGGCCTCCACAACGCCCGCAACGCCACCGCCGCCCTGGTGGCCTCCCTGCAGGTCGGGGCCCGCTTCGAGGACGCCACCACCGCCCTCGGGCGCTACGCCGGCGTGGCCCGCCGCTACCAGTTCCGGGGCACGGCCCGGGGCGCCACCTTCGTCGACGACTACGCCCACAACCCGGGCAAGGTGGCGGCGGTGGTGGGCACCGCGGCCCAGGGCGGGTGGGGCCGGGTGGTGGTGGTGTTCCAACCCCACCGCTTCTCCCGGACCGAGGACCTCTGGCGCGACTTCGGGTCGTCGTTCGACGGCGCCGACCTGGTGGTGGTGGCCGACGTCGACGGGGCCGGGGAGCGGCCCCGCCCCGGGGTCACCGGCCAGCTGGTGGCCGACGCGGTGGCCGCCGAGCGCCCCGGCCTGCCGGTGGTGTTCGTGCCCGAGCGCGACGACCTGCTGGCCTTCCTGGAGGGCGAGCTGGGCGACGGCGACCTGTGCCTCACCCTGGGGGCGGGCGACATCACCGGGCTGCCGGACGAGCTCCTGGCCCGGATGGGGGCCGGGTGACGGCCACCGAGCCCACCGGGCCGGCCGGGGCGGAGCCGGCGGCGGTGGCCCGGGCCACCGCCGCCCTCGGCTCGCGGGCCCGGCCCGGCATGGGCCTGGGCGCCCTCACCACCTACCGGGTGGGCGGGGCCGCGGCGCTGGGCGTGGAGGCCCGTGACCACGCCGATCTGGCCCGGGTGGCCGCCGCGGTGGAAGCCAGCGGGCTGCCCACCCTGGTGGTGGGCCGGGGCTCCAACCTGCTGGTGGCCGACGAGGGCTTCCCCGGCATCGCCGTGGTCTTGGGCGAGGGCTTCGCCACCGTGTCGGTCGAGGGGCTGACCGTCCGGGCCGGCGGGGCGGCCAGCCTGCCGGTGGTGGCCCGCCGGGCCGCCGGGGCGGGGCTGACCGGGTTCGAGTGGGCCGTGGGCGTGCCCGGCTCGGTGGGCGGCGCGGTGCGCATGAACGCCGGCGGGCACGGCTCGGACATGGCAGCCACGCTGCGGAGCATCCGCGTGGTGGAGCTCGCCGCGGGGGAGGATGGGGCGGTGCCCGCCACGCTGCCCGCCGCCGCGTTGGAGCTCGGTTACCGGTCCTCGTCGGTGACGCCGTCGCAGGTGGTGGTCGAGGCCCAGATCGACCTGGTGCGGGGCGACCGGGTGGCGGCCCAGTCCGCCATCTCCGAGATCGTGCGCTGGCGGCGCGAGCACCAGCCCGGCGGTCCCAACGCCGGCTCGGTGTTCACCAACCCCGAGGGCGACTCGGCCGGGCGCCTGGTCGAGGCGGCCGGGGCCCGGGGCCTGCGCCTGGGCACGGCCGAGGTCTCGCCCAAGCACGCCAACTTCATCCAGGCCGACACCGGGGGCCGGGCCGCCGACGTGTTCGCCCTGATGGTCGAGGTGGCCCGCCGGGTCGAGGGGGCCCAGGGCATCCGCCTGCACCCGGAGACCCGCCTGGTCGGCTTCTCGTGGCCGGGGGAGGCGACGCCGTGACCGTCCGCGAGCGCTCGCGCCCGGCGCCGCCGGCCCCGGCCCCGGCCCCGCCCCACCCCCGCATCCGGGCCCGCCGGGTGGAGGTGGCCCGCGACCAGGGGCGCCGACGCCGACGCCGCCTCAACGTCCTGCTCGGCGCCGTGTGCGCCGGGGTGTGGGCCCTGGTGGCCCTGCGCAGCCCCCTCTTCGACATCGACCGCGTCCAGGTCTCCGGCGGGGAGCGGACCCCCGACGTGGACGTCCTGGGCGCCCTGGGGGAGGGGACCGGCTCGCCCCTGCTCGACCTCGACCCGGGGGCCGCCGCTCGGCGCGTCGAGGCCCTGCCGTGGGTGGCCGACGCCCGGGTCCAGCGCCTGTGGCCGGGCACCGTCCGGGTGGTCCTGGTCGAGCGCCGGGCCGTGGCCGCCGCCGCCCACGGCTCGGGGTGGGCCACCGTGGACGCCACCGGCCGGATCCTGGCCGTGGGCCCGACCCGGCCCCCGGGCCTGGTGGGGGTGGCCGGGCGGGCCGACGGCGCCCCGGGCACCAGGTTGGACGGGCCCGACCGGGCCCTCCTGGCCGCTCTCGGCGACGTGCCCCGGGCCGCGCGGGACGACCTGGCCACCATCCGCCGCAGCGACGACGGCATCGTGCTCGACCTGCGGGCCGGGCCGTGCGTGGTGGTCGGGGACACCACCGACCTGGAGGGCAAGGTCCTGGCCGCCACCGCGGTGCGGGACAGCGCCGGCCTGGGCCGGCAGGGGCGGATCGACGTCCGGGTGCCCAGCGCACCGGCCTTGACCAGGGATGGCCGCTGTGCGTAGAGTCTCGACCCTCACCAGAACTTTACATAACCCTTTACCTCACGTCGAGGTGGAGGGTTCCTCCACGGTCGGCGCCTCCCGCCGACCGTGGCGCGCGCCAGCGTCAGCAGATTGGAGCTCTCCCCATGTCCGGTAACCCGCAGAACTACCTGGCGGTGATCAAGGTGGTCGGCATCGGTGGTGGCGGCTGCAACGCCGTCAACCGGATGATCGACGCCGGGCTGAAGGGGGTCGAGTTCATCGCCGTCAACACCGACGCGCAGGCCCTGCTGATGAGCGACGCCGACCTGAAGCTGGACATCGGCCGGGACCTGACCCGCGGCCTGGGGGCGGGCAGCGACCCCGACGTCGGGGCCCAGGCCGCCGAGGCCCACCGGGGCGAGATCGAGGAGGCCCTCAAGGGGGCCGACATGGTGTTCATCACCGCCGGCAAGGGGGGCGGCACCGGCACCGGGGGTGCCCCCGTGGTGGCCGAGATCGCCAAGTCCATCGGCGCCCTCACCATCGGCGTGGTCACCCGGCCCTTCGCCTTCGAGGGCCGGCGCCGCTCGGTCCAGGCCGAGACCGGCATCCAGAAGCTGAAGGAGAAGGTCGACACCCAGATCGTCATCCCCAACGACCGGCTGCTCACCGTGTCCAACGAGAAGACCTCGGTGCTCAACGCCTTCAAGATGGCCGACGAGGTGCTCCTCCAGGGCGTCCAGGGCATCACCGACCTCATCACCACGCCGGGGCTCATCAACACCGACTTCGCCGACGTGAAGATGATCATGAGCAACGCCGGCTCCGCCCTCATGGGCATCGGCCACGCCTCGGGCGAGGGCCGGGCCCTCCAGGCCGCCCGCAACGCCATCTCCAGCCCCCTGCTGGAGGCCTCCATCGAAGGGGCCCGGGGCATCCTCCTCAGCATCACCGGCGGCAGCGACATGGGCCTGTTCGAGGTGAACGAGGCGGCCGAGGTCATCCACGGCGTGGCCCACCCCGACGCCAACATCATCTTCGGCACCGTCATCGACGACGAGATGGGCGACGAGGTCCGGGTGACGGTCATCGCCGCCGGCTTCGACCGCTGGGAGGAGGGCCGGTCGCGGAGCCGGGGCGGCGAGGGGTCGGCCCCGGAGCCCCTCACCGGGGAGCGCCCCACGGCCCCGGTCACCGACCTGTTCGGCGGCGGCGACGGCGGGGCCGACGACCCGGGCGACGACGACTTCGACGTCCCCTCGTTCCTCCGCTGAGCCCAGCCGCCCACCACCTCAGCACCACCCGGGCCCACGGCGACCTCGCCGTCGGGCTCCCGGCCGACGTCCTGGCCGCGCGCCGCCGGGTCGTGGTCGACCTGCCGTGGACGTGGCTCCACCAGGTCCACGGGGCCGACGTGGTCACCGTGGAGGCCCCCGGCGCCCACGCCGGGGCCCCGGCCGACGCCGCGGTCACGGCCACCCCTGGCGCCGCGGTGGCCGTCACCACCGCCGACTGCGCGCCGGTGGTCCTCCTGGCCGGCGGGGCCGTCGGCGTGGCCCACGCCGGCTGGCGCGGGCTGGAGGCCGGCGTGGTGGCCGCCGCCGCCCAGGCCATGGCCGACCTCGGCCACCCGCCCGAGCGGGCCGTCATCGGCCCCTGCATCCGGGCCGACCGCTACGCCTTCGGCCCGGCCGACCTCGACCGGGTGGCCGGCCGGTGGGGCGACGGCGTGCGGGCCACCACCCCGGAGGGCGTCCCGGCCCTGGACCTGGCGGCCGGGGTGCGAGCCGCCCTGGCCGAGGCCGGGGTCACCGCCGTCGACGACGCCGGCACCTGCACCGCGGCCGACGCCACCCGCTACTGGTCGCACCGGGCCCGGGCCGAGGCCGGCCGCATCGCCACCGTGGCCTGGATCGAGGACGGGCCGACGTGATCCCCTGCACCGTCCCGGCCGCGGAGCTGGCGGCCCGGCTGGCCGGCGTCCGCCGTCGCATCGAGGCCGCCGGCGGCGACCCCGAGGCGGTGCGGGTGGTGGGCGTGACCAAGGGCTTCGACCGCTCGGCGGTGGAGCGGGCCCGGGAGGCCGGCCTGGCCGACCTGGGGGAGAGCCACGCCCAGGAGATGGTGGCCAAGGCCCCGGGGCCCGAGCCGGGCCTGCGCTGGCACTGGGTGGGCCGCCTCCAGCGCAACAAGGTCCGCCAGGTCGCCCCCCTGGTGGCCCTGTGGCACAGCATCGACCGGGCCGAGCTGGGGGCCGAGGTGGCCCGCCGGGCGCCGGGGGCGTCGGTGCTGGCCCAGGTGAACACGTCCGGCGAGGCCAGCAAGGCCGGGTGCCCGCCGGGCCGGGTGGCCGCCCTGGTGGCCGACCTGCGGGCCGAGGGCCTGGCCGTGGCCGGCCTGATGACGGTGGCCGCGCCGGGCCCGGCCGCGGCCCGGGCCTGCTTCCGCACCCTCCGGGAGCTGGCCGACGACCTGGGCCTGCCCGAGCGTTCCATGGGCATGTCCGACGACCTGGAGGCGGCGGTGGCCGAGGGCGCCACGCTGGTGCGCGTCGGCACCGCCCTCTTCGGGCCCCGCGGGGGCGGAGTCGCGTCCGCCCCCGACACGACCAGTTAGGCTGCCCCGCTCAGGAGGACCGATGGCGACCATGTGGCGCAAGGCGATGCTCTACCTCGGGCTGGGCCCCGACGAGGAGTACGACGACTACGACCCGGGCTACGACGACGCCGCGCCGCGCCCGGCGCCCGGTCGCCAGGCCCCGGCGCCCCCCCCGGCGGTCGGTTACGACGACCGCGACCGGGAGCGCGACGTGGGCGAGCCGTCGGCCATCGGCACGGTGCGGCCCATGGGCCCCAGCCGGCCCGACCCGGGCCCCCCGGCCGGCGACTTCGCCACCCAGGTGGGCTCCGGCACCGGCGTGGTGGCCCGACCCCGGCCCAAGGTGGTGCGGCCCATGCCCGTGGCCTCCACCGCCCGGCCCCGCCTGGTGGTGCCCCTCACCTTCAACCAGGCCCAGGAGCTGGCCGACACGTTCAAGGGGGGCCAGCCGGTGGTGATGAACCTGCGCCACGCCGAGCGCGAGGTGTCCCGGCGCCTCATCGACTTCTGCAGCGGCCTCTGCTACGGCCTCGGCGGCCGCATGGAGAAGCTGGACAGCCAGGTCTACCTGCTGTGCCCCAGCACGGTCGAGGTCTCGGCCGAGGAGCGGGACCGCCTGCGCGACCGGGGCTACGAGGACTGAGACCAGCCCTCCATGTTCATCCTCACCGCGCTGTGCTTCGCAGCTTTCCTGTACCAGTTCGTCATCTTCGCGGCCATCATCATCAGCTGGTTCCCGGTCGAGCCGGGCTCCGGCCTGGAGCGGGTCCGCGACGTGCTCCACGCCCTCACCGAGCCGGTGCTGGGGCCCCTGCGCCGGGCCATCCCGGCGGTGCGGTTGGGGGGCTTCGCTCTGGACCTGTCGCCCCTCATCGTGCTCATCGGCCTGAGCATCCTGCGGCAGGTGCTCTGCTGAGCGGACGTGCGGTGCCCCCGACGGGTCGCTGACTAACCTCGGCGGCATGGACCTCTCCTCGAGCCTCGCTGGCACCAAGGAGTTCCGCATCGTCAAGCGGGGCTACGACCCCGACGAGGTGGACGCCTTCCTCGACCAGATCGCCCTCGGGGTCGCCGAGCTCAAGCGCAAGCTGGTCGAGTCGGGTGACCAGGCCCCCGCACCGGCCGCCACCCCGGAGCCGTCGCGGGCCGACGCCGAGGAGATCCACCGGGCCCTGATCCTGGCCCAGCGGGCCGCCGACGAGGAGGTCCGCAAGGCCGCGGCCGAGGGCGAGGCCGTGGTGGCCGAGGCCCGCGAGCGAGCCGCCGAGCTGCTGCGGGAGGCCGACCGCGACGTGTCCGAGCGGCGCGAGCAGGCGCGGGTCGGGCTGTTGGACGAGATCTCCGGCCTGGAGGCCCGCCGCGACGGCCTGGCCGCCGACGTGGTCGTGCTGGAACGCCACGTGGACGAGCAGCGCGAGGTGGTGCAGGCCGCGGTGGGCGAGCTCCAGTCCCTGCTCGACCACCCCGAGGCCTTCCGGGTGGCCCCGGCCGGCGCCCCCGGCGCCGGCCCGGCCCCGGGCACCACGGCCCCCGTCGCCCCCACGCCGCCGCCGGCCACGGCCGAGGCCGCGGGCGGCGACGACGACGACGAGGAGGGCGATGCGGCGGCCGTGGCCGCTGACCAGCCCGCCGACGAGGACCAGCACGCACCGCTCCCCGGGCGCGACGACCTGGCCCACGCCCTGAACCTCCACCACGGCGACGAGGACGATGAGGCCATCGACCTGGTGGAGCCGCCCGTCGACACCGGGCCGCCCACCCAGGCCCTCGACCAGGTCGAGGCCGGTGAGGACGACGACGACGCCTTCCTGGCCGAGCTGCGCAAGGCCATGCTCGACGACGAGCCCCTGGGGCCCCGCGACGCCGCCCTGCTGCCCGGCCCCCGGGCCGAGGAGGTGGCCCGCCCCCGGGCCCGCTTCGGGCGCCGCCGCTGAGCCGGCCCGGCGCCGGGAGGGGAGGCGGGACCCACCTGGCTATGCTGCGGCACCCTTTGTCCTGCAGAAGGTGGAGAGCCGATGGCGAAGACGGCGAAGAAGTCGCCCGCCAAGAAGGTCCCGGCCAAGAAGGTGCCCGTCAAGAAGGCGGCGGCCAAGGCCGCTCCCACCAGGTCCTCGGTCAAGGCCGCCAAGCCGGCGTCGGCCAAGGCCCCCGCGGCCAGGGCCGCCTCGGGCAAGGCCGCCTCCACCAAGGCCACCTCGGCCAAGGGATCGGCCAAGTCCGCCTCGACGAAGGCCGCGCCGGCCAAGGCCAAGGCCGCCTCGGGCAAGGCGCCGGGCAAGGCCAAGGCTGCTCCGACCACGGCCAAAGCGGCTCCGGCGAAGGCTGCTCCGGGCAAGGCCAAGGCGGCTCCGGCGAAGGCTGCTCCGGGTAAGGCCAAGGCGCCGCCGTTCCCGGCCCGGTTCCTGGAGGCCCAACGCAAGGCCCTGGTGGAGGAGCGGGCCACCTACCTGGGCCAGGCCGAGAGCCTCAAGGCCGAGGCCGACTCCCTGGTGGCCGACATCGACCCCGGCGACGTCCAGTTCGACGAGGAGTCGGGCGAGGGCGACACCCTGGCCATCGAGCGCGAGCGCGACCTGGCCCTGTCGGCCCAGGCCCGCCAGGCGGTGGAGGAGATCGACCACGCCCTGGCCAAGTTCGAGGACGGCACCTACGGCATCTGCGAGGTGTCGGGCGAGCCCATCCCCCGGGAGCGCCTGGAGGCCATCCCCTGGGCCCGGGAGAAGGTCGAGTACAAGATCGGGGGGCTGGGCCGTCGCTGACCGGGTGGTCGACGGCGCCGAGGCGCCGGCCGAGCCCACGTCGCCCGTCCGGGCCCGCCGGCTGGGAGCCGTCGGGTTGGTGGCGGCCGCCGTCGTGGCCGCCGACCAGGGCACCAAGCAGTGGGCCCTCGAGCGCCTGTCCGGCGGCCGCATCGTCGAGGTGGTGGGCTCCCTCCGCTTCGCCCTCACCTTCAACACGGGCATGGCCTTCAGCCGGGGCGACGGCGCCAACCTGGGGCCGTTCATCGCCGTGCTGGCCCTGGGCGTGGTCGGCTGGCTCCTGTGGTCCGGCCACAGCGCCACCGCCCTGGGCGCCCTGGCCTCGGGCCTGGTGGCCGGCGGGGCCCTCGGCAACCTGGCCGACCGGGCCCTCCGGTCCGGCCCCTACGGGGCCGAGGCCGGGTTCATGGGCGGGGCGGTGGTCGACTTCATCGACCTCCAGTGGTGGCCGGTGTTCAACGTGGCCGACTCCGGCGTGGTGGTGGGTGCCCTGCTCCTGGTGGTGACCTCGTTCCGCGAGCCGCACCCGGTCGCGGCTCGGTGACGGGCCGGCGCCCGTGACCCGCCGGGTGGAGGTGGTGCCGGCGGCCCTGGCCGGCGAGCGCCTGGACCGGGTGGTCGCCCTGGTCGGGGACGTCAGCCGGGCCGACGCCGCCGCCCTGCTGGCCGCCGGCCGGGTGGCGGTGGACGGGGCCGTGGCCCGCAAGCCGTCGCTGCGCCTGGCCGAGGGGGTCGAGGTGGAGGTGCAGCTCGAGGACGGCCCGGCCGGGCCCGTGGTGGCCCCCGACCCCGACGTGGTGGTGCCCGTGGTGCGCGAGGACCCGGCCTTCCTGGTGGTCGACAAGCCCGCCGGCCTGGTGGTGCACCCCGGGGCCGGCCACCCGGGGGGGACGCTGGCGGCCGGGCTCCTGGCCCGGTACCCGGAGCTGGCCGGGGTGGGGGAGCCCGACCGCCCGGGGCTGGTCCACCGCCTCGACCGCGACACCTCCGGCCTGCTGGTGGTGGCCCGCACCCCCGAGGCCCACGCGGACCTGGTGGGCCAGCTCCAGGCCCGCACCGTGGAGCGCCGCTACCTGGCCCTGGTGGACGGCCACCCCGAGGCGCCGCAGGGGGTGGTGGACGCCCCCATCGGGCGCTCGCCCCGCCGGCCCACCCTCATGGAGGTCCGGGCCGACGGCCGGGAGGCCCGCACCCGGTACGAGGTGCGGGAGACCTTCGCCGAGCCCGCCCCGGTGGCGCTGGTGCGGTGCCGCCTGGAGACCGGGCGCACCCACCAGATCCGGGTGCACCTGAAGGCCATCGGCCACCCGGTGGTGGGCGACGACCGCTACCTCGGGGCCACCCGGGTGGTCTCGTGCCCCCGCACCTTCCTGCACGCCGAGCGGCTGGCCTTCCGCCACCCGGTGACCGGGGCGGCGGTCGAGGTGGCCTCGGACCTGGCCCCCGACCTGGCCGCGGTGCTGGCCGGGCTGCGGGCGGGGGCGCGACACCCGGCCTGACGGGCCTGTGACCGATTGCATATCGGCGTCGCCGCCGGGTAGGGGCCAGCCGTACGGGCCCCCCGCCCCCGGAGCTGCCGCCGTCATGATCCGCACCCCCGTCCTCCGCCTCGGCCTGGTCGCCGTGCTGGCCGTGGGGGCGGTGGCGTGCGGCGGGGGGGAGGAGGGCGGGGTGCCGGTGGTGCGCTGGTACGCCCGGGACGAGGCCGGCGAGGTGTTCGGGGCCGCCATCGAGGACTGCAACGCAGCGGCCGAGGGGCGCTACCGGATCGAGCTGGTGCCGCTGCCGGCCAACGCCGACGAGCAGCGCGAGCAGCTGGTGCGCCGCCTGGCTGCCGAGGACGCCGACATCGACCTCATGAACATGGACGTGCCGTGGACGGCCGAGTTCGCCAACGCGGGCTGGATCCGCCCCTGGCCCGACGACCGGGTCGAGGCGGCCACCGAGGGGCGGCTGGCCACCTCGGTCGAGACCGCCACCTACGACGACACCCTCTACGGCATCCCCCTCAACGCCAACGCCCAGCTCCTCTGGTACCGCTCCGACCTGGCGGAGGAGGCCCCCGCCACCTGGGACGCCATGCTGGCCGAGGCCGACGACCTCGAGGCCGCCGGCGAGCCCCACGTGATCTGGGAGCAGGGCCAGCGCTACGAGGGCCTGGTGGTCTGGTTCACGTCGCTCCTGGCCTCGGCCGGGGGCACCATCCTGGACGAGGAGGGCACCCGGGTCACGCTGGAGCCCGAGCCCACCCGCCGGGCCCTGGAGGTCATGCGGGCCTACTCCCGCTCCCCCCACGCCCCGCCGGCCCTGGCCACGGCCCAGGAGGACCAGGGCCGCCAGGGCTGGGAGGGCGGCGACGCCGCCTTCATGGTCAACTACGGCTTCGTGTGGCCCAGCGCCAACGAGCTGGCCCCCGACATCGCCGCCACCATGGCCTGGGGCCCCTTCCCCTCGGTGGAGCCCGACGTGCCGTCCAAGGTGGCCATCGGCGGCTTCAACATCGGCATCGGCGCCCACGGCGACCACCCGGACCTGGCCGTCGAGGCCGCCACCTGCCTGGCCGGCGAGGACAACCAGGCCCGCAACGCCACCGACGCCGGCCTGCTGCCGGTGACCGAGGCCCTCTACGACGACCCGGCCGTGGCCGAGGCCGAGAAGGGCGGCACCCCGCTGTTCCCCTACGCCGCGGCCATGAAGGAGGCGCTCAGCACCGCGGTGCTGCGGCCCCGCACCCCGTACTACAACGACGTCTCGCTGGCCATCATCAGCATCCTGCACCCCACCGCCGAGATCGACCCCGAGGCCGCCGTCGAGCGCCTGCGGACCGCCATCGCCGCCGCCCTGAAGGGCGAGGGCCTCCTGTGAGCGCGCTGTCGAGCCGGGCCCGGTCGGAGCGGAAGCTGGGGTGGATGCTCTGCGCCCCGGCGGTGACGGTGATGCTGCTGGTCACCGCCTACCCCGTGGGCTACGCCCTCTGGCTGTCCCTCCAGCGCTACGACCTGCGCTTCCCGGAGGACCGGGAGTTCGTGGGCCTCCGCAACTACGGGGCCGTCCTGGGCAACGAGCTGTGGTGGCAGGACCTGGTCAACACCCTGGTCATCACGGCCGTGTCGGTGGTCATCGAGCTGGTCCTGGGCTTCGCCCTGGCCTTCGTCATGCACCGGGCCATCGTCGGCCGGGGCCTGGTGCGCAGCGCCGTCCTGGTGCCCTACGGGATCATCACCGTGGTCGCCGCCTTCGCCTGGCGCTTCGCCTTCGACCCCACCACCGGCTTCGTCAACGGGCTGGCCAACGTCGAGCAGAGCTGGTTCACGGAGCGGTGGAGCTCCTACCTGGTGATCATCCTGGCCGAGGTCTGGAAGACCACGCCGTTCATGTCGCTGCTGCTGCTGGCCGGCTTCACCCTGGTCCCCGACGACGTGGTCCGGGCCGCCCGGGTCGACGGGGCCTCGCCGGCGGTGCGGCTCCGCAAGGTCATCATCCCGCTCATGAAGCCGGCCATCCTGGTGGCACTGCTGTTCCGGACCCTGGACGCCTTCCGCATCTTCGACACCGTGTTCGTCATGACCCGGGGCGCCCAGGGCACGGAGAACGTGTCCATCCTGGGCTACAAGACCCTGATCGGCCGCCTGAACCTGGGCCTGGGCTCGGCCGTCTCGGTCCTGATCTTCGTCTGCGTGGTGATCATCGCCGTCCTGTTCGTCAAGGGCTTCGGGGCCAACCTGGCCCAGCAGCGGGGGGAGGACCTGTGAAGGCCCCGACCGGGCGTGACCGGTTCCTCTGGGGGCTGGGCATCGCCGTGGTGGTGGGCTACGCCCTGGTGCCGGTGGCGTGGATCGTCTCGCTGTCGCTCACGCCGGCCGAGGAGATCGGCACCGGCGGGTTCCTCCCCGACGACCCCACCCTGGCCAACTACACGGGGGCCGAGGGCGTGTTCAACGACCCGCAGTTCCCCTCCGCCCTGCGCAACTCGCTGGGCATCGCCCTGGTGGCCACCGTGCTGGCCGTGGTCCTGGCCACGTTCGCGGCCTACGCCATCGTCCGCCTCGACTTCCGGGGCAAGGCGGTGGTCATGTCGGGCGCCCTGGCCATCGCCATGTTCCCGCCGGTGGCCATCATCGGCCCCCTGTTCGACATGTGGCGGACCCTCGGGTTCTACGACACGTGGCCGGGCCTGATCATCCCGTACATGACCTTCACCCTGCCCCTGGCCATCTGGACCCTGTCGGCCTTCTTCCGGGAGATCCCCTGGGACCTGGACAAGGCGGCCCGCATCGACGGGGCCACCCCGTTCCAGGCCTTCCGCAAGGTCATCGCCCCCCTGGCCGCGCCGGGCATGTTCACCTCGGCCATCCTCGTCTTCATCTTCGCCTGGAACGACTTCTTGTTCGCCACGTCGCTCACGTCCACCAACCGGGCCCGCACCGTCCCGGCCGCCATCACGTTCTTCACCGGATCGTCGCAGTTCACGTTCCCGACCGGCCAGATCGCCGCCGCCTCGGTGGTCGTGACCGTCCCCATCATCGTGATGGTCCTCGTCTTCCAGCGCCGCATCGTGTCCGGGCTCACCTCGGGCGCGGTCAAGGGCTGAGCCCCAGGAGGCACCGCACCCATGGCCGAGATCGTCCTCGACAAGGTCACCAAGCGCTACCCCGACGGCCACGAGGCGGTGAAGGGCGCCGAGGTCACCATCGGTGACGGCGAGTTCTTCATCCTGGTCGGCCCCTCGGGCTGCGGGAAGTCGACGCTGCTCAACATGATCGTGGGCCTGGAGGACATCACCGAGGGGGAGATGCGGGTCGACGGCCAGCGGGTCAACGACGTGGACCCCAAGGACCGCAACATGGCCATGGTGTTCCAGAGCTACGCCATCTACCCCCACATGACGGTGCGCCAGAACATGGAGTTCCCGCTCAAGCTGCGGAAGATGAGCGGGGACGAGGTGGCCCGCCGGGTGGAGGAGGCGGCCGGGCTCCTGGAGCTGACCGAGCACCTCGACCGGCGCCCCGGCCACCTGTCGGGCGGCCAGCGCCAGCGGGTGGCCATGGGCCGGGCCATCGTGCGGGAGCCGGCGGCCTTCCTCATGGACGAGCCCCTGTCCAACCTGGACGCCAAGCTCCGGGTCCAGATGCGCACCACCATCTCCAAGCTCCAGCAGCGCCTGGGCACCACCACCGTCTACGTCACCCACGACCAGGTCGAGGCCATGACCCTGGGCGACCGGGTGGCGGTCATGCGCCGGGGCGTGGTCCAGCAGGTGGGCTCCCCCCGGGAGCTGTACCGGCAACCCGCCAACCTGTTCGTGGCCGGGTTCATCGGCTCCCCGGCCATGAACCTGCTGCCCGGCGAGCTCGACGGCCGCCACCTCCGCCTGCCCATGGTCGAGATGGAGCTGGCCCCCGACGTGGCCGACCGCCTGGTCGAGGGGGCCCAGGGCAAGGTCATCGCCGGCATCCGCCCCGAGAACTTCGAGGACGTGGCCCTGGTCGGCGACCCGGACGCCCCCGGCGTCACCTTCACGGCCGACATCGACGTCATCGAGTGGCTGGGCTCCGAGCTGTTCGCCCACTTCGAGGTGGCCGGCTCGGCCGCCCAGGAGCTGACCGACCTGGCCGCCGACCTGGAGACGGTGGCCATCGGCCGGGCCGGCGAGGACCACGCCGAGGTGGTGGCCCGCCTCGACGTGCGCAGCGAGGCCCGGGAGGGCCGCGACCTGGAGCTGTGGCTCGACACCCGCAGCGTGCACCTGTTCGACCCCGACAGCGGCGACGCCCTGGTGCGCCGGCCCGACTGAGGGCGACCCGGCCGGCGGCGGGGTCAGCCGGCGGCGGGCTCGGGCCAGGGGGCCTGGCCCCGGGTGATGGCGGCCACGTCGGCCAGGGTGCGGGCCTCCAGCAGGGTCCGCATCTGGCGCCCGGCGTCGGCCCACACCGCCAGCAGCACGCACTGGCCCTCGTGGTCGCAGGCCCCGTTCTGGTGGGGCTCGCCGAAGTCGCCGACCACGATGGGCCCGTCCACGGCCGAGACCACCTGGGCCAGCGTGATCTCCGCCGGCTCGCGGGCCAGGACGTACCCGCCGCCCACGCCCCGCTTGGAGCGGACCAGGCCCGCCCCCTTCAGGGCCAGCAGGATCTGTTCGAGGTAGGGCTGGGGGAGGCCGGTGCGCTCGGCGATGTCGCGCACCGCGGTGGGGGCCTCCTCCGGGTGGAGGGTGAGGGAGAGGAGGGCCCGGCACGCGTAGTCGCCCCTGGTGGAGACCTTCACACCGGCCATGGTACGGGCCGGTGCCGCCGGCGGTCCCCTCCGGCCCCGGGGCGTGCCGCCGGCGGGCGGGGAGGCCGGTAGGGTCACCGGGCACCCGGGAGGTCCGGGGGCACGGAAGGGGCTGGCGTGGGACCGCGTCCTCTGCGACCCGACTACGGCGGGGCCTGCATCTCGAACCTGGTCCCGGCGCTGCTGGAGCCGGGCGACACCGCGCCGGCGTGGCTGCCGGCGGCGGCGTGGGAGGCCGACCAGGTCGTCCTCCTGGTGCTCGACGGCCTGGGCTGGGACCAGCTCCAGGACCGGCGGGCCCTGGCCCCCACCCTGGCCGCCATGGCCGGCGGGCCCATCACCAGCGTCACCCCGACGACCACGGCCACCGCCCTCACCTCCATCGCCACCGGCCTCACCCCCGGGGAGCACGGCGTGGTCGGCTACCGGGTGGCGGTGGGGGGCGAGGTGCTGAACGTGCTCCGGTGGTCGACCGCCGACGGTGACGCCCGGCGCCGCATCGCCCCCGAGCAGTTCCAGCGCCACCCGGCCTTCGCCTCCCAGCGCCCGGCGGTGGTCACCAAGGCCGAGTTCTCGTCCTCGGGCTTCAGCGGGGCCCACCTGTGCGAGGTCCGCTTCCACGGCTACCGGGTGCCCTCCACCCTGGTCACCGAGGTCCGGCGCCTGCTGCGGGCCGGCGAGCCGTTCGTCTACGCCTACTACGACGGCATCGACAAGGTGGCCCACGAGTACGGCCTGGGGGAGCACTACGACGCCGAGGTGGCGGCGGCGGACCGCCTGGTGGCCGAGGTCCGCGCCACCCTGCCGCCGGGCGCCGTCCTGGTCGTCACCGCCGATCACGGCCAGGTCCACGTGGGGGACCGCATCGTCCCGCTCCACGCCGAGCTCGTCCCCCACGTGGCCTACCAGTCGGGCGAGGGCCGGTTCCGCTGGCTCCACGCCCGCTCCGGGCGCACCGCCGCCCTGCTGGACGCGGCCCAGGCCCACCACGCCGATGTGGCCTGGGTGGTGACCCGCGACGAGACCATCGACGACGGCTGGTGGGGCCCCAAGGTCACCGACGAGGCCCGGTCCCGGTTGGGCGACGTGGCCCTGGTGGCCCGGGAGCCGGTCTCGTTCCACGACGACGCCGACACCGGACCCTTCGTCCTGGTGGGCCGGCACGGCTCGCTGACCGAGGCCGAGATGCTGGTCCCGTGTCTCGTGGGCGCCCCCTAGCCTGGACCGTCGACCCCGAGTCGCCCGTCGCAGGAGAGAACCCCATGCCCGACACGCAGCCCGCCGCCGACCCCACCGCCCTGCAGGGCGAGCTGCTCGACCCGTCCGCCGACGGCCAGGGCCAGGGCGAGCGCCGGGAGGCGGTGGAGGAGCCGGCCAAGCTCATGCGCATCGGCTCGATGATCAAGCAGCTCCTGGAGGAGGTGCGCAGCGCCGAGCTGGACGAGGCGGCCCGGGCCCGGCTCAAGGAGATCTACGAGACGTCGCTGGCCGAGCTGGGCTCGGCCCTCTCCGAGGACCTGCGCGACGAGCTGGACCGGGTGGCCATCCCGTTCGGCGACACCGCCTCGGTGCCCTCGGAGCCCGAGCTGCGGGTGGCCCAGGCCCAGCTGGTGGGGTGGCTGGAGGGCCTGTTCCACGGCATCCAGGCCACCCTCTTCGCCCAGCAGATGGCAGCCCGGGCCCAGTTGGAGGACATGCGCCGCCAGCTCCCCTCCGGGCCCGGCGGCCCCGGTCCCGGCCCCGGCCCCGGTCCCGGGGGGCCCGGCGCCATGGGCGAGCCCGGCGCCGGCACGTACCTCTAGGGGGAGGCCCGGTCCCGTGGTGGGAACCGGGGGTGCGTGGTACGGTCCGAATCACAGCGGTGTCATTCATCCACAGGGTGTGGAGAACATCTGTGGACGCGCTGTGGACCGCCGGGTCCGCCCGGCCCGCCGCTGGTCGAGGAGGTTCCGTGGGCGACTCGTTCACCCACCTGCACACCCACACCGAGTACTCGATGCTCGACGGCGCTTCCCGGATCGAGTCCGTGGTGGCGGCGGCGGCGGCCGACGGGCAGCCGGCCCTGGGCATCACCGACCACGGCAACATGTACGGGGTCCTGCCCTTCTACAAGGCGTGCCGGGACCACCAGATCACCCCGGTGCTGGGCTTCGAGGCCTACATGGCCCACGAGCACCGCACGGAGCGCATCCAGACCCGGGGCAAGGTCGACGACACCGGGGGCGAGGGTGACGGGGGCAAGAAGGCCTACTACCACCTGACGCTGCTGGCCGAGACCAACACCGGCTACCGCAACCTGATCCAGCTGGCCTCCCGGGCCTTCATGGAGGGCTACTACCGCAAGCCCAAGGTGGACTGGGAGACCCTGGCCGACCACGCCGAGGGCGTGATCGCCACCACCGGCTGCCTGGGGGGCCACGTCCTCCAGTCCCTGCTGGCCGGGAACGAGAAGGCGGCCCTGCAGAAGGCGGCCCGCCTCCAGGAGATCTTCGGGCGCGACAACCTGTTCGTGGAGCTGCAGGACCACGGCATCCCCGAGCAGCACCGCACCAACCCGATGCTCATCGACATCGCCCGCCGCCTCGGGGCGCCGCTGCTGGCCACCAACGACAGCCACTACACCCACGCCGAGGACGCCGAGGGCCACGACGCCCTGCTGTGCGTCCAGACCGGGGCGCTGCTGGCCCAGGGCGAGAACGAGCGGTTCAAGTTCAAGGGCAGCGGCCACTACCTGAAGTCGGCGGCAGAGATGCGGCACCTGTTCCGCGACGTGGAGGTGGCCTGTGACAACAGCCTGTGGATCGCCGAGCGGGCCGACGTCACCATCGACTTCGGCGAGTCCAAGCTGCCCAGCTTCCCGCTGCCCGAGGGCTTCGCCACCGACGCCGAGCACCTGCGCCACCTGACCATGGAGGGGGCGCGAGAGCGGTGGGGGGCCGAGCTGCCCGACCGGGTGGTGGAGCGGCTGGCCTATGAGCTCCAGGTCATCGACGACATGGGGTTCTCGGCCTACTTCCTCATCACCTGGGACCTCATCCGCCACGCCCGGGAGTCGGGCATCCGGGTGGGCCCGGGGCGGGGGAGCGCGGCCGGGTGCGCGGTGGCGTACTCGCTGCGCATCACCGACCTCGACCCCATCGAGTACGACCTGCTGTTCGAGCGCTTCCTCAACCCCAGCCGCATCTCGATGCCCGACATCGACATGGACTTCGACTCCCGCTACCGGGACGAGATGATCCGCTACGCCGCCGAGCGCTACGGCCGCGACCACGTGGCCCAGATCGTGACCTTCTCCACCATCAAGGCCCGGGCCGCGGTGCGCGACGCGGCCCGGGTGCTGGGCCTGCCCTACCTGGTGGGCGACAAGGTGGCCAAGGCCATGCCCCCTCTGGTCATGGGGCGCGACACGCCCCTCTACGCCTGCCTGGAGCAGCACCCGAAGTTCCTCGACGGCTACCAGCGGGCCACCGACCTGCGGAACATGTACGCGGCGGACCCCGACGTGAAGCGGGTGGTGGACGTGGCCAAGAGCCTGGAGGGCCTGCGCCGCCAGGACGGCATCCACGCCGCCGCCGTGGTCATCACCGACCAGCCCCTCACCGAGTACCTGCCCATCCAGCGCAAGCCGCTGGCCGGCGGGACCATCGAGGACGCCCCCGTCGTCACCCAGTACGAGATGGGCGGCGTCGAGGAGCTGGGCCTGCTCAAGATGGACTTCCTGGGCCTGCGCAACCTGGACGTCATCACCGACGCGCTGGCCCTCATCAAGGAGTTCCGGGGCGACGAGGTCGACATCGACGCCCCGCCCCTGGACGACGAGGCCACCTTCGCCATGCTGCGGCGGGGCGACTCCATCGGCGTGTTCCAGATGGAGGGCGGCGGGCTGCGCCAGCTCCTCCGGCTGCTGGCCCCGACCACGTTCGAGGACGTGGCCGCCCTGGTGGCCCTCTACCGGCCGGGCCCGATGGGCGTCGACATGCACATCGACTACGCCGAGCGGAAGAACGGGCGCAAGCCGGTCGAGTACTTCCACCCCGACGCCGAGGAGATCCTGACCGAGACCTACGGCCTGATGATCTACCAGGAGTCGGTCATGCGGGTGTCCCAGCAGTTCGCCGGCTACTCGCTGGCCGACGCCGACAACCTCCGCAAGGCCTGCGGCAAGAAGAACCGCGACATCATGGCCAAGGAGCGGTCCAAGTTCGTCGAGGGCTGCGAGGCCACCGGCTACGGCCACAAGTTGGGCACCCAGCTCTTCGACACCATCGAGAACTTCGCCGACTACGCCTTCAACAAGTCGCACTCGTTCGGCTACGGGTTCGTGGCGTACCAGACCGCCTACCTGAAGGCCAACTACCGCATCGAGTACCTGGCCGCCCTGCTGACCAGCGTCAAGACCAAGCTGGAGAAGGCGGCGGTCTACCTCAACGAGTGCCGCATCTCCGGCATCAAGGTGCTGGTGGCGGATGTCAACCGGTCGCACTCGGACTTCGTGCCCACCCGGTTGGAGGACGGCACCGAGGTCATCCCGTTCGGCCTCTCCGCCGTGCGCAACCTGGGCTCCGGCCTGGTCGACCAGATGGTGGCCGAGCGGGAGGCCAACGGTCCCTTCACCGACTTCTACGACTTCTGCGACCGGGTGCCCCTGCTGTTCCTGAACAAGCGGACCATGGAGTCGCTCATCAAGGCCGGGGGCTTCGACTCCCTGGGCCACCCCCGCAAGGGCCTGCTCCAGGTCTTCGAGGTCATCATCGACATGACCCTGGCCCGGCGGCGCCAGGAGGACCAGGGCGTCATGTCCCTCTTCGACGACGGGCCCAGCGGGAGCACCTCCTTCGACGACCGGCCCGAGATCCCCGGCATCGAGGTCGAGTTCGAGAAGACCGAGAAGCTCAAGCACGAGAAGGAGATGCTGGGCCTCTACGTCTCCGACCACCCGATCATGGGCCTGGAGGACGCCTTGCGTCGCCGCACCGACTGCTCGCTCCGGGAGCTCATCGAGCAGGCCGAGGCCACCGACGCCGGCACCGCGACGGCACCCACGCCGGCCCCGGCCAACGGGAACGGCAAGGGGCGCGACAAGGAGCGCTCGGTCAAGGTGGGCGGCGTCATCACCAACCTCCAGCACAAGTTCACCCGGGCCAACGCCCGCATGGCCGTCTTCGTGCTGGAGGACCTGGAGGCGGCCCTGGAGGTCACCGTCTTCCCCCGGACCTTCGAGACCATCGGCCACGTCCTGGCCGACGACCTGGTCGTCACCCTGACCGCCCGGCTCGACACCCGGGACGACCAGCCCAAGCTGATCGCCATGGACGTCACACCGTGCGAGGACCTGTCCGAGACGCCGCCGCTGCGCCTCCGGGTGCCGCCCCACCAGCTCTCCGACCAGCGGGTGAAGGACCTCAAGGACGTGTTGGTCCGCTTCCCGGGCGAGTCGATCGTCTACCTGCACGTGGGGGAGCAGGTGGTGCGCCTGCCCGACGGCTGGTCGGTGGAGCAGGGCTCCAACCTGCTCTCCGAGCTCCGGGCCATCTTCGGCGCCGACTGCCTGGTCAGCGCCCGAGCCCTGGCCCCCGCCTGACTCACCCGCCCAAGGTGTGACCCTGGTCAGGGTGATGCCACCTGAGTACGCTTTCGGTGTGACCCTGGCCAAGCGCAAGATCTCGGTGTCGCTCGACGCCGACCTGGTGGACGAGATGGAGCTCGACGACGAGCCGGTGTCGGCCCAGGTCAACGAGGCCATCAAGGTGGAGCTGAACCGCCGCCGGCGCCAGCGGCTGCTGGGCGAGTGGCTCGACCGTCTCGATGAGGAGCACGGGCCCGTCCCCGAGGAGGTCATCCAGCGCTACGAGGGGCTGCTCTCGTGACCACGTCGCCATCCATGAAGGTCGTGCTCGACGCCGAGGCCCTGTCCAGCCTGGCCCGGGGTGACGGCCCCCGGGCCGAGGAGGTGCGAGGCGCCCTCCGGGCCGCGCACCGACTCCGGCGCGACGTGGTGGTGCCCGCGGTGGTGCTGGCCGAGCTGTACCGCGGCCGGGGCCACGACGCCGTGGTCGATGCCTGCCTGTCTCGAGAGACGGGCCTGGTGGTGCGGGATACCGACCGGGGCCTGGCCCGGCTGGTGGGAGGCGTCCTGGCTGCGGCCGGCGCCGGGTCCGAGGACATGGTCGACGCACACGTGGTGGCGACGGCTTCGGAGGGCGGGGGCGTGGTCCTCACCGGGGACGAGTCCGACCTGCTCCGCCTGTCCGCCGCCTTTCCGAACGTCCACGTCCAGACCCTGTGACCGTGGCCTAGGGTCCCGGCTGTGACGGTGCGGAGGAGGGCGAGGGGGCGGGCCGCGCTGGCGGCGGTGGCGGTGGCCGTGCTGGCGACGGTGGTGCCGGCCGGGCCCGGGGCCTCGCCGGCCGGGGCAGTGGTGGACCCGCCGCTGGCCACGGTGCCGGACGGGACGGTGACCGGGACCGACGGGCGGGTCTACATGGCCGACGCCCAGGGCCGGGCCCTCCAGTTCCGGGGGTTCAACAGCGGCAAGGAGATGACGGCCCTGGTGGCCGAGGTGACCCCCGCGCTGATGGACACCGCGGCCGACAGCGGCTTCGACCTGCTGCGCCTGTCGTGGCAATGGCACAAGCTGGAGCCCACCGACGACGGGTGGGACGAGGCCTACCTGGACCAGGTGGTGGCCGCCCTGGACGTGGCCGGCGAGCGGGGCATCTCCGTCGTGCTCGACAACCACCAGGACGTCTTCGGCCCCGCCTTCGGCGGCAACGGGGTGCCCGAGTGGGCCACCCGCGACGACGGCCAGCCCTTCACCGCCAACCCGGGCGACCCGTGGTTCATCGCCACCCTGCAACCGGCGGTGCAGGCGGCCTGGGAACACCTCTACGAGGACGCGGACCTCCGCCAGGAGCAGATCGAGTCGCTCCTCCACGTGGTCGAGCGGGTGGTGGGCCACCCGGCCCTGCTGGGCTACGACCTGCTGAACGAGCCCTTCGGCAAGATCCGCCCCGGCGAGGACCTGATCTCGGCCGCCGCCCGGGTCGAGCCCACCCAGCTCACTGCCATGTACCAGCGCCTGGCCGACGCCATCCGCACCGTGGACACCGAGAGCTGGGTGTTCGTCCACCCGCCCAACCTGGCCACCCTGGGCGTGCGCACCGCCCTGGGCCGCATCGACGACCCCAAGCTGGCCTACTTCCCGCACTTCTACGACCTGGGCCTGGAGTCGGGCGAGCCCTTCGACCCGGCGTCGGGCTTCCACGCCACCTGGGAGGGGGTCATCGGCCACTACCCCGACACCTACGGCGTGCCCACCCTGGTGGGGGAGTGGGGCCTGCCCGACCCGGCCATCGGGGGCGCGGGGACGTTCATCGACCGCAGCCTGGCCGTGATGGAGCGCATCGGCTCGGGGTGGACCGTGTTCAGCTGGTGCGCCGGGGCCGGCTACTGCGTCCTGGACGACAGCGGCCAGCTGGACCCGGCCTGGGCCCGCATCGTCCAGGCCTGGCCCCGGGCCATCGCCGGCGCCCCCACGGCGTCGCGATGGGACGGGGCGGCCCGCTCCCTGCACGTCACCTACCGGGTCCGTGCCGGCGCCACCGGCCCCACCGAGATCGTCGTCCCCCCGTCGCTGTACCCCGGCGGGTTCGTGGTCGAGACCAGCGCGGCCGACGGCACCTGGCGGTCGAGCTGGGACGAGGTCACCGGCCGGCTGGAGGTCACGGTGCCCACCGGGGGCCTCGCCGACCAGGCCGTCTGCGTCAGCCCCACCGGCATCGCCGGGGGGTGCACGGCGGAGGTCGCGGCGCCCCCGCCCGGCCCGCCGCCGGCGCCCCCGGCCGACGCCGTCCGGGCCCCGGCCCGCTTCACCGGCTGAGGCCCCGCCGGCCTCGGTTTGCGCTGGGCGGCCCGGGCGACTGGACTTGAGAGGCCCACTGCACGCGCCCCTGGGGGTCGAACAGCGACATGGCCATCGAGGTCGAGACCAAGGACTGCACCGCTCTCTCCGACGCCGAGCTGGCCGAGATGGCCGACCTGTGCGCCGGTGGCCCCCGGGCCTACGAGGCCGGGTTGCTGTCGAAGCAGGCCGAGGAGTGGGTGCTCGTCACCCTGGCCCGGGACGGGGGCCGCATCAAGGGCTTCTCGTTCTGCACGCTCGAACGCATCGGCGGCACGCCCAGCGTGCTGGTGGGCTTGGCCTCGGTCAAGCGCACCTCCAAGCGCGACACCGTGCTGCGCCAGATGATCACCGACCAGCTCCGGCGGGCCGTCCTGGCCTTCCCCGACGAGGACGTCCTGGTCGGCACCCGGATGGCCACGGCCTCGGGCTTCGACGCCTTCAAGGCCCTGCACGACATCGTCCCCCGCCCCGACTACGTGGCCACCGGCGAGGAGCGGGCCTGGGGCCGGCGGCTGGCCAAGCGCTTCGGCGTCCCCACCGGGGCCTACGACGAGCGGGCCTTCAAGGCCACCGGCAGCGAGGTGCCGGCCCTGGTCCTCGACCACGACAGCGTCAAGCCCGAGACCATCCCGGCCGACGTGGTGGCCCTCTTCGACGACATCGACGAGGAGCGGGGCGACTCCCTCGTCGCCTTCGGGTGGGCCCTGGCCGACGACCTGGTCAAGCTGCTCTAGGCGCCTGCCGCCGGCTGCCCGGCGGCGCCCCGACGTGGAGCTCTCCGACGCCGTCCGCCGGCGGCGCATGGTGCGGGCCTTCGGGCCCCGACCCGTCGATCCGGCCCTGGTCGACGGGGTCCTGGACGGGGCCCGCCGGGCCCCCTCGGCCGGCAACACCCAACCGGTCCGGTTCCTGGTCCTCGACACCCCGGGGGCGGTGGCCCGGTACTGGGACCTGACCCTGCCGGCCGACCGGCGGGACCGCTTCGCCTGGCCCGGCCTGCTGGAGGCCCCGGTGCTGGTGGTGGTGCTGGTCGACCCCGGCGCCTACCCGGCCCGCTACGCCGAGCCCGACAAGGCGGCCACCGGCCTGGGGGCCGGGATCGAGGCGTGGCCCGTGCCCTACTGGTGGGTGGACGGGGGCGCCGCGGCCCAGACCCTGCTGCTGGGCCTGGTCGACGCCGGCCTGGGGGGGTGCCTGTTCGGGCTGTTCGCCCACGAGGCGGCGGTGCTGGCCGCCCACGGCGTGCCGCCAGGGTGGCGGGCGGTGGGCACCGTGGCCCTGGGACACCCGGCCGCGGCCGGTCACGAGGAGCGCCCGGGGCGCAGCGCCCGGCGCCCCCGGCCCCCCCTGGCCGAGGTGGCGCGGCGGGGCCGCTGGGGCCGCGCCTGAGGGGGGTCGCGGGGGCCGGACAGGCCCTCTCGGGGTCGAAAATATTGCGAGTGGGTGACGGGCAGGGACGCGCTGACCAGGCATTTCCTAGGTCCGTGGCCGATGTCACGTTGCGGTGATGTTACGAAATGCCGACGGAGTGAGCAGACTCGTCCTCTGCTCGCCCTCTCGTGATCCTCTTCACGTAGGACCCAGGGGGACGGGCGACCGTGATCCCGACCCCAGGAGTCCCCTCCATGGCCCGACCCGAGAAGGGGCGCTCGCCCGAGCGCCCTCCGAGTCCCTGCGCACCGAGGGCTGCCCGCCGATCCCACCGGATCCGGGCCGCCGCCCTCGGTGCCGCCGTCGTCACCACCGCGGTGGTGACCGCCTTCGGCCCCGCGGCAGCCGACGGCCTGGCCGGTTCCGAGCCGTCCCCCCTGACCGCCGAGGTGATCGCCGCCGTCCAGGTGCCGACCGAGTACCCGGCCGTCGATCCCACCCTGGCCCACGCGGCCGACGGCCAGGAGGCGCGGGAACGGTTGGCGGCCGCCCTGGCCGACAACGAGCGGCGCGAGGCCGACGCCCGCGTCTTCGTGTACTTCGCCACCCTGGAGCAGGCCCGGGCCGAGTCGGCCCGCCAGCAGGCCGAAGCCGCGGCCCAGGCCGAGCGGGCCCGGGCCGAGGAGGCCCCGGCCCCCCGTTCCGGCGGCGGCTCCTGGGACGCCCTGGCCCGCTGCGAGTCGGGCGGCAACTGGGGCGCGGCCACCGGCAACGGCTACTACGGCGGCCTCCAGTTCAGCCCGTCCACCTGGCGGGCCTACGGCGGCTCGGGGATGCCCCACCAGAGCAGCCGCGAGGCCCAGATCGCCGTGGCCGAGCGGGTCCGGGCCGGGCAGGGCTGGGGCGCCTGGCCCTCCTGCTCGTCCAAGCTCGGCCTGCGCTAGCCCCAGATCGCGCCGCCGCCCCACCCTCCCCCGAGGGGCGGTGCCGCTGACCCGGCCCGGCCACCCTCCCCCCCGGTGGCCGGGCCGGGTCGCGCCCGGGGACGGGTCAGGCCGTCACCGCGTCGAGCTGGGCGGCCAGGGCCGTGGGGTCCTCCACCGGCGCCTGGCAGGCGAACCGGCGGCACACGTAGGCCCGCCCCGGCTGCCGGCCCTCCCACAGCGGGGAGTCGTAGGTCTCGCCCCAGGCCACCACGCCCGTGGGCAGCCAGCGGCGGTGGACCTCGGCCACCAGCTCGGTGGCCGGGCCCGGCACCACCACCTCGGTGGCCCCCCGGGTGTGGAGGTCGAGGGCCGCGGCCAGGTGGGCGAAGGCGGTCGGGGCCCGCTCCACGAACGGGCCCAGCAGGGCCAGCACCTCCTCGGCGGCCTCCTGGTCGCGCTCGTCGCCGGTGAGGGCGGCCAGCCGGAGCAGGGCCCAGGCCGCGTTGCTGTTGGCGCTGGGGGTGGCACCGTCCTGGAGGTCCTTGGGCCGGGCCACCAGGGCCTCGCCGTCGGAGCCGGTGGTGAAGAAGCCGGAGCCGGCCTCGTCCCGGAACAGGGCCCGGAGGGCCTCGGCGGTGGCCCGGGCCACCGCGATCCAGCGGGCCTCGCCGGTGGCCTCGGCCAGGCGGGTGAACCCGTCGACCAGGGCGGCGTGGTCGGCGGCGAAGGCGGGCTGGTGGGCCCGGCCCGGGTCGTCGGGGTCGGTGGGGTCGCCCTGCCAGGTGCGCAGCCAGCGGCCCTCGGGGGTGCGGAGCCGGAGGCAGAGCATCTCACCGGTCTCCACCGCGGCCTCCAGCCAGGCCCGGTTCCCGGTGGCGGCCGCCGCCTCGGCCAGCGAGGCCAGCATGAGGCCGTTCCACTCGGTGAGGACCTTGTCGTCGAGGCCGGGGCGGACCCGCTCGTTGCGGGCGTCGAAGAGCCGGAGCCGGCAGTCCTCGATGAGCGGCGGCCGCTCGATGCGCCCCGGGGCGTGGAGGCGGTTGAGGATGTTGCGGCCCTCGAAGTTGCCCTCCTCGGTCACGCCGTACCACTCCATGGCCGCGGCGGCCTCGTCCGGGCCCAGGGCGGCCCGGATCTCCGCCGGGGTCCAGGTCGAGAACCGGCCCTCCTCGCCCTCGCTGTCGGCGTCCTCGGCCGAGAAGAAGCCGCCGCCCGGGTGGCGCAGGTCGCGCAGCACGTAGGTCACGGTCTCGTCCAGCACCTGGCGGTGGCGGGCGGCGCCGGTGAGCTGCCAGGCGTGCAGGTAGGCCCGGACCAGCAGGGCCTGGTCGTAGAGCATCTTCTCGAAGTGGGGGACCAGCCAGCGGTCGTCGACCGAGTAGCGGGCGAAGCCCCCGCCGACGTGGTCGTAGAGGCCGCCGGCGGCCATGGCGTCGAGGGTGGTGGTGGCGGCCCGGAGGGCCTCGGCCCGCTGCGGGGCGTCGGGGCGGGCGGCGTGGCGCAGCAGCAGGTCGACGGTGGTCGGCTGGGGGAACTTGGGGGCCCGGCCGAAGCCGCCGGCCTCGTCGTCGTGGGCCTCCAGCAGGCCGGCCACCGCGGTGTCGACGGCCTCGGCCCCGGGCACGGCCCGGGAGCCGGGGGCGGCGCCCACGGTCTGGCGCAGGTGGTCGCTGAGGCGGGTGGCCTGCTCGGCCAGGTCGTCCCGGCGGTTCCGCCAGGCGTCGTCGATGGCGCGGCACACGTCGAGGAAGCCGGGCATGCCCCGCTGCCGCTGGCGGGGGAAGTAGGTGCCGCAGAAGAACGGCTCGCCCTCCGGGGTCATGAACACGGTCATGGGCCAGCCCCCGGAGCCGGTCATGGCCTGGGTGGCCTCCATGTACACGGCGTCGACGTCGGGGCGCTCCTCCCGGTCCACCTTCACGTTCACGAACAGGTCGTTGATCACGGCGGCCACGTCGTCGTCCTCGAAGGACTCGTGCGCCATCACGTGGCACCAGTGGCAGGCCGAGTAGCCCACCGACAGCAGGACGGGCACGTCGCGCTGGCGGGCGGCGGCGAAGGCCTCCTCGCCCCACGGGTACCAGTCGACCGGGTTGTCGGCGTGCTGACGCAGGTACGGGCTGGGCTGGTCCCCGAGGCGGTTCATGGGGCCAGGGTAGGAGCGGGCCCCGGGCCCCGTGCGAGGTGACCGGCGCCACACCCGAGCCCTCCGCCTGTGCCACCATGTTGACGTCGACCGGGAGGAGCCGCCGTGAACGTGGAAGGCCTGCTGAGGAGCAAGGGCGACGCCGTGGTCACCGTCCCCCCCACCGCCACCGTGCGGGAGGTGGTGGACACGTTGGCCCGGCACCGCATCGGAGCGCTGGTGGTGAGCGACGACGGCGCCCACGTGGCCGGCATCGTGTCCGAGCGGGACGTGGTCTGCGCCCTGGCCGGCCACGGCGACACCCTGCTGGGCCGGGAGGTGGCGACGATCATGAGCCGCGAGGTCGTCACCTGCGAGATGGGCACCACCGTCGACGAGCTGTCGCAGTCCATGACCGAGCGACGCATGCGCCACGTGCCGGTGGTGGTCGACGGCACCCTGCGGGGCATCGTCAGCATCGGCGACGTGGTCAAGGACCGCATCCGGGACCTCGAGGTCGAGACCCGCACCCTGCACGAGTACATCGCCCAGGGCCGCTGACCGCCCCGACGTCGGCGAACGTCCACCACCGGGGGGGGGACACCGTCCAGAGGTGGAGGGCGGGGGTCAGCCCGAGAGCTCCGAGCGGCGGACCTTGCCCAGGGCGGTGCGGGGTAGGGCGGCCACCAGGTGGAGGGCCCGGGGGGCCGCCCAGGGGGCCAGCTCGGCGGCCACGGCGGCGCGGAGCGCGTCCAGGGTCGGGGCCGACGCCGGATCCGACGGGACCACCCAGGCCTCGACCCGCTGGCCCCACCCCGGGTCGGGCCGCCCGGCCACGGCCACCTCGGCCACCCCGGGGACGCGGCGCAGGACGGCCTCCACGGCCTCGGGCCACACGTTCTCGCCGCCGGTCACGATCATGTCGCCCTGCCGGCCCCACACCACCACGGTGCCGTCGTCCCGGACCTCGCCGGCGTCCCCGGTGGGCAGCCACCCGGGCCCGCCGCCGGGCCGGTCCCGGCGGGGGTCCTCCACCGTGCCGTCGGGCCGGCGGTAGCCCCGGAGCAGGGTGGGGGAGCGGACCCACAGCTCCCCGCCCACCGCGGCCACCTCCACCCCGGCCAGGGGGGCGCCGTCGTAGGCGATGCCGCCCCCGGTCTCGGTCAGGCCCCAGGTCCGCACCACGTTGGCCGGCCGGGCGGCCGCGGTGTCGGCCGCGCCCCCCAGCACCACCCAGCGCCAGCCCTCGGCCCCCACCCGGTCCAGGGCGGTGGGCACCAGGGAGGTGAGGGTGGCGCCCCGGTCCCGGGCCGCGGCCACCGCGGCCTCCTCGAACCGGGGCAGCAGGTCCAGCCCCACGCCGTCGACCAGGGCCCGGGTGACCACCCCCAGGCCCCCCACGTGGGCCAGGGGCAGGCAGGCCAGCCACCGATCGGCGCCGGTGACCTCCAGGCGGGCGTGCACGGCCCGAGCGTGGGCCACCACCGCGTCGTGGGTCAGCACCACGCCCTTGGGCTGCCCGGTCGTCCCGCTGGTCGGCACCACCAGGGCATCGCCGGCCTCGACCGGGGGGGCGCCGGCGTCGAGCGCCACCTCCTCGCCGTCCCGGCCGCCGGGGTCGGGGTCGAGGAGCGCCGCCGGGCGGAGGGCGGCCAGCAGCCGGTCCCGGGCCGGGCCGGGCAGCCGGGGATCGAGGGGCAGCACGGCGTCGCCGTCCTCCCACACCCGCCGCAGGGCGGTGACGAAGCCGGGGCTCCCCTCGGCGACCACGGCGACCAGGCGACCCACGGCACCGGAGGCTACGTCCCGGTACGGTCTGGGCCCCGCCCGCCGCCGCCCGGAGGACCCCGATGCAGGGCTTGATGCAGGACCACCCGCTGACCCTGGTGCACTTCTTCGACCGGGCCGAGCGCCTGTTCCGCGACAAGCGGGTGGTCACGGCCACGGCCACCGGCAAGCAGACCCGGACCTACGGCGAGTGGGCGGCGCGCACCCGCCGGGCCGGCGGGGCCCTGGCCGCCCTGGGCATCGGCGCCGAGGGGCGGGTGGCCACCTTCGGCTGGAACACCGCCGATCACCTGGAGCTGTACTTCGCCGCCCCGTGCAGCGGCCGGGTCCTCCACACCCTCAACATCCGCCTGTTCCCCGAGCAGCTGACCTACATCGCCAACCACGCCGAGGACGAGGTCGTCTTCGTGGACCGGACCCTGGCCGCCCTGCTGTGGCCCCTGCTGGACACGTTCGAGACGGTGCGCCACGTGGTGGTCATGGACGACGGCGCCGGCGAGGTGCCCGACGCCCCGGCCGGCAAGGAGGTCCACCGCTACGAGGACCTGCTGGCCGGGGCCGACCCCGCCGAGTGGCACGTGGAGGACGAGAACCAGGCCGCCAGCATGTGCTACACGTCCGGCACCACGGGCAACCCGAAGGGCGTGGTCTACAGCCACCGCTCCACCTACCTGCACACCCTGGGCACCATGGCCGTCGACGCCCTGGGGGCCTCGGAGGCCGACACCATCCTGCCGGTGGTGCCCATGTTCCACGCCAACGCCTGGGGCCTGGCCCACGCCGCGGTGGCGGTGGGGGCCAACCTGGTCATGCCCGGGCCCAACATGGCGGCCGAGCCCCTGGCGGAGCTGATCGAGAGCGAGCGGGTCACGGTGGCCGCCGGCGTGCCCACCATCTGGATGGGGGTGCTGCCCGAGCTGAAGGGCCGCGACCTCTCGGCCCTGCGGGCCATCCCCTGCGGCGGCTCGGCCGTGCCCCGGGCCCTGTCCGAGGCCTACCGGGAGCAGGTCGGCCTGCCCATCTACCAGGCCTGGGGCATGACCGAGACCAGCCCGGTGGCCTCGGCCGGCCACATCAAGGCCACCCTGGCCGAGGGGCGCACCGAGGACGAGCTGGCCGACCTGCGGGCCACCATCGGAGTGCCGTTGTGCGGCGTCGACCTCCGCATCGTCGACCCCGACACCCTGGAGCCGGTGGCCGCCGACGGGCAGGCCCAGGGCGAGATCCAGGCCCGGGGCCCGTGGATCGCCCGGGAGTACTACCACGACGACCGGTCACCCGAGAGCTTCACCCCCGACGGGTGGCTGAAGACCGGCGACGTGGCCACCGTGGACGACCACGGCTACATGCGCATCGTGGACCGGACCAAGGACGTGGTGAAGTCGGGCGGGGAGTGGATCTCCACCGTGGAGCTGGAGAACGAGATCATGGGCCACCCCCGGGTGGCCGAGGCGGCGGTGATCGGCGTGCGCCACCCCAAGTGGCAGGAGCGCCCCCTGGCCTGCGTGGTGGTGGCCGAGGGCGAGGAGCTGACCAAGGGCGAGGTGCTGGAGTTCCTGGACGGCCGGGTGGCCAAGTGGTGGCTGCCCGACGACGTGGTCTTCGTGGACGAGATCCCCAAGACCTCTGTCGGCAAGTTCTCCAAGAAGGACCTCCGCGCCCGCTTCGCCGACTACAGCCTGCCCACCGCGTCCGAGGGCTGACAGGTCGAGGCCCCGCCGGTGGCGGGGCCTCGACCGGGTCTCGGAGCGGGGGGGGTCAGGCGGCGGCGGCGCCGGCTTGGGCGTCGGCCTGCTCGATGTCCTTGTGGAAGCGCTTGTGGACCCGGAGGTCCTCGCTCGGGAAGCTGACCTTGTGCCACAGGCCGCCGGGTGGGCCCAGGCGGGTGGTGCGGGGCGCCTCGTAGAGGATCTTGCTCGGGTTGGCCTGGGCGAACTTGCCCGAGTCGAAGACCACGATGCGGCGGTCGGTGACCACCACGCAGCGGTAGCTGTTGAGGATGAAGAAGAAGATGTAGCCGGCCAGGATGAGCCACTGGCTCTGGGTCTGGCCCGGGAACACGGCCTGGACCTGCTCGCCGGGCTGCAGCTGGGGCTGGGCCTTGTCACGGATCTTGTCTCTGATCGCCACGGGCTCTCCTCGGGTGGGCGGTGGGACGGGCGGACGCTAACGCCTGGCGCCGCCCGACCGTGCCGATGCGCCCCCGGGGGCGGTGGCGGGCCGCCGTCGGGGGCGGTCCCCGATCCACGCCCGTGGTGCGTGCAGACTGAGCGGGCCAGGTCCCCCTCGCGGCCGGCGCCGGTGGGGTGCGCGCCCAACCGGCGGCGGTCGCCGTCCCGTCCGTGGAGCACGGCGTGCTGTTCCCCACCTTCGAGTTCGCCGTCTTCTTCTCGGTGGTCTTCGTCCTCAACTGGCTGCTGCGGCCCCACCCGCTGGCCTGGCGGCTGTTCCTGCTCGGCGCCAGCTTCGTCTTCTACGCCGCCTTCGAACCCGTCTACTGCCTGCTGCTGGCTGCCTCGATCCTGGTCAACCAGGCCTTCGGCGTGGCCATCGCCCGCCAGGCCCACCCCGGCCGCCGTCGCGCCCTGCTGGCCGGGGCGGTGGTGGCCAACCTGGCCGCCCTCGGCTACTACAAGTACACCGACTTCTTCGTCGAGTCGGTGGGCGGGGCGCTGGAGCTGGTGGGCATCGACACCGGGTGGGTGCCGCTGGGGATCGTCCTGCCGGTGGCCATCTCGTTCTTCACCTTCCAGGCCCTCAGCTACGTCATCGACATCTACCGGGGCCACGCCGAGCCCTCGCCCCTGCTCGACTTCGCCGTCTACCTGTCGTTCTTCCCCCACCTGGTGGCCGGCCCCATCGTCCGGGCCCGGGAGCTGCTGCCCCAGCTGACCGAGCACGCCGATCCCCGCCGGGTCAACGCCGCCCTGGCCTTCCGGCTGATCATGGCCGGCCTGTTCAAGAAGGTGGTGATCTCCAGCTTCCTGTCCGCGGCCATCGTGGACGACGTCTTCGCCGTGCCCGAGGCCCACCGGTCGCTGGAGATCCTGGTCGCCGTCTACGCCTACGCCATCCAGATCTACGCCGACTTCAGCGGCTACACCGACATCGCCATCGGCTGCGCCCTGCTGCTGGGGCTGCGCTTCCCCCAGAACTTCGACGCCCCCTACACGGCCACGTCGATGCAGAGCTTCTGGCGGCGCTGGCACATGACGCTGTCGTTCTGGTTGCGGGACTACCTCTACATCCCCCTGGGCGGGAACCAGGGGAGCCGGCAGTGGGCCTTCGCCACCCTGTTCCTGACCATGCTCATCGGCGGGTTCTGGCACGGCGCGGCGTGGACGTTCCTGATCTGGGGGGCCATCCACGGCCTGGCCCTGGCCGTGGAGCGCCGCGTCCTCGACGGCTGGGCCGCGGCCGGGAAGGTGCCGGGGCCGTGGTCGCCGGTGCTCCGGTGGCTGGCCACCTTCCACGTGGTGTGCCTGGCCTGGATCTTCTTCCGGGCCGAGTCGCTGGGGGTGGCCGGCACCATCCTGTGGCGCCTGGTGGCCGCCCCCGGCCTGGGCGAGGCCGTCACCCCCATGGTGCTGCTGGTGATCGCCGTGTCCATCGGCTCCCAGTTCGTGCCCACCGGGTGGGTGGACCGGGCCCAGGCCGTGTTCTCCCGCTCGGCCCCCGCCGTCCAGGCCGTGGCCCTGGCCGTGGGCCTCCTGTTCGTCGACGCCCTCGGTCCCGAGGGCGTCCCGCCGTTCATCTACTTCCAGTTCTAGGTTGGCGACCGTGGGGCGACACCGGACGCGACAGCGGGCCCTGGCCCTGATCCTGGGGGCCGCGCTGGCCGTCACGTCCTGCTCGGGGGGCGACGGGGACGCCGCCGAGCGGGAGCCGGGCCGCGACGAGGGCCCGAGCACCACCGAGGGACCCGGCCCGGTGGCCGAGGCCCTGCCCGCGTTGGAGCGCCTGCACGTGGCCCGGGCCGGCGGCCGGGCCCACATCGCCGACGGGCAGGGCCGGGAGGTGCTGCTGCGGGGGGCCAACCTGAACGTGCTGGGCGACTACCACCAGGCCGACCCCACGCTGCCCCCGGTGCTGCCGGCCACCGACGCCGACTGGGACCAGATGGCGGCCCACGGGTTCTCGGTGGTCCGCCTGCTGGTGTCGTGGTCGGCCCTGGAGCCGGTGCGGGGCCAGCTCGACCAGGCCTACCTCCAGCGCATCCGCGACGCGGTGGCGGCCGCCGCGGCCCGGCGCATCCACACCGTCATCGACATGCACCAGGACGCCTGGGGCCGCTTCATCGCCTCGCCCCCCGACGTGGCCTGCGGGCCGGGTACCGAGCCGGCCATCGGCTGGGACGGGGCCCCGCAGTGGGCCACCCTGACCGACGGGGCCGACACCTGCCGGCCCATCGGCAGCCGCGAGGGCGCCCCCGCGGTGCGGGCCGCCTTCACCGCCTTCTACGAGAACCGCGACGGCATCCGCGACGCCTTCGTGGCCACCTGGCGGCGGTTGGCGGCGGCCTTCGCCACCGAGCCCGCGGTGGCCGGGTTCGACCTGTTCAACGAGCCCACCATGGTCTTCGACGCCGCGGTCGCCGAGCAGCGCTACACCGAGCTGACGAGCGCCCTGGTCACGGCGATCCGGGCCGGCGAGGCGGAGGCCGGGGGCTTCCCCCACATCGTGTTCCTGGAGCCCATCGTGCTGTTCCCCGTCCCGGGGACGGTGCCCGCTCCTGGCTTCACCACCGACGACCAGATCGCCTTCGCCCCCCACAACTACGCCGAGTCGATCGGGCCCGCCCTCCTGACCGTGGAGCAGACCATGGACGTGGCCGTGGGCACGGCCACCGAGCGGGGCTGGGCGCTGTGGATCGGGGAGCACGGCGTGTTCGAGACCACCGAGGAGAAGCTGGACGTGCTGCACCGATTCGCAGCGGCCCAGGACGGGGCGCTGGCCGGCGGGGCCCAGTGGCAGTGGCGCCAGCGGTGCGGCGACCCCCACGCCATCGGCGTCCCCGGCACCCGCCCCACCGCCACCCAGGTCCAGCTCAACGACGTGGCCTGCCCCGACGACATCGACGCCGGCCCCAACCGGGAGCTCCTGCGGGTGGCGGGCCGGGCCTACCCGCGGGCCGCCCCGGGGCGCCTGACCGAGCTGGTGTCCGATCCCCGGGCGGGCACGCTGCGGGTGGCCGGCGCCCTGGCCGACGACCTGGGCGACTGGGGTCCGCTGGTGCTGTGGGTGCCGGGCCAGGAGGCCCCCCGGGTCGAGGCGGACGGCACCGCCGAGCCCGAGGCCACCCGGGTGCCGGGCGGGTGGTTGCTGACGGCGGAGGTCACCGACTCGCCGTGGGAGGTCCGGGTGTCGTGACCGGCCACCGGCCCGGGGACGAGCCCCACCTGGAGGTCGACCCGCCGGACGCGGCCCGGGACCGGTCCGAGCCCCGCTCGCTGCGCTACCACGACCTGGCCGGCTCCCGGCCCATCCCCGCCGGGCGGGTGCTGGTGATCGGGTCCGTGGCCCTGCTGCTGGCCGCCGTGCTCAACGCCGATGGCCTCTTCGAGCTGGCCACCCGCCAGCCGGTGGGGTGGAAGCGCGACGTGGCCGCTACCGCGGTGGCGCCGTTCTGCGCGGTGGGCCGCATCACCCACCTCAAGGACGTCCGGGCCGAGATCCGCGACGCGGCCGACAAGGAGGTGCACGACTGCTCGGACGGGCCCCGCTCCGGCTCGGCCACCTTCGACGAGGTGGCGGTGGCCCCGACGGAGCCGGCCGAGGGACCGGCCATCACGAGGCGGGCGCCGACGACGGCGGCGCCCCTGCGGATGTGGCTGGGGGGCGACTCCATGACCATCGAGCTGGCCCAGTCGGTGGAGGAGGCCGTGGCCGCCCGGCCCGAGGTGGAGCTGGCCACCCACCCCCAGGTCAGCTCGGGCCTGACCCGGCCCGACTTCTTCGACTGGCCGGCCTACTTCCGCGACGAGGTGCTGCCCACCCGGCCCGAGGCCGTGGTGGTCATGTTCGGGGCCAACGACTCCCAGGGCATGGACATCGACGGCGCGCCGTACCAGCCCTCCAGCCCGGAGTGGCAGGCCGAGTACCGGCGCCGGGTCGGGGTGGTGATGGACCAGCTCCGGGGCGACGGCCGGCTGGTGCTGTGGGTGGGCCAGCCCCGCATGCGGGACACGGGCTTCGACCAGCGGATGGCCACCCTCGACCGCATCTACGCCCAGGAGGCCGAGGACCGGCCCTGGGTCCGGTTCCTGGACAGCCGGGCCATCCTCAGCCCCGACGGCGAGGGCTACCAGGCCACCGCGGACGGCGTCTCGCTGCGCCAGGGCGACGGCATCCACCTGGACCGGGCCGGCGCCGACCTGCTGGCCGAAGCGGTGCTCGACGCGGTCGAGGCCGAGGTCATGGCCACCTCGCCCCCCTGACCGCGCCCCCTGGCGGGATCCACCGGGGGGTGGGACGGCCGCCGGTAGGGTCCCGGCCCATGGCCGACGTCGCGCCCGGGGCGCTGGTGGCGCTGGGGCTGGCCGGGCTGGTCGTGGGCTGGTTCCTGAACGTGGTCATCGTCCGCCTGCCCGACGGCGGGTCGCTGGCCCCGCCGTGGCGGTGCCCCGACTGCGAGGCGGCCATCGGCGGCCTCGACGCCGTGCCCCTGCTGTCCTTCGTCCGCCTGCGGGCCCGGTGCCGGGCCTGCGGCGAGCCCGTGGCCCTGGCCTACCCGCTGGTCGAGCTGGCCGGCGCCGGGCTGTGGGTGGCCGCCGGGCTCCGCTTCGGCCTGACCTGGGCGCTGGTGCCGTTCCTCCTGCTGTTCTCGGCCCTCCTGGCCCAGGCCGTGATCGACCTGGAGCTGTACCGGCTGCTGGACCGGATCACCTTCCCGGTGCTCGGCGCCTCGGTGGTGCTGGTGGCCGGGGTGTCGTTGGTCGAGGGTGACGCCGGCCGGGTGGCCTACGCCGCGGCCGGCGCCGTCGGCTACTTCCTGGTCCTGTTCGTGCCCGGGATGCTGTTCCCCCGGGGCATGGGGCTGGGGGACGTGAAGCTGGCCCTGCTGATGGGGCTGTACCTGGGGTGGATCCACCCGGTGCTGGTCATGTTCGCCCTCATCGGCGCCTGCCTGCTCGGGGTGGTGGCCGGGGGGGTGCTGTACGTGGCCCGGGGCGGCCGCAGCGCCGAGTTCCCGTTCGGCCCGTGGCTGGCGGTCGGGTGCGTGGCCACCGTGCTGGGCAGCCGCCGCATCGTCGACCTCTACGACGGGGCCTTCACGCCCACGCCGTTCCTGGCCGCCCTGGGCTGGGGGTGACCGGCCGGCAGCGCCCCGATGGGCTCGGGGGCCGGGCGGGCCACCCTCTAGATTCGCCCCCGTGCTGCGCTTCCTGACCGCCGGTGAGTCCCACGGCCGCGCCCTCGTCGTCGTGGTCGAGGGCCTGCCCGCCGGCCTGGCCGTGGACGTGGCCGCCCTCCAGGCCGAGCTGGGCCGGCGCCGCCTGGGCTACGGGCGGGGCCCCCGCATGCGCTTCGAGGTCGACGACGTGACCCTGGTGAGCGGCGTGCGCCACGGCCGGACGCTGGGCTCCCCGGTGGCGGTGGAGATCGCCAACACCGAGTGGGAGCGCAACCCCGACAAGTGGCAGCGGGAGATGTCGGTGGCCGCCGAGGACGGGCCCACCCAGATGCCCCTGACCCAGCCCCGCCCCGGCCACGCCGATCTGGCCGGCATGCAGAAGTACGGCTTCGTCGACTCCCGCGACGTCCTGGAGCGGGCCTCGGCCCGGGAGACCGCGGCCCGGGTGGTGGCCGGCACCCTGGCCAAGCTGTGGCTGGGCACGCTGGGCATCGACGTGCTGTCCCACGTGGTGCGCATCGGGGCCGTCGCCGCCCCCCCCGGCCCCGCCCCCACCCTGGCCGACCTGGAGCGCATCGACGCCGACGAGGTCCGCTGCCTGGATCCCGAGGCCTCGGCGGCCATGGTGGAGGAGATCAAGGCCGCGGCCCGCGACGGCGACTCCCTGGGCGGCGTGGTCGAGGTGGTGGCCCACGGCGTGCCCGTCGGCCTGGGCAGCCACGTCCACTGGGACCGCAAGCTGGACTCCCGCCTGGCCGCCGCCCTCATGAGCATCCAGGCCGTGAAGGGCGTGGAGATCGGCGACGGCTGGGACGTGGCCTCCCGCCGGGGCAGCGCGGCCCACGACCCCATCATCTGGGACGCCGAGGACCACGCCTACCGGCGCACCAGCGCCCGCGCCGGCGGCGTCGAGGGTGGCATGTCCTCGGGTGAGCCGGTCATCGCCCGGGTGGCCATGAAGCCCCTGGCCTCGCTGAACCGCCCGGTGCTGGGCACCGTCGACGTCCTGACCAAGGAGGAGACGGTGTCGTTCAAGGAGCGCACCGACGTCACCGCGGTGCCGGCCATGGGCGTGGTGGCCGAGACCATGACCGCCCTGGTCCTGGCGGACGAGGTGGCCCGCAAGTTCGGGGGCGACACCGTGGAGGAGACCCGGCGCAACCACGACGGCTACCTGGCCGCCCTCCGGGACGGGCCCCTTGGCTGACGTGGCGGCCTCGGCGTCGCCCGCCGCCCCCGGCCCGGCCCGCCGCCGGGTCCCCCCCGTGGTCCTGGTGGGGATGATGGGCGCGGGCAAGAGCACCGTCGGGCGCCGCCTGGCCTCCCGGCTGGGCCGCCCCTTCGTCGACGCCGACGACGAGCTGGTCCGCCGCTCGGGCCGCACCGTGCGGGAGTGGTTCGCCGAGGAGGGCGAGGACGGCTTCCGGGCCGCCGAGGCCGCCCTCCTGGCCGACCTGCTGGCCGCCCCGGGCCCGGCCGTCATCGCCGCCGGCGGGGGGGTGGTCACCCGGCCCCGGAACCGCGAGGCGCTGCGCGGCGGCGCCCGGGTGGTGTACCTGCGGGCCGGGGCCCCGTTCCTGCGGTCGCGGCTGGAGCGCAAGCCCCACCGCCCCCTGCTCGACGACGATCCCGAGGCCGTGCTGGTCCGCCTGCTGGACGAGCGGTCCGCCCTCTACGAGGAGGTGGCCGACCTGGTGGTCGACGTCGAGCCCTTCCACTCCGAGCACGAGCGGCCCAAGCGGGAGCTGGCCGCCCGCATCGCGGAACTGGTCGAGGCGGCCGAGGCAACCGGGGCGGCCGAGGTGGACCGCGCCGCGGGCCGGGCCGGGGAGCCGGGCCGGTGATCGAGCTGGAGGTGCCCCTGGGGGAGCGCAGCTACCCGGTGCTGGTCGGCCCCGGGGCCCGCCACCGCCTGCTGGAGGTGCTGCCCGTCGGGGCGCAGCGGGCCGCGGTGGTGACCCAGGCCGGCATCGGCTGGGACGTCGACCCGGGGGTGGAGAGCGCCACCTTCACCATCGGCGACGGCGAGGACGCCAAGCACCTGGGCACGGTCGAGGACCTGTGCCGCGACCTGGCCCGCTGGGGCCTGACCCGGGGCGACGTGGTGGTGGCCGTGGGCGGGGGCGTGGTCACCGACGTGGCCGGCTTCGTGGCCGCCGTCTACCACCGGGGGGTGCCGGTGGTCCACGTGCCCACCACCCTGCTGGGCCAGGTCGACGCGGCCATCGGCGGCAAGACCGGCGTGAACCTGCCCGAGGGCAAGAACCTGGTCGGCGCCTACTGGCAGCCCTCGGCCGTGCTGTGCGACATCGAGACCCTGGGCACCCTGCCCCCCCGGGAGTACCGCTCGGGCCTGGGGGAGATGGCCAAGTACGCCTTCCTGGGCGTCGACGACCTGCCCGACCTGGCCCTTGACGAGGCGGTGGCCGCCTGCGTCCGCTGCAAGGCGGAGGTGGTGGCCTCCGACGAGCGCGAGGGGGGCCGGCGGGCCGTCCTCAACTACGGCCACACCCTGGCCCACGCCCTGGAGACCGAGGGCGGCTACGGCCTGCGCCACGGCGAGGCGGTGGCCGTCGGCCTGGTCTACGCGGCCGAGGTGGCCCGGCGCCTGGGCCGCATCGACGACGAGCGGGTGGCCCAGCACCGGCGGGTGGTGGCCGGCTACGACCTGCCCCTGGCCCCGCCCGAGGGCCTCGACCCCGACCGGCTGATCGACCTGTTCGCCCGGGACAAGAAGGCGGTCCGGGGCATCACCTTCGTCCTCGACGGGAACCGGGGCGTCGAACCCGTGCCCGTCACCGACCGGGCCCTGCTCCGCGACGCCCTGGAGGCCCTCCGATGACCGATCCCCTCGTGCTGCCCGTCCCCATCGTCCTCCTGCTGTCAGGGCCCAACCTCGACCTGCTGGGGGGACGCCAGCCCGAGATCTACGGCACGGCCACGCTGGCCGACCACGTGGCCACCGCCACTGCCGAGGCCGAGCGCCACGGCCTGGCCCTGGAGCACCTCCAGTCCAACCACGAGGGCGACCTGGTGGAGGCCGTCCACGGCGCCCGGGGCCGGGCCGCGGCCATCGTCGTCAACGCCGGCGCCCTCACCCACTACGGCTGGTCGCTGCACGACGCCCTGGCCGCCTTCGAGGGCCCGGTGGTCGAGCTCCACCTCTCGCACCCGGGGGGACGGGAGCCGTGGCGCCAGACCTCGGTGGTGGCCCCGGTGGCGGCCGGCACCGTGGCCGGCTTCGGGGCCGACGGCTACCGCCTGGCCCTCGACGCCGTGGCCCACCTGCTGGGGGCGGCCTCGTGAGGGCGTTGCCGGCCGCGCCGTTGGCCCCCATGGACGTGGCCGGCCGGGCCGACCGGGTCCGGGCCCGCTTCGGCGAGGCCGGTGGCGACGACGGGCCCGGCATCGACGCCCTGCTGGTCACCGACCTGACCAACGTCCGGTACCTGACCGGGTTCACCGGCTCGGCGGCCCGCCTCCTGGTCACCGCCGATCGGCTGCTGCTGGTGACCGACGGGCGCTACGCGGTGCAGGCCCCCGACGAGGTGGCGGCGTCCGGCGTGGATGTCGCCGTCGAGGTGGCCGGCACCCAGGCCGACCAGGACGCGATCCTGGCCGGCGCCGTCCCGCCCGGCGCCCGCCTGGGCCTGGAGGCGGCCTCGGTGACCTGGGCCGCCCAGCGCCGCTACGCCCAGGACCCCTGGGCCGGCGACCTGGTGCCGACCACGGACGTGGTCGAGGCGGTCCGCCTGGTGAAGGACGCCGGGGAGGTCGACCGCCTGGCCCGGGCCGCCGCCATCGCCGACGCCGCCCTGGCCGCCATCGCCCCCCGCCTGGTCGACCGGCCCACCGAGGCCGAGGTCGGGCTGGCCCTGGACGTCGAGATGCGCCGGCTGGGGGCCGACGGGGTCAGCTTCGAGACCATCGTGGCCTCGGGCCCCAACGGCGCCCGGCCCCACCACCACCCCGGCCCCCGCACCATCACCGACGGCGACCTGGTGGTCATCGACTTCGGGGCCCTGGTCGACGGCTACCACTCGGACATGACCCGCACCTTCGCCCCTGGGGGCATCAGCCCCACCCAGGAGCGGATGGTCCAGGTGGTGCGCGACGCCCAGGCCGCCGGCGTGGCCGCGGTGCGGGCCGGCGTCGAGGCCCGGGCCGTCGATGCCACCTGCCGCGACCTCATCGAGGCCGCGGGCTGGGGCGAGGCCTTCGGCCACGGCACCGGGCACGGGGTGGGTCTGGTGATCCACGAGGAGCCCCGGGTCAGCCGGACCTCGACCGCTAGGCTCGCCACCGGCCACGTCGTCACCGTCGAGCCCGGGGTCTACCTGCCCGACCACGGTGGCGTGCGGATCGAGGACACGGTGGTCGTCACCGATGACGGGTGCCGGCCGCTCACCCTCGCCCCCAAGGACCTCACCCCCCTCGCGCCCACGGCCTGACCGGCCGGCGCTCACCTCGCAAGGATCTCCATGGCCATCACCACCAACGACCTGAAGAACGGCATGGTCCTCGACCTCGACGGCAAGCTCATGCAGATCGTCGAGTTCCAGCACGTCAAGCCGGGCAAGGGCCCCGCCTTCGTGCGCACCAAGATCCGCAACGTCCGCACCGGGGCGGTGATCGAGAAGACGTTCCGGGCCGCGGAGAAGGTCGAGCGGGTCACCATCGACAAGCGCGAGATGCAGTACCTGTACCGCGACGGCGACGACTACGTGTTCATGGACAACAGCAGCTACGAGCAGCTCCAGGTGCCCAGCGGGGCGCTGGGCGACGCCGGCAGCTACCTGATCGAGGGGGCCGGGGCCGTGCTCCAGATGCACGGCGACGAGATCGTGGGCACCGACCTGCCCGCCGCGGTGGAGCTCACGGTCACCGAGACCGAGCCCGGCATCCAGGGCGACCGGGTCTCGGGGGCGACCAAGCCGGCCACCCTGGAGACGGGCAAGGTCCTGCAGGTCCCGCTGTTCGTCAACATCGGGGACCGCCTGCGGGTCGACACCCGCAGCGGCGAGTACATCACCCGTGCCTGACCGCCGGGGGGGCATCGGGTCCCGCCGGGAGGCCCGGGAGCGGGCGCTGGCCCTGCTCTACGAGGCGGCCATCCGCGACGGCGAGACCGACGACGACGGCCGGGCCTTCGACGTGCTGGCCGCCCAGCCCGTGGAGGTCGAGACCTACGCCGCCGCCCTGGTGCAGGGCGTCCTCGACCACCGTTCCGACCTGGACGCCCTCATCGGGCGCCACGCCCGGGGCTGGACCACCGAGCGCATGCCCGTGCTCGACCTGACCGTGCTGCGCATGGCCTCGTTCGAGCTGCTGCACCGGCCCGACGTGCCGGCCAACGCGGCCATCAACGAGGCGGTGGACCTGGCCAAGCAGTACTCCACCGACGACTCGGGCCGGTTCGTGAACGGCGTCCTGGCCGCGGTGGTCGCCGAGCGCCCCCCGCCCCCGGCCGACGCCGGGGACGGGGAGTCGGAGGACTCGGCCTAGTTCCCCTCGACGGTCACGTTGAAGGCGCCCGCCACCAGGTTGTCGGTGTAGATCTCGACCTCGTAGGGGCCGCGGCCGTTACCGTCCACCTCGATCGACTCCTCCTGGCCCGCCGTGGTGTCGTTGACCTCGACCTCGTCGCCGTCGGCGTCCCGCACCACGATCCGGAGGTCCATGTCGGCCCGCTCGGGGGTGGCCACGATGTCGAGGAACACCCCGTCGCGTAGGTCGATCTCGAAGTTGGCGAACTCTTCGAGGGGATTGGCCAGGTCGAAGCGGAACGGTGGCTCCTCCACCTCCTCGCTGGCCAGGTTGGTGATCACGAAGTCGGGGATCTCGGTCACGGTGATCTCGAAGTCGCCGGTGACCCGGTCGAAGCCCCCGTCCACCCGGACCTGGTAGGTCCCCTCCAGGTTGGCCACGAAGGTGGCAGCGGAGCCTTCGTCGCTCGAGGTGGACACGGCGTAGCCCTCGGGGTCGATGATCGAGACCTCCAGGTCGGCGTTGTCGAGCTCCACCGAGTACGTCGCACCCTCGACCAGGTCGACGGAGTACTCCACGATCTCCCCGACCTGGGCGACCTCCCCGGAGGTGGTGTCGTCGAGCTCGAGGTCCTCGCGAGTGACCCCGCTGACCTGCACCTGGACCGTGCCCGGCCCCCAGTCGTCGCCCCCCACCACCAGGAGGTAGCCCCCGTCGCCCTCGGGCTCGACCAGTTCGTAGGCCGCGACGTCGTCCCCGTCCGGGCCGACCAGGAAGGCGGTGATGACGCGGTCCTCGTCCTCGGAGGTGGCGTTGACCGTGAAGGGCTCGCCGGCGGTGGCCGACACCCGGACCACGGCGTAGCCGGCGTCGTTGAGCTCGACGGTGGTGGCGTCGCCCATGCCGGCGTCGGCGCTGGGCTCGGCCACCTCGGGGAACCCGATGAGCCGCAGGACGGCGGTGGTGGTGAGCTTGGGCACGATGGCCTCGGCGTAGTCGGCCAGGGTGGCCACGGGGTCCACCCGCCAGCTCCCGCCCTCCTCGGTGACGGCCACGGCCAGCTCGGACACGCCGAAGCGGTTCCAGTTCTCGGTGAGGCAGAAGGCCTCGTCACCCTCGTCGTCCCCCTCGCCGTCGTCGTCGGGGTCGACGGTCCGCATGCAGGTGCCGTCCCAGGTGACCTGGCGCCGGTTCTCCTCGCCGTCGAAGGTCCACGTGGCGGTGGCCTCGGCCGAGGTGATGACCACCCGGCGGCCGCCGCCGTCGCGGTCGGTCACCTCGGTCTCCAGCTCCCTGACCTCGATCGAGGTGTCCTCGCCCACCTCCTCGGCGATCCAGGCCTCGATGGCCCCCGAGTAGGCCCGGACGACGTCGCCCGGGCCGCCGGCGATGAGGTCGCCGGAGCGGTCGGCGTCGGCGGACCCGCCCGCGGTCAGCAGCTCCCGGACCGCCTCCTCGGGCCCGTCGGCCCCGTCGCCGGCCTCGGGGGCGGGCAGGCCGGGGGCGTCGAGGCCCCAGGCCTCGACCGCGTACTGGGCCGCGGTGTAGAGCGGGCTGACGTACCAGCCCGAGCCCCGCTCCACGGTGATGACGAAGGGATCGACGTCGTCGCCCTCGTCGTCGGTGACCACCAGGTCGTCGGCCTCGACCTCGGCCCGGCCCCGGGCCCCCTCGCTGTCGTCGCCGTCGGTCCGGGCGTTCTGGGCCACCACCCGGTCGGTGACCGAGCCCAGGCCGGACCGGTTGTAGGACACGTCGGCCGCGCCCCCGGTCAGGGTCACCCGGGCCACGCCGTCGCCGATCTCCTCCACCTGGTAGCGCAGCCCGGCGGGGGCCACCTCCACGCCGCCCAGGGTCTTGTCCTTGGGCGAGAAGCCCAGGGACTCGGCTCGCTCGGCGGCCGAGCCGTACACGTCGGCCAGGACCTCGACCTCGTCGGGGTTCATGATCTCCAGCGCGGCCACCGGGTCCTCGGACTCCAGGGCCTCGGCCAGGTCCTCCACCGCGGCCTGGGGGCTCGACGCCCCGCCGCCCCCGCCGCGGACGGCCCGCACCACGACGAAGCCGATGGCGGCGATGGCCAGGACGGCCACCACCACCAGGGCGATGGCGAAGAGGCCCCGGCGCTTGCGGGGTGGGGCCCCGCCCGGGGGCGGGGTGGGGGCGTACCCGGGGGGGTAGGCGCCGGGGGGCGCGCCGCCGGGCGGCGGGGCGGCACCGGGCAGGGGGCCGATGGGGATGCCGGGCGGTGGCGGGGCGCCGGGCCCGCCCGGGGGAGCGGCGGGGGGCGGCGGGGTGCCGGGAGGGGGCCCGGGCGGGGGCGGTGGCGGGGCCGCGGGGGGCGGCGGGGGGGTGCCGGGCGGGGGGCCCGCCGGGGCGATGGGCACGGTGGGGGGAGAGCCGGGGGGCGCCGGCGGCGGGGGCGGGGTGGCGCCGGGACGGCGAGGCGTGGGCCAGGCCGGGGTGTGGGGCTCGTCGCTCATGGGCGTCCTCGGTCGTGGGGGCCGGCTCCTCGGCCCCGGGAGGCCGAGCGCGGCGGAACGGTAGCACCGGTCCGGTGGCCGGTGAGCCGGCCGGACCGGGGGACCGGACCCCGGGCCCCCCACCCCTCCGGCCGCGTCAGGCCCGGGTCCGGGCCGAGGCCACCACGGCCATCACCCCCAGGGCCAGGCCCGCGGCGGCGGCCAGCGCGCCCGGTCCCAGCCCGGCCCGGTCCAGCCGGCCCAGGGCCACCCCGGCCAGGGCCGCGCCCACGACGCCGAGGCCCACGCCCGCCGCCCCCACCAGGGCGCCGGCCCGCTGCCCCAGGCCGGTGCCCAGGAGCAGCAGGGCCCCGCCCAGGGGGATGGCGTAGACCACCAGACCGGCCCACCGGGGCACCCAGGCATCGACCACGCCGGAGAGGACGAGGTCGGCGATGCGGACCAGGGCGATGGAGGAGCCCGCCCCCCGCCCCGACCACGGGAGCAGCGACGCCCCCAGCAGCAGGGCCCCGCCCAGGGTGCCGGCGGCCCGGGCCGTGACCAGGGCGCCCTGCACGCGACGGCCGGCCACCGCGGCACGGTACCAGCGGGTCGGTGTGGAAGGCTGCCGGCCATGTTCCGCCGTGCCCTGGTCGCCCTCGCCGTCGTCGCCGTCGTCGCCTCCGGTTGCTCGGGGGGCGACGGGGACGACGCCGGCTCCGATCCCACCTCCACCACGGTGGCGCCCTCGTCCTCGACCGTGCCCGAGGACCCGGAGCTGGCCGAGGCGGAGTGCTGGTGGTCCGAGGCCGAGCTGGCCGAGATGCCCGAGGACGTCACCGTCACCTGCGGCACCCTGGAGGTGCCGGCCGACCGCACCGACGCCGAGGGCGGCGTGGTGACCCTGGCGGTGGCCCGCCTGCACCACGCCGAGGCCGATGCCGGGGCCGAGCCCGTCGTCTACCTCCACGGCGGCCCCGGGGGCGACGCCCTGGTCAGCCCCCCGCTGGGCCTGGCCGGCAACGACGCCCTGGCCGAGCGCGACATCATCACCTTCGACCAGCGGGGCGTGGGCCGGTCCCTCCCCAGCCTCGACTGCCCGGAGAAGGAGGAGGCCATCCTCGACGCCCTGGCCAGCACCGACGACTTCGCCACCGAGCACGAGGTCAACCGGGCCGCGGTCCGAGCCTGCTACGAGCGCCTGGTCAGCGAGGGCAACGACCTGGACGACTACGACACCCTGGCCTCGGTGGCCGACATGGAGTCGCTGCGGCGGGCCGTCGGGGTCGAGCAGTGGAACGTGTGGGGCGTGTCGTACGGGACCCGGCTGGGCCTGGCCTACGCCCGGGAGCACCCGGACCGGATCCGCTCCCTGGTCATCGACTCCGTGTACCCGCCCGAGGCCGGCGGCGTCGAGCGCACCAAGGCCCTGCCCCAGGGCGCCCTCGACCGCCTGGTCGAGGCGTGCGCCGAGGACGAGGCCTGCTCCACCGCCATCGGCGACCTGGGCGCGGTGCTCGACGACGCGGTGGCCGCCTTCGACGCCGAGCCGGCCGAGCTGACCGGCACCGTCCCGGTGGGGGGCGAGGACGTGGAGCGGAGCTTCGCCCTCACCGGCACCGACGTGCGGGCCGGCATGTTCGCCGCCCTCTACGACAGCGAGCTCATCCCGTTGCTGCCGTCGGTGCTGGCCGGCCTGGCCACGGGCGACCGGTCCATCATCCCCACCTTCATCGAGGTGGGCGTGCCCCGGCTCATCGAGCTGTCCGAGGGTGCCTTCTACTCGGTGGAGTGCGCCGATTCCGGCCGCCTGCTCGACGGGGCCGACGCCGAGGCCGAGCTGGCCCGGGTCGACGAGGACGCCCTCATCGCCCTCAACTCGGCCCAGGTGTTCTGCCAGGACTGGGAGGTCGAGCACCTGCCCGAGTCGTTCAACGAGCAGGCCGTGCCCGACGTGCCCACCCTGGTCTTCGGGGGCACCCTCGACCCCATCACCCCGTACGCCGACTCGCGGGCCCAGGCCGAGGCCATGCCTGACGCCCGCCTGGTCACCGTGCCCAACGCCGGCCACGGCGTGGGCGGCTTCGACGAGTGCACCCGGGAGGCCCGGACCGGGTTCTGGGCCGACCCCGCCGCCGACCTCCCGGCCTGCGTCGAGGACATCCGGGGCGTCACCTTCACCGTGGGCGGCTGACCGGTCGAGCCGGCGCCGCCCCCCCTGCCCGGCCCGGCGACGCCCCTGGTCGACACCGCCGCCGGCGTGGCCCTGCGGCGGTGGCGGCCCGGCGACGCCGCCGCCCTGGCCGCGGCGTGGGCCGACCCCGAGATCGGGCGCCACGCCTCGGTGCCCGCCGGGCCCCCCGCCGAGGCCGCGGCCCGGTGGATCGGGGGGGCGGGCCTGCGGGCCGCCACCGGCGTGTCGGTCGACCTGGTGGTGGGGCCGCCCGACGGCGACGAGGTGTGGGGCGAGGTCGGCGTGGCCCGCCTCCGGCTGCGGGTCCCGACCGGGGGGGCCGGGCCGCCGGAGCGGGTGGTGTGGGACACGGGCTGGTGGGCGGCGGCGGCCCACCGGCGCAGGGGAGTGGCCACCGCCGCGGTCCGGCTGCTGGTGGGGTGGGCCGCCGGGGAGGCCGGGCTGGTCCCGCTGGTGGCCCGCATCCCCCCCGGCCACCGGGCCTCCGAGGCGGTGGCGGCCCGGGCCGGCTTCGCCCGCCGGGGCCGCTGGGACGCCACCCACGACCTGTGGCTGCGGCCGGACCCCACCCCGGGGCCGGGCCGGGGAGCGGTGTAGGGTCGCCCCGACCGTGAAGCGGGTCCGGTGAGGCCCGTACGGGAGGACAAGCCCAGTGGCCGAGAGAGAACGCCGCATCACCCGCCCCTACGGCGGGGTGTTCGTGCCCCGCACCCGGGTGCTCGACCGGGACGACGTGGCCCGGGCCATCTGGCGCATGGCCCACGAGGTGGTGGAGCGCAACCACGGCCTGGGCGCGGTGCTGATCGTCGGCCTGCAGACCGGCGGGGTGTGGATCGCCGAGCGCCTGGCCGACGCCCTCGACTCCATCGAGCAGGTCCGGCCCGAGGTGGGCGCCCTGGACGTGGCCTTCTACCGCGACGACATCGGCATCCGCCCCGTCCTGCCCGAGGCCGTGACCGACATCCCCGAGGACATCGACGGCCGGACCGTGGTCCTGGTGGACGACGTGCTCTTCACCGGGCGCACCATCCGGGCCGCCCTGGGCGCCCTGCACGACTACGGCCGGCCCCGAGCGGTGCAGCTGGCGGTGATGATCGACCGGGGCCACCGGGAGCTGCCCATCCGGCCCGACTTCGTGGGCAAGAACCTGCCCACCCGGCGGGACGAGATCGTCGACGTCCACGCCGACGGGGTCGACCTGGGGGAGCTGGTCAAGTGAGGCACCTGCTCGACACCGCCTCCCTCGACCGGCCGGCCATCGAGGAGCTGCTCACCCTCACCGACTCGTTCGTGGAGGTGAGCGGCCGGCAGATCCCCAAGGTCCCGGCCCTGCGGGGGCGCACCGTGGCCTCCCTGTTCTACGAGGACTCCACCCGCACCCGCCTCTCGTTCGAGACCGCGGCCAAGCGCCTCTCGGCCGACACCATGACCTTCAGCGTGTCGACCTCGTCGGTCAACAAGGGCGAGTCGCTGCGGGACACGGCCCTGACCATCGAGGCCATGGGCGTGGATGCCGTGGTGGTGCGGCACCGCTCCGCCGGCGCCCCCCACCGGGTGGCCTCGTGGATCGACGCCCAGGTCATCAACGGCGGCGACGGCTGGCACGACCACCCCACCCAGGCCCTGCTCGACTGCTACACGCTGCGCCAGCGGCTCGGCGGCCTCGACGGGGTGCGGGTGGCCATCGTGGGCGACGTCAAGCACTCCCGGGTGGCCCGGGGCGACGTGCACGCCTTCGCCACCCTGGGGGCCGAGGTCACCCTGGTGGCCCCGCCCACGCTGCTGCCCCCCTCCCTGGCCGGGTGGCCGGTGCGGGTGGCCCACCGCCTGGACGACGTGTTGGACGAGGTCGACGTGGTCTACCTGCTCCGCATGCAGCAGGAGCGCATGACCGAGGCCCTGGTGCCGTCGCTGCGCGAGTACACCGCCGGCTACGGCCTGACCCGGGCCCGGGCCGGCCGCCTGGGCCCCGACGCCGTCATCATGCACCCCGGGCCCATGAACCGGGGGGTGGAGATCGCCCCCGAGGCGGCCGACGACCCCCGGGCCGTCATCGTGGACCAGGTCCGCAACGGCGTGGCCGTCCGCATGGCGGTGCTGTTCCGCCTGCTGGGGGCCGAGGGCCGCACGGGCTCCCTGGGCGCCGACGCGCCCACCGACACGGACGCGCCCGCCGACACCCCCGCCGACGCCGATGCGCCCACCGATGCCGACAAGGAGAGCAGCCGTGCCTGAGTCCCTGGTGCTCAAGGGGGGCCGGGTCGTGGAGCAGGCCGGCGAGCGGGTGGCCGATGTCGTGGTGTCCGAGGGGCGGATCGTGGCCGTCGGGCCCGACCTGTCGGCCGACCGGGTGCTCGACGCGGGGGGTTGCGTGGTGGCCCCCGGGCTGGTCGACCTGCACGCCCACCTGCGCCAGCCGGGCCAGGAGGAGGCCGAGACGATCGAGACCGGCAGCCGGTGCGCGGCCCTGGGCGGCTTCACCGCGGTGGTGGCCATGCCCAACACCACCCCGGCCATCGACTCCGCCGCCGTGGTGCGCGAGGTGCAGGAGCTGGCCCGCGCCGCCCTGTGCGCCGTCCACCCGGCCGGGGCCATCACCGTGGGCCGGGCCGGGGAGCGGCTGGCCCCCCTGGCCGAGATGGCCGAGCTCGGGGTCCGGCTGTTCACCGACGACGGCACCGGCGTGCAGGACGACCTGCTCATGCGGCGGGCCATGGAGTACGCGGTGGGCCTGCCCCACGACGTGGTCCTGGCCCAGCACTGCGAGAACGCCGAGCTGGCCGCCGGGGGCCACATGCACGAGGGGGAGTGGTCGTCCCGGCTGGGCATGGCCGGCCAGCCGTCCGAGGCCGAGGAGGCCATGGTGGCCCGGGACATCGCCCTGGCCCGCCTGACCGGGTGCCGCGTCCACATGCAGCACATGTCCACCGCCGGGTCGGTGGCCCTCGTCGCCGCGGCCCGGGCCTCGGGCCTGGCCATCAGCGCCGAGGCCACCCCCCACCACCTGCTGCTGACGCACGCCGCGTGCGCCTCGTTCGACCCGGTGTTCAAGGTCAACCCGCCGCTGCGCACCGAGGAGGACGTGGCCGCGGTGCGCCGGGGGGTGGCCGACGGCGCCCTGGACGTGATCGCCACCGACCACGCCCCCCACACCCCCGACGCCAAGGACGAGCCCTTCGACCAGGCCCCCCCGGGGATGCTGGGCCTGGAGTTCGCCCTGGGGGTGGCCCTCTCCGTGCTGGACCTGCCCCTGGGCGAGGTGCTGGCCCGCATGTCGTGGCGCCCGGCCGCGGTGGCCGGCCTGGCGGGCACCCAGGGGGGCCCCGTCGAGCCCGGCCGCCCGGCCAACCTGTGCGTCATCGACCCCGAGGCCAGCTGGACCGTGGAGGCCGGCGCCACCGCCAGCCGCAGCCGCAACATCCCGTACGTGGGCCGCACCCTGAAGGGCCGGGTCCGCCACACCGTCTCCGCCGGCGAGCCCGTGGTCGTCGACGGCGTGGCCCAGCGCTGAAACGGGGGTGGGGCCGGGCCGTGCAGCTGCTAGGTTCGGCTCCTGACCGTGAAGCGGGTCCCGTGAGGCCCGCACGGCAGGAGAGACCGAGTTGAGCGAGACCCACGCCGCCCTCTGCCACCAGGCAGGGGGCGTTTTCGTGCCCGAGGACACCCCGTGAGCGGCCGGCAGGAGGTGCGCCCGGCGCTGCTGGTGCTGGCCGACGGCGAGGCCTTCGAGGGCGAGGCCCTGGGGGCCACCCCCGACGGCGGCATCGCCACCGGCGAGGTGGTGTTCAACACCGTCCTCTCCGGCTACCAGGAGGTGATGTCGGACCCGTCCTACGCCGGGCAGGTCATCGCCTTCACCTATCCCCACATCGGCAACTACGGGGTCACCGCGGCCGACGACGAGAGCCTCCGGCCCTCCTGCCGGGGCGTGATCGTCCGGGAGCCGGCCCGCCGCCGGTCGAGCTGGCGCAGCGACGAGGACCTGGACGCCTGGCTGGTCCGCCACCGCGTGCCCGGCATCGGCGGCATCGACACCCGCCGCCTGACCCGCCACATCCGCGACGCCGGCGCGGCCCCGGGCGCCTTCGGGGCCCTGGGCCCCGCCCCCGACGGCACCACCGTCGACGAGGCCGCCCTGCGGGCCGCGGCGGCGGCCGAGCCCGGCACCGACGGGGTCGACCTGGTGGCCCAGGTGACCACGCCCGCCCCCTACACCGTGGGCGACGGGCCCCGCCGGGTGGTGGCCTACGACCTGGGCATCAAGACCACCATCCTGCGCCACCTCTCGGACCTGGCCACCGTCGAGGTGGTGCCGGCCTCCACCCCGGCGGCCGAGGTCCTGGCCCGGGAGCCCGACGGGGTGTTCCTGTCCAACGGCCCCGGCGACCCGGCCACCGTGCCCTACGTGGTGGAGGCCATCGGGGCCCTGCTGGGCCAGGTGCCGATCTTCGGCATCTGCCTGGGCAACCAGCTCCTGGGCCGGGCGGTGGGGGCCGAGACGGTGAAGCTGCCCTTCGGCCACCACGGCGGCAACCACCCGGTGCGCGACGTCCGCACCGGGCGCATCGACATCACCAGCCAGAACCACAACTTCGCGGTGGCCGCCGACACCCTGCCGGCCGGCGCCGAGCTGACGCACGTCAACCTCAACGACGGGGTGTGCGAGGGCTTCGCCCTCCCGGCCGAGCGGGCCTTCAGCGTGCAGCACCACCCCGAGGCCGGGCCCGGCCCCCACGACGCCGCCCACCTCTTCGCCGCCTTCGCGGAGCTGATGGAGGGGCGGGCCTGATGCCCAAGCGCACCGACATCTCCTCGGTCCTGCTCATCGGGTCCGGCCCCATCGTGATCGGCCAGGCCTGCGAGTTCGACTACTCCGGCACCCAGGCCTGCCGGGTCCTCCGCGAGGAGGGCTACCGGGTCATCCTGGCCAACTCGAACCCGGCCACGATCATGACCGACCCGGACTTCGCCGATGCCACCTACGTGGAGCCCCTGGACGCCGAGGTCCTGGCCCAGATCATCGAGCGGGAGCGGCCCGACGCGGTGCTGCCCACCCTCGGCGGCCAGACCGCCCTCAACCTGGCCATGGAGCTGTTCGAGGCGGGCCTGGTGGGCGTGCCCGGCACCCCGGAGCTGATCGGGGCCAACGCCGAGGCCATCGCCACCGCCGAGGACCGCCAGCGGTTCAAGGTGGCCATGACCGAGATCGGCCTGTCGGTCCCGGCCTCGGGCACCGCCGCGCCCGACGAGGGCATGCGGGCCGCCCACGTCCCAAAGGCCGAGCAGGTCAAGGCGGCCATGGCCCGGGCCCACCAGGTGGTGGCCGACATCGGCCTGCCGGTGGTCATCCGGCCGGCCTACATCCTGGGGGGCAAGGGCACCGGCATCGCCTCCACCCCCGAGGAGTTCGAGCGCCTGGCCGCCAACGGCCTCGACGCCAGCCCCATCACCGAGATCCTCATCGAGCGCTCCATCGCCGGGTGGAAGGAGTACGAGCTGGAGGTGATGCGGGACCGGGCCGACAACTGCGTGATCGTCTGCTCCATCGAGAACCTGGACCCCATGGGCGTCCACACCGGCGACTCCATCACCGTGGCCCCGGCCCAGACCCTCTCGGACGTCGAGTACCAGCTCATGCGCGACGCGGCCTTCGCCTGCCTGCGCCGGGTGGGGGTGGAGACGGGCGGCTCCAACGTGCAGTTCGCCATCGACCCCACCAACGGCGACATGGTGGTCATCGAGATGAACCCCCGGGTCAGCCGCAGCTCGGCCCTGGCCTCCAAGGCCACCGGCTTCCCCATCGCCAAGATCGCGGCCCGCCTGGCCGTGGGCTACACCCTGGACGAGATCCCCAACGACATCACCCGGGCCACGCCGGCCAGCTTCGAGCCGGTCATCGACTACGTGGTCACCAAGGTGCCCCGGTGGGCGTTCGAGAAGTTCCCGGGCCAGTCCTCCACCCTGGGCACCCAGATGCAGTCGGTGGGGGAGGCCATGGCCATCGGCCGCACCTTCCCCGAGTCGCTGCAGAAGGCCCTCCGGTCCCTGGAGCAGGGCCGCCTGGGGCTCAACTGCGACCCGGCCGAGGTGGGCCTGGACGACCTGTCCGACGCCGACCTGCTGGCCGCCGCGGCCGTGGCCACCCCGGACCGGCCCTTCCAGCTGGAGGCGGCCCTGGCCCGGGGCATGACCGTCGACCAGGTGGCCGAGGCCACCAGGGTCGACCCCTGGTTCCTGGACCAGATCTCGCTCATCACCGAGGAGCGCCGCCACCTGGGCCAGGTGGGCCTGGCCGCCATGGACCGGGCCGCCTGGCGCCGGGCCAAGCGCCTGGGCTTCGGCGACGCGCAGCTGGCCCACCTGTGGGGGACGGCCGAGGACGAGGTGCGGGCCGCCCGCCAGGCCGCCGGGGTCCACCCCACGTTCAAGACGGTCGACACCTGCGCGGCGGAGTTCGCGGCCGAGACGCCGTACCACTACTCCACCTGGGAGGACACCTCGGAGGTGGCCCCGGGGACCAAGCCCAAGGTGGTGATCCTGGGCTCGGGCCCGAACCGCATCGGCCAGGGCATCGAGTTCGACTACTGCTGCGTCCACGCCAGCTTCGCCCTGCGCGACGCCGGGTTCGAGACGGTCATGGTCAACTGCAACCCGGAGACGGTGTCCACCGACTACGACACCTCAGACCGCCTCTACTTCGAGCCCCTCACCGCCGAGGACGTGGGCGCGGTGCTGGCCGCCGAGGCGGCCGGTGGCGACCTCCGGGGCGTCATCGTGAGCCTCGGGGGCCAGACCCCGCTGAAGCTGGCCGGCGAGATCGACCCGGCCCTGGTCCTGGGGACCAGCCCGGCCTCCATCGACCTGGCCGAGGACCGCGACCGCTGGAACGCCCTGTGCGCCGAGCTGGGCATCCCCCAGCCGGCGGGCGGCACCGCGGTGACCGTGGACCAGGCCCTGGCCATCACCGCCGGCATCGGCTACCCGGCCCTGGTCCGCCCCAGCTACGTGCTCGGGGGCCGGGCCATGGAGATCGTCTACGACGACGAGCAGCTCCGCCGGGCCATGGCCGAGCTGTCGGGCTTCGGCTCCCTGGGCCGGGAGGGGGGCCTCTCGGCCGAGCGCCCCGTGCTGGTCGATCGGTTCCTGGAGGACGCCACCGAGGTCGACGTGGACGCCCTGCGCGACACCACCGGCGAGATCGTCATCGGGGCGGTCATGGAGCACGTCGAGGAGGCCGGGGTCCACTCCGGCGACTCGGCCTGCGCCATCCCGCCCTACTCCCTCCCCCCGGCCACCGTGGCCGTCATCGAGGGCCACACCCGCCGCATCGCCGAGGCCCTGGGCGTGGTCGGGCTCATCAACGTGCAGTTCGCGGTGAAGGACGACGACGTCTACGTCATCGAGGCCAACCCCCGGGCCAGCCGCACCGTGCCCTTCGTGGCCAAGGCCACCGGGGTGCCCCTGGTCAAGGTGGCGGCCCGGCTCATGGTCGGCGCCTCCCTGGCCGAGCTGCGGGCCGAGGGGCTGCTGTGCCCGCCGGTCACCGGTCACGTGGCCGTGAAGGAGGCGGTGCTGCCGTTCAACCGCTTCCCCGACGCCGACCGGGTCCTGGGCCCGGAGATGCGCTCCACCGGCGAGGTCATGGGCATCGACGAGACCTTCGGCCTGGCCTTCGCCAAGAGCCAGATCGCGGCCGGCGACCGCCTGCCCACCGGGGGCTGCGTGTTCGTCTCCCTGGCCGACCGGGACAAGCCCGGCGGCACCGTGGCCGCCCGGCGGCTGGTCGAGCTGGGCTTCACCATCGCCGCCACCACCGGCACGGCCGCCCACCTGGCCGCGGCCGGCATCGAGGTGGCCGAGGTGCTGGGCAAGCTGGGCGAGGACGGCCAGGGTGACGGGAGCGGGTGCCGGACCGCCGTCGACCTCATCCGCGAGGGCACCTGCACCCTGGTGGTCAACAGCCCCCGGGGCCGGGGGCCCCGGGCCGACGGGGCCTACATCCGCCGGGAGGCGGGGGTGGCCGGCATCCCCATCCTGACCACGGCGGCGGCAGCCCAGGCCGCGGCCGAGGGCATGGCCGACTGGCGCACCCACCCCCTGCGGGTCCGGCCCCTGCAGGAGATCCACGCCGAGGGCCGGGCGAGGGCCTGAGGTGCGCCGGCGAGGGGCCCCGGCCGTCGACACGGCGGTGCGGGTCGGGTCGCTGACCCTGCCCAACCCGGTGATGACGGCCTCGGGCACCGGCGGCCACGGCGCCGAGCTCCACGCCTACCAGCCCCTGGGCGACCTGGGGGCGGTGGTGGTCAAGTCGCTGTCGGCCGACCCGTGGCCCGGCAACCCCGCCCCCCGGGTCCACGCCACCCCGGCCGGCATGCTCAACAGCGTCGGCCTCCAGGGCCCCGGCGTGTCGGCCTGGCTGGCCGACGACCTGCCCGCCCTGCGGGCCACCGGGGCCCGGGTGGTGGCCAGCATCTGGGGCCGCTCGGTGGAGGACTACGGGCGGGCCGCCGCCGCCCTGGCCGACGCCCCCCCGGAGGTGGTGGCCGTCGAGGTCAACCTGTCGTGTCCCAACACCGAGGCCGGGCGCGACCTGTTCGCCCACGACCCGGAGGCCACCGCCGCCGTGGTGGCCGCCACCGCGGCCTGCGGCCGGCCCCGCTGGGCCAAGCTCAGCCCCAACACCCCCCGGGTGGCCGAGGTGGCGGCGGCCGCGGCCGGGGCCGGGGCCGAGGCCGTGACCCTGGTCAACACGGTGATGGGCATGGCCATCGACCCCGAGACCCGCACCTATCGGCTGGGGGCGGGGGAGCGGGGCGGGGGCCTGTCGGGCCCGGCCATCCACCCGGTGGCCGTCCGGGTCGTCCACGACGTGCACCGGGCCCACCCCGACCTCCCCATCGTGGGCGTGGGGGGGGTGGTCGACGGGGCCAGCGCGGTCGAGCTGCTGCTGGCCGGGGCGTCGGCCGTGCAGGTGGGCACGGCCACCTTCGCCGATCCCCGTGCTCCCGGCCGGGTGGCCCGGGACCTGGAACACTGGTGCCACCGCCGGGGGATCGCATCGGTGGCCGAGCTCACCGGAGGCCTGAGATGACCGACACCACCACCACCCCCGCTGCCGCCGAGGTGGCCGAGGCCGTGCGCCGCCGCCTGGCCCTCGTCCTCGACGTGGACGACATGGTGGAGGCCACCCGCCGGGCCCGCGAGATGCAGCCCTGGTTCGGGGTGGCCAAGGTCGGCCTGGAGCTGTACAGCGCGGTTGGCCCCGACGTGATCGAGCCCCTGCGGGAGCTGGGCTACGAGGTCTTCGTCGACCTCAAGCTGCACGACATCCCCACCACCGTGCAGCGGGCGGCCCGCGTCCTGGGCGCCCTGGGGGCGTCGTACGTGACCCTGCACGCCTTCGGGGGGCGGGACATGCTCCGGGCCGGCGACCAGGGCTTCCGGGAGGGGGCGGCGGCCGCCGGCCTGCCCGAGCCGACCTCGTTGGCGGTGACCATCCTGACCAGCGACGCCGGCGCCCCGCCCCACATCCTGGGCAAGCGCCTCGCCGTGGCCATGGAGGCCGGCTGCGGCGGCGTGGTGTGCGCGGCCTCGGACCTGGAGGAGGTGCGGACCCTGGCCCCGGCCATGTACCGGGTGGTGCCCGGGATCCGCCTGCCCGGCGACGCCCCCCACGACCAGGCCCGGGCGGCCACCCCGGGCGAGGCGGCGGCGGCCGGGGCCGACCTGCTGGTGGTGGGGCGCACCGTCACCCAGGCCCCCGACCGGGCGGCGGCGGCGGCCGCGGTGGCCGCCGCGGTGGCCGCGGCCTGAGGGCATCCGCCGTCCCCCCGCCGGGAGCGGCGCGACCACGACCATCGGTGATGTGTCGGGCGACACGCGATTGCCGCGCCGGGCAGAAGCGGGCGATATAGGGTGCGCGCATGCCTCAGCCCCCCCAGTTGACGCCGGAGCAGCGTGAAGCTGCCCTGGCCAAGGCCGCCGCCGCTCGTCGAGCCCGAGCCGAGCTGAAGGAGAAGCTGAAGATGGGCTCCCTCAGCCTGTCTGCCGTGCTCGACCAGGCCGAGGGCGATGCCGTCGTCGGCAAGACCAAGGTGCTGGCGGTGATCGAGTCGCTCCCCGGTGTCGGCAAGGTCAAGGCCCGCCGCACCATGGACGAGATCGGCATCGCCGAGACCCGGACCCTCAAGGGCCTCGGGGCCCAGCAGCGCAAGGCGCTGCTCGACGCCTTCAACTGAACGTCCTGCAACCCGGGGCACGTCCCGGGGGCCGTCGCGGCCCCGGGTAGGGTCGCCGGGTGCCGCTCGTGACCATCTCCGGCCTCCCCGGGGCCGGGACCAGCACGCTGGCCCGCGCCGTGGCCGCGGCCCTGGGCCTGGCCCACGTGGACGGGGGCCAGGTGTTCCGGGCCCTGGCCGCCGAGCGGGACCAGGACGTCCACGCCTTCGGGGCCGAAGCCGAGTCCGACCCTTCCATCGACGTGGAGCTCGACACCCGCCTGGCCCGCCGCGGGGCCGAGGGCGACGTGGTGCTCGAGTCCCGCCTGGCCGGGTGGATCGCCACCCACGAGGGCCTGCCCGCCCTGCGGGTGTGGGTCGAGTGCGCCGAGGGCGAGCGGGCCCGCCGGGTGGCGGCCCGGGAGGGCTCCACACCCGACGTGACGGCGGCCCAGAACCGCCGCCGGGAGGTGAGCGAGGCCCGGCGCTACCGCGACTACTACGGCATCGACCTCGCCGATCGGAGCCCGTACGACCTGGTCCTCGACTCCACCGCCACCCCGGTGGAGGACCTCCTGGCCGCGGTCCTGGCCGCGGCGCCGGGCCGGGCCGGGCCGGGGTCGGGGACGGCGGTCTCGCCCGGCGCCGACGCCGCCCTGTAGCCTGGCGGGTCCCGCCCGACAGCCCCCGGAGAGCGACGGCCCATGAGCTGGCAGCACGACACGATGATGAACCCGGCCATCGAGGAGCTCACCACCAGGGCCGACGAGTCGAAGTTCAAGCTGGTGACCCTGGGCGCCACCCGGGCCCGGCAGATCAACTCGTACTTCGGCCAGCTGGGCGAGGGCCTGGGCACCCTGGTCCCGCCGCAGGTCACCAGCGTGGCCCGCAAGCCGCTGTCCATCGCCTTCGAAGAGATCGCGGCCGACAAGATCGTCCCCGTCGACCCTCCCACCGAGGAGGAGCTGGCCGAGATGGCCGCCGCCGAGGCGGCCGCCGCGGCCGACGCCGCCGCCCTCGAGGCCGGCTCGTCCGACTGAGGCCCCGCCGCGGCCACCCGGCCCGGCTCCCGGCCGTCCCCCGCCCGTGACCGCCGCCGACCCGCCGCCCCCCGCCTCCCACCTGGCCGGCCGGCGGGTCGTCCTGGGCGTCACCGGCGGCATCGCCGCCTACAAGGCGGTCGAGGTCTGCCGCCGGCTGGTGGACGCCGGGGCCCACGTGGCCCCCGTCCTCACCGAGGGGGCGACCCGCTTCGTGGGGGCCGCCACCTTCTCGGCCCTGGCCAGCGAGCCCACGCAGACCACCCTGTTCGACGAGCCCCACCCCATCCCCCACACCCGGCTGGGGCAGGGGGCCGACGTGGTGGTGGTGGCCCCGGCCACGGCCCGCCTGCTGGCCGACTACGCCACCGGCCGCTCCGACGACCTGCTCACCGCCACCCTCCTGGCCACCCGGGCCCCGGTGGTGGTGGCCCCGGCCATGCACACCGAGATGTGGGAGCACCCGGCGGTGCAGGACAACGTGGCCACCCTGGCCCGCCGGGGCGTGGTCGTCGTCCCGCCCGAGGAGGGCCGCCTGGCCGGCGGCGACGTCGGGGCCGGGCGCCTGGCCGACCCCGCCGCCATCGTGGCCGCCGTGGAGGCCGCCGTCGGGCCCCGCGACCTGGCCGGGACCACGGTGCTGGTCACCGCCGGCGGCACCCGCGAGCCCATCGACCCGGTGCGCTTCGTGGGCAACCGCAGCTCGGGCAAGCAGGGCCACGCGGTGGCGGCCGAGGCCGCGGCCCGGGGGGCGGCGGTCACCCTGGTCACCACCAGCGGCCTGGCCCTGCCGGCCGGGGTGGAGGTGGTCCGGGTGGAGACGGCGGCCGAGATGCACGACGCCGTGATGGCCCGCGCCGCCACCGCCGAGGTGGTGGTCATGGCCGCCGCGGTGGCCGACTTCCGGCCCCGGTCCCCGTCCCACCACAAGATCAAGAAGGGCGAGGGCGTGCCCGAGGTGGCCCTGGAGCCCACCGTCGACATCCTGGCCACCCTCGGGGCCCGGCGCCGGCCGGGCCAGACCCTGGTCGGCTTCGCGGCCGAGACCCGCGACGTCGAGGCCGCCGCCGCCGACAAGCTGCGCCGCAAGGGCGTCGACCTGATCGTGGCCAACGACGTCGGCGCGCCGGGGGCCGGCTTCGAGCACGACACCAACCGGGTGATGGTGCTCTCGGCCTCCGGCATCGACCAAGATGTCCCCCTCAGCGACAAGCGCCTCGTCGCTCGAGCCGTGATCGACGCCGTGGTGGGCCACCGCCGCGGCCCGGCCGGGGGTCCCACAGCGCCCCCGTCCTCTCCCTCACCCCCAAGGAGCCCAGAACCGTGAGCCGCTTCACCTTCACCTCGGAGTCGGTGACCGAGGGCCATCCCGACAAGATGGCCGACCAGATCTCGGACTCGATCCTGGACGCCATCCTGACCAACGACCCCGCGGCCCGGGTGGCGTGCGAGACCATGGTGACGACCGGCCTGGCCATCGTGGCCGGCGAGATCACCACCAGCGAGTACGTCGAGATCCCCAAGATCGTGCGGGACACCATCCTCGACATCGGCTACGACAACGCCGACTTCGGCATCGACGGCCAGACCTGCGGCGTCATCACCACCATCGACCCGCAGTCCCCCGACATCGCCCAGGGCGTGGACACCGCCCTGGAGACCCGGGTCGGCAGCTCCGGCGAGGACGCCCTCAACAGCCAGGGCGCCGGCGACCAGGGGATGATGTTCGGCTACGCCTGCGACGAGACGCCGGACCTGATGCCCCTGCCCATCTGGCTGGCCCACCGCCTGGCCGAGCGCCTGGCCGAGGTGCGCAAGGCCGGCACCGTCCCGTACCTGCGGCCCGACGGCAAGACCCAGGTCACCATCGACTACGAGGACGGCAAGCCGGTCGACCTGACCACCGTGCTGATCTCCACCCAGCACGCGCCGGGGATCGACGCCGAGAGCACCATCAAGCCCGACCTCATCGAGCAGGTCATCACCCCCGTGGTGCCCGAGGGGCTGGCCCGGCCCGACCTGAAGGTCTACGTGAACCCCACCGGCACGTTCGTGCTGGGCGGCCCCCACGCCGACTGCGGGCTGACCGGCCGCAAGATCATCGTCGACACCTACGGCGGCTGGGCCCGCCACGGCGGCGGCGCCTTCAGCGGCAAGGACCCGTCCAAGGTCGACCGCTCCGGCGCCTACGCCGCCCGGTGGGTGGCCAAGAACCTGGTGGCGGCCGGGGCCGCGGCCCGGGTCGAGGTCCAGGTGGCCTACGCCATCGGCGTGGCCCACCCGGTGTCCCTGCTGGTCGAGACGTTCGGGACCGAGCAGGTCGACCCCGCCCTCATCGCCAAGGCCGTGGACGACATCTTCGACCTGCGGCCCGCCGCCATCGTGCGCGACCTCGACCTGCGGCGCCCCATCTACGCCAAGACGGCGGCCTACGGCCACTTCGGTCGGAGCGACGCCGGCCTCCCCTGGGAGGTCACCAACCGGGTCGACGCCGTCCGCTCCGCCCTGGGCCTGTAGCGCCCGGGCCGTGCCGGAGACCGGCCCCACCGCCACCGGCGGCCGGGGTCCCGCACCCCGGCGATGACGAGGCCAGGCGACGGTCGCCGGTGACCCCGGACGACGCCGCCCCGGGCGAGCTCTTCGCCCGGCCGCGGGTGCCGGAGCGTGCCCCGGTCGCGCCGACGGGCCCCGTCGTGCGGGTCGTGCCCGACGTGGCCGGCATCGGGCGCACCTTCGACTACGTGGTGCCCGAGCGGTTCGCCGGCCGGGTCGGGGTGGGCACCGTCGTGCGGGTCGACCTCAACGGGCGGCGGGTGGCGGCCTGGGTGGTCGACGACGCCCCCGAGACGCCGCCCGGGGTCGAGCTGAAGCCGCTGGCCCGCCTGACCGGCGTCGGCCCGCCGCCCGACCTGGTGGACCTGAGCGAGTGGGCCGCCTGGCGGTGGGCCGGCCGGCGGCGCACCTTCCTGCGGGCCGCCTCGCCGCCCGGGCGGGTCGACGCGCTGCCCGCCCCGCCCCCGCCCCGGGTCCCGGCCGCCACCGTCCCGGCCGGGCCCACCGTGGCCGCCGCCCTGGCCGCCGAGCGGGCCGTGCTGCGCCTGCCCCCGGCGGCCGACCGCTACACCGTGGTGGTGGCCACCCTGGCCGCCCTGCCCCCGGACCGGGACGCCCTGGTGCTGTGCCCGGCGGTCGACCAGGCCCGGGCCCTGGCCGCCCGGCTGCGCCGGGCCGGGCTGCCGGTGGCCTGCGTGGCCCACGACCAGCCCGGGGCCGCCGCGGCCCGGGAGTGGGCCCGGGCCGCGGCCGGGGGCTGCACCGTGGTCGGGGCCCGGGCCGGGGCCTGGGCGCCGGTGCCCCGGCTGGGCCGGGTGGTGGTGCTGGACGAGCACGACGAGGCGTACCAGGAGGAGTCCTCGCCCACCTGGCACGCCAGGGACGTGGCCGTGGAGCGGGCCCGCCGGGCCGGGGTGCCGGCCCTGCTGGTGTCGCCCTGCCCCACGCTGGAGGCCCTGCGCTGGGGCCGGCTGGTGGAGCCGGGCCGGGCCGAGGAGCGCCGGGGCTGGCCGGCCCTGGAGGTGGTGGACCGGCGGGAGGAGGACCCGGCGGCCGGGATGCTGACCGAGCCCTTGGCCGCCCTGCTGCGTCGGGGCGGGCGGGTGGTGTGCGTGGTCAACCGCACCGGCCGCTCCCGCCTGTCGGCCTGCGCGACGTGCCGGGAGGTGGTGGCCTGCACGGCCTGCGAGGGGGCCATGGCCCAGCCCGACCCCGACCGCCTGCGCTGCACCCGGTGCGGCGTCGAGCGGCCGGTGGTGTGCTCGTTCTGCGGGGCTACCCGGTTCCGGGTGCTGCGGCCCGGGGTCAGCCGCCTCCGCGACGAGCTGGAGGCCCTGGTGGGCGAGCCGGTGGAGGAGGTCACCGCGGCCCGGGCCGCCGGCTCCCTGCCACCGCCACGGCCCGCCTCCCGGGTGGTGATCGGCACCGAGGCCGCCCTGCACCGGGTGGACCGGGCCGACGCCGTGGCCTTCCTGGACCTGGACCAGGAGCTGCTGGTGCCCCGGGAGCGGGCCCGGGAGCAGGCCCTGGCCCTGCTGGCCCGGGCCGCCCGCCTGGTGCGGGGGCGGGAGGAGCACGGCCGGGTCCTGGTCCAGACCCGCCGTCCCGACGACGTGGTGGTCCAGGCCGCCCTCCACGCCGCGCCGGCCCGGGTCGGCGGGGCCGAGGCCGAGATCCGTGAGGCCCTGGGCCTGGCCCCGTTCCGGGCCGTGGCCCTGGTGTCGGGCCCGGCGGCGCCGGCCTTCGTGGCCGCCCTGGGTCGCCCCGAGGGGGTCGAGGTCCAGGGCGGGGCGGGGGAGTGGCGCCTCCGGGCCGCCACCCACCAGGTGCTGTGCGACACGCTGGCCGCGGTGGAGCGGCCCACCGGCCGCCTCCGCATCGAGGTCGACCCCCTCCGGGCCTGAACGGCGACCGGGCCGGGCCGGTACCCTGGTCGGCCATGGCCGCCTACGACATCCGCATCATCGGCGACCCGGTGCTCCGGGAGGTGGCCGACGACGTCACCGACATCGACGGGGCCCTGGTGCGGGTGGCCGAGGGCATGGTCGAGGCCATGTACCAGGCCGACGGCCTGGCCGTGGCCGCCCCCCAGGTCGGGGTGCGCAAGCGGGTCGTCGTGTACCAGCTCCCCGACGACCCCGGCCCCATGGTCATCATCAACCCCCACGTCGTCGAGGTGGGCGACGAGCCCTGGACCTACTCCGAGGGCTGCCTGTCCATCCCCGGCCTCTACTGGGAGATCACCCGGCCCAAGCAGGTCCACGTCACCGGCCTGGACCTGGACGGCAACGAGGTCTCCATCGAGGCCGACGAGCTGGCGGCCCGCATGTACCAGCACGAGCTGGACCACCTCGACGGGGTGCTCATGACCGAGCGCCTGGACGAGGACCAGAAGCGCGAGGCCAAGCGGGCGGTGCGGGAGCTGATGCTGTCCCGCTCGGGCGGCGGGGCCCCGGCCTCCTCCGGCGGCTTCTCCCTGCCCTGACCGGCCGGCCCACCCCGCCGTCCTCCGTCCCCGCGCCGGCTCCGACGGGTCCGGTACCGTCCCGGCCCCGCCGGAGCGGGCACCATGGGCCGATCCCCGCCCCTTTCCCCGAGGTCGTCCCGCCCGTGCCCACCGCGCCTCCCCGCCACCCCCGCCGGCTGGTGTTCCTGGGCACCCCGGACGCAGCCGTGCCGGCCCTGCGGGCGCTGGTGGACGCCGGCTTCGACGTGGCCCTGGTGGTGTCCCAGCCTGATCGACGGCGGGGCCGGGGGGGCGCCACCAGCCCGTCGCCGGTCAAGGCGGCGGCGGTGGAGCTGGGCCTGCCGGTCACCGACCGGGTCGACGACGCCCTCGACGTTGGGGCCGACCTCGGCGTGGTGGTGGCCTTCGGGCGCATCCTCCGGGCCGAGGTGCTGGACGCGCTGCCCATGGTCAACGTCCACTTCTCGCTCCTGCCCCGGTGGCGGGGGGCGGCCCCGGTGGAGCGGGCCCTGCTGGCCGGCGACGCGGCCACCGGGGTCTGCATCATGGAGGTGGTCGAGGCCCTCGACGCCGGGGGCGTGCACACCCGGGCCGAGGTCCCCGTGGGCGACGACGCCACCGCCCCGGGCCTGACCGCCGAGCTGGCCCGGGTGGGCGCCGACCTGCTGGTGGCCACCCTGCGGGGCGGCCTGGGGGCCCCCGAGGCCCAGGAGGGCGAGGTCACCTACGCGGAGAAGGTCACCTCCGAGGACCTGCACCTGGACTGGACCCGGCCGGCGGGCGAGCTGGCCCGGGTGGTCCGGGTGGGCGGGGCCTGGACCACCTTCCGGGGCCGGCGCCTGCGGGTGTGGTCGGCGGCACCGGCCGACGACGACCCGGAGGAGGCCCAGCCCGGCCTGCTGGCCGCCGACGGGGCCACCGTCTCGGCGCTCACCGGGGAGGGCCGCCTGGTGGTGGACGAGGTGCAGCCCGAGGGCAAGGCCCGCCAGCCGGCGACGGACTGGGCCCACGGGGCCCGTCTGGCCCCCGGTGAGGTCCTGGGCCCATGAGCGACGGACCGGCCGGGATCGGCGACGGCGACCGCGACCGCGGGGGCCACGCCCCCCGGGCCAGCGGGGCGGCCCGCCGGGCCCGCAAGCGGGACCGGGCCGCCGCGGCCCGGCGGTCCTCGGGCGACGCCGGGGCGGGCCCGGGGGGCCGGCCCCGCCGGGCGACGGCCCGGGCCGGCCGGTCGCGGCCCGAGCCGACCGGGGCCACCGACCCCCGGCGGGTGGCCCACGAGGCCCTGGTCCGCATCGACGAGGGCGGGGCCTACGCCAACCTGGTCCTGGCCGCGCTGCTGGAGCGGTCGGCCCTCGACCCCAGGGACCGGGGCCTGGCCACCGAGCTGGTCTACGGCACCACCCGCATGCGCCGGGCCTGCGACTGGCTGGTCGACCGGTTCGTGTCCGGCTCCCGGCCCCTCGACCCGCCCACCCGGGCCGCCCTCCGACTCGGGGCGTACCAGGTGGTGGTGCTGGGGCTGCCGGCCCACGCCGCGGTGGGCACCGCGGTGGAGGTGGCCCCCCGCCGGTCCCGGGGCCTGGTCAACGCCGTGCTGCGCAAGGTGGCCGACGACCACGCGGCCCGGGACGGGGCCGATGGCCGACCGGTCTTCCCCGACCCGGCCACCGGGCTCAGCTACCCGGACTGGATCTTCGAGGTCCTCCTCACCGACCTGGGCCCCGAGGGGGGCCTGGATGCCCTGGCCGCCATGAACGTCGGCGGGGAGGCCACCACCCGCGACGACGGCTACACCCAGGACCGGGCCTCCCAGTGGGTGGCCGACCTGGTGGGGACCGGGCCGGGGGAGCGGGTGCTCGACCTGTGCGCCGCCCCCGGCGGCAAGGCCACCGCCCTGGCCGGTGCCGGGGCCCTCGTGGTGGCGGCCGACGTGCGCCCGGCCCGGGCCGGGCTGGTGGCCGGCAACGCGGCCCGGACCGGGACCGCCGACCGGGTGGCGGTGGTGGTGGCCGACGGCACCCGACCCCCGCTCAAGAGCGCGTCCTTCGACCGGGTGCTGGTCGACGCCCCGTGCTCGGGCCTGGGCGTGCTCCACCGCCGGGCCGACGCCCGCTGGCGGGTCACCCCTGACGCGGTGGCGCGGCTGGCTGCCCTCCAGGTCGAGCTGGTCCTGGCCGCCGCCGACCTGGTCCGACCGGGCGGCACCCTGGTGGTGTCGGTGTGCACCCTGACCGCGGCCGAGACCACCGGGGTCGATGCGGTGGTGGCCGAGCGCCGGCCGGACCTGGAACCGCTCCCACCCCCGGGCGACCCCTGGGTCCCGTGGGGGAGGGGGGCGCTGCTCCTGCCCCAGGCCGCGGGCACCGACGGCATGGCCCTGCACCGCTACACCCGGCCCTGACCGCCGGCCCGGGGTGGGGTCGGGGCACGGGCGGGCCCGGCGTCTGCCAGGGTGGGGCGCATGCTTGCCGCCAAGGTGGTCACGGTGTCCGACGGGGTGGCCGAGGGGGTGCGGGAGGACCGCTCCGGGGCGGCGATGGCCGAGCGGCTGGCCGGGGCCGGCTTCGAGGTGGTCGACCGCTCGGTGACCGCCGACGGGGTGGAGGAGGTGGCCGGCGTGTTGCGCCGGGTCACCGCCGGCTTCACCGGCCTGGTGGTCACCACCGGGGGCACCGGCTTCGGGCCCCGGGACCTCACCCCCGAGGGAACCCGGGCCGTGATCGAGCGGGAGGCCCCGGGCCTGGCCGAGGCCATGCGCCTGGCCAGCCCCCTGGGCCGACTGTCGCGGGCGGTGGCCGGCACGGTGGGCCAGAGCCTGGTCCTGAACGTCCCCGGATCCACGCGGGGCTCGGTGGAGTGCCTGGAGGCCGTGCTGGACGTGGTGCCCCACGCCCTCGACCTGCTGGCTGGCGGCCGCCCGCACTGACCGGCCGCCGGGCGATCTCGGTCGATGGGTCGGCGTCGCCCGCCCGGCCCGCCGGCAGCCGGCTCGGCGTGGCTGGGAGCGCTGATGACCGGCGCGACCAGGGGTGACGTCCGTCTCGGGACTAGGACTAGAACGTGTTCTAGTCGTATGCTGCCGGGGACAACTGAACGCACCTCGCGGGGTTGGGTGGAAGTCCCGACCGGTGGTGAGAGCCCACGACCCCCTCCGGTCCGCCGGGGGGGCTGACCCGGTGGAACCCCGGGGCCGACGGTCACAGTCCGGATGGAAGCGAGGACGAGCGGCACCCGTGCCGTCTCCTGTCCGCGCCCGCCGTCTCCCCGCAGCCGACCGAGGAGACCCGGTGACCGCCACGACCGACGAGCAGCACATGGCCCAGGCCATCGCCCTCGCTGCCGCGGCCCGCACCCGCACGGCGCCCAACCCGTGGGTCGGTGCCGTGGTGGTCACGGCCGACGGGGGGGTGCACGGGGGGGCCACCGCCCCGCCCGGCGGCCCTCATGCCGAGGTGGAGGCCCTGCGGGCCGCCCGGGAGGCGGGGGCGTCCACCGCCGGGGCCACCGCGTACGTGACCCTGGAGCCCTGCGCCCACACCGGCCGCACCGGTCCCTGCGCCGCGGCGTTGGTCGGGGCCGGGGTGGCCCGGGTCGTCGTCGGGGTGGCCGACCCCGACCCCCAGGTGGCGGGCACGGGCCTGGCCCTCCTGCGGGCCGCCGGGGTGGCCGTCGAGGTCGGGTGCCGGGAGGCCGAGGTGGCCGAGCAGCTCGCCCCCTACCTCCACCACCGCCGCACCGGCCGGCCCCTGGTCGTCCTGAAGCTGGCCTCCACCCTGGATGGCCGCACGGCGGCGACCGACGGCACCTCGCAGTGGATCACCGGGCCCGAGGCCCGCACCGACGCCCACCGACTCCGGGCCGAGAGCCAGGCCGTGGTGGTGGGTTCCGGCACGGTGGCCGCCGACGACCCGGCGCTGACCACCCGCCTGGTGGAGGGCCCCGACCCCCGCCGGGTGGTCCTGGGCCACGCTCCCGAGGGGGCCCGGGTCCACCCCTGCACCCAGTGGAGCGACGTGGACGGCGACCTGGGGGCCCTGCTGGGCCGCCTGGGGGCCGACGGCGTGCTCCAGGTGCTGGTCGAGGGGGGCGCGGCGGTGGCCGGGTCGTTCCACCGGGCCGGCCTGGTCGACCGCTACGTGCTGTACCTGGCCCCCGCCCTGGCCGGAGGCGACGACGCCCCCGGCCTGTTCCGGGGCCCGGGCGCGGCGTCCGTCGACGGCCTGTGGCGGGGCGAGGTCGCCTCGGTCACCCCCCTGGGCCCCGACCTGCGGGTCGAGGTCCACCCCCGGACCGGCGGAGGGGCGACGCTCCCCGCGGCCGCCTCGCCTCCCGAAGGAGCAGCCGCCTGATGTTCACCGGCATCGTCGAGGAGCTGGGCCACGTCGCCCACCGCCAGGGCCCCCGCCTGCGCATCCGGGCCGACCTGGTCACCAGCGACGCCGGCCTGGGCGACTCCATCGCCGTCAACGGCACCTGCCTCACGGTGGTGGCCCTCGGGGACGGCTGGTGGGAGGCCGACGTGGTCGCCGAGACCTTCGCCCGCACCGCGCTGGGCGCCCTGGCCCCCGGCGACCCGGTCAACCTGGAGCGCCCGGTGCGGGCCAGCGACCGGCTCGGGGGCCACATCGTCCAGGGCCACGTGGACGGCGTCGGCCACGTCGTGACCCCCGCCCCCGACCTGCGGGTCACGGTGCCCGACGACCTCCTCCGCTACGTGGTCGAGAAGGGCTCGATCACCATCGACGGGGTGAGCCTGACCGTGGCCGCCGTGCACGACGACGGCCTCTCGGTGGCCATCATCCCCCACACCTCGGAGGTCACGACGCTCGGCCACCGGGGTCCCGGCGCGGCGGTGAACCTCGAGGTCGACGTCACCGCCAAGCACGTCGAGCGCCTGCTCGCCTGGTACGCCGACCACCCCCGGGAGGCGGCCCCGTGACCGCGGCCCGAACCCATCCCACCGATCTCACCCCGCGGGCACCATCCGGGCCCGACGCCAGCACCTGGAGCCACCCATGACCGATCCCCACCCGCCGCCCACCCCCTTCGACCCCATCGAGGACGCCATCGCCGCCGTCGGGCGGGGCGAGATCGTGGTGGTGGTGGACGACGAGGACCGCGAGAACGAGGGCGACCTGATCATGGCGGCCGAGGCCGTGACCCCCGAGGCCCTGGCCTTCTTCCTCAAGCACTCCTCCGGGGTCATCTGCGCCCCGGTCACCGCCGAGCGGGCGGCGGAGCTCGACCTGCGTCCCATGGTGGAGCAGAACACCGAGAGCATGCGCACCGCCTTCACCGTGACCGTCGACTACCGGCACGGCACCTCCACCGGCATCTCGGCCGCCGACCGCTCGGCCACCATCCGCTCGTTGGTCGACCCGGCCACCCGGCCCGGCGACCTGGCCCGCCCCGGCCACATCTTCCCCCTGGTGGCCCGGGAGGGCGGCGTGCTCAAGCGGGCCGGCCACACCGAGGCCGCCCTGGACCTGGCCCGCCTGGCCGGCCTGGCCCCCGTAGGGGTCCTGTGCGAGATCGTCAACGAGGACAAGCTGGAGATGGCCCGGGTGCCCGACCTGGTGGTCTTCGCCCGGGAGCACGGGCTGAAGTTCATCTCCATCGCCGATCTCATCCGTTACCGGCGCCGCACCGAGAAGCTGGTGCGCCGGGTGGCCGAGGCCCGCATCCCGACCCGGTGGGGCGACTTCACCAGCTACGTGTTCGAGTCGGTGCTGGACGGCGAGCAGCACGTGGCGATGGTCCGGGGCTCGGTCCACGGGGCCGACGACGTGCTGGTCCGGGTGCACAGCGAGTGCCTGACCGGCGACGTGTTCGGCTCCATGCGCTGCGACTGCGGGGTGCAGCTCGACGCGGCCATGCAGATGATCGCGGCCGAGGACCGGGGGGTGATCGTGTACCTGCGGGGCCACGAGGGCCGGGGCATCGGCATCGGCCACAAGATCCGGGCCTACACGCTCCAGGACGAGGGCCACGACACGGTGGACGCCAACACCGAGCTGGGCCTGCCGGTCGACAGCCGGGAGTACGGCATCGGGGCCCAGATCCTGAACGACCTGGGCCTCACCACCATGCGCATCATCACCAACAACCCCGCCAAGTACGGCGGCCTGGAGGGCTTCGGCCTGGACATCACCGCCCGGGTGCCCTCCATCATCGCCCCCAACCCGGAGAACATCGCCTACCTGCGCACCAAGCGGGACCGCATGGGCCACCTGCTGGAGGGCCTGGACGAGGTGGCCGAGGGGGCGGCACCCATGCCGCCGGCCGACCCCCCGGTCGCGGCGGGGGATGAGGCCTGATGGCCGGCGACACCGTCTCCGAGCGCCGGGTCGAGCCGGTCCTGGACGGGCGGGGCGTCCGGGTGGCGGTGGTGTGCGGCCGGTTCAACGACGCCATCACCTTCCGCCTCCTCGACGGGGTGGCGCGGGGCCTGGCCGCCCTGGGCGCCGACGCGCCGATCGTGGATTGGGTGCCGGGGGCCTTCGAGATCCCCCTGGCGGCCAAGGCCTTCGCCACCTCGGGCCGGGTCGACGCGGTGATCGGGCTGGGCTGCGTGATCCGGGGGGCCACCACCCACTACGAGGCGGTGGCCGGCGAGTGCGCGGCCGGCATCCAGCGGGCCGGCCTGGCCACCGGGGTGCCCATCGTGTTCGGGGTGCTGACCACCGAGGACCTGGACCAGGCCCTGGAGCGTTCCGAGGGACCCGGCGGCCACAACGTCGGGGAGGAGGGCGCCCACACCGCGGTGGAGATGGTCCGCCTCCTCCAGCGCATCACCGAGGGCTGACCGTGACCCGCTCCGGGACGGGGTCGGTTGAGCGGCCGTGGTCGTGGCCGGCCGGTCGGGTGCAGCTCCTAGGGTGGCGCCCATGGCCAAGCCTGACGTCACCATCCCCGCTGACACCGCTCCGCCCACCGAGCTGGTCATCGACGACCTCACCACCGGCGACGGCGACGAAGCGGTGGCCGGCCACAACGTCGAGGTCCACTACGTGGGCGTGTCGTGGTCGACGGGTGAGCAGTTCGACGCCTCCTGGGACCGGGGCGACACGTTCGGCTTCCGGCTGGGTAGGGGCCAGGTCATCCAGGGCTGGGACGACGGCGTGGCCGGCATGAAGGTCGGTGGCCGTCGCCGCCTCACCATCCCTCCGGCGTTGGCCTACGGCTCCCGCGGCGCTCCCGGGGCCATCGCCCCGAACGAGACCCTGGTCTTCGTGGTCGATCTCATCGGCGTGGGCTGACCCGGCCTGACCGACGCTGGCTGGCTCGGTCAAGCCAAGCTCAGCCTCATCGCCTCGCCCTCCCTTCACCCGTCGCGTGGCGATTCGTTGTCGATTCGACGGCTGACGATCAAGGGATGAGTTGAGGGCAGGGGCCTCGTTGTCACACCGGGGGTGCACGATGGGCTGACGGCGCCTGGTGGTGGCGGATCACGGTCTTCTTGGGACCGTCTAGTGCGCTGCCGTTGACGCCCGGAGGCTCCGATGCCCTCCTCCTCATGGTCGGGTTGTTCGCCTGGTCATCATCCATCGCCCTTGTGGGATCCCGCTCCGATCCCTGGTCGTCCGTCGGGCTTGGGCGATCCTCGAACGTTCCGGAACCGGGTGGAGGCGGGGATCTCGCCGCAACATCGCCGGGAGGCTCACCTGCGACGGGAAGCCTTGGCCTGGGAGTTGCACGAGCTCGACCGGTCGATGGCGACCACGGCCGAGCGCCGGCTCGACGTCCTCGACGAGCTGGCGGATCTCCGCGACCACCTCTGGCCCGCCGTGGCTTGGCAGCGTGGTCGGCGACCTCCCGGCATCGGTGCTGCTCCGTTGCCGGCGGCGCCGGCGGAGGCCCGACCTCTGGGAGGGGTCGCCCTCCGCCAGGCGTGCCTTCAGATCCTTGACCGGCATGGTGAGCTACCCCTGGTCGAGATCCACGCTTGGCTCCACCGCTACGGGTATCTGGTGGCTGGCGTCCACCCGGTGAAGGCTCTGGCCGATGCGCTGGGTCACGAGCACGACGCTGGCCGGGCCATCCGCACCAGCCGCGGGGTGTACGACCTCGCGCAGCACTTCCGGCATCGCCCCCAGCAGCTGTCAGCGCCCTGGGACGGTGGCGATCGGGTTCCTCCCGTCGACCCCGTCACCGATCCGCCCCTCACCCCTTGGTCCGATCCACCCCAAGCCTCTGAGCCAAGCGGTGCCCAGCCCGTGTCGGCTGCCGACGAGAGCGCGGGTCGCGCCCAACAGCACCAGGAAGAGGGTGTTCCGGCCCCGTCGGCCGTCGGCGAGCCGCACCGAGGAACGCCTTCACGGCACCCTTCGCGTCGGGGCCGGGCACCTTCACTCCTTGGTCGTGGGGCCCGACGAGACGGGTGGCCGCCCCGCGTCGGCCACTCGCGGCCCCCGTGGGCCCAGCCGGCCGGGAGCCGGTTCGCCGGGAGGGGGAGTGGGCGGGCACCATGGCGGTGTGCTGCGCCTCGTGCTGCCCAAGGGCTCCCTGGAGAAGGCCACCCTCGAGCTGTTCGAGGCCGCCGACCTGGCCGTGTCCCGCTCGTCGGTCGTGGACTACCGGGCCACCATCGACGATCCTCGCATCGCCGAGGTGCGCATCCTGCGCCCCCAGGAGATCCCCCGCTACGTGGCCGACGGCCTCTTCGACGTGGGGATCACCGGCCGGGACTGGATCGAGGAGACCGACTCCAAGGTGGAGTCCCTCGGCCGCCTCCAGTACTCGAAGGCCACGTCCCGACCGGTGCGCATCGTCCTGGCCGTACCGGCCGACTCACCGGTGGACTCGGTCGATGACCTGTCCCCCGGCGTGCGGGTGGCCAGCGAGTACCCGGAGCTGACCCGCCGGTTCTTCGCCGAGCGGGGCATCGAGGCCGACATCAGCCTCAGCTACGGCGCCACCGAGGCCAAGGTGCCCGACATCGTCGACTGCATCGTCGACCTCACCGAGACGGGGCGGGCCCTGCGGGCCGCCGGGCTCAAGATCATCGGCGACATCCTCACCTCCCACACCGAGCTCATCGCCAACCCGACCGCCTTCGCCGACCCCGAGAAGGCCCACGCCATGGCCCAGATCAGGACCCTGCTCGACGGGGCCCTGGAGGCCCGGGGCAAGGTCCTGGTGAAGCTCAACGTGGCCGAGCCCGACCTCGACGCGGTGATCGACCTGTTGCCCTCGATGAAGGCCCCGACGGTGTCGGCCCTGCACCGGGGGGGTGGTTTCGCGGTCGAGACCGTGGTCCCGAAGGCCGAGATCAACACCCTCATCCCCGCCCTCCGCGACGCCGGTGCCAGCGACATCCTCGAGCTGGCCCTGGCCAAGATCGTCCACTGAGGACCGGGGCCGTGCCCACGGCGGTGCCCGCAGGCGAGCCCGTGGACGGGGTGGTCGAGGAGTGGGACGACCCCCGGGGGGTGGGCGTGGTCCGCACCGACGACGGACGGGCCCTGGCCCTCCAGTGCACCGACATCGCCGATGGCTCCCGCACCACCACGGTCGGAGCCCGGGTGCGGGTGGTGGTGGCCCCCGGGCACCACGGCACCTGGCGGGCCACGGCGGTGACCTCGGACTGAGCCTCGGTCGGCGTCAGCCGCCCGAGCCGCCGTCCTCGCCGGGGCTGCCCTCGCCGGTGGTGCTGCCGTCGCCGCCGTCGGGACGTCCCGAGCCGGTGCCACTGTCGCCGCCGTGGGGGCCCTCCGACCCCGACTCGCCGCCGGAGCCCGATCCCGACCCTGAGCCGCTGTCGTCGCGCCCGTCGTCGCCCTGGCCGCGGGGGGCGTCGTTGGACCGGTTGCCGCCGTCGTCCTCGCCGTCGCCGTCCTCGCCGTCGCTCATGCCCCCGCCCCCGTCGCTGCCGCTCTGGTCCTCCTCCTCGTCGCCGGCCGGGGCGGAGTCGTTGGCCGGCGTCTCGCTGCCCGGCTCGGTCCCCGGGTCCTCGTCGTCGCCGCACCCGGTGACCACCAGGCCCAGGGCGAGCAGGAGGGCGGCGAAGCGGCGGTGGGTCGGGCGCATGGTGCCTCCGGGAGGTGGGAGCAGGGCGCGGCCCGACTACCCGTCGGCGGCCCGGTCAAGCGAGCCGGCCCTCCTCCGGCGCGGCGCGACCCCCTCGGTTCGCGGCCCCGGCCTCAGCGGGCGGCGACGCTGACGTCGCGGGTGTGCCAGCCCTCGGCCCCGTCGGGGATGGGATCCACCCGCGCCGCCCCCTGAGTCCGGCCGGCGCCGTCGGTGGCCCGGACCTCGATGACGTGGTCGCCGGGGGTGGCCTCCCAGGCCAGGTGCCACTGCACCCACGTGTCGTCGGAGCTGACCCGGCCCAGCTCGGCCTCCTGCCACTCCTGGCGGTCGATCCGGACCTCGACCTTGGCCACGCCCCGGTTGGGGGCCCAGGCCACCCCGGCCACCGGGATGGTCCCCGCCACCAGGCGGTCGCCCCGCAGGGGCACGTCGATGCGGGACTGGGTCTTGACCGGTGCCTCCTTGGCCCACCCCCGGTCGATCCAGTAGCCGTCCTCCTCCAGGGTGGTCAGGCGGACCTCGGCCAGCCACTTGGTGGCCGACACGTAGCCGTAGAGCCCGGAGATCACCAGGCGGGCCGGGAAGCCGTGGGCCCGGGGCAGGGGCGCGCCGTTCATGCCCAGGGCCACCAGGGCCGGTCGGTCCGGGTCGTCGAGGACCGAGGTGGGGAAGCCGGCGGTGAACCCGTCGACCGACTCACCCACCAGCTGGGTGGCCCCGGCCCGCACCCCGGCCTCGTCCAGCAGCTCCCGGAGGGGGACGCCCCGCCACACCGCGTTGCCGACCAGGCTGCCCCCCACCTCGTTGGACACGCACGACAGCGTGACGACCTCCTCCACCAGGTCGCGGGCCAGGAGGTCCTGGTAGGACAGCTCCAGGGGCCGGTCGACCAGGCCCGTCACCCGCAGGCGCCACTCGTCGGTGTCGACCAGCGGGGTCCGCACCGCGGTGTCGATCCGGTAGAAGTCGGCGGCCGGGGTGACGTAGGGCGAGAGGCCCGGCGTCGAGAAGGGCTGGGCGCCGGGCACCTCGGCCCCCCGGGCCGCAGCGGGCAGCGTGTCGGGGATGGCGCTGCGGCCGGCCCGCAGGGCATCGCCCGCTCCCTTGGCCGCCGCCGCCCCGGTGACCACGAGGGCACCGGCCCCCAGGCCCCACACCACGACGTCCCGGCGGGTGGCGGCCACCCCGGCCAGTGGGGACGGCGGGTGGCCCGGCTCCTGTCCCGGCTCCGGCGTCGCGCCCCGCCGGTCGGCGAAGAGACGGTCGGCCCCCGGGGCCACCCGGATGCCGAAGCGATCGAGGAGGAGCAGCAGCACCACCCCACCCACCACCACGCCCGCTCCGGCGGCGGCCAGGCCCACCGGCAGGGAGCCCTGCGGGTCGCGGGCGGTGGCCAGCACCCCCAGGGCGGCGAAGGCGCCGAGCACGGCCACCCCCCGCCACCGGCCGGCGGCCTCGGCCCGGCCCGCCAGGGGAGCGAGGGCCAGGGCCACCAGCACCGCCCCCACGGCCAGGGCGGCCTTGTCGGCGGTGCCGAAGAGCTCGACGGCCAGGTCCTTGAGCGAGCCGCCGAAGGTGTCGATGAACCAGGTCTCCACCGCCACCAGGAGCGACGGGCGGGTCGGCTCGGCCAGGGCCACCAGCTCGGTGGTGGCCAGGGCGGCTCCCCCGGCCAGGATCCCGGCCAGGGAGGTGCGGGTGGCCCGGTTCACCTCCCGGACCCTACGCCCGCCGGCCGCCTCAGCAGGCTCGGAACACCACGCCGGTGCGGGGCTTGGGGTGGAAGAACGTGGTCTTGGCCGGCATCCGCTCACCGGAGTGGGCGTTGGCCGTGATCTGGGCCACCGTGGCCGGCCGCAGCAGCAACCCGGCCGCCGCCTCGCCGGCCCCCACGGCCTTGTGCACCAGGTCCACCCCGTGCTGGTAGCGGACGGTGGCCCCCTCGACCCGCTCCAGGGCGGCGGCCACCCGGGCGCTGTCCAGGTCGGCGACGCCGGTGAAGGCCTCGGTCCGGGGGCGCAGGAGGGTGGCCGAGCCGTCGGGGTGGACGAGGGCCAGGGCGCCCGCCTCCTCCATGTGGCCCAGCACCCGGCCGTCGGCCACCTCGTGCTCGGGCACCACCGGCTCCAGCACGTCGAAGGCCGAGCGGCCCAGGGCGGCCTGGAGCTCGACCGAGGTGGTCCCGTCGACCAGGCGGTGGATGGGCCGCACGTGCAGCTCGTGCTCGGACAGCTCCACCACCAGGGTCATGAAGGCGTCGCTGCCCAGCACCGCGTCGGGGGCGGCGGTGGCCCGGCGCTCGTCCCGGTGGGCCAGCGAGGTCTCGTACCGGTGGTGCCCGTCGGCCACCACCACGGGGGCGCCGCCCACCACCTCCTCCACCGCGGCCAGGGTGGCCGGGTCGTCCACCCGCCACACGGCGTGGCCCACGCCGTCGTCGTCGGTCCACGCCGCGTCGGGCTCGGTGGACGGCTCGATGAGCGCGGTCAGCCCCGGGGCCAGGCTGAGCACCCACACCGGCGACAGGTTGGCGTAGGTGGCCCGCAGCAGGTCCAGGCGGTCGGTCTTGGCCTTCGGGGTGGTGTGCTCGTGGGGGAGGATCCGGCCCTCCTCGGGCCGGCTTAGCTCCAGCGCCCCGATCACGCCCAGGGTCCGGGCCGGCCGGCCCCGGTCGTCGGTGAAGGTCATCCGGTACACGGTGAACGTGGGCCGGTCGTCGGTGACCAGCGTGCCGTCGGCCCGCCACGCCTCGAGGACCTCCGCCGCCCGCCTGTAGCGGCCCTCACCGTCGCCCTCGGGGGGCAGGTCGACGACCACCGCGTTGCGCTCGGAGCGGGCCACCAGGGCGGCCCGGTCCTCGGCGTCGATCACGTCGTAGGGCGGGGCGGTGACCTCCGCCAGGGGCACGCCGGGGGCGTAGCGGATGCCGGGGAAGGGGTGGAACGGGGGCACCGGGCCATGGTGCCAGGTCGCCGCCGACCGGGCCGTGGTCGACCCTCTCCGGGGACCGGCCGGGCCCGGCCGGGGCCCGCAGCCGGGCTCACCCCCAAGCGTGGCCTGGGGCAAGCAGGGTGCGAACTGTTGCAAGCAGGCGGCGGATGCCGATACCCTCCCGTGATGGCTGACAACCCCTTCAAGCGCTACCTCGACGCGGGCATCGCCTTCGGCGCCCTGACCCAGGCCCGGGCCGAGGCCATCGTGAAGGACCTGGTCTCCGCGGGCGAGGTGCAGACCGAGCAGGCCCAGGCGGCGGTGTCCGACCTGGTCGACCGCAGCCGGCAGAACACCGAGCGCCTGGTCGAGGTGGTCCGCACCGAGGTCCAGAACCAGGTCAAGGCCCTGGGCCTGGTGGGCCAGGCCGAGCTGTCCCGCCTGGAGAAGCGCATCGAGTCGCTCACCGGCATCGACACCTCGACCGCGGTCCGCAAGGTGGCCGGGCGCAAGGCGGCCTCCACCCGTGAGGCCAACGCCGCCGAGGAGGCCGCCACCCGCACGGCCGCGGCCCGCAAGGCGTCGGCCACCCGGGCCAAGAAGACGGCAACCCGAAAGGTCGCGGCCCAGAAGGCGGCGACCACCCGGGCCCAGAAGGCTCCAGCCAAGAAGGCGCCGGCCAAGAAGGCGCCGGCCAAGAAGACCGCAGCCAGAAAGACCCCGGCCAAGAAGACGGCAGCCAAGAAGGCGCCGGCCAAGAAGGCGCCGGCCAAGAGCGCCCCGGCCAAGAAGGCTGCGTCGAAGAGGGCCCCGGCCAAGAAGGCTGCGTCCAAGAGGGCCTGATCCCCCCGCCCGTCCCGTGCCCAGGACGCGCCCCGGCGCGCCGATCCGTGGACGAGGCGGATCGGGACCGGGGCTCGTCGGTGGGGGACCGTTCGACGGCTCGGGCCCCGCATGGCGCCGCCGGTCGTCGCCAGCCGCGATCATGGGCGCCGTGGTCACTGCGCCCCCCTCGCCCTCTCGTCTCGCCGGACCGCTGACCCCGCGCCGCGACGCGGGCGCCATGGCCGGGCCCAGCCCGCTCGGGCCGAGCGCGCGGCCGCCGAGGACCGGGCCATGAGCACCGTGGCCCTGTGCCGGCACCCGGACCGAGCCCGGGCCGAGGCCCTGAGCGACGAGGTGACGGCGTGGCTGGCGGCCCGCGGGCACGCCACCACCGGCGACGCCGAGGGGGCCGACCTGCTGGTCAGCGTCGGGGGCGACGGCACCATGCTGCGGGCCGTGGCCCAGGCCGCGCCCCACGGCACGCCGGTGCTGGGCATCAACGTGGGCCAGCTCGGCTACCTCACCGAGGTCGACCCGTCGCACTGGCAGGACGCCCTGCTCCGCTGGGAGGAGGGCCGGTCGCCGGTGGTCGAGCGCATGCTCCTGTCGGTGCGCCTGGAGCGGGAGGGCGACCCCGACCTCTACGAGGAGCCCGACGACGCCCCCCCCGCCCTCGACGACGGCCACTACCTGGCCCTCAACGAGGCGGTGGTGGAGAAGACGCCCATCGGCCGCATGGTGCGCCTGGCCGTGCACCTCGACGACGCCGTGTTCGCCACCTACGCCGCCGACGGGATGATCGTGGCCACCCCCACCGGCTCGACGGCCTACGCCCTGTCGGCCCGGGGGCCCATCCTGGACCCGGCCCACCGGGCCCTGGTGCTGGCCCCGGTGGCCCCCCACATGGTCTTCGACCGACCGCTGGTCCTGACCCCCGAGACCCGGGTCCGCCTGGTGGTGTCCGGGGAGCGGCCGGCCACGGTGGCCATCGACGGGCGCAGCGTCGGGGAGCTCCACGTGGGCGACGCCCTGGTCGTCACGGCCGCCGCCACCTCGGCCCGGCTGGTCACCTCGGGCGAGAGCAACTTCCACGAGATCCTGAAGGCCAAGTTCGGCCTGGAGGACCGGTGACGGCCGGCGCCCGCCGGGGCCGGCCCCCCGCCCCGGGTCGCTGACGTGCTGGTCGAGCTGGCCGTCCGCGACCTCGGCGTCATCGACCGGGCCCGCCTGGTGCTGGGTCCCGGCCTCACCGCCCTGACGGGCGAGACCGGCGCCGGCAAGACGATGCTGGTCGAGGCCATCTCCCTGCTCCTGGGGGCGCGGGCCGACCCCGGGCTGGTCCGTCCCGGGGCCGGGGAGGCGGTGGTCGAGGGCCGCTTCGACGTCGACGGCGAGGAGGTGGTGCTGAGCCGGGTCATCCCCCGCGACGGCCGCTCCCGGGCCTACGTCGACGGCCGCATGGCCACCGCCGCGGCCCTGGCCGAGCGCGGGGCCGCCCTGGTCGACCTGCTGGGCCAGCACGCTCACCACGCGCTGCTCGGCACCGGGGCCCAGCGGGCCGCCCTGGACCGGGCGGCCGGCGTCGACCTGGGCCCCCTGGTCGAGGCCCGGGCCCGGGTGGCCGACGTCGAGGCCCGCCTGGCCGCCCTGGGCGGCGACGCCGGGGCCCGGGCCCGCGAGATCGACCTGCTGCGCTACCAGCTGGCCGAGCTGGACGCCGCCCGGCTGTCCGACCCCGACGAGGACCAGGCCCTCGACGCCGAGGAGGACGTGCTGGGCGACGCCGCCGCCCACCGGGAGGCCGCCGCCCTGGCCGCCGCGGCCCTGGCCGACGAGGACGGCGGGCGGGACCGCATCGCCACCGCCCAGGCCGCCCTGGCCGGCCGCTCGCCGTTCGCGGCCCAGGCCGACCGGCTGGCCGAGGTGCTGGCCGACGTGGAGGACATCGCCGCCGAGGTGCGGGCCGCGGGCGAGGCGGTGGTCGACGACCCCGAACGCCGGGACGCCGTGCGCGAACGGCGGCAGCTCCTGGCCGACCTGGTCCGCAAGTACGGCACCGCGGGCCGGGCCGGCGGCCCGGGCACCCTGGCTGATGTCATCGCCTACGTGGGCCAGGCCCGGCTGCGGCTGGAGGAGCTGGAGTCCCACGACCAGACCGCGGCCCGGCTGGACCGGGAGCTGGCCTCGGCCCGGGCCGCGGTGACCGCCGAGGAGGCCACGGTGGGCCGGGCCCGGCGCCGGGCCGCCACCGGTCTGGCCGAGGCCGTCACCGGGCACCTGCGGCGCCTGGCCCTGCCCGGGGCTCGGGTGGAGGTCACCGTGGGCCAGGCCGACCCGGGCGACGACGTGGCCATCCTGCTGGCTCCCAGCCCCGGCGCCCGGGCCCTGCCGGTGGCCCGCGCCGCCTCGGGGGGCGAGCTGGCCCGCACCGGCCTGGCCCTGCGCCTGGTCCTCACCGCCGATCAGCCCTGCCTGGTCTTCGACGAGGTCGACGCCGGGATCGGGGGCGAGGCCGCGGTGGCCGTGGGCCGGGCGCTGGCCGCCCTGGCCGCCGACCGCCAGGTGCTGGTGGTCACCCACCTGGCCCAGGTGGCGGCGTTCGCCTCGGCCCAGGTGGGCGTGCGCAAGGCCACCGACGGCACCACCACCACCGCCGAGGTCACCGGCCTGGAGGGTGAGGACCGGGTGGTGGAGCTGTCCCGCATGCTCTCGGGCCGGGCCGACAGTGACCGGGCCCGGGCCCACGCCGCCGAGCTGCTGGCCGAGGCCCAGGCCCAGCCCACCCGATGACCGGGGCCGATCCGGCGACGGGGGCCGTCGCCAGGGGGGACGAGGCCGGCCCGGGCGCCGACGGCGTGCGGGCCCGACCGGACGTGGGGCGGGCCGCGGTGTCGGTCAGCCTGGTCAACACGGTGTCCCGGCTGACCGGCTTCGTCCGGGTGGTGGCCACCGGCGCGGCCCTGGAGATCGGACCCCTGGGCGACACGTACCAGAACGCCAACGTGGTCTCCAACGTGCTGTTCGAGCTGCTGGCCGGTGGCCTCCTGTTCGCGGTGCTGGTGCCGGCCTTCGTGGCCCGGGTCACCGACCGCGACGTGGACGGTGCCCGGCGCCTGGCCGGGGTCCTGGTGGGGCGGGCGGTGGTCGGGTTGGGGGCGGTGGTGGCCGTGGTCGCCCTGGCCTCGCCGCTGGTGGCCCGTGGCCTGCTGGTCGCGGCCGACCCGGCCACCCGGGACCAGCAGGTAGCCCTGGCTACCGTGCTCCTCTGGTTCGTGCTGCCCCAGGTGGTGCTCTACGCCGTGGGCTCGGTGCTCACCGCCCTGCTGCAGGCCGCCCACCGCTTCGTGGCCGCCTCGGCCGCCCCCATCGCCAACAACGCGGTGGTCACCGTCACCATGGTCGCCTTCGCCGCCGTGCACGGCACCGGGGGCGGGCTCCGCCTCGACACCGTCGACAAGCTCGTCCTGGGGGGCGGCACCCTGCTGGGGACGGTGGCCATGACCGCCATCGTGGTGGGAGCCGCCGCTCGGGCCGGCCTGGCCGTGCGGCCCCGCTGGCGGGACCCGGCGGTGGGGCCCCTCGGGGACCTGGCCCGGCAGGGGGCCTGGGGGGCGGGCCACATCGGCCTCAACCAGGTCATGGTCCTGTCCACCGCGGTCATCGCCGCCGGGGTGGGCGGTGGCGCCATCGCCTACACCTTCGCCTTCGTCTTCTTCCTCCTGCCCCACGCCGTGATCGCCCACCCGCTGGTGACCACCCTGACCCCCGGGTTGGCGGCCCACGCCCACCGGGGCGACGACACGGCCTTCGCCGCCGATGTGGGCCGCGGCCTGCGGGTGCTGCTGGTGCTGCTCCTGCCCAGCGCCGCCCTGCTGGGCGTGCTGGGCTGGCCCGCCCTCCACGTGGTGGCCGGGGTCGGCGGCCTCGACAGCCGGGGCCTGGGGCTGGTGGCCGCCACCCTGGCCGCCTACGCCACCGGGCTGGCCGGCTACAGCACGTTCTTCCTGCTGACCCGGGCCGCCTACGCGGTGGGCGACGCCCAGGGGCCCACGCTGGTCAACCTGGTGGTGACCGGGACCGCGGTGGCCGGCATGGCGGTGGCCGCGCTGGCCGTCGACGGCACCGGGCGCCTGGTCTGCCTGGGCCTGGTCCACGGCGTGGCCGTGACCGGGGGAGCGGTGGCCCTGGGGCTCCGCCTCCAGCGCCGCACCCGGCCGGTGCCCGGCGTGGCCGGAGCGTTGGCCCGCGGCCTGGCCGCGGCGGCCGCCGGTGGGCTGGTCGCCGCCCTGGCCAGCCGGGTCGTGGGCTGGGACGGGCGGGTCTCGGCCGTGGTGGCCCTGGCCCTGGGCGCCGCCCTGGGCGGAGCGGCGGCGCTGGCCGTGCTGGCCGCGGCCCGAGCCCCCGAGCTGCGCGCCGTGGTCGCCCGCCTGCCCGGCCGTGCCCCCCGGGGGGGTGCGAGGTGAGCGCCCTGGTGGCCGGCTTGGCCGGCCTGGCCGCCGCCTTCGGCCTGTGGGTGGCCATGGCGGACATGCTCCAGGCGCCGGCCCTGCGGCGCCTCAACGTGCGGGGCCGGGTGGTCCCGGTGGGCGGCGGCATCCTGCTGGTGCTGGCCGTGGTGGTGGTGGCCGCCGGCGACAGCCTGGCCGCCACCGTGCGCTCCGGCTCCGGCGCGGTGATCGTGCCCGACCCCATGCTCCTGGTCGTGCTCGGCTTCGGCCTGCTGGGCCTGCTCGACGACCTGCTGGAGAGCGGCGAGGTGAAGGGCTTCCGGGGCCACCTCTCCTCCCTGGCCCGGGGCCGGCTCACCACCGGGGCGGTGAAGCTGGTGGGCGGCGGCCTGGTGGCGCTGGTGGTGGCCCCGGCCCGCAGCCACGACCGGCTGCTGTGGCTGGTGCTGGACGCTGCCCTCATCGCCCTGGGCGCCAACCTGGCCAACCTCCTCGACCGGGCCCCGGGCCGGGTCACCAAGGTGGCCCTGGTCACCGGGGTCCTGGTCATCGCCACCCACCTGTCCGACGCCTCGGTGGTGCTGGTCGGCTCGGCCCCGGTGGGCCTGGCCGTGGTGCTGGGGGCGGCGGCCGGCCTGCTGCTGCCCGACCTGCGGGAGCACGTGATGCTGGGCGACGCCGGGGCCAACGTGCTGGGGGCGGCGGTGGCCCTGGCCTTCGTGACCGAGGTCGGGGCCCCGGGCCGTCTGGTGGCCCTGGCCGTCGTGGTCGTGCTCAACGGGGCCAGCGAGAAGGTGTCCTTCTCCCGGGTCATCACCGGCACGCCGGTCCTGCGCACCCTCGACCGCCTCGGCCGCCGCCCGGCCGAGGACTGACCGGCGGCTGACCAGGGTGTCCGCGTCATCCACCGGCCCCCGGGGCGGGGCGCGGTAAGGTGATCTCCCGTGGTCGTCACGGATGCGCTCCCCCTCCCGTCGCCCGCACCGAGCCCCCGGCTCCCGACGCCCGCGGAGGTGGCCCTGTGACCAAACACGTCTTCGTCACCGGTGGGGTGGCCTCGTCGCTGGGCAAGGGGATCAGCGCCTCGTCGCTCGGTCGCCTGCTCAAGGCGCGGGGCCTGCGGGTCACCATGCAGAAGCTCGACCCGTACATCAACGTCGACCCCGGGACCATGAACCCGTTCGAGCACGGCGAGGTGTTCGTCACCGACGACGGGGGCGAGACCGACCTGGACCTGGGCCACTACGAGCGCTTCATCGACGAGAGCCTGTCGCGGGGCTCCAACGCCACCACCGGCTCGATCTACTCCACGGTGCTGGCCCAGGAGCGGCGGGGTGACTACCTGGGCCGCACGGTGCAGGTGATCCCCCACATCACCGACGAGATCAAGCGCCGCATCCGCAACCTGGTGGCCGACGACGTGGACGTGGTCATCACCGAGATCGGCGGCACCGTCGGCGACATCGAGATCCTGCCCTTCCTGGAGGCCATCCGGCAGTTCCGCCTGGACGTCGGCCGGGACAACGTCTGCTACATCCACGTCACCCTGGTCCCGTTCATCGGACCGTCGGCAGAGCAGAAGACCAAGCCCACGCAGCACTCGGTCACCGAGCTGCGCAGCCGGGGCATCCAGCCCGACGTGATCGTGTGCCGCAGCGAGTCGCCCATCTCCGACGGCCTGAAGCGCAAGATCTCCTCGTTGTGCGACGTGCCCCCCAGCGGGGTGGTCAACGCCGCCGATGCCGGCAACCTCTACGAGGTGCCCCTGATCCTCCACGACGAGGGCTTCGACGCCGAGGTGTGCCAGGTGCTCCGCCTCGACGCCGCCGATCCGGACCTGACCGAGTGGCAGGTCATGGTCGACCGCATCGAGGCCGCCGACCGCACCGTCCGCATCGGGATCATCGGCAAGTACGTCAGCCTGCCCGACGCCTACCTGTCGGTGGTCGAGGCCACCCGCCACGGCGGCTTCCACCACGGGGCCAAGGTCCAGATCGACTGGATCCAGGCCGAGGAGGTGGTGGGCCTCCTGGGCGCCGGCCGCCTGTCCGACCTGGACGGCATGGTCATCCCCGGCGGCTTCGGCGAGCGGGGGACCGAGGGCAAGATCGCGGCCGCCACCTACGCCCGCGAGAACGCCATCCCGTGCCTGGGCCTGTGCCTGGGGCTGCAGATGATGGTGGTCGACTACGCCCGCAACGTGCTGGGCCTGACCGGGGCCAACAGCCGCGAGCTGGACCCGGCCACGCCCTACCCGGTGATCGACCTCATGGACGCCCAGCGCGACGTCACCGACAAGGGCGGCACCATGCGCCTGGGGGCCTACGTGGCCGAGCTCGACCCCGGCTCCCAGGTGGCCGAGATCTACGGGCGGACGGTGGTCTCCGAGCGCCACCGCCACCGCTACGAGTTCAACCCCCGCCTCCGGCACCACTTCGAGGGCACCACCCTCCGGCTCTCGGGCACCTCGCCCGACCACCGCCTGGTCGAGTTCGTGGAGCTGCAGGACCACCCGTTCTGGATCGCCACCCAGGCCCACCCGGAGCTGAAGAGCCGGCCCAACCGCCCGGCCCCGCTGTTCCGGGAGCTGGTGGGGGCGGCCCTGGACCGGGCCGAGGCCCGCAACCCCCACCTCTTCGACGTGGACGACCTGGCCGGCGAGCCGGCCAACGGCGGCCGGGCCCTCCCGCCGGCCCCGGCCGAGACGGCCGACCGCCCCGGGACCGCTGCCGGGGCCGGCCACCGGCTCGGCGCCCCCAGCGCGGCCGGCTGAGCCGGGCCACCGGCGCGGTGACGGGCTTCCAGCACCTGGGCGACGACGACGTCGTCGAGCGGCCGCGCCTGCGGGTGGTGACCGCCCGCTTCTCGGCCCCCGACGGGTCCGAGTTCAGCCGCTCGGTGGCCCGCACCCCGGGAGCGGTGGCCGCCGTGCCGCTGCTCGACGACGGGACCACGGCGCTGCTGGTGCGCCAGTACCGGGGGGCCATCGACGCCGAGCTCCTGGAGATCCCGGCCGGCCTCCTCGACGTGGAGGGCGAGGCCCCGGAGGCGGCCGTGCGCCGGGAGCTGGCCGAGGAGGTCGGCCGCCGCCCCGACGAGCTGGCCCTGCTGACCACGGCGGTGGTGGCGGCCGGCTTCAGCGACCACACCGTGGCCATCTACCTGGCCTCCGGGCTCCACGAGGTGCCCACCGACCGCCAGGGCGTGGAGGAGGCGGCCATGGAGGTCGAGGCCGTCTCCCTCCTCGACGCGCCGGGCCTGGTGGCGGACGGCACGCTCACCGACGCCAAGACCATCATCGGGCTCCTGGCGGCGCGGGAGCGGCTCGGGCTGCGCTGATGGGCGCGCCGGACGTCGCCGAGGGGGGGGCCGAGGGGGGCGCCGCCCTCCTACCCCTCGAGGTCGAGGAGCTCCTGAGCTGGCTGCGGGTCGAGAAGGGCCGCTCGCCCACCACCCTGGCCGCCTACCGGGGCGACCTGCGCCGGTACTGCGCGTGGCTGGGGGAGCGGGGCCTGGACCTGGGGGCGGTGGGCGAGGACGACGTCGCGGCCTACATCGGCCACCTGCGCGACGGCGGCCGGGCCCCCTCGTCGGTCAAGCGGGCCGTGGTGTCGGTCCGGGCCCTGCACCGGTTCCTGGCCCGAGAGGGCAGCGCCCCCCGCGACCCGGCCTCGGAGATCGCCGTGCCCCGCGTGCCCCGGGGCGTGCCCAAGGCGCTGACCGAGGACGAGGTGGCGGCGCTGCTGGCCGCGGTGGTGGGCGACGACGCCCGGGCCCGCCGCGACCGGGCCATCCTGGAGGTCCTCTACGGCACCGGACTGCGCATCAGCGAGCTGTGCGGCCTGTCGGTGGCCGACGTGGACCTGGACGCCGCCCTGGTCCGGGCCCTGGGCAAGGGCTCCAGGGAGCGGATCGTGCCCGTGGGCCGCCTGGCCGTGGACGCCGTGCGGGCCTGGCTGGCGCCGGGCGGGCGCGACGTGCTGGCCCCCCGGCGCTGGGCCCGCCGCGACGACGCCGACGCCCTCCTGCTCAACGGCCGGGGGGGCCGGCTCAGCCGCCAGGGGGCGTGGGGGGTGGTGCGCAAGTACGGCCTGCTGGTCGGCCTGGGCGACCGCCTCACGCCCCACGTGCTGCGCCACTCGTGCGCCACCCACATGCTCGACCACGGGGCCGACGTCCGGGCCGTGCAGGAGCTGCTGGGCCACGCCTCCATCAGCACCACCCAGGTGTACACGCTGGTCTCGACCGAGCGGCTGTGGAGCGTCTACCGCGACGCCCACCCCCGGGCCCGGGCCTGAGATCCCCGGGGGGGGCCGGGAGAGGCGCTCGGGAACGCCGGCCCCCGAGCCGGTGGCCCCGCACTACCCTTGCCGGATGCTGAGCAGCGACGAGCTCTCGACCCTGCGCGACTCCCTGGAGGAGGCCGAGGCCGGCCTTCGTCGGCAGCTGGCCGAGCTCGGGGCCGACGCCTTCGACGAGAACTTCGCCGACTCCGGCCAGGTCGCGGCCGAGCAGGGCGAGCACCGCGTCCTGGCCGGCGCCCTCTCGGACCAGCTGGAAGAGGTCGTCCGGGCCCTGGGCAAGATCGAGGCCGGCACCTACGGCGCGTGCGAGGTGGGCGGCGAGCCCATCCCCCTGACCCGCCTGGAGGCCGTGCCCACCGCCCGGTCCTGCATCGACCACACCTGACCGTCGTCCTCGCCCGATGGCCGTGCTCGCATGACCGCTGCCGCCATGATCGCCGTCGCCATGATCGCCGTCGCCGGATGACCGCCGGCCACCTGGTCCGGCGCTTCGTCGGCTCCCTGGCGCCGGGGACGGTGGCCGGCGACGACCTGGCCTGGGTCGACGGGCAGCTGACGGAGCGCGAGGGCGAGCTGTGGCGCTCGATGCCGCGGGCCGACCGGCGCCACTCCCTGGCCGTGGCCCGCCGGGTCCAGGCCGCGTTGGGGGCCGAGGCCACCCGGCCGGTGCTGGCCGCGGCCCTGCTCCACGACGTGGGCAAGGTGGCCTCCGGGCTGGGCACCTACGGGCGGGTGATGGCCACGCTGTCGGGGGCGGTGGCCGGCCGGGACATGGCCGAGGCCTGGAGCCAGACCCGGGGCGTGACCCGCCGCATCGGCCTCTACCTGCGGCACGAGGAGCTGGGCGCCGACATGCTGGAGCTGGACGGGAGCGAGCCCCTCACCGTGGCCCTGGTGCGGGAGCACTCCTGGCCCGACGACGAGCGCAGCGTCCCCGGCCACCTGGCCGACGCCCTGCGGGCGGCCGACGACGCCTGACACCGCTCGGGGGACACTCGGAGGGCGCAGGACCCCGCTGACCAGGGCCGATGCCGGGCCGTCGACGCAAACCACACCGGTGTCATATGCTCTCGGGCGTGGCCTACCAGGTGCAGACCCCCGTCTACGACGGCCCGTTCGACCTGCTCCTCCACCTGATCCTGCGGGAGCAGGTCGACCTCTACGAGGTCTCGCTCTCCGCCGTGGTCGAGGCCTACCTGGGCGAGCTGGAGCGCATGGAGCACGTCGACCTGGAGGTGGCCACCGAGTTCCTGCTCATCGCGGCCACGCTGGTCGAGCTGAAGGCCCGGCGGCTGCTCCCCGGCGACGCCGAGGTCGACCTCGACGACGAGCTGGCCCTGTGGGAGGAGCGCGACCTGCTCCTGGCCCGCCTGCTGGAGTGCAAGACGTTCAAGGACGCCTCCCGGGTGCTGGCCCGCCTGGCCGACGCCGCCGCCCGGTCGTGGCCCCGCCGGCCCGCCACCGAGGACGCCTTCGTCGACCTCACCCCCGACGTCATGGTGGGCGTCACCCCCGAGGACGTGCGCGCCGCCTTCCTGCGGGCCACCGCCCCCCGGCCCACCCCCCGCATCGACCTCGACCACGTCGCCCCCATCGGCATCTCGGTGGCCGACGCGGTGGCCGAGCTGGTCGACGAGCTGCCCCGGATCGGCACCATCGGCTTCCGGGCCCTCACCGCCTCGCTGGTCGACCGGCTGGAGGTGGTGGTGCGGTTCCTGGCCGTGCTGGAGCTGTGCAAGCAGGGCCTGGTCGACCTGGACCAGCGGTGGGTCCGCCCCCCGGCCGGCGAGGACGGCGCCGCGGTCCCGGGCGACCGCGCCCGCTTCGGTGACATCCGGATCACCTGGATCGGGGGCGAACGCGACACCGCGGCCGGTGGCGAGGACGGCGAGAGCGTCCTGGCCGGCGTGCTCGGTCGCGTCGACGCCTACGAGGGCTGAGGGAGCACGGGTGGAGGGCACGCCCGACCTGGCCCCGGAGACCCGGCGCGCCCTGGAGGCCATCGTCATGGTGGCCGCCGACCCGGTGCCCCCGCAGATGCTGGCCCAGCTCCTGGAGATCGGCGTCGAGCGGGTCGAGGAGGCCTGCGCCGCGCTGGCCTCCGACTACGAGGCCCAGGGCCGAGGCTTCGTGCTGGTGCGGGTGGCCGGCGGCTACCGCTACCAGAGCCACCCCGACGCCGCCCCCTACGTCGAGCGCTACGTGCTGGAGGGCCAGGCCGGTCGCCTGTCCAGCGCCGCCCTGGAGACGCTGTCCATCGTGGCCTACAAGCAGCCGCTCTCCCGGGCCCAGGTGGCGGCCATCCGGGGCGTGAACGTCGACGGGGTGATGCGCACCCTCCAACACCGGGGCCTGGTGGCCGAGGTGGCCCGCGACCCGGGCCCGGGCCAGGCCGTCCTGTACGGCACCACCCCGCTGTTCCTGGAGCGGCTGGGCATCGACTCGGTCCACGACCTGCCGCCCATCGCCGCCTTCGTCCCCGGGGCCGAGGTGGTCGAGGCCCTGGAGCACAGCCTCCGCCTCGACACCGTCCCGGATCCCCCCGAAGGTGACTCGGCCGCCGAGGCCGCCGAGGCCGCCGAGGCCGCGAGCGCCGCGGACGCCGACGCCGAGGACCGGGACTCGGATGCCGGCGGGCCGGACCTGGACCCCGGCCGGGCCCCCGACCACGACGAGCTCTCGACCGGCGCCTGGGGGACCGCCGAGTCAGAGCTGGACGGGACCGAGCTGGACGGGACCGAAGCGGACGGGACCGAGCTGCACGGGACCGAAGCGGACGGCGCCGAGCTGCACGGGACCGAAGCAGATGGGGCCGAGCTGCACGAGGTCGAGGCGGATCGGGCCGAGCTGGGCGAAGCTGAGCTGGACGGGACCGAGGCAGACCGGATCGAGATGGCCGGGCCCGAGGGCGATGTCGACCTGGCCGCCGAGCTGGGGGCACCGGGGGACTGGGAGCCCGAGGCCGGCGGGAACCCCGCGGCCGAGCCCGGGCCGGTCGACGGGGGCATCGGCGGTGGCGACCGTGGAGGGTCCTGAGGGCGGGGCGCGCCCCACCGACGGCTCGTCCGACGAGGGCCGGATCCGCCTGCAGAAGGTGCTGGCCCGGGCCGGGCTGGGCAGCCGGCGGACGTGCGAGGAGCTGATCGCGGACGGTCGCGTCACCATCGACGGGGAGGAGGCCGCTCTCGGCGACCGGGTCGACCCCGAGCGGTCCCGGGTCACCGTGGACGGGGTGCCCATCGGCATCCGCCCCGGGGCCGTCTACTACCTGCTCAACAAGCCGGCCGGAACGGTCACCACTGCCGATGATCCCCAGGGCCGGCCGGTGGTGGTCGACCTGGTGCCGGCCGAGCCCCGGGTGTTCCCGGTCGGCCGGCTGGACCTCGACACCGAGGGCCTGCTCCTCCTGACCAACGACGGCGACCTGACCCACCGGCTGACCCACCCGTCGTTCGGGGTGGAGAAGGAGTACCTGGCCGAGGTGGCTGGTGGCCCGCCGGGCCGGGGGGCCCTGCGGAGCCTGCGCGAGGGGGTGGAGCTGGACGACGGCGTCACCGCCCCGGCCACGGTGGGCGCCGTGGGGCCGTCGCTGCTGCGCATCGTCATCCACGAGGGCCGCAACCGGCAGGTCCGGCGCATGTGCGAGGCGGTGGGCCACCCGGTGCAGCGCCTGGTGCGGACCCGCATCGGCAGCGTGACCGACCGCCACCTGGCCCCCGGGGCGTGGCGGGAGCTCACCGTCGAGGAGGTCCGGGCCCTGGAACGGGACGCCTCCGAGGCGGCCGAGGACGCCGAGGGCGGGTCCGGCGGGCCGGGCGGCCCTCGCTAGCATCGCCGGCCATGGCCCCTGCGGTGCGAGCCCTGCGGGGCGCCACGACCCTCGACGAGGACGACCCCGAGCACATGCAGGAGCGCGTGGTGGCCCTCCTGGAGGAGCTGCTGCGCCGGAACGACGTCGACCACGACGACCTCATCAGCGTGCTCTTCACCGCCACCGACGACCTGGTCAGCACGTTCCCGGCCACCGCGGCCCGCACCATGGGCCTGGGCGACGTGCCCCTCATCTGCGCCCGGGAGCTGGCCGTCGAGGGCGGCCCGGCGCTGTGCGTCCGGGTGATGGTCCACCTCACCACCGAGCGCCGCCGGGACGAGATGCACCACGTGTACCTGGAGGGCGCCCGGACCCTCCGCGACGACCTCCCCGGCTGAGCGGCGTGGCCGGCCGACCCGCCCCCGATCCCCTCGGGGCACCGGACCCGCCCGACCGTGGGCCAGCGCCGGGCCATGCCTGAGCCGGCCGTCCCGACGGCGTTGGCCGACCTGCCCGACCCGTTCCCGATCGTGCCCTTGGCGGCGCCGCCCGATGCGCTGATCCGGGTGCCGGGGGGGCGCAGCATCACCAACCGGGCCCTGGTCGCGGCCGGTCTGGCCGAGGGCACCACCGTGCTCCGGGGAGCCGGCACCTCCGACGACACCGAGGCCATGGTCGACTGCCTGCGGGCCCTGGGGGCGGCCGTCGACGTGGCCCCGGCCCCGGGCGGCGCGGACATCACCGTCTCGGGCGTGGCCGGCCGGCCCGGGGGCGGTGTCGACGTGTTCACCCGCCTCTCGGGCACCACGTCGCGGTTCGTGACCGCGGTGGCGGCCCTGGCCGACGGGCCCGTCCGGGTCGACGCCGCGCCCCCGATGCGGGCCCGGCCCATGGCCGACCTGGTCGTCGCCCTCCGGGCCCTGGGCGTGGCGGTGGACGAGGAGGGTGAGTCGGGCCACCTCCCCCTGGTGGTCACCGGGCCGCTGTCCGGCCATGAGGTGCTGGTGCCGGGCACCGTCTCCAGCCAGTTCCTCTCGGGCCTCCTGCTGGCCGCCGGGGCCCGGCCGGGGTTGCCGTTCCGGGTGCGCCTGTCGACCGACCGCCTCGTCTCCGCCCCGTACGTGGCCATGACCGCGGCGGTGATGGCCGCGTACGGCGTGGAGGTGGAAGGCGTAGAGGTGGAAGGCGTGGAGGTGGAAGGCGTGGAGGGCGGCGCGAACGGGGACGGCGCGGATGCTCCCGGTCGGGGCGCCCTGGCCATCGGGCGGGGCGGCTACCGGGCACCGGAGGCGGGCTACGACGTCGAGCCCGACGCGGCGACGGCCGGCTACTTCCTGGCCGCAGCGGCCATCACCGGCGGGCGGGTCACGGTGCCCGGCCTGCCCTCGGCGGGCCTGCAGGCCGACGCCGAGCTGGTCGACGTGCTGGACGCCATGGGCGCCACCGTGACCCGCTCCGGCCGTGACGTCACCGTGGCGGGCCCGGCCGCGGCCGGTGGGCCCGGCGGGGCCCGGCTGCGGGGCGGCACGTTCGACCTGACCGCCTTCAGCGACATGGCGCCCACCGTGGCCGTGCTGGCCGCCTTCGCGGCCGAGCCGGTGGAGGTGACCGGCGTGGGGTTCATCCGGGGCAAGGAGAGCGATCGCATCGCCGCCTCGGTGGCCGAGCTGCAGCGCTGCGGCGTGCCGGCCCGGGAGACCGACGACGGCTTCGTGGTGTGGCCCGACGGTCGACCGGCCGGGGCCGAGCCGCACGGGGCGGTGATCCGGACCTACGACGACCACCGCATGGCCATGTCCTTCGCCCTGCTGGGCCTGGTGGTGCCGGGCGTGGCCATCGCCGATCCGGGCTGCGTGGCCAAGACCCACCCCGGCTTCTTCGCCGACCTGGACCGCCTCCGCACCCCGGCCCGCTGACCACGGCCGTCCTCGCTCGGCCGTCCTGTTCAGTCGTGTTGTCGACCGCCTTCCCGCACCGGCCGCGGTGGCGCCGCGCTGGCGGGGCACCCGCCGGGCCAGGACGCAGGGCCGCGACCGCATGGACGGGGCAGCAGGGACCGGGACCGCAGGGTGGACCGCCGGGCCGAGGCCGTTGGTGGGCCGAGTCGGTCAGGGTCGGAGGCCGTCGGCCTCGTCGTGGTGCCGGCGGTCGAGGACGTCGAAGGTGAGGCGGGGATCGTCGCCGGCCCGGGAGGCCACCAGGTGCCAGGCCGTGGCATCCAGCGGGGGGAACCACGTGTCGGCGTCGGGCACGGCCACGTCGATGCGGGTCCGGTCGATGCGCACCACCTGGTCGAGCAGGGCCCGGTAGAGGGCGGCCCCACCGGCCACCGCCGGGGCCGGGTCGGTGGCCCGGGCCTCGTCCAGGGCCGCGGTCGGGCTCGGGGCCCAGGCCACGCCGGCCGGCAGGTCGACCAGCGGCGAGGTGGACACCACCACCAGCCGGCGGCGGGGGAGGGGCCGGCCGATGGATTCCCAGGTGCGACGGCCCACCACCAGGGTGTGGCCGTCGGTCACCCGCCGGAAGCGGGCCATGTCCTCCGGGACGTCCCAGGGCAGCCCGCCGGCCCGGCCGATGGCCCCGTCCCGGCCCACGGCCACGATCAGCCACGGCCCGTCGACCAGGGGCGGCTCCCGGCCCGGCGTCGGCGGCGGCGTCGGCCCGGTGGCGGGGACCGGGCCGGGCTCCTCGGCGCTCACACCGCCACGGGGGCGGGCAGGCCCGGCGCCGGGTCGTAGCCGGTGACGGTGATGCTCTCGGGGGTGAAGGCGTCGATCTCGGTGATGGCGGGGTCGAGCTCCAGCCGGGGCAGGGCCCGGGGCGTGCGGCCCAGCTGGGTGCGGGCCTGCTCGTGGTGGTTGGCGTAGAGGTGCACGTCACCGCAGGTGTGGACGAACGTGCCGGGGCGCAGGCCGGTGACGTGGGCCACCATGTGGGTCAGCAGGGCGTAGGAGGCGATGTTGAACGGCACGCCCAGGAACACGTCCGCCGAGCGCTGGTAGAGCTGGCACGACAGCCGGCCGTCCGCGCTGACGTGGAACTGGAACAAGGTGTGGCACGGGGGCAGGGTCACCTGCTCGGCCTCGGCCGGGTGCCACCCGGTCACCACCAGCCGCCGCGACGTGGGGTCGGCCCGGATGGCCTCGACCACCCGGGCGATCTGGTCCACGCCGTCGGGGGCGTAGGTGCCGTCGGGGCGCGGGGTGGCGCCGAAGTTGCGCCATTGGTGGCCGTACACCGGGCCCAGGTCGCCGGGCTGGCGCCCGAAGCGGGCCGCCTGCTCGGGCGTGGCCCACTCGTCCCAGATGGTGACGCCCCGCTCGTTCAGCCAGTCGTTGTCGGTGCGCCCCTGGAGGAACCACAGCAGTTCCACCACCACCGAACGGAGGTGGACCCGCTTGGTGGTGAGCAGCGGGAAGCCGTCGGCCAGGTCGTAGCGGGACTGCCAGCCGAAGAGGGCCCGGGTGCCGACGCCGGTGCGGTCGGGGCGGTCCTCTCCCTGGTGCATGACGGCGTCGAGCAGGTCGAGGTACTGGCGCATGGGTCCTCCGGGGCAGCCGATCCTACGGGGAGGCGGGAGGCCCGGGCGCGCATCCGGCTCGGGGCCGGGCCGGTGGTGGCCGCTAGGTTCGGGCCCCGTGAAGGTCATCGCCATCGACGGGCCCGCCGGCTCGGGCAAGTCCACCATCGCCCGTCGCCTGGCCTCCCGCCTGGGCCTCGAGTACCTGGACACGGGGGCCATGTACCGGGCCGTGACCTTCGCCGCCCTGCGCCGCGGCCTCGACCCCAGCGACCGGGGCGACGTGGCTCGCATCGTGGCCGACCTGGAGCTGGTCGTGGCCCCCGAGGCGGTGGTCGTCGACGGGGTGGACGCCACCATCGAGATCCGGGGCCCCGAGGTCACCCGGGCCGTGTCGCTGGTGGCCGCCAACCCCGACGTCCGCATCGAGATGGTGCGCCGCCAGCGGGAGTGGGCCACCGAGCGGGGCGGGGGTGTGCTCGAGGGTAGGGACATCGGCACCGTGGTCTTCCCCGACGCCGCCCTCAAGGTGTACCTGACGGCCCGGCCCGAGGTGCGGGCCGAGCGCCGCTCCCAGGAGGTGTCCGAGCTGTCGTACGAGACCGTGGCCGCCGACCTGGCCCGTCGCGACGCCCTGGACCAGGGCCGGGAGGCCTCCCCCCTGGCCGAGGCGGACGGCGCCCTGGTGGTCGACACCAGCGACCTGGGAGTGGACGAGATCGTGGAGTCCCTGGCCGCCCGGGTGCCCGCATGAGCGCCGATCGTCCCGGCCGTCTCGCCGGCGAGGGAGGCGGCCCCGAAGGGGGCGGTCGTCCCCACGAGCACGACCAGGCCGCCGACGTCGAGGGCGCCGACTCGCCCGGTGGCTCCGGCCAGATGGATGCCGGCCCGTCCGGTGGTACCAGCGAGGCGGGCCGCGACGGCCAAGCCGTGTCGGCCGAGGAGGCTCGCCCGGCTCGGGCGGCGGGCCGGGCCACGGCCGTGATCCGGCTGGGTCGGCCCACCGTGGTCGAGCGCATCCTCTACGGCATCGCCTGGGGGCTGCTGGCCGTGGTGGGCCGGGGCTGGCTGCGGGCCGAGTTCCACGGCCGGGAGAACCTGCCGGCCGACGGGCCGTACATCCTGGCCCCGGTCCACCGGTCCAACATCGACTTCATGATGGCCGCCCTGTGCACCCGCCGCCGGCTCCGGTTCCTGGCCAAGGACACGCTGTGGAAGCCGGGTGTGGCCGGCCTGTGGTCGGCCCTGGGCGGGATCCCGGTGGCCCGGGGCACTGCCGATCGGGAGTCGCTGGCCGCCTGCCAGAAGGTGCTGGAGGCGGGTGAGCCCCTGGTGATGTTCCCGGAGGGGACCCGCCAGAGCGGCCCTGTGGTCCGGCCCCTGTTCGACGGGCCCACCTTCGTCCAGGCCCGCACCGGTGTGCCCATCATCCCGGTGGGCATCGGCGGCACCGAGCGGGCCATGCCCAAGGGCGCCAAGGGCATCCGTCCGGTCAAGGTCCACGTCGTCATCGGGGAGCCCCTGCCCGCCCCGGAGGCCGACGGGGCCAGGGCCAAGCGGGCCGCCATCCGGGCCCAGACGGCGCTCCTGTACGAACGCGTGCAAGAACTGTTCGACGACGCCCAACGTCACACCGGGCACCCCAACCGCCGCTGAGCTGGCCCCACGCCGCCCCGGCTGGCCGGACCGTGCCGTCGGGCCCGCCCGGCTCACGGGGGCCGGAAGTCCCAGTGCCCGGGTCCGCCGGTGAGGGTCCAGCCGGTGTAGGTGATGAGGTCGTGGTGGGGGCGGCAGAGGCGAGCCAGGTTGTCGAGTTGGGTGGGGCCGTCGTGGGCGTAGTCGGTGCGCCAGTGGTGGATCTGGAGGTGGTGCCGGGCCGAGCAGTCGGGCACGACGCAGGCGCGGTCGCGGGCGATGAGCGCGGCGCGGACGGGGGCGGGGACGTAGCGCCGGTCGGTGCTGATGACGGCGACGTCGGTGCCTTTGGTGATCACGGTCTTGAGGAGCGCGTCGTGGGCCAGGGTGCGGGCGAAGGTGACCGGGACGGGTCCGAGGCCGGGGACGTCGCAGGTCTCGCCGTCGGTGGTGTGGCCGCGGATGAGGGCCTCGTAGGACGCGTGGACCATGACCTGGGCCGGGGCTCGGCGGTTGCCGCCGGTGCGTCGTCGTTCAGCGAAACGTCGCTGCGACAGGGGCACGCCTGGTGGTGCGTCCGGTCTCGGCGGCGGGCTGGTGGCGGGATCGGGGGAGGCGGCAGAGGTGGGGCTGGAGGTGGATCGTTCAGCTCGGTCGAGTCGTTCAGGCTCGGGGAACAGGGGCGGTGCACCTGGTGCTGGGCGGTCGTGGCGGTGGGCTCTCCCGGAAGGTCGGTCGACCGGCGGGCTGTCTTGTCGTTGAGGTGTCGGGCGCTCGTCGTGAGGGTCCAGGGGCCGACCGCTGGTCGGGGTCGCGGTCGTGGTGGGCCCGGCCGGGGCGGCAGGTT